>Ga0315279_10003122_pt1 | contig 23617 bp, 29 predicted proteins | sample YL17G06_20_MG_FD_203694 | JGI IMG/M metagenome (GOLD analysis project Ga0315279, IMG submission 203694) | Sediment microbial communities from Yellowstone Lake, YNP, Wyoming, USA - YL17G06_20 | ecosystem: Environmental > Aquatic > Freshwater > Lake > Sediment | place: USA: Wyoming | collected...
TACCCGGACGCCGATCCACATCCACATGTAGTTCTGGTACTGCCTTTTGGCCAGCTCAATGTGGAAGGCTATCGAAAACAATGACAATCCAAACACGAGGAGCCCCATGGGGAACCCAAGAACGAGCGCGGTGACGGCCCCGGTCACCAAGCCGAACACAAGCACCAGAAAAACCGACCCTCCCAGCAACTCTTTGTCTTTTTCTTTCTGGAAGTAGGTGGCGATGGTCTTTCCAAGCCCGAAAGAAAAAATTGCAGACAGGATTGTGGCGACGCAGACGAGCCAGCTCAGGTAACCGTACGCGATGGGATGGACGAAGTCTGCAAGCAGCAACCAGAAGATGCTCCCGAGCACCGTCGCGGAAATCTGCGCGATTGAAACCCGCACGATGCCTTGATAGTTCTCTGGAGCTGCTTCCATCCTCAATCACTCTTTGGGAGCCTCAGCCGCCGAACGCCAGCTTGAGGACCCACATCAGGACCACTCCCACCAGAAACGCCGCAAAAGACGCCACGCTCTTTACTTTATCTGGCTCCTTGTGCAGCTCAGGGATCAGGTCCGACGCTGCAATGTAGAGGAACCCTCCTGCGGCGAATGGCAGGAGGAACGTCATCACACCGCCGGCGGACTGGAGCAGGAAATATCCAATCAAACCCCCGGCAATAGCTGTCAACGCCGTGGCAAAGTTAAGCAGCAGGGCCCTTCGAGGCTTGATCCCGCCGTAAATCAGGACCCCGAAATCCCCGAGCTCCTGCGGGATTTCATGGGCTGCGATAGCTATGCTGGTGGCCACGCCGAGAGGGATGCTTGCAATGAAACTCGTTGCCATGACCAACCCGTCTATGAAGTTGTGAACCCCATCTCCCACAAGATTGAGGTAAGCGAAGGCGTGAATTGGACATTTTTCCTCGTGGCAGTGACGCCAGAGAAGCTTCTCCAGCACGAAAAAGAATGAGAAGCCAATTATGACAATCATGAAAACAGAAGTTAACTGCCCGGTTTGCCCCGCCAGAACCTCGGGCAACAGGTGAATGAAAGCCCCACCGATCATCGCCCCGGCCGAGAGCCCTATAAAAACGAGCAACAGCTTTTTCAACAGCTTCCCAGAAAGGACCAGCGTCAATGCTCCCACGAAAGATATCGCGCTGACTGCCAGAGTTGCCAGGAATATCCAAATGAGCTCGTTCATTCAACCTGACTAACCCTCCACCTATTTTAAAACTTTGGAGCGTAGTTGATAATGGTGGGGTCTGAACCCATGAATGAAGAAGAGCTGGTAAAGCTGATGGAGAAATATGCGAAATCTCAGGGCTTCAGGCTCAACCCTGACCGTGAGATTCTCGATACAATCATCAAAGGCCTGCTCGAGAACGAGAAGAACCACGACTACCGCTACTGCCCCTGCCGCGTCCTAACAGGGAACAAGGCGGAGGATATCCCGAAGATCTGCCCATGTAAGTGGCACAGGGACGAGATCAAGCAAATGGGCCACTGCCACTGCGGACTCTTTTTCAAAGGTGAATGACGTGGGCTCAAAGGGTACAAAGACCGACGCTGAGCTTGAGGAAATCCGCAAGAGGAAGCTGAAGGAGCTCGAGAAGGAATACTTCGGAGAACCCGTTGAAGTGACGGACAAAACGTTTGCCCAGTTCATCAAGGGCGGCCCGGCAGTTGTGGTCGACTTCTGGGCCGAGTGGTGCGGGCCCTGCCGACTCATGGCCCCTGTCGTGGATGGGCTGGCAAAGAAGTACTCCGGAAAAGTGATATTCGGGAAGCTGAACGTCGACGAAAATCCGGCAACTGCGAAAAGGTACGCCGTAACCGTGATTCCCACCCTCATATTTTTCAAAATTGGCGAGCCGGTGGATCGGGTGGTTGGCTTCGTGCCCAACCAGCAGCTTGAGCAGAAGATAAAAAGCATCCTGGCATAACAACCGCTTTAGACAGTCGGTATTATAGCTGAAAAAATGAAACAAACTGAGATACACATGGTGAGAGTCGAAGAAACCCACCTCACAAAAAGGCAGTTCGAGGTCCTGAGGATGAAGATAGAAGGAAAGTCCCTTTCTGAGATAGCCAAAACTCTCGGGACCAGCAGGTCAAACGTCAGCCGGCTGTCCAAAATCGCGAAACTCAACGTCGAGCGGGCAAAGAACACCATGAAGCTGATGGCCACGATAAGATGGCCTGTCAAAGTGGTGGCCAGAGCCGGCTCCAACGTCTACGAGGTCTCCGAGATGATCTTCAGGGAGGCCGACAAGAAAGGGATCAGCATCTCACAAAACTACTCCGGGCTGGTGAGTCTGATAACAGAAGCGCTCGGGAGGAAGAACATCCGGCGCAGGAATTCCACGAAGAACTTCACCGTCCTGCTAAGCGAGGAAGGAAAGGTAGAGGTCTTTGTTGGCAGCAGCAAGTCCTAAAGGCGCTTGGTAAGGGTCAACCACATAAGGACTATTGCCAAAGAGTTGTAACCGATCAGAAATCCCATCTCATGAGCGAACACGTCGATCCCTGGCGCGGCGCTGAAGAAGTCCGCCGGGTTGCTGACCAGCTCAAAAAGGAGGACTACAAAAGTCAACATCGCGAACGCTGGGACCATGGCGTCGCGAATGAATTTGCTGCTCTGTTTTCTCTTCGCAACGAGCTCCCGGATCCTCGCCGCGTTCTTTGGAAAGCTGTAGAGCGCTGAGGCGAGCAGGACCCCTATGGCTGCATAAACAATCCCTGAAGCGCCGAACGAGCTTACATTCAGAGTGCCCGTCAACCGCCAGACCAGGAACTCGACCCCGTCCGCCAGGAACCCGGAGATGAAAATCAGCCAGAGGAAAAGCCTGCTGGAACGACGCCTGCTCTCCGGCGAACTGCTCAAGATTACAAACACAAAAAGCGTGCATGCTAAAGTGAAGCCTTCAAGGTTGTTGACCAGATGCTCGACGTTAGCGTGTATGAATGCTGAGGTGAAGATGCCCCATGGCCTGTCTGGCGCGAGCGAGAGGTAATCTATGGTTGACGGGTAGACGGACGTGACGACGAACATCAGTGAATTGATTATCAAGAAAATGGCAAACGCAGCCACGAGCGGCCCGAACCCTGCCAGACGGATTTTGGCTGCTTTCTTCCTGGGTGTCTTTCGCCTGCGTCTCCGGCTACCGGGCCTGGCCTTTGGAACCTTCATCGCCTTACCACTTCTGAAAGAGCCCCGAGCATCCCGTCGATATCTTCAGGGGGGATGTACCCCATGTTCCCGATCCTGAAAGTCTTCTCTTTCAAAGCCCCGTACCCCTTCGCAATCTCAAAACCTTTCTTCCGCATCCCCTCGTAAACGTCGTTCCCGACCATTCCTTGCGGGGCGCTCACGCAGGCGACGGTTGGGCTTTCGCATCCCTTCTCCGGGAATAACGACAGCCCGAGCTTTTCCACTCCCTTCTTAATCCTCAGACTTCTCCCCTGGTAGAGCTCCAGCCTCTTCCGCTTCCCGCCTTCTTTCTCCATTATCTCCAGCTCCTTCCTCAAGCCGGCTATCTGTGGGACCGGGGGCGTCATGTGGGTTCCCCACTCCTTCTGCTGGTACTTCTCGTATAGCTTGAAGTCGAAGTACCAGCCCTTGTTCTTCGCCTTCTCCGACATCCTCAGAGCTTCATCGCTGATGTTTGCCATCGCCAGCCCAGGGGGTATGCCGAAGCACTTCTGTGAGCTTGAAAAACAGACGTCCAGCCCCCACTCGTCGACCTTTATCTCCGCCCCGCCCATCGCGCTGACCGCATCCACGAAGAGCAGCTTTCCGTGCTCCTTCACGACATTTGCGAGCTTCGGCAGCGGGTTCATGAGGCCGACGCTGGTCTCGTTGTATGTGATGGATACCGCCTCGACATCGGGGTTTGACTTCAAAACTCCGTCCAGAAGCTCCGGAGTTGTTGGCTTGCCCAGCTCTGTCTCAAGATTTACGACCTCCTTGCCATTTGACGCCGCGACCTCCGCGTAACGCTTCCCGAACTCCCCGTTTATGCAGCAGACCATCTTCCGCTCGACGCAGTTCCTGACCGTGCCCTCCATGACTCCTGAACCAGAACTCGGGAAGAGGAAGACCTGCCCCTTCGTCTCCAGGAACTTTTGCAAGCTTTCCACAGTCTCCCTGTGGAGTTGCTGGTACTCCTTGCTGCGGTGGCTGAACATCTGGATTGCCATCTCCCGCAGCACCTCCGGCCTGCAGGCTACCGGTCCGACCGTGAACAACTTCATGGAATTCCACTACCAATTACTGTTAAACATTTAAATCAAACGTTATGGCAATCACTCTTCATGACAATAATAAAAAATAAAAGAGCGGGGTTTCAGCCATACCCCGCCGCTACATCTTCCGCGTCGGATGGGGAGTACTGGTTATCGATGCTTATGAGACTGTCCAGATCATCCAGCATGCTGTCCAGATCATCGAAACCTGCGGACGTTGTCGTTGCTGGCGGCGCTTGGTACCAGACTAGCACCCCGACCGCCACCACCACAAGAGCTATGATTACAGCTCCTGCTGCCAATTGCTTTGACGTCATCTGTCTCACCCTGCTGTTTCACCGGTCTCTACAGTCACCGTGGCGTCCTCTGAAGTCAAAGTTACGGCTTCGTAGTTGTTTTCACCGTAGGTCCTGTACGATCCGGACCAGTTTGTCAACGTGGCCGTCCCTTGGCCGTGGGCGGACAGAGTAATGTTGCTCCCAAAGATGCTCACAGTCATGTCCGTTCCCGTCACCATCGCCGTGCTAAATCCTTGGTACGTTAGTTGCCCACTGTCCAGGTTGTCCTTCATGCTTTCCTCGTCTATCTTGAGATTTTTCACGTCCGCTGAAACAGTCAGAACTCCGTTTTCGATTGCAGTTATTTTCATCACTCCTGTGCCTGAGAGGTCCGCCGTGCCGCTGCCGCTCGCTGTCAGAGTGCCCGCACCAGAGAGGGTCACCGTGTACCCGTCGGATCTTATGTCGCTCAGTATGCTCCTAAGATCTGACAATGTAGACCTGAGGTAACTCGACGCCGCTTTCGCGTGCGCCGCGACTACCAGGTACATCTCCTGGAAGGTCACGTTGTCATTTATGTTCGCGATGTTCTCCTCCGCGTTTGTTATCCTCTGCTGCGCCAGTGCTATGTGGGAGTCGAAGTCGGCGAGCCATGCCTCAAGCTGCGTTGTGTCTACGCCGTTGTCCTTCAGTTCCTGGACCTTTGCCTCAACCTTTGCCGCCAGCGCCTCGCACCTCCAGAGCACAACCTCTGCCCTGGCAACGACAAGCGTGGCAGATATCTGCTTCACTCGAACCCTGATTGACAGCCAGTAGTTCCAAGCGGCGCTTATGGCTTCCCTGACCGCACTTACACCATCTGCACCAGAAACCGTGTCCGTGTAGCCCTGAAGGGTAGTAATGTAGTTGTCAAGCTCCGCCAGGAGAGGTGCCTTCTCGTCGTCAGACAGACCCCGAGTCATGTCAACTCCCGATTTCACCAGCTCCAGGTACGCCAACCGCGAGTTTCCCATCTTGATCGCAACGTCCTTTCTGTTTGCCAGTGTCTTGTCCTCCAGCCAGGTAGCGTAAGCTTCCAAGGCCGCCGCGCGGTTCTCCAAGTAGTTGGCTTTCTGTCTCACCCAAGTCGCCCGCGCTTCTGACCAAGTGTCCGCCGTCGCAACCGGCACCGCCACGGCCACCATCAGCGCGACCATCGCCAGCGCTCCAATCCTTGTTTTTGTGTTCATTTTTTTCCACCTTTTTTTGTTCGGGTTCAGCTCCCACCGCGGCCCCTATCGCTCGCGGGTTCATCGATTTATGAGCTAACCTATCTAAGAAATAGTATTAAAGCAAACTTTCCCCACCTGCAGAAAACAGAGATTTTAAATGGCTCTAATTTGTGTTTAAAGCTTTATTCTGTGCCAGAATAATTTACGCCGTCGGGAAAGCTTTAATAATCCTGTGCCAAAAATCTGTTGTTCCAATGTTAAAGAGGGTCTTGATTCTCACCATCCTAGGACTGCTTGTAGCTCCGTGCACATTCAGAGCTGTTGTTGCTCAAGAAAATACTTGCACGGTCTACGGAACCATCTACGACTTCTGGTCATACATCCCCTTGGAGAACGTTGAAGTCAGGGTGTACTCCGATTCCACTCTCCACTCCACGATAGTTTCAACTGACGGAAGCTACTCGCTGAGCCTCCAGCCGGGCGACTACACGATATCCGCCAATTACTACCAGCACGGGACTTTGCTCTACGAAGACACGGAAAACATCACTCTGCGCCAGAACGACAACGTTGCTTTGGACATGATAATGTTCCCGGCTGATGTAGATGAGAACTCGGAAAACCTTGACATCACGACTGATTTGGATGAAACGGGAGCCGCCATGCCGTGGCTCGCAATCGCCATTGTTCTGATAGTCCTCGTGATTGGCGTGGTGATTTTTTACAACAGGAGAATCATGGGGATGGTCGAAAAAGAGACATCGGCCGCGCCGGCCACGAAGGTTGTGGGAGTTCCTGACGAGCTTCAAGAGGTCCTGAACATCATCAAGGCGAGCGGTGGCCGGATGAACCAGCTGGAGCTCAGACAGAAGATCCCGCTGTCGGAGGCAAAGGTGAGCCTGATGATCTCCGACCTTGAGGACAGAGGACTGATAAGGAAAATCAAGAAAGGCCGAGGGAACATCATCGTGCTCAATGAGTGAGCTTTTTCCCGTCCTTCTCAAGATAAGCGTCAACCATCTTGATGGCGCACCACTTGCCGCACATCCCGCACACCTTCGGGTCGAGTACGGGTGGCCTGCGCTTCCTGAGCTCGCGCGCCTTCTCAGGGTCTATCGCCAGCTCGAACTGCTTTGTCCAGTCCAGCTCCTTCCGCGCCCTTGCCATCTCCGCGTCGCGCTCCATCCCCGCCCCCTTGACGATATCGGCAACGTGGGCTGCGATTTTTGTCGCGATAACCCCCTCTTTCACGTCTTCAATGCTGGGCAGGCACAGGTGCTCGGCCGGAGTCAGGTAACAAAGAAAATCTGCTCCTGCCCAAGCGGCTAAAGCTCCCCCAATAGCGCCAACCCAGTGGTCGTAACCAGGAGCGATGTCAGTCACGATCGGGCCGAGCACATAGAACGGTGCCCCCTTACAGACCGCCTTTTCAATCCTGACGTTTGCCTCGACGTGGTCCAGAGGCAGGTGCCCGGGTCCCTCCACCATAACCTGGACGTCCTTCTCCCATGCCTTCTCGACCAGCTCGCCGAGGGTCAGCAACTCCTGGAACTGCGCCACATCTGAGGCGTCGGCCAAGCATCCCGGCCGCATCCCGTCCCCCAAGCTGAGCGTCAGGTCAAACTCGCGCGCCATCTCGAGCAGATAGTCGAACTCTGAATAGAGAGGGTTCTCACGTCCGTTGTGGATAATCCAAGCCGCAAGGAATGAACCGCCTCGGCTGACGACATCCAGCAAGCGTCCGCTTTTCCTCAAAGCCTCAATCGCCGCGCGAGTCACGCCACAGTGCACTGTGACGAAGTCGACACCGTCCCCAGCATGCCTCCTGATGGAGTTGAAAATATCGTCGGAACTCATGTCGACCACGCTGCCGCGCGAAGCTGCGCCAATCCCTGCCTGGTAGATTGGAACTGTCCCAACCGGCACCGGCACCGCTCGGAGAATCCTGCGCCTGCATTCATCGATGTCCCCGCCCACGCTGAGGTCCATCACCGCGTCCGCGCCGTACTTGACCGCGATCTTTGCCTTTTCCACCTCCTCCCCCAAGTCAGCGTAGTCTGGAGATGTCCCGACGTTCGCGTTGATCTTGGTGGAAAGACCCTCGCCTACTCCTCTGACCTCGATGTTCTCCCGTTTGACGTTCCGCGGGATTATGATCCTACCCGTCGCCAGCCCGCGCATGACGAACTCCGCTGTCCTACCTTCGGCCTTTGCGACCGCTTCCATCTCTTGGGTGATTTTTCCCCGCCTGGCCTCTGACATCTGCATGAAATCCAAAAAATAGTCCCGCGAGGGGTGAAAAGGCTTTATCTCTCGGTTTTGAATCATAGAAAGGTGAAGTATGGTCAGACGTGCATTGATCATCGGACGCTTCCAGCCGCCACACCTGGGGCACATGGAGGTCTTCAAGCAGATAATGAAGGAAGCAGACGAGCTGGTCGTAGGGATCGGCAGCGCTCAGGAGAGCCACACTTTAGAGAACCCGTTCACGGCGGGCGAGAGGATACTCATGCTGGCGCGGGCGCTCGCTGAAGAGGGAGTAGAACTCGCCAAAGTCCATCTGATCCCTATCCCGGACGCGAACAACAACGCCGTCTGGGTCTCTCACGTCGTCTCGCTATCTCCGCCATTCCACGTTGTCTACTCTGGGAATCCTCTCGTGCGGAGGCTCTTCAAGGAGGATGGGTTCGAGACTCGCACGCCTCCGATGGTCAAGAGAAAGGAGTACTGGGGAACTGGGATCAGGGACAGGATGGTCAAGGGCAAGAACTGGGAGAAGCTGGTGCCGAATGCCGTGGTTGAGGTAATGAGCGAAATCAATGCTGTCGAGCGGCTGAAGGACCTGTCGAAGACTGATTACCTGCTCCGGTGAACCAGCTTAAAGATTTCCCGTTTGCTGACATTCAGGCTGTTGGGTCAAGAACACGCCCGAGGAAGAGTATGGAACCGTTGTTGTGGCGAATCATGAAAATGAATGGGTGGTCTATCGTCATGGTGATGGGCGGAGGAGGCAGTGACGTAGTCCCCACAATAACCGCGGTCGCAGCTGCTGCTTCCGTCCCGTTCTCGTCAACTGAAACGAAACCCTTGTGCAAAACATCTGTAATGTACAGGTTATTTTCCGCGTTTATTCCCGAAAAATCTGCGGGGGGAAGACTGAAGGCCGCCGTCATCCCCATCTGCTTGAGGACGTCTGAAAGACCCAGCGAAGCTTCGAACTCAAATTTCGGCATTTTGAGGTCCACCTCCTGGTACTGGAGATTGTTCTCTATGGTGCCCACAAGTTCTGGGTCCAGCGAGGATTCAAACTCGCTGAAGTTATCCAACGTTGGCAGTATGACGAGCATCGACGCGTCTGAATCCACGTACGGCAGCTCAACGGCTTGATAGCCCGTCCCCTCCGCATAGCGGAGCCTTTCAGACTGGAACATCATCGGCACCGAGACCTGGCTGTTGTCCAAGAGTGTGAACATTTCTTCTTTGGTATCTTGTGCGTCAAATTTGTTCTGCCAGATTGCTTTGAAATAAATCGCATTGGTTAAGACGAGTCTTGTGTAATCATCGACACTCCCGGCTGGCAAAAGATTCTCAATCTTGTTTTCGGTGTGCTCGCTCACCCAATAGTTTATTTTGGTGCGGGCGTTTTCCGCGTCCGTGATGAAATCCACGAGCCACATGCGGGCGCCGTAGTTCAACGCCAGAACGTCCAGGAAGTCGTTCTCGAAGCTGAATCCATACTGGCCCCACAGGGAATTCGCGATGTTGAGCCTGAAGTTATCGTTTCCATTTTCGACGAGTGCCAGGTCCAGCGCGTTGAAAGCGGGGTGCAGGTTCTCTTGCGACAGCGTGAAATCCAGCGCTTCCGCCATCTGCTGCGCTGTCTCACCGCGAGCCCCGGCGTATGTCATCGCCAGCGCCAAGGAGATGCTGTACGGAGAGAAAAACAAGTTGCCAGAGCCGTCACGGATTTTTTGGTAAAGGTCGAAAGCGAAACTGCTGTTACCCTCGATCAACTTCGCAATGTCGTCTTGTGGAACCTGCGGCGACGTCTCGCGCTCCAGATTTGACTTTACATAGTAAATGCCCTCTATCTCCGAACCTCCCGTTTGCGTGCCCGGGGCCATGTTGACCGCCAAACCAAACCATGCTGCAATCACGACGAGAGAAACGACCACCGTTGCAAGAGCATAGCGGACCGAGGGCTTAAGCATGATTTCCAATAATTTTCACCTGCCTCATATTTAGGACTTATTGTGCCAGGTTCACTTCACCAACTTCGCTCAGGTCTGCCAGGCTGTTCATTTTCACCAGCCCATCAGAAATCGTGTAGAGCACGTCGTCTATGTAGAGAGATCTGCTGACAGAAGAATCGGAATGATCTATCCCTCCCCTGAACACGATGCCGTCGTCAAGAGAAACGTTGAACACATATGCGCCCTGCCAGTCGTAACCTCCATGCCAGCTCCAATAGTTAGAGCTGCTTTCAACCAGCGAAACTGGAATCACCAAGAGGTTCTTCTCCCTGCTGAAGAGGAATGCCCGGTGGTCGCTCAGGGCTTCGGAGTCAGTCCCCCGCGCGCCGATTACATACTTCGACATTTCCCTCGGGTTTTCCGGGTCGCTGACGTCGAAGAGGGCTATTTTCACGCCTTGGTATAGCGCGGCGTTCTCCCATTCGACATCCACAGTGTCCTTGCCAACGCCGATTATGTGGGTCTCATCGTATGGGTGTAAGTAGTCCGAATATCCTGGTATCTCTAGCTCTCCTAGAACCCGTGGATTCGCAGGGTTTGCTAAATCGATTACGAAAAGCGGGTCGAATCTCTTAAATGTCACTAAATATGCCCGGTTTCCCATGAACCTCACAGAGAAAATCCTCTCGTTAGGCGCTAGCCCGTCCAATCTCCCGACTATGCTAAGGTTTTCGTTTAGAACATAAACATGGTTTTGGGCGTTGCCATTCCAAACCTCCCCTGTTGTGGTTGCTATTCTGAAATATCCGTCGTACTCATCCATTGAGAACTGGTTCAGAACACTTCCCGGCACTTCCCCCATGCCCGTGTATCTAATTTCCCCATTTGTTATGGAAATCCGACGAATGACGGTTGTCTCTTGGCTCGTCCTTGTTCTAACATCGCTTACCGCTCGCTCAAATTCACTCCTGAAACTCCGCTTGCCATCATTATCCAAATTTTCGTAATATCTAAGCATGATCTCCTTCGTTTTACATACTTCTTCGCCGAAGTTAATGCGGGAGTTATCCACTTCATTTATCTCGCTGCACACGTTGCCCGGCAAGATTCTCACTGCATCGCAAAGAAGATTGTCCCAGTAGTGTATCATGTCCTGTCCTTCTGTATACGTCACATAGATATTGTTCTGCGAAACGAAGATGTTCTGCGTTGCGCCCGTGAGGAGCACCTTGCTTGATTGTTCACCATTGTTCAAGTTGATGGATGTGATAATCGTGAACATGTATGAAGATTCAAAAGTGCCGAAGTGATAGACCTCTGAGGCTTGGACTGCTCTGACCTCGCCGTCTGAGGAAATTTCCGGGAAGTCTATTTCATTGTCCTGATAGTCTAACGACGCGTTTACCACCAAGTATACGTAATCTCCAATCATCCTTGAGTCAAAGTAGCTACCATCTACGGAGGTGCTCTCGAATAACATAGGGTTATTCTTGTCTGAAACATCGTAAATTCTGACGAACGCCTTCTGAGGGTACCAAGTGTCTCCAACGACGACGAGCTTGTCTCCATTTATGAAAATCTCAATGGACCTTCCGTCGACTTCTATCCTTGAGAGAACTCTTGCTTCTTCGGCAGGGTACGCGTCGATTATGATCACCTCATTTCCAGACATGACATAAATGAACTTCCCATCTGTCTTAACGATGTCCGCTTCATCAACACCTGTGACTTGGATATTCGTTGCCGAAAAGTCTGGTAAACTGCTATCGTTGTTAATCGTGAATCCATAAGGCTGTTCAGTGTAACCTCCAAGAGCTATCTTCATAGTGCCTACTTGTAACACTGGTGCCGAATCGCAGCAAACATAATCCCAGTAGGAATACTCTATGACTGGCGCGGGAAAGTAAGAGACATCAAAACTGGCAATCTCCGAACTTGTCTCTATAAAGTCCTTTAACTCATCTTGGGACGAAAATTTTTCCAGCGGTATTTCTTTCAGTTGTACATCATTACGGTTCATGAAACCTGAACTCGTAGCGCTCGGCATCAACAAACTCATGGAGCTGGCCAATGTTACAAAAAGAACAAGTATGCAAGACAAAATTACTCCGCGTTCTAAGATTTCTCTCACTTCTCTCACCAAGTAGATATGGGTCAAAAGTCTGGTATAAATTAAGTTTCACGCAAGAAACTTAATTTAATAAGTTTCAAAAACGATACTTTTAGTGGTGAGAAACGTGCGCCGCCTGATTCCTGGGATTATTGTCGCGCTAGTCGCGCTTGGTGCGGTTATTTCGACAACTTATGTGTTGTTAAACGAAATCTATGGAGACGCACAGGTTTTGACTTCAACCCAAACAGTAATAATCGAAAACTCAGGACAGCAAGTAACAATAGACAACGTCAGATACAACGTGGAAAACGCGGAATTTGTTGTGGGTGAAGACAATGAAAATTATTATCAACTGGATTACTCTACTGACTATTCTGAAAACTATGCAGGGGCGCCTGATGTTGCCCCTGATATGCCCGCTCCTTCTGTTTCTAGTACTTATGGGTCAGTTGCTTCTGCCCCTCCATGTAAAATGAACTCTGTAAGCGTGCCTACGAGCGCTTATGAACAAGCCCAAACAACTGGAGAACCTGTAACTGTATCCAACAAAACAACCATTGAAACACGACCAATTGATACCCTGCCTATTGCCGCCAGCATCGGCATCGCTGCAGGAGTAGCGGTCTTTGCCATTTGGATCGGCTACCGCCAAGCTTGGGGAGACGCAACATCAACTCTCCTTGAGCAGGGGCTCCACGACATGACTGTCAGGGACATCGAGATAGTCGGATACATCATGCAGCAGGGCGAGTTTACCATTCCGGAGCTCGTGAAGCTTACCAACGCCACTAAGATAACAGTCTGGCGCACCGTCCAGAAGCTTGTGAAACAAGGGCTGGTCAAACCAACCGAAGACACCAAACCGGCCGCCAATGGACTTGGTGGAAGGGGAAAGCCAAGTCAAATCTACAGATACGTCGGGACAAAAAACAAGTCTCAAGCGCCAAGTCCTGGAGCGCATTCAGAATCTAAATAGATACTTTGATAGACTAACTTTCCGCCCCTTGACCTCCACACCTTCGCCTGACAGCAGCTCCATCTTCCGCCCGACGCCCAATTTGTAACCGCCAATCCCTCCGTCAGACCTCACGACGCGATGGCACGGGATTTTTATCGGGTGTGGGTTGCTCGCCAAGACGTTCGCCACCGCTCGCCATGCCTTCGGCCTGCCCACGGTTAGAGCCAGCTCCTTGTACGTCGTAACTTTTCCTCGCGGGACTTTGGAAACAGACCTCAGAACCTGGTCCTGGAAGCTCATGCGAAAGGACTTGGATTTCTGTTCTTATATCGGCCGCGCCTAACTTCTGGTGATGATCGAAATCGATGGCTCAATCGGGGAAGGCGGGGGTGCAGTTCTCAGGACGGCTCTGGCACTGAGCGCGGTCGGCCAGCGTCCTATCCATATTTTCAACATCCGCGCCAAGAGAGCCAAGCCTGGTCTCCAGCCTCAGCATCTGAAAGGTGTTGAAGCGCTTGCAAAAATCACCAACGCCAAAGTCGAAGGTCTGAAGCTAAACTCTACGGAAATAACCTTCGAGCCCGGCCCAATCGAGGGCGGAAGGTACCACATAGACATCGGGACTGCCGGAAGCACCACGCTGATTTTGCAGATCCTCATGCCCGCCACAGCATTCGCTCGCAAACCAATCGACGTTGAAATCCGAGGAGGAACGGACAACCCTCTTGCTCCTCCCATAGATTTCTTGAAAAATGTCACGCTGCCAGTGCTCCGCCGAATGGGTTACCAGGCAAAAGCCGGGTGCTTACGAAGGGGCCACTACCCCAAGGGCGGAGGCATCGTGCAAGCTCACGTTGACCCCGTCGAGAAATTACAAGCGCTCAAACTGACCGAACCAGGCAAGGTCATCAAAATCTCCGGCCTGGCCCACTGCGTGCGGCTCCCATCCCACATCGCAACGAGGATGGCCCACGCCGCGAGCTCCGCCCTGATTCAAGCGGGTTACTCGAACGTCCAGATCAAGACAGAAACTTATGCACCTTCGCAGGACCCGCACTTCTGCCCTGGGACAGGGATAACCCTCTGGGCTGAAACCGAAAGAGGAGCAATCCTGGGCGCGAGTTCTCTTGGGAAGCTGGGCAAGCCCGCCGAGCAAATCGGGAAAGAAGCTGCCGAAAGCCTGATCACGCAGCTTAAGACAGGGATGGCTGTAGACCGTCACCTCACGGACCAACTGATTCCATATCTCGCGCTGGCCGATGGAGTCTCTGAGATAACAAGCACCGAACTCACGCAACATGCTCTAACGAACATCTCGCTGGTCGAGCAAATCCTGGGAGTGAAGTTCGGGGTGACGGGAGAGCTGGGACGCCCCGGGGACATCAACGTCCAAGGCGTGGGGCATCTCAGAAGATGATCCTCAAAACATCAGGCGGAACATCGTCAGCAGGAAAAACACCGTGAGGATGAAAAATGAGAACTGGGACGGGCGCCGTTTCCCTTTGGAACCGAGCTTGAGTTCCCCAAAAATCAATTTGAAATCCTTGCGCATCGCCCCGAACCCTCTCGCCACCAAAAATGTGTACCACAGGCCAGCAAACACCAGGAAGACCACACCGAGCGCCGGCGCCAAGTAGAAGGATCCCCCCACTTTTGGTGAAACGTAGGCTTCGACGGGCGCCGCCAGAAATATGAGAAAAGCTCCGACAAGCACCAGCACAAGGAAATCTGTCAAGTGCTGTCTTATTACGCCACGACGCTTTCGGTACTCCCTTTCCAAACGGGACGATTTCTTCGGAAGTGACCTGGCCGAAAGACCTTCACCTCGCCCCACAAAAACGACCAAAGTGCTCCCCATCCACTTCCAAAAGTTCCAGGCCAAACGCAAGGATGCCGCAGTTATTATGAAAACCGCCGTGAGCTCAAGCAGGCCGTGCACGAAAACCGAACCTGAAAACGCCACAAGCCCCGTCGCCCCTTCCTGGTGGTACCAGTAGGCGAAGGATTCACCAATGATGTAATCAGAATAAATCCCCGTGTTGAACCCGAAGTTCCCGGGGGTCGTCGCCGCGTACATCCCAGCTACACTAAGGTTGTTGGACCAGTAGTACTGCGTCCGGCTCCACTCGTCCATCACTGCGACGTTGTCCAAAGCGTTCTCGTATCCTTGGACCTCCGGCTTCCCGAGGAAATCCGCGTCTGAAAAAGCCAAAGTGTGCCAGGCCGTGCTCGATATTATGATGACGAAGGAGATCAGGACGACGAAGCTTAGGGTGGACTTGTTCCGTTTGAATGCGCCTGAAACGAGTCTTCTTGAGTCCACCGCAGAACCTACCCGTAGACGTCTTTTGGATTGAACATTCTCCTCTGGGTGGACGCGAGCTTGCCGCGCTTTACCTTCCTGTAGAAGCACGACCGGTAGCCGTCGTGGCATGCCGCTCCCACCTGCTCCACGTCGAACAGCAGGGCGTCGCCGTCGCAGTCGACCCTGACAGACTTCACCTTCTGGATGTGCCCTGACTCCTCTCCCTTCATCCAGAGCTTCTTCCTCGAGCGGCTCCAGTAGTGCATGACCCCTGTGGTGAGTGTCTTCAGCACAGCCTTCCTGTCCTGGAAAGCGACCATGAGTAGCTCCTTGGTCTTGAAATCACATGCCACTGCCGCGACAAGCCCATCCTTGAAGTCCAGCAGGTTGACTATGGACTTTGCTTGGGCGAGGGTAAGCTTCAAATTATCTCCTCCGCTTGAGCTCGTCCATGACCTCGTCAAGCTTTACTTCCTTCTCTGAAATCAGCACCATCGAGTGGAACATCAAATCGGCCGCCTCGTGCACAACCTCCTTCTTTTCAACAGCGTCCACCAACTCCTGGGCCTCCTCCAGAACCTTGTCTCGTGCCTTCCCGCTTGCTAGCAGCTTGGAAGTGTACGACCCCTTCTTTGGCGTGTTCTTCCTTTCCTCTATCACTGCGAAAACCTCGTCCAGTACCTCAGTTCCCATCCTCTCGCTTCCTGAGCCTCTCCTCCACGCTCCTGGCGTGGCCGGGCAACATTTCCACATCAGCCAGCGCTTTCACAACTTCCGCAACGTGCTCCAACCCCTCCTTAGAAAGCTCCTGCACCGTTGGGATTTTGATGAAGTCCAGCACGGAAAGTCCAGAGCGCCACCTCGCCGCACCCCCTGTTGGCAGGATGTGGTTCGGCCCTACTGCGAAATCTCCCGCCGCGACAGGGGAGTAGCATCCGAGGAATATGCTCCCCGCGTTTTTGATCCCCTTCAGCACAGCCTTCGGCCGCTTCACCATCAGCTCGAGGTGCTCTGGGGCGTAAGCGTTGGCGAAATCCACCGCCTCACTCAAGTTCTTGACCACCACTATCCTTCCGTACTTCACCAGTGACTTCAGGATGACCTCCCATCGTGGATTTTCTTTCACCATACCCTGTGCGGCCTCCCTGACCTTGAGCGCCAGCTCCTCCGATGTCGTCACCAGGACTGCCGCGGCGTCGATATCGTGCTCCGCCTGAGAGACCAAGTCGGCGGCTATGAACCTCGGGTCGGCCGATGAGTCAGCTATGATCAGGACTTCCGTCGGCCCGGCTGCAAAATCAATGCTGACGTTCGGGGCGACGACCTGCTTTGCGGCCACCACGTAGACGTTGCCCGGCCCCACTATCTTGTCCACCCTCGGCACAGTCTCTGTCCCGTAAGCCATCGCTGCCACCGCCTGAGCCCCGCCAACCTTGAACACTGCGTCCACTCCCACCACCCTCGCAGCGGCAAGGACTGCCTGGCTCACCTTCCCATCCCTTCCCGGCGGGGTGCAGACGATTACCTTCCCCACACCTGCCACCTTCGCGGGCACTGCCGCCATCAGCAATGTTGACGGGTACCTCGCCAGCCCCCCTGGCACGTAAACCCCGACGCTCTCCAGGGGCCGCACGACCTGCCCGGCCCTGATCCCTGGCGCAAGCTGCTTCATCCAGCCGCGGGGGAGCTGCTTCTGGTGGAACTTCTTTATCGCCTCTGCCGCCCTTTCAATCGCTTTCACTGTTCTTTCACCGGACTGCTCGCACGCCAGCCGAATCTCCCCCTCGCTCACCTGGATCTCGTTGGCGCCGAGCTTCACCCCGTCCAGCTTTTCCGTGAACTCAATCAGCGCCCTGTCCCCTTCTCTTCTGACATCGGAAACTATCTTTATCACTCTCAGAAGGGCCATGTCCACGTCAACGTCGGAGCGCTTCAGCAGGAGCTCCCTCTCCTTCTGGGAGCAGCTCGCCAGCTTCACTATCTTCAGCGGCTCCATCAGATCACTCCCTTCGTGCTCGGGACGCCTCGCTTCCGCTCGGACCTCGCCGCCGCCCTTGAAATCGCCACGCCCACGGCCTTGAATATCGCCTCTGCCTTGTGGTGGTCGTTCCTCCCTCGCAGGACCTTCACGTGCAGGTTGAACTTCCCCCTCACGGCCAGTGTCTGGAGCAGGTGTACGAACAGGTCACTGCTCAGGTCGTCCAGCTTCTTCTTCGAGAACTCCGCCTCTATGTCGGGAAAAGCCCTCCCGCTGAGGTCAACGGCTACCATCACCAGGGCGTCGTCCATCGGGACCACCGCATCGTTCATGCGTTCGATCCCTTCCTTGCTGCCCAGGGCCTTCTCCAAAGCCTCGCCGAGCGCTATCATTGCATCCTCTGCTATGTGGTGCTCGAGGTCCCCCCTGACCCTTAGCTCCAGGTCAAAGCCTCCGTGCTTCGCAAAGCTCTCAAGGAGATGATTCAGGAACTTTATTGTTGTGTCCACCTTGGCCTTTCCAGTCCCGTCGATGTTAAGCCTGACCTCCACCTCTGTCTCCTTTGTCTTCCGCCTGACCTTGCCGACCCTCATTCTCCAGCCACCTCCATCGCCTGCGTCAACGTGAACCTGCCCTCGTAAAGAGCCATTCCAATCACAAGCCCAGTAACCCCAGTTTCCTTTATCGCCCGCACATCCTCCAAGGAGCCGACCCCTCCTGCGGCGATGACAGGGATCTCCACCGCTTCCACGAGCTCCGTCGTCTCCTGAATGGCTGCGCCGGCCATCCCCCCCTCCACGTCGACGCTTGTGAAAAGCAGCCCCCCGACGCCCATCTGCTCGAACTCTTGCCCGAGCGCTATGGGGGACACGTCTGTCTTTTGTTTCCACCCTTTGATAACGACCTTTCCGCCCCTTGAGTCAATCGCCACAAGGACCCTAGCACCGCCCACCAGTTCCACGAGCGCCTTCACCAGCTCTGGGTTGCTCACGGCCGCCGTTCCTATGATCACCCTGTCCGCGCCCAGCTCAAGCAACTCACATGCCCGCTCCATGTTCCTTACCCCTCCTCCGATCTGGACCTGAACACCGACGCCCGACAGGATCTCCGCAATCTTACCCAAGTTGTCCCCGCTGCCCATGGCCGCGTCCAAGTCAATCACATGCAAGCACTCTGCCCCCTCCGATATCCACCGCTCGGCCCGCTCCACAGGGTCCCCGTACTTTTTCTCAGTCCCGGGCTTCCCTCCAATCATCTGGACGCACGCCCCGCGCATTATGTCGATGCTGGGAATCACGAGCAACCCATCCCTCACGGAAGCACTCTTTCTATGGGCACGACTAGGATGTCGCGAGCCCCGGCCTGCTTTGCACGTTTCACTACGCTGTAGACCTCCGCCTCGTCGACCACGGCTTGGACCGCAAGCATCCCTTCCACGCCCTCAACACGGGAAACCGTCGGCCCTGCCATCCCCGGTATTATCTTCTTGATCTTTCCGAGCCCTTCATCCGGCACGTTCATCAGCACCAGCTTCTTCCCCCTCGCTTTGACCACGCTGCTGATGGCCGTGACTATGTCCTCTATCTTGGACTTCTTCTCCTTCAGGCTTTTGCGGTTGACTATCAACCTCGATGTGCTCTCCATTATTGTATCGACGATTTTCAGCCCGTGCGCGCGCAGGGTGGTGCCCGTGCTGGTCACGTCCACTATAATGTCGGCCAGCCCTATCAGAGGGGATATCTCGGCGGCCCCCGTGATGTCAACGAGCTCTATCTTGATTTTCTTCTTTGCAAAGTACCGCTTGGTGATGTTCGGGAACTCCGTCGCCACCCTTGTACCAGACTTCACGTCTCGCACAGACCTGATTCCGCTCTTCTCGCTCGCTGCAACCACCATTCGCGTGAAGCCGTAACAGAGGTCCATCAGCTCGACGACGCCTCCTCCGCTCTCGCAGACCAGGTCGATGCCTGTGATCCCGAGGTCTGTCGATCCCCTGGCGACGAAGTCCGGTATGTCCTCTGCACGGACGAACACCAGCTCAATCTCCGGGTCGTTGGTTTTTGCAAACAACTGCCGCCCGTCTCTCCCGATCACTCCAATCCCTGCATCCTGAAGCAACCTCACCGTGGTCTCTTCCAGGTGCCCTTTGGGTACGGCGATTTTCACGACCATTTCTTTCCCTCCTTCAGTTTTTTCAACTCAACCACGAGCTTTTTGTTTTGCTCCGGAGTTCCGACCGTTATCCTGACGTAGTTTTCGCCTGCTCCCTTAAATGCCGAGAGGTCCCGGACGAATATCCCTCTCCTCGCCAGGACATCGCAGAAATCTGCAGACTTCATCCTCCACCCGCTGACGTCAACGGTCAGGAAGTTGGCTTCAGAAGGCAAAGGCCTCAACCCCACGTTGTCCAGTTCTCTGAAGAGGTAGTCACGCCCCGTTCTGATCGTGTTCACGACCCGTGCAACATACGGGCGGTCATTGAGCGCAGCCAGCGCGGCCACCTGAGCGAGCCTGTTGACGTTGAAAGGCGCCCTGACCCTCTCCATGACTTCGATCAGCCTCGGGTTGCCCACGGCGTACCCGACCCTGAGGCCGGCCAGCCCGAAAGCCTTGGAAAATGTGCGGAGCACTATCAAGTTCTTCTCCCTCGCCGCAAGCTTTGCCGCCGAGCCGCTGGCAAACTCCACGTATGCCTCGTCCAGCACCACGAGCCCGCATGACTTCAAAAGCTGTCTCAACAGGTCCAGCCCGACGCCGTTCCCAGTTGGGTTGTTCGGCCGCCCGAAGAATCCAAGCTTGGTGCCTTTGGCCGCACGCTTGAGTGCGTCCGCCTTCCACCCAAAGTCTGGGGGAGAGAGCCTGAGAAAAACGGGCCTCGCACCGTAGAGCCTGACGGATATCTCGTAGAGCTCGAACGTCGGGAACGGGATGAGGACTCTGTCCCCCTGGTTCAGGAACGCCTTGCACACAAGGTCCATCAGCTCATCCGACCCGTTGCCGAGTGTCACGCACTCCTGCCCGACACCCAGATAACCAGCTATGGCCTTCTTCAGCCTCCGCGCGCTCGGGTCCGGATAACGACCGATGGACCCGAGCTCCGCCTCAAGGGCCTTCAGCACCTTGGGAGATGGGCCGTATGGGCTCTCGTTCGACGCAAGGTTTATGATCTCTGACTCTTTCAAGTCGTACTTCTTTGCCAGCGGGTATGGTCCCCTTGATTTCATCAGGGCGGCCACCCTTCGCGACATCATTCTCCCGCCTCCTTGAACAGCTCCTCTTTCTCGACGAACTGCTTCTGTATGCCGAACCACCGGAAGTATCGCGGGGTCGGGATTTTCCCAACCACGTATCCGCCGCCGGCTTCCAGCACCAGAACTGTGCACGACCTTTTCACGACCTTCTCGGACGATTTCTTCATATTTATCCTGCTCTAAATTCTCCATTTTTGTATATAAATTTTACTGATTTGGACTAAAAGTGTAAATTATGCACCAAAATACGAAAAGGTTAAATACTATGCACAAAAAAGCCTAAAATGGTGGTCCAACGACAGTAAAAAGTGCAGAAATTGGACTCGATGGAATAGACAGACGGCTCCTCACCATGCTTCAGGAGGACTCGAAGGCCCCCTACGCTGACCTGGCGAAGCGCCTCGGGGTGAGCGCCTCTGGGATCCACAAACGCATAAAGAGACTCGTAGACGAAGGAGTGATAAAAAAGTTTTCGGCTGTAGTTGACCCGCAGGTCCTGGGCAAAAAGCTCAAGGCTTTCATAGGCATCTCCACCTCCCCTGGCACGTGCGGCGATGTCATAGCCCATCTGAGCAGGCGCCCGGAGGTGCTGGAGATCCACGAGGTCGCGGGAGAGCACGACCTCTTCATAAAGCTCATCACAGATGACACCCTCAGGCTTAACGAGGTTCTGCACGAAATTGACAAAATCCCTGGCGTGAACAGCAGCCGCACTTTAATCGTGCTGAAGACCGAGAAGGAAACCAGCGCGATCGTGCTTGACACGGGGGATAAGATTATTAAATGAAAAGGGAAAGGGGAAACGAGGGGACAACAGATGAACAATAACCAAGAGGGGAGCGCAAAATCGCTTGTGGCTTTTCTTGTGATTGCAATCGTGTTCATAGCCGTGCTTTTGGCGGTCAGTTTATACGGGGGGGTGCATGGACAGAGCGCCTCGTTCACAGAGGACTTTAACGACGCGACCATGGAATCACTTCAGGCCGGGGGGTGGAGCACCTGGTCCAAATCACAGATGCCAGAGGTGCTTGATAATTTAGCAACGAGCGCCTCGCCAGAATCCGTTTCATTGGAGAACGGGATGTTAAAGGCGACGGGTGCGGGAGGTTTCCTCTACTCTGCGGACTGGGACAACTACTCCATGACATTCAGGTTTAGAACGAACGCCTCCCCGGGCAGCTTCTGGTGCGGGCTCGCGTTCAGGGCCGACAGCACCTGGACATCCGAGGATTGGCCGCAGAACGCTTACATCCTCCAACTTGGTTATTCAGGTTCAACGAACAGGCTCTGGAAGACCGTGGACGGCACATGGACCCAACTCGCCTCGTCGGATAACTTTGAGTTGAACATCAACCCCGAGATCAGCAACCTCTGGCATGACGTCACGCTCGATGCCAATGGAAGCTCGCTCAAAGTTTACGTTGATAACCAACTATTAATCAGCTCAACGGACGGGAGCCTGACGAGCGGGAGCGTGGGGTTGCTGAACCGCGGGAACGTTTATTTCGACGATTTGGTTAAAACCAGCGTTTAAAGCTTAAATTACTAAACATGACAAAAAAATGTGTCAAAGAGGACTTTGGCATCTCTGGATGTTATTTCGTGTTCATTCCACATTAAATTCAATAATTTTATGCGTAAATATCATTTATTTGGTGAAAAAGTATATTTTATACGTTTATTATCTAAAAAACTAAGAATTATTCACGAAATCTTATGAAATGGTGAACTTATCTCTCAAAAAGAGTACATAACATTTGGTTAAACGCTGCTTTTCGGGTCCAAAAGGACTCGAAAGTCCTGCTTATCTGAGGTCCACAAGCACGTCAAAGGCTCGTCGGTGGGATTGTAACAGTGAAATTTGTGGCGGTTGTTGATCTCCGGGTCTTGGACAAAAATTTCAATGTTTTCATTGGCATCTTCTGGATGAGATTCGATGCGTAAACAGCGGCCATACCATGATTATGCTTGAAACTGAGAGGAAAACTTGGCTCAGCCGTGCTCTGACTTTGTGCCGGAAGCTGCATTCTGTCCTGCAGACCGTTAGCTTTAATAACTCAATATATATAAAGATATATGATACATGCCAAAAAGGTTGATATTGTCTGGGGATAAGCTAGTCCTCTCTGATGAGATCGAAGGATTCATCAGGAAGAAGGTTACTCCGTTCGGAACTGGCGCAAAAGTGGATTGCCCAAAGGAGTTCATCGGAAAGACTGCGTACTTAGTGATAGTAAAAGAATCGCGCGCAAAAACTTGGTTCAACCGATAGGAGCTACCTCTGGAATTTTGGGGATTAGTGGTTAACCATTAAAAACAGCCCAAATCAGCTATTAGGTCAATATTACGAGAACTGCTTTTTACTAAGTGGCTCTAAAATTGATGCCACCGTCCAAATGTAGGCCTCTCCATCATAATTCTCTATGAAGTCCACGACTTTTTTTGTGTCAGCAAGCGCAACAACCACAACACCTCTGATAACTTTGACGTGCGGGACGCTATCAATGAAGCCTGGACGCTTGTAATTGTATCTGCCCTTGTTTGATCTGTCCGTGTATCCATAGAACTTCCTACAAAACTCGTTCACTTTCACGTGCGAGACCCTTTTTGGGAACCTAAAGACGATTATATTACCTCTCATAGCGATTTCCGTTACTGATATAAACTAACAGTAATATAAAGTTATCGGTTAGCGCACATTTGAGACGCCCATTATATGTATTAATATATATGAAAATAATTTCTGGGAAAAAGAACTGATATTGTTAGATACCTATTTTAAAGAAGGAATATAGACTGGTAAAACATGCCAATCGGATGCTACCTTGGATCATGATTTGCAGGAAAAAATGCCTATTTCAGCGAAAAAAGACTTTTTCTATATATAAATATATATCATAATTAAACACATCTGGCCATATTTTGATGTTTTAGATCTCGATGGATACACGTAACTCCACTTTACAAGCCATTTTTCGTAAAATGTATATTACCCATCATATGGGATAGAATATTCGTGAATATTAGAAAAATCAATCACTCCAAGCCTATTTTTCGAAAATTCGGTCCTCATGCTTAACCTCTTCCAACAGTTTAC
>Ga0315279_10003123_pt1 | contig 23616 bp, 18 predicted proteins | sample YL17G06_20_MG_FD_203694 | JGI IMG/M metagenome (GOLD analysis project Ga0315279, IMG submission 203694) | Sediment microbial communities from Yellowstone Lake, YNP, Wyoming, USA - YL17G06_20 | ecosystem: Environmental > Aquatic > Freshwater > Lake > Sediment | place: USA: Wyoming | collected...
CTTACCACCAAGACACGAAATCACAAATTACCTGATTTTCTGATAACCTGTTATCCTGATTGCCTGATAACCCGCTATCCCGTGTCCGTCCGTGTTAATCCGTGTCTGATTTTAGTCCGTGTTAGTCAGTGTTCTTTTAACTTTTCGCCTGGTCAAGAATGAGGTCTTTGACCTTCTGGCTGGGCAAATTCAGGGCGCCAAAAGCAGCAGCAGCAGCGCTGCGAAGTGCAGGGTCGGTGGCGTCGGATTTGATAAGCTCGTAGATGCCATCGACCATCTGGTCAATGAGCATATTTGCATTTGACTTCGCCGAGGTAGCGAGCGACTCAAACGCCAATATCCGCACCTCAAGACTATTGTCGCTATTTAGCGCCATTGCCGCAATCGCCCGCTGGGCATCGGGACTTTCCAGATGCGCCAGAATCTGGCCGGCAAGCGTCCGGATTTCCATCCGCTTATCATTTGTCGCATTTATAAGGATGTTCAGCGCCGGAGATAAATCAATAACGCGATTTCTGGTCTGAGCCAGCTTGAGCATAACTTTGGCCGCGCGGAGGGCATAAGTGTTGGCTATCTGTTCGGTCCAAGCACCCGCACCTTCACCCTGCCCGCCGGCGGATGGATTCTCGCGGAGGGCTTCAGCCAAATTCTTAACAACCAATCTGCTTCCGGCAAAACTTTCTGTGGGCCCGGCTGAAGCTATTGCTATCGCCGTGCTGTATCTTACCAATTTATCCTCGAACGACAGTGCCTGGATGAGCGGCTGGTCCGGGCCGATTTGGTCAAGCAATGATTTTTCACCTGCGGTCGTGGCCAACGCCTCGACAACACCAAGCGCCACGTAAGCATCCTTATCCTTGACGGCTCGCGCAAGCGCCTGATAGAGATATTCAACCCCTGCCGTGGTGGCATAGACAAGTGCGTCCGCGTGGCGGTCACCGAAATAAGCAGGCATTTTCAGACCCGCTGACTCCGCTTTGAAGAACGCCGCCAGCCACAGCCCAATGGCCTGGCCGAAAGTCGGGTCGGCCCGCAGAGACCATTCGCAGGTCTGCATCGCCATAAGCTCATTAAAGTAGCTTCTGTCCACTTCTTCATAGACCAGCTTCTGGCCGTTGGGGTCCCAAAACCATATATTGGCAAAATTAGCATCCTCCGCCGGAGCCAGAGATTTCGCGTGGTAGTAATATTTCTCGGCAAGCTGGTAGAACAATTGCGCAGCAGGAATCTTCGCTTCGGCTGGGTTGATTTGCATAAAGCTCTTAGCGGCCAGCTCGCGAACCTCAACCGACTTATCTTTTTCGATAATATACCTCAAAAAGGGCTGCGACTGCGGATAGCCAATCTTGCCGAGCGCCTTTACTATCTCGGCCTTAACCGCAACATTTTCGGTCTGCAGAGCGGACACGAGAGGTCTTATCGCATCCTTACCGATTTGCGGCAGCGCCCACACAATATACGGCAGCTCATCCTCACGGGAGCTATCGGCTATCACATCTAACATAAACGGTATTGCGTACTCGCCGGCGTTCTGGAGCCGCTTGACAGCGGTGAGCCGACCGCGTTCCGTGGTGCTCAGCCGCCTTATCTCCTCGACGATAATCCTCGGGTCGGCCCGGCGGGTGAATCTGCCCTGCTCGACAATGCCCAGAATTTTTCGGGTAAGCTCTGCCAGTTCAGCATCGGGTGCGGATTCGTTGACCCTTTGTAAAATCTCATAGCCCTGCGGATTTGCCTTGCTTAGCGCAAGCAGCTTTGCGGAGTCGGGGTTGCTCTGGAGAACGGCCTGGCCGAACCCTTTGGCCAAATCGAATCGGCCAATCTTTATATAATGCAAAAAGTCGTTCCAGTTATCCTCGAGCGTCTGGGCAAAAGTAGCGCCTGCCAGAAAAAATGCTACCACCACAACCGCCGCGACAGTCTTTCTGTTTAACATCGAAATATCTCCAAAAATGCGTTTGTCAGCCATCACTCATTATAAATATTCGTCCGTAGCCCCAATATACCATAAATTATACCCTCACTGTCAATAAAAAACCACTAATCGAAGGCCCTTCGCAACAGGGCCAGGCTTTTCGGTATGGCGGTCTTGTAGTCTTCGTTTCCTTCGTATTCCAGCGACAAATAGCCGCGGAAGTTGTGCTTTTGCATAATCTGGGCGATGCGGGGGTAATCCAAATCAAGCGTGTACCATAAACCGCCTCCAAAATAGGTCTTGGCGTGCATAAACACAGCATAACCCGCACACCGCTCAATTTTGTCATAAGGGTCTTCGAGGAAGTTGCCGGTATCCAGCAGCACCCTCAGCCAGGGCGAATTGACAGCATTTATAATCTTCAATAGACCTTCGGGCGTTCGGGCCAGACCCCAGTGGTTCTCCAGCCCCAGTATCACGCCGCATTTCTCGGCAGCAGGCAGACATTTCTGGATACTATCAATGACACACTTGAAGCCGTCGTCATCGGTATACCCTGGCAACACCGGCTCGATGCCGCGGTTTGCCATCAACTCATCAAAGCTCCCGGTCGTCCCCCATCTGCCGGTGTTAATGCGTATTATGGGAATACCGAGCTGGTAGGCCATCTCAATACACTTGATTGTGTGGTCGATGTTCTGCTGTCTTTTTTCTTTATCCGGCGAGAGAAAACTCTGGTGTATGGAGAAACCACACAGGTCAAGGCCATTGATAAGAGCGCGGCGTTTGAGACCCTGAAGATAATCATTCGATTCTTTTTCCATTTGCATATGGAGTATCTCTACCCCATCGAAGCCCATCTCAGCCGCCTCATCAATGCAGGTTTCTATCGGCAGTTTCAAGCCATCTTTGAAACGCCAGAAAGAATAAGTGGAGACGGCAATGCGGTTAGGACGATGTGATTTTTCAGTGGAGTCAGAATCCGGAGCAGCGTTCGGTTCACCGCCCACCTGACCGGATGAACAAACAGTAAAACCAAGTGCAGCAACAAAATTTGCCAGGAACGCTCTGCGATTGATGGATTGCATAATCTGTCCTTTCCAAAATCCGTTCTTTCCAACGAAAATTCAGCCGTGCTCACTCCGTTAAATGAATGGCCGGGTTTTCACCCGCCAAAGGCGGGCCAATGGCAGCGGCAATCTGCATAAACCTCGGCATTGTGTAATCAAAGAAACGCTTGTAGCTTTCGCAAAAATAGCTTTCGCAGCAAAAATTATTCTTTTGGGAGATAAGAGGAGATTCTTCGCGGAGTTTATCCTCGAGCGAAGCGAAGGGCTCAGAATGACAAATTCCGGAGAGCCTATCCTTCATACAGCCGCCTCGACAGAGGGCAAGATGCCTGCACACAAGGCACTTGTTAGACAGATTTTGTTTAGCCCTCGCAAAGGCGCGTTTTTTACCATCAGAGGCAAGTTTTTCTATCGGCATTTCAAAAATGTTACCCAGCCGCCACCTCGGCTCAACAAAAAAATCACAGCAGAATACGTCACCATTATGCTCGACAACGATGTATTGAGTGCACTGTCTGTCGAATGTGCAAACCGTATGTCTGCCTGACACGCAATACGAAAGCATTGAATCAAAGTCACGAACGCTCACTTCCTTCAGCCCGAACTGGTACCAGTGGTCGAATAACCTGCACAAAAAGTCACCATATTGCCCAGGCGTAATCGAAAAATCCGCAATCTTACCTGTGGCAGCATCAATTTCCACACAGGGAATAAACTGCAAGAACTTTACGCCAAGTCCGACAAGAAAATCAAAAACCTGTTCCGGATGTTCTACATTTTTATTGTTTAGCAAAGTAAGGGTATTAAACGCAACCTTATATTCTTTGCAGTTTTCGATGGCTCCAATTACCTTATCAAAGCTCCCTGCCCCAGAATGGTCAAGGCGATAATAATCGTGTAATTCTCTTGGCCCATCGATACTGATACCAACAAGAAACTTATTATCATGCAAAAACTGACACCACCTGTCGTTAAGCAGGATTGCATTTGTTTGCAGAGAATTACCTACCTTCTGGCCGGCAGCACCGTATTTGGCCTGCAGCTCCACCACCTTTTTGTAGAAGTCAAGACCCATCAAAGTCGGCTCACCACCCTGCCACGCAAAACCGGAGAATGGAAGCCGCAGCTCCATATAATCTTTGACAAGTTTCTCCAGCACTCCCTCGCTCATTCGCTGTCTGCCCTGCCCAACCTCAGATGGTCTGGCTTTATAAAAACAATACTTGCAATCAAGGTTGCAATCCGACCCGGATGGCTTGATTAGAAGAGTAAACGGCTCCATTATCGCCTGCACCTCTGCATCGAACTTGGCTTCAAGTTACCCCTAACTAAATGCTTCTTATTATTACTTGCGGATATGTAATCTAACCCTGTCAGCAGGGCGTGTGTGCCTGTCGGCAGAACCATTCTTTATAGCCGCTGCTATTTGCATAAATCTGGGCATTGTATAATCAAAAAACTGTTTATAGCCCTCGCAGAAATAGCTTTCGCGATTAAGATTATCATTCCAGCGGACTCTATCCTTCATACATCCGCCCCGACAGATGTCAAGATATCTGCATACCAAGCACTTGCCGGGTAAATTTTGCTTCTCCCTCGCAAACGCCCGTTTATTAGCGCTGACAGCCAATCTCTCAAGCGGCGTTTCGAGAATGTTGCCAAGCCGCCACTTCGGCCCAACAAAAAACTCGCAGCAAAAAGCATCTCCGGTATGCTCGATAACGACAAAGCCCGCGCACTGCTTACTATAAGTGCAGATTGTGTGGCTGCCCATAACCAGATATGTCAATAACGAGTCAAACTCGCGGATGTTTAGCTTTTCCGTCCCGTAATCGTACCATCGGTCGAACAGCCGGCACAAAAAATCCCCATACTGATTCGGCGTAATTGAAAAATCTGCCGGCTTTCCTGTCGCCGGGTCTGTCTCAATACAGGGAATAAACTGCAAATAAGTGATATCGTTCCCAATTAAGAAATCAAACAGTTCATCTGTGTGCTCGACGTTTCTATTGTTTAACAGGATAAGAGCATTGAATTCAACCTGATGGTTCCTGCAATTTTCGATGGCCCTTATCACTCTATCGAAAGTACCGCAGCCGGAGTGGTCAACGCGGTAATAATCGTGAAATTCTCTGGGGCCGTCGATACTAATACCAAGAAGAAAGTTATTGTCGTGAAAGAACCGGCACCATCGCTCATCGAGTAAAAGGCCGTTGGTCTGCAGGGTGTTGCTCACCTGCTGGCCCTCCCTGCCATATTCTTTCTGTAACTGGACCGCACTTTCGAAAAAATCAACGCCCATCAGTGTCGGCTCACCGCCCTGCCATGCAAAGCCCACAACTGGAAAACCTAACTGCATATAACCTTTAACGAGCACCTCAAGCACGTGCTGGTTCATCCGCTGCCGACCCTGTCCAAACTCAGGGGACCTGGCCTTATAAAAACAATATTTGCAATCGATATTGCAGTCCGATCCGGACGGCTTGATTAAAAGAGTAAATGGCTCCATTATGTCTTTGACTTAAAGAAATCCCTACTATCAGTTCTCATTCGTTCTGTGCTCTTTCAACCATTTCTGCACCCAGCACCGGGCCTGCTCTTGCGTTTGCAATTTTCCTTCCAGTTGGGCGATGTATAGCTCCTGTGCTAATTGGCCCAGCGTCGGTCCCGGCACAGCCCCCAACCGAATCAGGTCATAGCCATTAAGTAGCGGCCGGGGCCGCAGCTCAACGTTACCCAGCGCCCTTATTCTCCTGCGTAAGCTCATCAGCGGCGCCATATTTTTCCTGCCGCCCGTGGTCTTTTGAATCGCTCTTTGCAGCTCGAACAGGTCTCCAAAATATGGCTCAGCAAGAATCTTTTTTAATTCCGCCAGAGACATCCTGTCATTGAGCAATTTACCCCTGTTGGCCAGCAAAAATTTTATATGTTTGGTTTGAGCTTTACTTAGCTTCAGAACTTCACATTTTCCCATCGCAAATCCGGTTTCACAGCCCGCAAAAAACGCAGCTATCGCCAGAGACAAATCTACCCTCTTTCGCAGGCAGCCCAGCACGCCGACCGCAAACTCTGCGGGCTTGCCGGCAAATTCTGGGAAGATTGCTTGAGCCAATTTGCTCTCGACCAGCATCAAAGCCCCTGCAGAACGATTGGGGCCGACGAGGATACCCTCCAGCTCGATTGCTATACGCTCGCCGCTTATCTTATTTATATTTTTTGAATTGCTGCAAACGGCCCTCCAGGTTGCCGGCTCAATCGCAAAACCAAGCTGCGTGGAAAATCGTACAGCCCGCAACATTCGCAGGTAGTCTTCGGCAAACCGCTCCTCGGGCGCACCTATTGTTCGCACTATCTTTTTTTTAAGGTCGGTTCGCCCATTGACGTAATCAATTGTCCGCTTTTTCAGAGGGTCATAAAACATCCCGTTAATGGTAAAGTCTCTTCGGCTGGCATCTTCGGCAGCACCGGCAAATTCGACAGCCGCAGGGTGTCTGCCATCGGCATAATCGGAATCCATCCTGAACGTAGCAACCTCAACCTGCCGGCCGTCAATTAAAACAATCACTACGCCGAATTTTACCCCAACTTTCAACGTGCGTCTGAATAACCTTATTACATCTTCAGGCCGGGCCTCCGTAGCGACATCGTAATCTTTCGCCCGCCTGCCCAGCAGCATATCACGCACACAGCCCCCAGCAAGCAGGGCCTGGAAACCTTTACGCTGCAATCGCTTGATTATTTTTATGGCCGCCTGTTTGTTTGTCATTTGCCTGCGAGATTCAAAATTGTTACCGCCATTGTCCCCCACTGGCGTTGCTCTATGACCCCAAATCGCCCGTATCGCTCCGAAAGAGTTGTGCGATGACTGGTCCTTACCACAACATAGCCACCGTCCGTTATTTGTTCCTGCAACAAATCGAGCAATCCGCTCAAAGGCGAACTGACCCCTGTATCCTCCGTGAAGACATAAGGCGGGTCAACAAAAACAAGGTCATATCCGGAAATTTCGAATTTCGAATTTCGAATTTCGAATTTTTTTCCAACAGGAGCACCAATCTTAAAGGCGTTGGCTCTTATAACTTTTGACTCTTCAACAAAACCAGCTTTTTTTATGTTTCGCTCCAGCGTTGCAATAATCTTGGGATTCTGTTCAACAAAAGTAACAAACTCCGCCCCCCTGCTAAGCGCCTCAAGCCCCAGCGAGCCGACTCCACAGAACAAATCAGCCGCCATCGCCCCTTCGGGCAGACCATAATTGCAAAGCACGTTGAAAACCGATTCCTTGACCCTGTCGGTAATCGGGCGTGAGTCCAGCATCTTGGGGCTAAATAGTTTCATTCCCCGTTTTGTGCCGGCTATAATTCTCATTTAACTCAAACCAACCGGCCTTTACTCATTTCATCTGTGACAGATTGCTATTTTGTCCAGTAGTCAACGACAAGGACCTTGTCTAAATGCTGGCCTAACATTGTAGCGAATTCCTTGTGTGCGGGGTGTGGCAGGTATTTATCACGGTCGGCCTCACTTAGAAACGTTACTATAAAACAGTGAGTAAAACCCTGCGAAAGATTCTGAGTGCCTACGTCCGTGCCCCACTCAAAATCATGTATAGCATCGATTTTGCTCGGCAAAGCACAAAAACCCGTTTCGATTTCTCTCACCTGCTCGTGAGTCGTGCCATCCTTGAACTTAAACAGCACAACGTGCCGCAGAACGTGGGCCGGCTTTTTGACGTGCGGGGCCAGTGCCGTGGTATGCTCGGTCTTTACCTCATGGACACTAATGCAACCGGCCAAAAAAATTGCCCCGGCGGCCAGATACAAAATACTCCTTACCATATTTTTTACCTCCAATAAATTTGCGTTCGTCTAACTTTCAACTACTTTCAGAAGAAAGGATTTTATCAGCAACACTCTCCACCGTCCATCCCAAAATTTCCGGCAGCGCTCCCTAATCCATAAATGTAACATCAGAGCAAAAGCTCAGTGATGGGAATGGCGCACTGGCGGAACTTGTCGGCAGGCAGTGTTATCGTCTGCCATTTGGGACTTCGGCGTTTCATAAACGCTCGATAGTCGTCTAATTCAACGCAGAAAAATATATACCTGTTCGCATCAAAATCGAAAACGTCCGTCCCATCGAAGTCAACATCGATATTTTCCACCTTATAGGCAAAAATAAAGACAGGCCGATGACCCGACCCGAAAACCCGCCGCCATCCGGCCAGTCCATCCACATCTTCGGTCGTAACCCAGCATTCAAAGCCGGTCAATTTGGCAAGACTTGTCCCTCTGAATTTTCGACCCTTTATCTCCGCAATTATTATCTGGCCATTCCGCGAATATACTAAAAAATCGAAACTCTTAATACTGCTATGCGAAAAAGCCGTCCTTTTGTGCTCATCTACAACAATATACTGAATCCGATTATCAATAAGCCAGTTCTCAAACGCCCTCTCATAATGATTCGGCGAAAAATCTCGCATCCGCACACTATCTTGTTAGCTCCGCAAAAAACTTGTCGACTTCCACTACTTCCTGATTGCCTGTCGCCATATCCTTTACGACCAGCTTATTTTTTTTGAATTCATCGCCAATGATAATGCACTTTTTTGTGTTCTGCTCCGAGGCCTGTTTTAACTGCTTACCTAATTTTGCACCTTTGTAGTCAAAATTAGCCGACAACCCTGCCCGCCGTAGTTTCGCCGTTATCCCAATCGCATTCTCGAAGAACTGTTCGTCCGTGAAAGCAACAAAATAATCTACTTGCGGTTTAGACAATTGCTTCTGGAGCAATCCTTTTTCTTCAAGCAATATACCCAATACGCAATCGCCCATCGCGAAACCGGTGGCTGGTATGGCGAGCCCGCCAAACTGCTTCAACAAATCGTCGTATCTGCCGCCGCCGCCGATTGCGCGAAGCTCGCTTCCCTTATCGTAAATCTCAAACACAATGCCGGTATAATAGGCCAGGCCCCTCACTATGCCGATATCAAATTGACAGAATGAATCCACTCCCATAACACCAATAAGCTCAAACAGCCGGTTCAACTCATCCACCGACGCCTTCGCAGTTTCATTAAGCTCTAAACACTTGCTAATCTGCTCGATAGATTCAACGCTCATAAGCTCCAGAATTTTCTTACGTTTATTTTCATCGACAAGCTTTTCCGCAAGCATCTCTTCAAAAACATCAGCGGGCACTTTGCTGCGTTTATCCAGAATTGCATAAAGACCCTCCAATTCGTGATCTGGAACCTCTATGCTCAGCAAAAGTGCAGCTAACATTTTTCTGCTGGATATTTTGACCACGATGTCGCTTGGTGTCAGGCCGACCTCCTGCAGGTAATCGACTGCACAGAATATCACTTCTGCGTCCGCCAGAACATTATCTACACCAATTATGTCGATGTTCCACTGGAAGAACTCGCGGAGCCGGCCTTTTTGCGGTCGCTCGGCCCGACACAATCGCGGCACTGAAAACCACTTTATGGGCTTTGGAAGGGAACTAATTTGCTGGTTGACCATTCGCGCCAAGGTCGGGGTGATTTCAGGTCTTAAAGCTAACTCTCTGCCGCCCCTATCGGTAAGCGAGAAAAGCTGCTCAACGATTTCCTCACCGCTTTTTATCTGATACATCTTCAGATACTCGAATATCGGCCCATCGTATTCCTCAAAGCCGTTGCGGATGGAGACCCTTTTCCACCCGTCGATTATCCAGTTTCTGATGGCCATATCCGCCGGATAAAAATCTCTCGTCCCTTTTACAGGCGGTATCTTCATTTGCACCTCTTGCCCTTTGTTATTCCCGCGGAAGCGGGAATCCAGTTCCTACACCTACCTAACCGCTAAACGCTATCACTATAAGCCATTACCCCCCTGCCGTCAAGAAAAGCAAAAATCCTATCGTTCTTTCTTGACAAAATCTCCATTTGATGGTAAGATTAAATCGAAAGAGTTAGGAGGATTATTTATGCGAATATTTTATCCAACCAAAATGGAGCCTCACGGGCCGAGCCTGTGGTACCTCCATCTATTCGGCGGAATCCGCCGAAGCATACCCTCCTACGCACAAGGCTTCGGAGGGTTATCTTTTTCGCATTCATCCACGGCTAAAAGCCGTGGTCTTCTGCGAAGGCGGATAAAAGAGAGATTAAGAGAATGCGCCTTTTTTACAGTAATTGGATTAGCCTTAGCCGGAGCAGTGAGAGAGGCAAAAGCACAAGAAAATTTGAAATACGAGATAACTAAAATAGTTATTCCTGACCCTAATGCTAATTTTAGCGGTGCAACACATATTAATGATTATGGCGAAGTTGTTGGATTTTACGGAAAAAAAGAGCTTTGGAGAAAAGCTTTTTTATATAAAAATGAAATTATCAAAGATTTGGGTAAATCCACTCTTTATTATGACTTCAAAACAACACCAATAATTAATGATTTAGGAGATGTAGTTGTAAATAAAGAAGCTTCTGGTTATGGAAGAAGCTCTATTTATTCACTTGGTAAAACAACAGATATTAATTTTTGGAGTAGGGGTATAAATAATAAAGGAGAAGTTGTTGGTTTTTTTTATCTTTATAGCGGGGGGCAAACTATTGAACTTATTCACAGTTATGAAGGTACAATGTATAACTCTATTAATGATTACACTCAAATAGTTGGAAGTTGGTCTGGTATTACAGGTGCTCATCATGCAGTTATTTTGGAGAATAGAGTTGACTGGACTATCCTTAGCCCAGACCGGTTTGGTGAAGCATTGGATATTAATAATAATGGCAAAACTGTAGGATATTTTTATTTTTATGGTTTCCCTACCCCTTTTGCCTGTTTATGGGAAAAAGATTTGCAGAATAAATGGTTAGTAAGACAATTAGATACAGTTAAGAGTACAGCTTGGGCAATTAACGATAATGGGCAAGTGGTTGGCTGTTCAAATATTGCACCGCTCAACGACTTGCTTCCAGAAAACGCCGACGCTACTTTGTATCAAGATGGAAAGAAAATAAATCTTAATGATTTTCTTCCAGAAAGCTCTGAATTTGAAAGATTAATATGTGCTTTGGACATAAACAATAAAGGACAGATTGTTGGCTATGGCGAGGGGCGTAACGAACCTGGCTCTCAATACGCTTTTGTTATGACTCCCATACCTCAACCTTCAGCAGACCTCTACGAAGATGGTATAGTTGATTTTAAAGACCTTGCTGAGTTTGCAAGCCAGTGGCTTGAAAGCAATCAGCGGTAGGAAACCAACATAAATCTGGTCTGAGCTTACGTGATTCAATTTTGAGATGTCACTTTCTATGCTCTCCAGGGTCGTCGGCGGTTTATTTCCCCTGACAGCATTTCTCTTGCGATGATTACGTCCTCTCTGACCTGGAAATCGAACATCCCAACGCAGAGAAAATCGGCGCCGTTTTCAAAAGCGAATTTGAAGCCGTCTCGCGGGTGAATTGCCCCCGCAGCAAGGACCTTATAAGCAATCCACGGCCTTTTAACCGTCTTCATAAACTCGATGGTTTTATCCGGCTCTTTATCCCAGTAGTTATCCGCAGCACCGTTGTCGATGACATCTTTATCCTGGTCCGGCCTGCGAGCCGACCAGTAATTGGTGCTATGCAGCGTTTTCATATAAAAGTCCGGGTTTATCCCCGCCTTTTCGCACTCCATAGTCGTTCTTATCTCGTGCCCGCCGACACCGGCAACAAGACCATTTTTTTTGATAAACTCGACGGCTTTGCCGAGCAGGTCAACCTTACCTTTTCTGACAAACTCATCCGCAACACCGCCCTGGATGAACGCTCCCACTGCTCCGTTATCAATTGCCTTCTGGATACTGCCTGTCAGGTCATTTACCTGTGGGTTGGTCTGGGCGAGCCACTGTATCCGGCCGCCCCTCTCGTTCCAGTATTTATTGAGAACGCGGACGGTATTTTCCTCCTGCTCATCGTCTTTTCCGCCGCGGACATTTGCGATAACGGTATTTATGCCGCATTCTTCACATATCTGGTATGTCTCGATAACCTTCTCATCGGTAAAATATCGCTTAAGCAGGTCCGAGACGTAAATTAAGTCCCTGCTGTGGGCGTAACCATTGGTCAGGTTGCCGCCGCAGATTAGCCGGCTAATCTGGACCTTACTGATTTTACCCACTGGCAGACCCTTAACAGAATCTGCTGGCAGAGGAGCTGGTTTCTTTTCTGCCCCTGCTAACAGGGTCTTCTCTTCAAGGCTCAAGGCCACAGCAGCCGTTGCGGAACTAACAAGCGATTTTTTCAGAAACTGTCGGCGATTTAAGGACTTTTGCATTTTAGAACCTCTTTGATTATGCTCGTTCACATATCCGCGCAGCTACTGCTTTTTGATAACCCTGTCAGTTTCCAGAGATGATGTAGTATCTGCGCCCTTTTTCGGTCTGAACACTGGCCATCCTCATAGTCAGGTTGTATGAACCGTTTTTGTTAAAGTATTCTTCCGATGCGTAGGGAACTTCGGAGCCATCCTTGCTCGGCTCGCCGAAGACGTATTTCACAGGAGGGTCGCTCTTACATATCTCGGCCCAGTCCTGCTCCCACGAACCGGACCCGGGCCAGAGAATCTCCATTTCTCTGTAGTTCCTGGCTGCCCTCGCTTCCCAGAAGGCCTTTGCAACTGCTTGCGGTGAGTTAGGCCACTCGCTTCTGGCTGCGATAATCTTCAGAGCTTCAGCTTCGGCCTCTTCCCACGTCTTCTTCCCTGTGGGTTGTTTAGTACACGATGCAAGAAGAGCCAGCAATGACAAGTGAATCATAATGGTCATCAGAACAGGTAATCTGGCCTCTCTCTTAATCATTTGAAGTCCCCTATCTTCTTTCAGTTTCCCTTACTTATTTGGGCCTTCGTTAATTAGCAGCCACGTGCCGGTCTTGCCGGCCACTACGATGTCCGGGCGGCCATCGCTGTTAAGGTCAGCAACCCGAATCTGCATACCGGTGCCGACTCCTCCTCCGGGCGGACTGATAGTATGGCGAACAAAATTTCCCGCGGCACTATCCCAGGTGTAGTAAAAGAGGCATTCCGGCTCCAGTGCACCGGGGTCAGAGTCACCGTGGCCGCGGACCCGCTTGCCGGTAATCAGCTCACCTTTCCCGTCACCATCGAGGTCGGCCCAGGCCATAGAGTGTGCCTGGGACCATGACTTGTCAATAAGGTGTTCTTTCCAAGTCGTGGTCCCATCGGGTTTCGGCTGGCTTTGTTCCCACCAGTACACGCCATAGTCGTGTCCCTTTCCCCAGATAATATCGTTGCGACCGTCGCCATTGACATCCACGACCAGGAACGGCGAGCTGACAGACTGCAAGGCGGTCTCGGTATGGAACTTCCACGGCCTGGCGAAAACATCACCTGCCGGATGCTCATACCAGCCGGCCTCACAGAGAATATCTTCACGGCCGTCGCCGTTGATGTCACCAAATGCGTAACCATGCCCGCAGCCCTTTTCGCCTATCACAATCCGGCTCACAGTCGGCTGACCATCGGGAGTCTTGCCCAGCTTCCAGACAACCATAGGCTCATTTCTGCCCCAGCAGTGTACCACGATTTCCGGCACTGTGTCACCATCTATGTCGCGCAGGTCAAAGGCCTCATTCTCGCCGCGGGCCTTGACCAGCAACTTGGGTTCCCATTTCCATCCCTTTTCGAGCCCTTTCTTGCCTGGGTTTTTATACCAGTAAAGTTCCGGTTCCGTCCAGCCGCCGGATATTACATCAATCCAGCCGTCGCCATCAACGTCGTAAGCGTGGTCTCCGTTATTTGCGTAGAACTCATTGGCCCCGAACCCGAGTGATACCTGTGGGATGTCACGAATCGGCCGCGGAATAAAATCCGGCGCCGCATACCAGTGCGTCCCGGCGATGATGTCGGGCTTGCCGTCGCGGTCCACGTCAGCTATGGCACATCCCTCATTCGGGTTGACCATTAGACAACGCTTGGAGAACTTTAAGTCTCCCGACCCACCTGCACCAGCCGCACGTGCCAAACACAAACAGACCACGCCGAAACTCAGGACCACCAAACTCGCTATCGCACACCGCAAGGAATAACGCTCGCACATAAATTTCTCCTACGCTGACATTTTTCAGATAAATCGCGCCAGACCCACTATTGTGCTTCAAAAACGTTATGCTACCTCGAATTGCCGCATCGTGCAACTTTTTTTAGGTGGTTTTCGGAATGGAACATCACCGTTCAGGATTGAAATTTCGGTGTCGATGCTGATAAGACTATAAGGATGGAAATAGTTACCTTAAGCTCTCATATTGGGCCGAGGAAACCCGTCCCGCGGAGTGACAAAGCCAGCGGTCAAAGAGCATTATTTTGCCAACCTGCGGCTGGCTGATTTGAAAAATTCTGTCCTTTCGCCACGCAATAATCTCATCGGCGATCTGCCGGGCCTGCTGTTCAGGCAGCGTCAGCCGAACCGATTCGAGCGGGTCGCTGCTCAGGTCATACACGGATACCATTTTATTTGCGGGATTATATATGAATTTGCGACTACCTTTTACAAAACCTGCAGGTCCCAGCCGCGTCCAGCAGGAAAAATATGCCTTGCGGTCAGCCGGGATGAAACCGAGCGCATTAACACCATCAAACCCAGCATCCTTTGTTTCGAAGCCGAACAGAGCCAGCAAAGTTGGCGCCAAATCAACAGAGCTAACCGGCTCTGTGACTTTGGCTCCCGGCTCAACTAAAGACGGTGCCCGCATGACCCAGGGTATGTGCAAGACCTCTTCGAACATTATTCGCTCGTGGGCGAAAAAACCGTGCTCACCAAACGCCTCGCCGTGGTCGCTAATAACGCAGAGAATGGTTTTGTCCGCAAGACCTAATTTGCCAAGCTCGGCATCCAGTTCAGCCAAAAACTTATCGGTATAGGAAATCGTTTGTTGATAACGCTCCACCGGCTCTTTTGCCGGCGCGGCAAACCACTTGGGAACCACGTATGGGTCGTGGCTAACCGAGCACATAATTACCAGACAAAAAGGTCTTTCCTCAGCTTTTATCCATTCAGTAATGGGTTTCAACATCGAAAATTCATCGGAAGCGAAATAACCAACAAAGGCATTCGGGTCATTCAAATCCTCTCTGGCCCAGAACTTATCAAATCCCAGATTACAGACCAGCCCGGGCCAGCACTCAAAGCTGCCGTTAGCGGATTCGAAACACGCCGTTCGAAAATTCAACTCCTGCCTCAGAACTGTAGCGATACTGGCGTATGGCTTCACAACAGGGACCGCTTCGGCAACGTCCTGCGATGGCGAAGGGAATCGGCCGGTCAAAAGTGCGAACATCGCCTTGGTGGTGTGGGGCACTGACGAACGGGCGTTTGTAAATTCAACACCCTGCTCGGCCAAAGTTGCAAGATAGGGCGTCAGATTACCATATCTATCTGCGAGGGAAGTGTATCTGTATTGAATACCCTCAAGGACAACTATAACCACATTATGGTTTAGCCCGCTTTTGGCGGGTGGTTTTAATGTCATCGCATTTTCGAACTGGTCAAAGGAAGGTATTTTTCGCTTGGGGCCGGCAAAATCAGCTTCAGCCAGACGGCCGGAACCTGACGAAAGAATACTCGTTACAGCCCGTAATTGACAATTATAACGCATCTCTTCAGAAACCGTTTGCGATGAGCCACGCATGGCAACTGCGCCCCGGCCCAGAACAGCAATAAGAATAAAGACAGAAGAAACGATAATTCTATTGCCAAAGCGTTTGCCCGCCGAGGGCGGGTAATCCGGCAGCAACGGCCTTGCCAAAACGAATATGAAAAAAGCAAGAGCAATCGCACTGGGCGCAAGCAAAGCAACGGCTGCTTTCGGCATTTTTATAAGATTAACACCGACCATACCTAATATGCCTATCGGGTCGCGGAACAACGACAAAAGGACTGATGGCAGAATTTGTGTCCCTGTTCTTACCAGCCAGCCGGCGTTTATAACCGACCAGGTACATACAACTGCGGCAACAACGGTAGCGGCCCGAATGACCGATTTTCGAGGCCAGCGAAAACAAATGATTGCCAGGACAACCTCAATTCCCAACAGGACAGAGATGTCAGCAAGAATCCAGCTAAAGTATTCACCGACCAGACTGGTACGCCAGGAATGAAAGAATTTTACCACGAGGGTGCAAAATAGCGCCCCAAATATCATGATACTATAAGCACGAGGAGCCAAAAGGCCGTATAAGCGGCGAATTGACAGCATCTTCCTAACCCGGCAACCGGATTGTGAGCTGCTTATATCCATAGTATCTAACATACTAATATTCTTCGGAAATAACAACAACATTCCCACATCTTTTTTTGGAGATGGGAAGGGAACAACAGATAAGAAAATCCGGTTAAAACTGCTTGCGCAAGTAAGGTAGCGAGGTCAGAATAATAATCGACGGTCTTGATGAGCTGCTTTTTGGACTTACAGCCGCAAAGATAAACAACCGCAAATAGGTGAACCTCAATCAAATCATTCAGTTTTCAAAGAGACAACTTTTTCAACATCTCCACAGTCCCAAGTTGTCTTGAGACTGATACCAATCGTAAGAATTAAATGCGTTATACATGGTTAGTTTTCTCGGACTGAATAAACAAATTTTCAAACCCACCGTGAAACGGCAGGCTAAATCCGCCACACAAACAGTGGGCAATCGGCGGGCAAGTATTCTGGATTCCGTGTCAAGGAATGACAACCCCCCACAATAACCCCCGAATACAACGTTCGAGGGCAAGTTTGCGGGGCTAACTATGAGATTGCTTTCCGCCCTTTATCCACCGCAGGCGGACAAGTCGGAAATCCGCAATCGAAAATCTGAAATTGAAATAGCCCCAAGGGGATTCGAACCCCTGTTGCCGGGTTGAAAACCCGATGTCCTGGACCTACCTAGACGATGGGGCCAACAAGAAAAACCGCAAAAATTAAAAGCAAAAAATCAAAATTGTGGAGTTGTCGCTCTGCGACAACGACCACCTTAATTTTGCATTTTGATATTTTATTTTTGATACTACGTCTTTATTACTCCATACCGATTGCTTCCGCAGGACAGGAGTCGATGCAGACGCCGCAATCAATGCAGGTGTCAGGGTCAACGACAGCTTTTTCATTAACCATACTTATGGCCTCACTGGGGCACTCCTCTACGCAGGTTTCACAGCCAGTGCATTTTTCTTTATCCACTTTAGCCGGCATTTATGCAACCCTTTCAACGAAAAACCAGATTTACCCCGTGAGATAGACGGAAACGGCTTTATCTCACGTGGTTAACCAACAAAAGACGGAATGTTACAGAAACACAATGATATTACAACCGATTTTTTAAGAAATTTTGCACAAACCTCCAACAAAGATAGTGAAAAATTGCCATCCACTTCTGGCAGACTGTAACAAACAGGCCTCAAAAAAAGATTTCGTTCCGTAATCCTGGGTAAGTAAATTCTATTTGAGCGGTTCAGGGGGAGACTCTTCCGCCGCGGGCCCGCCAGAGGGAGGTAGCTTTGGCTGTTCTGGCTGCCCCGGCTGCCTCACGGCAACCCCTCCCAAGGCAACTGCCATATTGCGAACGAGAGCGTTGGAGTCATATTTTGCCGACCAGTCCAGAACCCTACGGAATTTGTTCTCGGGGTTTTTGCCCAGCAGGTAAATAGCCTGGATGCGAACAGGCCAGCTTGAATTATTTATATTTTCTGCAACGGCACTGGTCAGGTCCTGGTCCAACGATAAGTAAAGCATATCGGCCATAGTGTTGACTTTAACCTCCCATTCGCTATCGGCACGGTTACGCAACAGCCCGGACTCGTGTGTGAGAGCAGATTTCAACATAGTCGGCATCCAGTCTGCATACATAAATTTGTAAAGCGGCTTGCGACCGGACATAATCTGCTGTTCCATCAGCAGGCCGATAAACAACTGCGCGGTTTTGATTCTCTGGCCGGGCTGACCGGTCGAGATAGAATTAAATCGCGTTCGCAGATATTTGCCGGTAAGCTCGATGCTCGGGCGATTCACGGATAGTTTAGCCGGCGCTATATTAACGAGCCGATTAGCAACCTTACCATCATCAGTAACTACAGGGTCAATATAGAGGGTGAACACTATATCCAAAGACGCCTGCGGATGGGCAAACAGCAAACGGCTAAGCTCACCTGTAACAAGCTGAACGGGAATAAGGAGACTGCGGCCAGGCTCAACAAGAAAGGTTGTCCTAATCTTTGTAGATACCAGGTTCGGTATGTTTTTCTTAAGGTCACCGGTAACATCGGCATCAATCCTGATATTGCCCCTGAACAAACTATCATCGCTGATTACAAGCGGCTCGGAAGAATTGTTTACTATTGCGACAGTTGCATCGAAATTGCTGCCGTAAGAAAACTTATTGCCGCGAGCATTAAACTGAACTGAAATCCGTTTATCCGGAGGAACATACGCCGGAACAAGTGTTTGGCCAAAACCTTTTTCTAATGCACCCATGACAACGACAGGGTCGAACGGCGGAACATATTGTGCACCCTGTTTGGCGAGAATCTCTTTGGCCTGCTCCGCTGCCAATGACCCCGGGTCTTTGACAATTAAAGAATTTAAGGTCTGGATTGCCAAATCTTTCTGTCCTTCCTTCAATTGAATTATGGCGAGGGCCAGGTCCGCAGTCTGGTTACGCTGATAATTGCTGGTAAGTGGCTTGGCCCATTCGGTCTGGCCATTCATTAAAAGGGAATAGGCCAAAATGGCGGCAGTCACAGGAGAATTAGGCTCGGTTGAGTAGGCCTTATTAGCCCAGTCGAGGGCTTTTGGCGGGTCCGGCAGGGCAAAACAATAAAACCAGGCAAACTCCTTGGCGCCAATTTTCTGAGAAGACTTCTGGCCAACGGTCTGCAAGGACTCTTTGATGCTTTGGGGTCCTTCCATAAGCAACTGCTGTGCTTTGTCTTCGGCATTCTGAAATATAAGGTCCGCCTGGGCGGCATCACCGATTTTACCTGCTGCTTTGCCGGCAACGGCCTCCAGAAGGAGGTCAAACCGACCAGCTTTTCGAACGGTGTCAGCAATTTGCAGACACTTCTGCCGGCTCAGCGGCGTATTATAGCAGCTAATGACCCAGGGCAGATAAATGTCAGAGGGAAGGGCTTCAGATGGATAAAGATAAGCGAATAAATTCGCGCAGTATTCATAGACCCGTGCAGCTACATCATAAAGCTCGAGGCGCTCGGCATACTGCGCAAAGGCAACGGCAGCCCGGATATCCGACGGATTTTCACGCAGTATGAACCTAAGATGTCCAAGATATATTGCCGGCGTGAACTTATCGGGCGCAAGCTCTGCGAGTCTTGCAAACGCCACCTTATTGTATTCATTATTATTGTAAGCCTGGACGAGGTAAAACTGAGCGCCTTCCATATCGGCTTTCTCATTCATCAACAGACCAATCTGAGTAGCCCATTCGGAACCTATAATAACATTCTTGTTGCCGAAATTCCTCAACAGCTCTTCAAGGAAATTCTCCCGCTGCTCACGGGAGTCTAACTTGTCAAGCAAATAGCGAACCGCCTCATTTACCACTTCGCGGTCAGCGGACTGGCTCATATAGGCGGCAAGCAAACGAGAGACTGTCTCCGAATGGTCCGCCTGCCCATACCGACAGATAAGCTTAATCAACAGTGGCATAGCATAGCTGCTGGCGTTACTATCAAGATTGAGGGCAGCAGACAGAAATACAATCGCCTGTTCAGCTTCTCGCGTGGTAACTTTTTCGGAGTTAGTCAGCTCATAAGCTATTTGATAGAACCTCTGGGCGACAGCAGGTGAAGATAACTGCGCACGCTGGCGGGCAAGAGCTGCGGGACCGGTTAACTCGGCTGAGCGGCTCGGCTGAACGGCTCGACCGGACGGCTCGGCTGGACTCGCCGAAGCCGCACCGGAGTCCGGCTGAAGTTCCGTAACGTCAGGACCAACCGATTGCTCAGATACGTTAGAATCTACCCGTTTCTCCGGCGGCACAGCCACCATGCCACGACCTGTCGGGGCAGAAAGGGAAGCGGCGAATCCACCGTAGGCGGAAAAGAAAATAACCGTGAACGCTAAAAAATAGCTATTGGTATGCAAGGGTTTCTCCCTTAAAAGCGCGAAAAAGTTCACGTCAAAAACACTTCATATACCCAAATTCAAAATACGGTGCAGATTCTCACTTATAAAACGGTCAGTTTGAGAATCCACTGTTTTATAGCACTTAAACCAGTATATGTCAAACATCTTATATAGACAAAATCGGCTTACCTACCCTTACTACTTTACCTTTTGCGCAAGGTGCTTTGTTCCGGTAAGCAGAGAGAGCATCTCAATGCGGAGGAATTTCGCCGCCAGCAGATACACTACCGCTCCGGAAGGAACGGCCAGGAGCAATTTGAGGATGTCAGGCAGGCCTCTGGAGAAAGCGAGGGCAACTACAACCGCCCCAGACATACCGAGCATGGCTAAAACTGTCTTCGATAATCCCGGCACAAAGCCCTCCAGTATCGCTGCACCCAGTCGGCGGCGAAGAACCGTCATAAGAATAGCTACCTGCAAATACGAGCAAAGCGCGGTTGAAGCAGCCAGCCCTGCTGTTCCGAGAAACCACATAAGAGTCAGGTTCAGGACGATATTAGTAACAACTGCTATCCCCGCACTTATTGCAGGCACTTTAGATTCCTGCAGGGAATAAAACGCATATACGACCACGCTCTGAGCTGAATAGCCGCATAATCCCAACACGTAGAACGCCAGCGTCCACGCTGTCCTGATGGTGTCCGTATCCGTAAATCGCCCTCGCTGGAAAAGCACGGAAACCAACGGCCTTGCCACCAGCAGTAATCCAACGGTGGCAGGCAGCGCGATGAAAACCGTGCAACGCAGGCCGCGGGAAATAGTGGCGCAAAACGCCTTAAAGTCTTTTGCCGCCGCCTCAGCACTCATTACGGGGAAAATGGCGGTGGCCAACGAAATGCCAAACACCCCTAACGGAAACTGGTACAGGCGCTGCGAATAAAAAAGCTGCGAGACCGCCCCTTCCCAAAAGGGGTATTTAATCTGGCTGCCAAACAAGGAGAAAAACTTGCCTTTTTCCGGCGAACCCGAAAGCCACAGGGCAATAAGGTCGTTGGCGAACGTGTTAATCTGGGTAGCCGTCAAGCCGATGACCATCGGCGCCATAAGGAGAATAATCTTCTTAAACGCTTCGCTCCTGACATGCCAGGCCGGTCGAATATAAACCCCTCTTGCCCAAAGGGGCGGTAATTGGATAAACACCTGAACCAGGCCTGCCAAAATCACGGCAACGGCGAGAACATAAATCTGGGAGGCGGGTTGCATTGCGAAAACCCATCCACTGAGGCAAAGTGCACCGATAAGAAAGATGTTGAGCACAGTCGGGGCGGCGGCAGGAGCAGCAAAGTGCCGATGGGCATTTAGTATCCCTCCCAAAATCGCCACTTCACAAATCAAGACCATTTCCGGCAGCATTATAGCGCTTAGCTGGAGCTTCGTTTGCGTGCCCTCATAAACGGCGAAGAACTTGTAATACACCAGGATAATGCCCTCGCCCAGCAGAACAATGGCTGACAGCAACACAAATACAACCGTAACAATGGTAGAGGCCAATTTTTTTGCCTCTTCGGGGTCTTTGTGCAATTGTTCGCTGTAAATTGGTATAACGGAAGAGGAGGCAGCACCTTCTCCAAAAAGCCGCCTGGCGAGGTTTGGGATTTTGAAGCCGATTGTCCAGCCATCCATCAAGCCGCTGGCGCCGAGAAAGTATGCAAACGCCATATCACGGAGCATTCCCACGACCCGGCTCAACATTGTCAGCGAAGCAATTTGTCTAAAGCCCTTTATCATTCTATTATTTTCGGTGATTCGTGACTCGTGGCTCGAACATCGAGTATCGAGCATCAAACAACACTCTATTTTTTTGGCGCAACGGTGAAAGGTCTAAATCGCCCGACATTATTTAATAGTCCCACAGAAGCAGCGCTTACCAGCAGGCTTGAGCCGCCGTAGCTTACAAATGGTAAAGTCAAGCCCGTAATCGGCATCAGGCCCATTGTCATACTGACATTTACGATAACTTCAACCGTAAACGTTGCAACAATACCAACGGCAATGAGCCGACCGTAGGGGTCGGTATTGTGGGCGGCGATTTCCAGGCCGCAGGCACCGACAATTACATAGAGTCCAAGCACTGCCAAGGAGCCCCAAAAGCCCCATTGATGAGCAATGACAGCAAATATGAAGTCGTTATGCCTTTCCGGCAAAAAGTTGTACTTAACAAAAGGCCCCTGGCGAAAACCATAGCCCGTGGTTCCGCCTGAGGCAACCGCGAATTTTGAGCGAATCAAATTATAGCCCCAGTCGTTTTTCCACTGCTTATCGCTGAAATTGCTGCCCACAAGGACCCTGCCGATAAGAGGATACTGCTGGGCCTTCTCGCGAATCCAACTGCTCTGTAACAGGACGCAGCTTATTCTGGTCCGCTGATAGGGCCTCATTTTGAGCCAGAGAACCGGGCTTACCAGAAGTGCGATAAGAACAACAATAAGTAAATGCTTGACCTTTGCCCCCGCCACAAACAGCATCGTGAACAGGATGGGCATCATCAGCAAGACGGTGCGCAGGTCCGGCTCGGCAAAGATGAGAACCACCGGCAGAAGCGTTAGAATAAAAGGGCCTATTAAAGCTTTGAAGCTGCGGTAATTGCTGCGGTATCGCAGGTACCAGGCCAGGGCCAGGACATATACCAGCTTACAGAGTTCCGACGGCTGAAGCTGGAGGTAGCGGGAGGATGTTCCGATTCTCATCCATCTGTGGACACCCTTGATTTCCGGGACAAAAGGAATAGGCGCAACATACCTACTAAACAGCAAAACACCCAGCAGCAGAAGCACAAAGGCATACATCCAGTAGCTTAGCGGCCCAAACCGCCGGTAATTAACCAGGTTAATCACTACGAAAGCAACCATAGCAATGCCGGCAAAGACAAGCTGTTTTTTCCAGCAATTGGCCAAATCCAAATCGCCGGTCTGGCTGGCCGGACCCGGCTCCGCGGGGTTGCCAACCGAATAGATAGTGGCTATCCCGATGGCGACCAGGGCCAGCGTAGCAGCCAGCAGGCATAATCTTACGAATATAAGTCGGCCTTTCAGAAAGTTAAACATAAGGGTAAAACAAGGTTAAACCAGCCGAAACGGGCTTATAAAAGAGCAAAACCACAAAGGCGGCCTTTTTGGAGCAAGGACGTCGGATATCAGATTAGCCCCAAAAACGAGCAAAAACAAGCAAATCCACGTAGGTATCGGCTAAAAGAGATATTTTGCCCAAAAACGGTCTAAACAGACAAATCCACCTGTGATTAACAGGCCAAAAATAGCAGTCGAACCCTAAAGTTATACCGTTCCAACTCAAATTTTTTAACTTTTTTGTTGTTTTTTTGCATTTTTTGTTTGATTTTTGGGGAAGAACCCGCTATTTTACCTGTAATCTTCACCAGTAATAACCTGTGCCTTATAGTTATAATAGTTGTTTTGGCCGTTTTTCGCAAATGCGTAAGATAAGGTAGGAGTGTTAGG
>Ga0315279_10003124_pt1 | contig 23606 bp, 17 predicted proteins | sample YL17G06_20_MG_FD_203694 | JGI IMG/M metagenome (GOLD analysis project Ga0315279, IMG submission 203694) | Sediment microbial communities from Yellowstone Lake, YNP, Wyoming, USA - YL17G06_20 | ecosystem: Environmental > Aquatic > Freshwater > Lake > Sediment | place: USA: Wyoming | collected...
AACACGGTCTGGCAGATAGACCCGCACAAATGTGTGGCGTGCACCAACTGTTCGAAGTATTGTGTGCTGGAAAAGTCGGCGGTGAGGTGTGTGCACGCATTCGCGATATGCGGGTATTGCAGGATTTGTTTTGGTTTTTTTGGGCCGGAGCCGTTTGATATTACAGAAGGGGCGGAAAACCAGCTTTGTCCGACAGGTGCTATCAAACGCAAGTTTGTAGAGGACCCTTATTACGAATACACGATAGATGAGTCACTTTGTATCGGCTGCGGTAAATGTGTTAAGGGGTGTAATACCTTCGGCAATGGGTCACTGTTTCTACAGGTCCGTCATAACCTGTGTTTGAATTGTAATGAATGCTCGATTGCCTCGGCCTGCCCTTCGGGGGCGTTTAAGCGGGTTCCTGCGGACATGCCTTATCTACTTAAGACGGTGGACCCCGTTAGAAATAATACGGCGGGTCACACGCTCTTTCCATTCTCCGTAGTATCCATTCTTCGCAGCAGTGCTTCCGGCCTTCGTAGCCGAAGCTACTTCGGCGGAGTAGGCGCCGCGAAGGACGAACTACGAAGGATGAATCGTTCTCGAAGATTTTCTAACGGGGTGGACCGCGCTTAATGATACGTTCTGGTCATATTATAATCGGCGTAGCAGTGTTGTTGAGCTTGTGTGTCGTAGCGGCGGCAGGTGAACGGTTTCCTCCACCTGATTTCGAAAGCGGCTACACGCGGCCAAGCCCTACCGTTCCTGCTCCACGCCAGGATGTTTACGAATGGGTAGATGCCGCTGTGCTTCTGGCGGCGATTGGATTGTCTTCATATCTGGTCCTGAAGAAACGCAGCCGGCGGGCCATATTTGTTCTGATGGTGTTTTCTTTGCTTTATTTCGGCTTCTGGCGGAAGGGGTGTGTCTGTTCTGTAGGGGCGATTCAGAATATTACTCTGTCGGTTTTTGACCGTGACTACGCTGTGCCGGTTGCGGTTGCGGTGTTTTTCTTGCTGCCGCTTGTGTCCGCGCTATTTTTCGGGCGGACCTTCTGTGCGGCAGTATGTCCTCTGGGAGCAATTCAGGATTTGGTATTGCTTCGGCCAGTGTCGGTGCCGAATTGGCTGGAAAGCGGCCTGCAATTGTTCGCATACATTTATCTGGGGCTGGCGGTTTTATTTGCGGCCACCGGCAGTGCTTTTGTGATATGCAGGTATGACCCGTTTGTTTCGTTTTTCCACTTGAGCGGCAACCTCAACATTTTGATACTTGGAGCGTGCTTTTTGCTCGTAGGGCTGTTCGTAGGGCGTCCCTATTGCCGATTTTTTTGTCCTTACGGCGTGCTTCTCGGACAACTTTCACGGCTGTCAAAATGGCGTGTAACTATTACTCCTGACGATTGCGTTCAGTGCAGATTATGTGAAGATTCGTGTCCTTTTGGTGCTATTAGAGAGCCGAGCCGCCAATGGCGGGATTGGCTGGTGGGTGATTATAGCAGGGGTAAAAAGACCCTGGCCTTTTTAGTTATTCTTCTGCCTGTGTTAGTGCTTTTAGGTGGATGGGCGGGGTTTTCTCTAAAGACAGTGACGTCCCGTATGGATGCAACCGTCCGGCTGGCTGAACGTATATATTTAGAGGACAATGGTAAGGCAGCAGGGACGACGGATGCCAGTTTAGCATTCAGGGCGACCGGCAAAGAGGTAAAACAGCTTTATGAGGATGCTTCGAATATCCGGGCGAGGTTCGGGCGTGGCGGCTGGTTTTTTGGAGGATTTGCAGGGCTGGTTGCCGGGCTTAAACTTATCGGCGTCTCCGTCTTGCGGCGAAGAGAAGATTATGAGGTTGATAGGGGAAGGTGTCTGGCGTGCGGTCGATGTTTCCAGTATTGCCCCAAAGAGCGTGTCAGACTAAAGAAGGCGAAAGACCAGATTAGTGAGAGATAAATGGAACCTCATGTAGAAAATACTTCCAGGAGTATTGAAGCGGTTCACCCCGTTAGAAATAACACGGCAAGTCGCACGATTTTTCGTTCTCGAAGATTTTCTAACGGGGTAAACCCGTGGTATAGAATCGCGGTGGCAACGGCAATTATAGGAGGAGTATTTTCTGTTATCATATTCGGACTTCTTATTGCCAACTACTTTCAGAGGCAGGTGGTCAACACCGGACGGGAAAAACAATTGGAGATTTTGAAGGTAGAGATTCGCAGCCAGCCCGAGAACGAGCAGCTTATATCGCAGATTCGCCAGTTAGATTTGCAAATCAGGCGGTGCAGGATTCGCGGGTTGGATTTTTCCCGCAAAGGCGGCTATTTTCTTGTTGGTAGTGTTGCAGTATTATTGATTGGTGCCAGGTGGGCAGGGGCTATCAAAAAGAAGATGCCGGCGCCCGCCAAAGGCAGGTGGGGGGATAAGCTGGATGAGCAGATGCGGCAGGGGACATTAGCTCGATGGGCTATTACCGCCGGCTTAGTGGTTTTGATGTTGGGGGCGTTGTTTCTGACGTTAAGACCCGCCATTCCGTCAAGGCTCGGCCTTGCCGAGACTGACGATTTTGGCGAAAAGAGTGCAGCTCGCGATTCTTATCCTTCGATGGAGGAGATTGGTAAGAATTGGCCTCGCTTTAGAGGTCCCGGCGGGCTGGGGGTAAGTGCCTATACAAATGTGCCTGTTAGCTGGAACGGCAAGACAGGCGAAGGGATTCTCTGGAAGAGCAAGGTGCCGCTGGCGGGGCATAATTCGCCGGTTATCTGGGGCGACCGGGTTTTCCTTTCCGGAGCTGACGGAAACAACTGCGAGGTGTATTGCTTTGATGCGTTTTCGGGAAAACTTTTATGGACAGGTCCTGTCTTAAATGTCGTGCAAGGCGGTGCCAAGAGACCTCTTGAGCTATCGGAATCAGGTGCGGGTTTTGCTTCGTCTTCTGTTGTAACGGATGGCCGGCTGGTTTGTGCCATTTTTGCAACCGGAGACGTCGGCTGTTTTGATATGGAAGGGAAAAATCTCTGGACAAGAAATTTGGGCACGCCCGACAGCGCTTATGGCTACGCCTCTTCGCTTGAGATATATCGAAACCTGCTTTTAATACAATATGACCAGGGAAGCGCCGAGGACCAGAAGTCCAAATTGATAGCTTTGAATACATTTTCAGGTGTAACTATTTGGGAAACGAGAAGACCGGTTCCGAATTCGTGGGCCTCGCCGATTGTAGCCGAAATTGGGAATCAATATCAGGTAATAACCTGCGGCGACCCGTGGGTCATAGCTTATAATCCGAATAATGGAACGGAACTGTGGCGGGCAAAATGTATAGGCGGTGAAGTTGCACCATCCCCAATCTATGCCGGTGGGCAGGGCGACCGGCTGAAAGCCGGTTCGATAGAACCTGCCTCCGGCGGGCTGGTATTGACCGTAGAGCCATATACCAAATTAGTCGCTATACGGCCGGATGGACAAGGTGACGTTACCAAGACCCATATTGCCTGGAGCATCGAAGATAACACGCCGGATATATGCTGTCCGGTCAGTGATGGGGAGTTAGTGTTTCTCCTGACATCTGAGGGCACGCTTTTCTGCTATAAGCTCGCAGATGGAACGAAGTTGTGGGAGAAAGACCTTAAAGAGAATTTCCGGGCATCGCCAAGTCTGGTCGGTAACCGCTTGTATCTATTGAGTGAGAAGGGGATTATGTTTATTATGGAGGTGGGGGCGGAATGTAAGGAGCTGGCCAGGTGTGAGCTGGGTGAGGATTGCTTTGCGTCGCCGGCTTTTGCTGATGGTCACATCTATATCCGGGGATTGAAGAATCTTTACTGCATAGGGAAGGGGGATTCTGGGCGTCCTTGATTGTGCTCGAGAACCGCGAAAAGGGTTATGGATAAAGTCGATTTGACATTTGTGGACCAGCTTGTTGAGAGGGTCGGGACCGGAAAGGAAAAGACACTTGAGATTTTGCAGGCTATCCAGGGCCGCTTTGGATATCTGCCCCAGGAAGCTCTCCAGCGGGTCTGTGAGCTGACGGAGATAACTGCTGCATCGATTGTCGGTGTTTCTACTTTCTACAACCAGTTTCGCCATCACCCCGCCGGCCGTCACACAATTCGAGTTTGTGTCGGGACAGCCTGCCACGTTAAGGGCGGCGAGCAGATTTATGATGCCTTCAATCGCTGTCTCGACATTCCGGAAGGGTCGGATACGGACAAGGACAAGATGTTTACGGTTGAGAAGGTAGCGTGTCTGGGATGCTGCACGCTGGCGCCGGCGACCCAGATTGACCAGGTGACATACGGGCATCTTACTCCCGGTGCGGTCTCGGCGGTTCTCGACAATTTTCTGCGAGCTCAGCAAGCAAAGATAGACCGGCGACAAAAAATGCGCAGGAGTCGAGCCGAAGGGGTAGAGCTTTGCGGCGAAATTCGACTTGGCCTGGGTTCGTGCTGCATGGCTCGAGGCAGTGCCAGGCTGCGTGAGGCGCTGGAGCAAGCCCTTGATGAGAGCGGTATCCAGGCGGCGGTCAAGCGTGTTGGGTGTGTTGGAATGTGTCACCAGACGCCGCTATTGCAAGTAGTGCTGCCGGAACACGGACTGACACGGACAAAAGCACGGACTGACACGGACACAAAGCTTTTTCTTTATGCAAAGGTGCAAGCGGGTGGTGCAAAATCCATCGTGCTGCACCACTTCAAGCCGCGTGGGATAGGCAGAAGAATCTCCAACGCGGTGTCCGGGGCGCTGGAAAATATTTTAACGGGAGAAAAACGTGAGCCAGCAACCCGTTATTCGATAGACGTGCGGGATAGGCCAGTGGCGGATTTTCTGGATAAGCAGGTCCACATTGCAACCGAGCACTATGGGCGCATCGACCCGCTCGACCTCGATGAGTATTTGCAGAACGATGGATTCAAGGCACTGGATAAGTGCATAAACCAGTTGACTGCTGAAGAGGTCATCGCCGAGATAAAACACAGCGGACTTCGAGGAAGAGGCGGCGCCGGCTATCCGACGCACCTTAAGTGGTCTGCTGTTCGCAGCAGGCAGTCCGACACCAGGTTTGTCGTCTGTAATGGGGATGAGGGCGACCCCGGGGCCTTTATGGACCGTATGCTGATGGAGTCTTATCCCTACCGGATTATCGAGGGTATGATGATAGCGGCATACTCGGTCGGGTCGAATGAAGGTTATCTTTACATCCGTGCGGAATACCCGCTTGCAGTAAGCCGAATGGGTGAGGCAATAAATATCTGCCGACAGCGAGGGTTTCTTGGTGAAAATATTATGGGAGGCGGGTTTTCGCTGGAGCTAAAAATTGTGCAGGGGGCCGGTGCGTTTGTCTGCGGGGAAGAAACTGCGCTTATAGCCAGTATAGAGGGACGCCGAGGAATGCCCCGGCTGCGGCCGCCATACCCGGCGGAAAGCGGTCTTTGGGGCAAGCCCACCCTCATAAACAATGTTGAGACTTACGCTGTTGTGCCGTGGATAATACGAAATGGAGCCGCTACATTTGCTCAATTAGGCACAGGGAACAGCAGGGGCACAAAGGTTTTCGCACTGGCTGGAAAGGTCGCTCGCGGCGGCCTTATTGAGGTGCCGATGGGGATTTCCGTCAGGGACATCATCGATGATATCGGCGGAGGCATTGCAGGCGGATTGCGGCTAAAAGCGGTGCAGATAGGCGGACCCTCCGGCGGGTGTGTGCCGGCAGAACTGGCGCATATTCCAGTTGATTATGAAACTCTGACCGGCGTTGGGGCAATGATGGGGTCCGGCGGTATGGTGGCGCTGGATGAATCGGACTGTATGGTGGATATCGCCAGGTATTTTCTGCAGTTCACCCAGAACCAATCCTGCGGTAAATGCACTTTCTGCCGAATAGGCACGCGGCGAATGCTCGATATTCTTGAGCGTTTGTGCACCGGCCAGGGCAAAAAAGCAGACTTGGAAGAGTTGCAGAGTCTCGGTGAAATGGTAAAAAAGTCGAGTCTGTGCGGATTAGGCAAAACTGCACCGAATCCGGTTCTTTCTACCCTAAAGTATTTCCGCAACGAGTATGAAGCTCACCTCCAGAGTCGCTGTCCTGCCGGCAGATGCAAGGCGCTTATTACGTATTCGGTAACTGATGACTGCATCGGCTGCACCTTGTGCGCTCAAAATTGCCCGGCTGATGCTATCAAGATGAAGCCATACGAGAAGCACGAAATAGACCCCGCGAAATGTATTCGCTGCGGGACGTGCAAAAGCGTGTGCCCTTCGGAGGCTATTAAGGTCCAGTGACAATGCCAAAGCTTTTTGTAGATAATCGTGAGGTTGAGGTTGCAGATGGTGCTACGATTCTCGACGCCGCCAAAAAGCTGGGAATTGAAATTCCCACGATGTGCTTTTTAGAGGGACATAAGGCTTTAACCAGCTGCATGCTGTGTGTTGTAAAAATCAGCGGGTCGAATAGTCTTGTGCCTGCCTGCGGGTCTATTGCCAGAGAGGGTATGCGCATTGAGAGCGACTGCGAAGAAGTCCGTCAGGCACGAATAATGGCTCTGGAATTGCTATTGAGCGACCATTTGGGTGACTGTATGGGGCCGTGCCAGGTGATATGTCCCGCCGGGATGAATATTCCTTTGATGATTCGGCAGATTGCCTCCGGTAAGATTCGTGATGCAATCGCTACGGTGAAAAAGGATATTGCATTGCCTGCGGTGCTGGGACGGATTTGTCCGAGGCATTGCGAAAGGGGATGCAGGCGGGCGGCGTTTGATGAGCCGGTTTCAATTTGTCTTTTGAAAAGGTATGTGGCTGACCTCGACTTACAATCTGCAAATCCATATCTACCGGCCTGCAAGGCGAGCCGGGGTAAGCGGGTGGCTATTGTTGGAGCTGGGCCGGCAGGATTGGCTGCTGCTTATTATCTGCAGCAGGATGGTTTTAATTGTGTGGTTTTTGACGAGCACGAGAGGCCGGGAGGTATGCTGCGATATGGGGTTTCACAACAGCAACTTCCGAGAGAGGTGCTTGAGGCAGAAATCGCTTTGATTGAGAGGTTAGGGGTGAAGTTTCAGGGCCAAACGCGAGTAGGTGACAGTTTATCGGTGGAGGATTTGCGCGGAGACTTTGATGCCGTGCTCATCGCAGCTGGAGAGCTAAAGCCAGATGATGCCGCCTGGATGGGACTTAAGATGACGCCGGAGGGCATTGTAATAAATGGGGAAACCTACCAGACGAACTTGGCAGGAGTTTTTGCAGGTGGAGATTGTGTTCGCAGGCGAAGACTTGCGGTTCGAGCAGTGGCGGATGGGAAGGAGGCTGCTATATCTATCGGTCAATATTTGTTCGGTCAGATAGTAACAGGGGTAGCTAATGCGTTTAACACCCACATTGGTAAACTCAAAAATGGTGAGATAGAAAAATTCGTGGCCTGCGCCAGCAAAGCACATCGGCTGACACCATTACGAGAGAATGACGGGTTCACCAATGAGCAGGCGAGTGAGGAGGCCAGCCGTTGTCTGCATTGTGACTGCCGAAAAGCCCAAAGTTGTAAATTAAGACAATATGCGCAGGACTATGAAGCCAGACCAGGCCGGTACAAGAGTGAGCGGCGATTGTTTGAGCAGCAGACCGGGCACCCGCAGGTCATCTATGAGCCGGGCAAGTGTATCTCCTGCGGGCTTTGCGTTCAGATTGCCGCTCAAGCGAGCGAAAAGCTTGGGTTAAGTTTTGTGGGCCGGGGCTTTGATGTGCGAGTGACAGTGCCGTTTGGCCGTTCAATCGCCGAAGGTTTGACGCACACAGCAGCCCAGTGCGTAGCCGCCTGCCCGACAGGGGCACTGGCATTTAAGGATAGGGACAAGTAAGCCTGAATGGATACAAGACAAGTCATTGAAATTGGGTTTGATTGGGTTTGTTTTCACCGCGCCTGCAAGGTCGTTTATTTTCATAATCCTTTTGTGAAAAATCGTTTGCATTCATTCGCACCCCCAGAAATTGGCTTTGTTTTGCATAATTGACTCATAGCCACAGAGTAAATGTGTATTTTTTAGCCTCAGAGTGCACAGAGAACACAGAGAAATGAATCATAAACAATGTTAATCGGTTAAATAGTAACTGGTAAATGGTCATTGGTTAAATGGTTAATTGGCCCCTAAGGGGTAAATTATTGGTTATTCTGGAACTGCCCTTCGACTACTTCGACTATGCTTCCTTCGACAAGCTCAGGACCAGCACCACAGGCTGCTCCCTTCGACAAGCTCAAGACCAAGCAGGACAGGCTGTTCCGTTGCGTGCGGGTCTCCGCGTTCTTCCCGTTCCTGACGGGAGTTATTCCCTCCAATCGCGTGTGCATTATACCAAATTATGCCTATTTATTCAATAAAAATCTAACGATATCATAAAAAAATTTAGCCACAGAGGGCACAGAGGACACAGAGAGAATCCGTAAATGAGTTAATGAGTAGATGGGTGGCGAGGAAAATCCGAAGCACTAATTTCTAAATCCGAAACAAATCCAAATAACCAAAATACGAAATTCAAAACAAAGCAGACACCGATTTATACAGAATTAACACTGCGATTTTGCAGGCAAATCCGCCAACACAGACGGCGGATAAATATTGTACCCCTGCTTAAATCGTGCATCCCCGACAGCGACCCCTGCCTACAACGTGCAGGGGCAGGCATTCGAGGACCCCAGATAACGACCCCTGCCTAATGCGTGCAGGGGCAGGCATTCTGGGGCAGGCAAGCGGGGCAAGTTTTAGGTCTTGAAAACCGGGCGGGAAGGGGTAGAATTGTAAAATAAGAGGAAACTGCGATTAGGAGATGTTCAGACCTGTGGCCGTTAGTAACGAAAAAAATTGTGGGCGAAAAAGCGGTTGAGAAAAATCAGAGAAAATATTTGGTGCCTTAAATTTTCTTGTCTTAAACGTTTGTACGGGAAATCTCAGTGGGAGAAATTGAATGGACCCGAACAGCTTTATAAATCAGAGGAATAGCTTTGGCTTGTCCCCAAATTTTATTGTTACAATCATCTATCCTCTTTGTACTCTTGGCATAGCATTTATTGTGGCTTGGGTGAGTTTTCAACAACATCGAGTAAGCAAAGCCAATTTAAAACTTCAGTTATTTGAAAAACGATTCAAAATTTATGAAAAATTTCAACAGCTTTATTTGAAGTGTCGCTGTTTTGAGGAGAACATTAGCTCAGAAGAAATTTTGCAATTTGCGGAAGAATCTAGGGCGACCCCTTTTCTTTTCGGTGAAGAAATAGCAAGATTTTTATCAGGATTCATTCATCTATTATACGACTATGCGGAAATAAATCAGAGTGGTTTAAGCCAAACACCCAGAGGTTGCAACTCTAATCAAGAGAAAAACCAAACAAAAGAGATAATAAGAGAGAAATTAGATGAACACTGCAAAAACAGTGTTAAACTTTTTGGCAAGTATTTATATCTAAAAAAATGGATTTAAAAACCAAGAAAATTTGGGCGAAAAAGATAAATTGAGAAAAATCAGAGAAAAATACCTGACACCTTAAGTTTTCTCTGATATGTATTGTGAGCAATATTTTCATAATCAATACCATAATATGAATAAAAAGAAGGATAATAATGACAGATAATACACATGAAAAAATTGAAGGGAAACTAATTGAGTCCATAAAAGTAGATGGACTTAGTGAATTAGCTCAGGAATATGCGGAATTGGGTATTGATTTGGTAATGAAAGATGGAGTTCTTAAAGATATTCCTATTGTTGGAACAATAGTAAAATTGACAAATGCTATCGGGAGTATAAGAGATAGGCTCTATCTGATTAAGCTGGTTCGTTTCTTGGAAAAAGTCGGGGAAACAACACGGGAACAACGGAATAAGTTCATTGAGGATAATTGCAAGGATACCAGACAGTTTGAGGAAACAGTGCTGTTGATCCTTGAACAGGCAGACAATATGAATAAAGTCTCGCTAATAGGAAAGATATTTAAAGCATGTATTCTAGGGATGATCGATTACAAGAATGCTTTAACTATATCGTCGATGGTTAATAGAGCCTTTTGGCAAGATGTAGAATGTTTAATATCGAATAAATATGAATCTGGAAGCAAAATGCGTTTGTATGCCTGTGGCCTAATGAACTTGGATTGGATAAAAAGAACCCACCAGGATTTAAGTAGGAACCTGATACAGGATGTTAAATTCGATGGTTTTTGTTACAAAGAAAATGAATATACGAATTTGCTGAGACAGATCAATAACATCTAAAATAAAATCCACAAACTATACAGAACAAAACTTCGAAGTAAGGTTATCCATAGTTTTTCCTACCAATAGCCTCTTGCAAATTATCGGGCAGGGTTTACACTAATGGCCTATGGCAAAGAAACCTGCATCCGATTCCAAGAAAACCCCGGCGGGCGGTAAACCTTCATCGCTGGTCGATACGCGGGTAATATACTGCGGCGATAACCTTGACCAGTTGAAGAAGTTCCCCGATGAATGTATCGACCTTATTTATATCGACCCGCCTTTTAATTCTAACCGCAACTATGAGGTCTTTTGGGGTGAGACAAAGGAAAAACGCGCATTCGAAGACCGCCACGCCTCGACACAGGCATATATCGAATTTATGCGGTCTCGCTGCGTAGAACTCGCCCGCGTTCTAAAGAAAACCGGCTCGTTCTACTACCATTGCGACTGGCACGCCTCACACTATGTCAAAATTATGCTCGACCAGATATTCGGCGAGAATCAATTTCAAAACGAGATAGTATGGAAACGTAGCGATGCAAAAGGTGATACTGGGCAAGGAGCAAAACATTTGGGCCGTTGTCATGACTCAATTTTCCTTTACAGTATTGGTTCCTCCGAGTACACATGGAATCCTAAGTATAAACCATTAGACGAAGATTATATTAAGCAGTTTTATCGATATACAGACCCAGATGGCCGGAGATGGAAAATGGATAATCTTCTTGGACCCGGTGGAGCGGCCAAAGGAAATGCTCATTATGAGTTTTTAGGAGTCACCCGTTATTGGCGTTACACCAAAGAGAAGATGGAAGAATTATACAAAGCTGGCCGAATTGTTCAGACGAAAGCGGGAAATGTCCCGATGTATAAAAGATATTTGGATGAGAGCAAGGGTGTACCCCTATCAACAATTTGGGATGATATAAAACTCATCCGAGGATGGTCTAAAGAAAAGCTTGGTTATCCAACTCAGAAACCTTTGTCTCTGCTCGAACGTATAATCGAGTTAAGTTCTAATCCCAATGACATTGTGCTTGATGCGTTTTGCGGGTGCGGAACGGCTTTGGTTGCGGCGGAGAATTTAGGCCGTCAGTGGATTGGTATTGATATTTCGCCGACCGCCTGCCGGGTGATGGCCAAACGTTTGCGCGATGTCTGCAAAATGAAAGAGGATGAAAAGCTCTGGCGTATTGGACGCGGCTTTGTGGTTCGAGACCTGCCGTGGAGCGAGGACCAGCTTCGCAAGATTCCGCCGTTTGAATTTGAGAACTGGGCCGTTATCGCGCTGGGCGGTATTCCCAATAAGGCACAGGTCGGCGATATGGGTATCGATGGCCGCATTTATCCGGTCTCGGCCACGCCGAAGAAAAAAGAAACTGAACTGGACTTTATGGATGTATGGTATCCCATTCAGGTCAAGCAGAAAGACAAGGTTGGCCGACCCGATATCGATGCCTTTGAGGCGGTGATGATGCGCGAAGACCGCACGAAAGGGTTCTTTGTTTCCTTCGATTTCTCATCGGACGCCATCAGCGAAATACAATCGTTCTTCAAAAAGACCGGCAAGAGCATAATCGCCCTTACCGTCAAAGACATTCTGGACGAACAAATCGCCTACAAACTGGCGTAGAATTCGCAAAAGAGGGCTGGCCTTCGGGTCCCGTTCGACTCTTTCGACTACGCTCAAGACAGGTTTGCTCACAAGAGGACGCTCGGGAGAGGGGTGTGGAGTGCGGATGGATTCCCGCCTTCGCGGGAATGACCCTTCGACGAAGCTCAGTCCAGGCAGGCTCAGTGCAAGCAGGACAGGTATCGAATAACGAATGTCGAATGAAGAAGGGTAAAAACCCCGAAGATGGGCTTCGCGGCTAAAAAGATAGAATAACGAATATCGAATAACGAACTCCGAATTTTCGATTTCCAATTTACGATTTACGGTTTTGGGTCGTGGTGCGTCAGAAAACGCCGCCAACAAACGACAATCTCGCCTCATTTTCATTTTCTCATCAGGATAAGATTGACTTTTGCTCGGAAATCTTATACAGTATAATGTGAAAAATTAACTTTTATTTTAGGAGAATTGTATGGAATTGAGAAGGATGCCCAAAAATTGTGTAGTGGCGGTGGTTTTTGGGTTAGGTTTATGGGTAGTTACAGCCGAGGGGGCGGATTGGCCGAACTTCCGCGGGCCAAATCATAACGGCATATCGAGCGAGACCGGCTGGTCTGCAACCTGGCCAAAAGACGGGCCAAAGGTGCTGTGGAAGGCCACTCTCGGCACGGGGTTCTGTTCGATTGCTGTAAGCGGCGGCCGGGCCTATACAATGGGTAACATCAACGATAACGATATCCTTTATTGTTTTGACGCCAGCACGGGCAAGGAGATATGGAAGCAGTCCTACCCGTGTCCATTATTTAAGAAAGACCACGAAGGCGGCCCTTCCGCTACGCCTACGGTGGATGGTGACGCAGTCTATACCTTTAGCAAAAATGGCGACGCACTGTGCTTCAAAGCAGCTACTGGTCAGGTTGTGTGGCAAAAGAATCTGCCGAAGGAACTGGGCGTCAAATTTCCCACCTGGTATTTTGCAAGCTCGGCATTTGTAGCGGACAATCTTATCATTCTTAACGCAGGGACAGCAGGTCTGGCTCTCAATAAAGCAGACGGCAGCGTAGTATGGAAAAGCGGGGATGGCCCGCCCGGATACTCGACGGCGGTGCCTTTCACAATGGGCAACGAAAAATGTGTGGCGTTCGCCGGATGCAACGAAGTTATGGGAGTGGTTGCGGCAACGGGAAAGGTGCTGTGGAAGTTTCCGTGGAAGACCAGCTATGATATAAATGCTGCGGACCCTATCATTTCAGGTGATAAAGTGTTTGTTTCTTCCGGGTATAACCACGGCTGTGCGCTATTAAAAATCGGGGGCGACAAGGCTGCGGAAGTCTGGAGCAATAAGAACATGCGGAACCACTTCAATAGCTGCGTGCTGTGGGAGGGATACATTTATGGGTTTGACGAAAGTGAGCTGAAATGTCTGGATTTTAAGAGCGGAGAAGTAAAGTGGGCTCAGCAAGGACTTGGAAAGGGGAGCCTGATGGTTGCAGACGGCAAGCTTATCATCCTTAGCGAAAGAGGCAAACTAGCCATAGCGCCGGCTTCGCCGGATGGGTTCAAGGAGCTTGCTGGTGCTCAGATTTTGACGGGTAAGTGCTGGACTGTCCCGGTTCTGGCTAACGGCAAGATTTATGCTCGTAATAATCCCGATGGACAGTTGGTTTGTGTCGATGTAAGCACAAAAAAATGAGGATAAACTAAAAACTCAAAGTGCCCTGTCGAAATGACACCCTTGAATGTTTTCTACAGAGCAAACTCAAAAATTCGGCGGGTCGAGGATGGTGGAGAATTAGTGGAGGTGTGGAAAATGCTATTCAAAACAAGAAACCACAATCCGTCAGTTTGTCCAAAGACAGGTAAACCACTTGGGCGCAGCAGGAGGTATCGCTGGCTGTGGTGGTTATTTCCGGTTGCAGGGCTGGTGTCGCTTGTCTGGTTTGTGATTCGTGTGGTGCCGAAGCCCTCACGGGCAACGTATCCCTGTCAGCGAGTAGCGGCGCCGCTTGCGAGCGGTTTTCTGATCTGGATTGCGGGGCTGATTGGTTCAACTCTGGCATATCGCAAGGCCAGGCGGCTGGTTCATCAATCGCGATATTTTGTTGCCGCAGCTTGTGCTGTTGTGGCTGTTATGATGGTGTGGTGGTCGCTGAGTATAAACGCCGGCAACCCTGCGAGGGCGGGGTTCACGCCGAGCGACCCGCCGAATAGCCCTATGGGTGTGGCAAAAGGGATTTATCCGGGGCGCGTTGTGTGGATTCACGACCCGAATTCAACAAGTTGGAACGGCTCCACCGGAAGCTGGTGGAGTGATACTAATACCAACCAGCTCGTAGTTAATTCTATGGTGTCTAAGACCGTCCAGTATCTGACGGGCGAGGTAACTAATGCAAAAGCGTGGGATGCGCTTTTCAGACACTTCAACCAGACCCATGGGTTTGGGGATATTGGCTACCAGGCCGGAGAAAAGATAGTCATCAAGATTAATATGAACCAGCAGGACAATTGGAATGCGTGGGGAGGGGGTGCCGGCATGCCCAGCCCCCATGTGATTTACGCCCTTCTGGACCAGTTGGTAAATGTGGTGGGCGTACCCGGCTCTGCGATTACCATTTACGATGCTGCGAGGTATATCGGCGACCCGATTTACAACAAGGTCAGGAGCAATCCTAATTTTCAAAGCATTACCTTTGTGGTTAAGAATACTCTGGCAGGCAATGGGCGTATCGCAGCAGCTCAAGATACCGCTAATCCGCTCTATACGCAGGGTCCACCGACCGCTTACCTGCCCACGTGCGTTACGCAGGCCAAGTACCTAATCAATATGGCGTTGCTCAGACCTCACCAGTTGTATGGTGTCACATTGTGTGGAAAGAACAACTTTGGGTCAGTGTATTTTCCGAACAATGGTGGTTGGACACCTTCACCGCTGCACAATTATGGCGGTCGAAGTAAGGCGATGAATACATATAACTGCCTGGTCGAGCTGAACGGACACAGGCATCTGGCCGGGAAGACGCTACTTTATATGGTTGACGGACTGTATCCGGCAGTTCATCAAAGCGGCAATGTGATAAAATGGCAGACTTTCGGTGATGACTGGTGCTCCAGCATATTTGCTTCGCAGGACCCGGTGGCTATTGATTCTGTTGGAACAGATTTTCTGCGAACCGAGCCGGCGTGTAATGCGGATGTAATAGGGAATCCAGACAACTATCTGCACGAGATGGCACAGGCAGATAATCCTCCGTCGGGAACGGTTTATGACCCGGAGCGTGATGGAACCCGGCTGGCAAGCTTAGGGGTCCACGAGCACTGGAACAATCCGACGGACAGACAGTATTCTCGAAATCTGGAGACCGGTAACGGTATAGAGCTGGTAACACGGGTGTGGACGACTCCGGACGGGCCCGTTGAGAATCGGACCGCGGGGAAAAGATATGATTATATTCGGTATGCTATCAATGAGGCCCGTCCTGGTGATGAGATAGTCATTGGTGAGGGAGTTTATTATGAGAGCATCAATTTCAATGGTAAAAACTTGACTATCAGGTCAACCGACCCCAACAACCCGGCCATTGTGGCTGCCACTGTTATCAGCGGCGGCAGCAAAGGTTCGGTGGTGACATTTTTCGGCGGTGAAGGTGTAAACTGTGCGCTTGCCGGTTTTACCATTACCGGAGGAAAAAGTGGAATTTATTGTTCCAGCAGTAGCAGCCCAATAATCAGGAGCTGCGTTATTGAGGAGGATGGCAGTGTCGCTATCGAATTAGGGCGAACCATCAAGCCGGCAATCATCGACTGCACCATTATTGGTGAAGTGTGGGTCCGCGAAGTTGAGAACATTAATACCGGCGAAAAATATGACTATGTCCAGCCGGCTATCGACGATGCCACATCCGGCGACCAGATAGTGATTAGCAAGGGAATTTATTACGAAAACATCAATTTCAAAGGTAAGAAGCTGACGCTCAGGTCATCGGTTCCCTGTGATTCAGCCATCGCGGCGGATACCATTATCAAAGGCGGTAGTAACGTGGTAACTTTTTCCAGCGGTGAAGATGCGAACTGTGTGCTTGCCGGCCTTACCATTGCCGGCGGGAACAAAGGCATCTACTGTTCTGGGTCGGCTCCCACAATTACAAGGTGCGTCGTTACCGAAAATACAGCACAAGGCATTTACGCATATACGAGTGCTCCAAAACTGACCAACTGCATAATTGCCACAAACGAAGGTGCGGGTGTTGCCGTCGATTCCGGGAGCGGGCTGGCGGTCATCAATTGCACTATTGTAGGAAATCGTGGTAGTGGTATCACGGTGAACATGTGCAGCCCCAAAGTTGTGAACTCTATCGTTTGGAATAATTCACCTAAGCAAATTACAGGCACTCGTGGTAGCCCTGTAGTTACATATAGCGATGTTCAAGGCGGCTGGCCGAACACAGGCAACATCAATATTGACCCGTGTTTTGCGGATGCGAACAACGGCGACTACCATTTGCAATCCGCTGCCGGCCGGTGGAAACCAAACCCGCCGGGGGCTGGCTGGGTCTTCTATGATGCCAACACAAGCTTCTGTATTGATACCGGCGACCCCAATTCAAATTGGACTGCCGAATTGTGGCCGAATGGCAGGCGTATAAATATGGGCGCTTATGGTGGCGCGCCAGAGGCAAGCATGTCACCAAATAGCATAGGCAACGTAGCCGATTTGAATCATGACGATGCTGTTGACTGGTTGGATTTTGCTCTCTTTGCCGATAGCTGGCAGATTGAACGGATACTGCTGGTGGAAGACTTTGACCGTCGTGGGTCAGTTGACTTCAATGACCTTAGGGTCTTGATAGAGAATTGGCTGTGGGAAGAGGAGTGATCGCAATTGTATGATGAGTTTTCCGATATGTGTGTGAGGGTATGGAAAACTGAACGATAAAGATGCCTCATGTGTGCCCTATCAGTGTCGTATTCGTTGATGTAGTACTTTCAACATTAGGAGCACCAAGCCTAACCCATATAACATCCGCCTCTGAATTGTTAATCATGCGGACAATCTCATTGTCTTCTTCTTCGGTCAGCGGTCTAAACGGAGGACTATATGTACCGGCAACTTCCATGCCGGGGAACTGATTGATAAGATTATCGACAAGCCTCTCAGCAACACCTTCAGCACCGCCATAAAAGAAATGCCGGTACCCTTTTTTTCTTCCCCAAACGTGACGTGAAGCAAAAAAGTGATTTGTCCAATTCATGCGGAATCAATACATTATGATGTAAATAGTTTTGCGTATTCGTTTGTAATTCTTTTCCAGGTATATCTGCGTTTGGCTATTTCCTTCATTTTTGCTCCAACCTTTTGCAGATCCGTTTCTGTTGTTTCACGTATGACTCTGATGAGTTGCTTGGCATTCTTGAAATACAGTGATGCATTTTCCGTTGTTTCTCTGTTGTACGTGACATCAAATGCTACAACTGGTAGACCAAGAGCCATAGCCTCCACCAAAGAGGGATTCGTTCCTCCTGCGGAGTGTCCATGAACATACATTCTGCAGTTACTTCTCAGCTGGTTTAGTGTCTGTTGATTGTAGATAGACTCAAGCAGCACGAGATTGGACTCACTGTGGTAGTCCTTGTACAGGTGTCGACCGTACTTACCATTCGTCCAATTACCTACTAACATCAGGCAATGATCCTTTGCTTCTCGAAAGGCCTCCAATATCAAGTGAATGTTATTTTCAGGCTCAATTCGGCACACAGAGAAGGCGTAGGTTTTTGGGATACCGTATTTCGCTTTTACGTCCGCGTTTAATTGTAATGCACTAGCATGGTCCCCTCCATATTCAATAAGTATCGCCTCACTGTTGTATTCCTGCTTCACATAGGTCTGAATTGCAGCATTGTCCGCTATGATGACATCCGCACTTCGGATAGCAGCGAGTTCAGATAGCTTGATATACAACTTGGCACATAATCCCCTTTTGTCTCGAAGATGCTCAGGGCCATCTAAATTCACAATAATCTTTTTGTTGCTCAGCAGACGAATTAGCGGTAGTATTATGGCACCTGAGACTCCAAGAACTAGCAGGATATCAGATTTTCTTAGTGAAATAAGCACTGACATGATGTCATAGAGGATACTCTGAATGCCGTTGGCCTTCAAAGGCAGGTAGACCAATCTTGCATTGTTGTACACATCAATACCACCCCGAGACTTGCCACAAAACACTGTGAACTCAAAGGCATCCCCAAGAATGCGTGTTAAGTGCTCTGCCAAGGTCTCAAAGCCTCCATAGCGCGGTGGTAATCCATCAATACCAATTATGCTTACACCCACTTTCTTCAACAATCGCCTCTTGATAATATATACCTCCTCGAAACTATCTCCACATGTTATCTGCACTTGCGTTCAGATTTCGTACATATTTTATATCCTATGGCGCGACCGCAATTTTTTTGGACAGTAACTATGATATGATAGAACAGCCTTTACTGTTCAAGGAGATTGAACAATGGCTGAAAAGAAGACACGAAATTGTTTGCACTTGAAGGAGCAAGCGGTCCTCTGATTGAGTATTTGTGGGGCCATCTCAAGAGAACGATACTGGCGAATGTCTTGGTGGGCAGGTCTTTTGCCGTCGGAAAGGAGAAATACGTTGCATATTCTTCCCTATTCGGGCTACGCGAAACAGTTCCAGCCTTGATTTGTTGAACAGCATCTACTAACGCTCGTGCACCTGCCTCCTTAGTCTTGCTAACTGCACGAAGTCCCGAAGGTGCAGACCCCAGACAGGGATTCCAAATATTTTCCCTGCGGAAGGAGGAATCAGAATATACGACTCGGTATTTTGGGTCAGGGTGTGGTGTTGCATAATTATTCAGCGGTTTTTTCTACAGTATATTTCGGAGGCAAATTAGCCCTGCGAAGTTGACAAGGCTATTTAGCTTTAATCAGACTTGTAAGAAGTGTCCAGAAACCACTTATTAGTTTTAATAACTGCCGCGGCTGCTTTATCATTCTTAGATAGTTATAAACTATTCTTGGCCTCAGATAAAATTCTCTGAAAAATTTCTTTTTGTTTTTTTGCAAGATTTTTTCCGTCAGGCCATGTGGAATAAATACCGGTGTCCACATGTTCATTTTACTCCAGTCATTATCAAAAACACCATATCGAGATGCGGTGTTATACAATTCTGAACCCGGCAAAGGCGTAGTAAAAGTGACATGTGCATTTGTAAGAGGCAGCTCCTTGGCAAAATTTATCGTTTCCCTGATAGTTTCTTCCGTTTCCAAAGGCAGACCCAGCATAAAAAATCCTTTTACCAGTATTCCCGCTTTGTCTGTCCACCCAACTACTCGTTTTATCTTTTCCAGGGTAATATTTTTCTTTACCTCATCTAATATCTTCTGATTGCCGCTTTCTATTCCATAACATATTTGCCAGCAGCCAGCCTGTTTGAGCATCTTAAGCTGGTCAAAGGACTGGACGGCGTCTATTCGTGAATCGCACGACCACGTTATATCCAGCTTTTCATCGATAATCATCTTGCAAATTTTCGAAATACGCTGGGGAAAAGCGATGAAATTGTCGTCGTAGAACGAGATATCTTTTACGCCGTACCTGTTGATAAGGTCCTTAATCATTGCGTTGACATATTCGGCACTGTGATTTCTGATTCGTTTGCCAAAACAGGCAGTGTCGCAAAATGTACATTTTCCATAGCATCCTCGCGAGGTAATAAGACAAGCGGAAGGGAATCGGTTGGAGCGCATAGCCGACTGAGAGTATGCTTTTGGAAAATCGGGCAGAAGGTCCCAGCTGGGCAGTGGAAGTTTATCGAGATTTTCGATAAAGGGCCTGGGCCTGGAAAAGACTATGTCACTATTTCTGCGAAAAGACAGGCCCGGGACTTTTTCGATGTTCAGGTTTTTGTCGAAACTGGTGACGAGTTCAAGCAGCGTATCCTCTCCTTCACCCATTACGGCAAAATCGAATTGGGGGAAGCGGTTTAGCGTTTCCTTTACAATTGCAGTGACATGAGGTCCTCCCAATATAATCACATATTGAGGATTCATTTCTTTTATATACTGTGCCAATCTTGCAGCGTTGTTTATTGATATGGTTACTGCCGTGATGCCTATGAGGTCGGGGTTGAATTTCTGAACCATTTCAAACGTTTCTTCTATGCCAAGTTCAGCCGCCGGAGCATCGATAATTGAGACCTCAAGGCCTGCTTTTCGAACAACTGCGGCAAGATTACACAAGCCGAGAGGCGGCAGTTTGCTGCCTGCTTTGGCTAAAGTGCCATATCTTTCCTCCATCGTCAAGGGAGGATTTATTAAGACCAATCTTTTCATAGACAAGCCTCTTTCTGCAAGGTCACCGTAGGGACAAACCGGCACAGATTGATCAACGCCAACAACACCGCTGGCACGCCTCGTGCTCCCAACCATGCAACTCTAATTATTTTTTTCATTTTTGTTCTTGGACGGATTGACCTTGAGCTTGCATGTAATGAATTTGCTGACGCTCTCCATTATTCGCTGACCTGCTCGTTCGCTACGAACGTAAGTATTACAGCCGTCCGCATAGCGCACTAAGTTACGTAAATGTTTTTATCAAACAATATGTTAGATTTCTTCATATACCTTAAAAACTGTTTTGGCAGATTTATACCAGCTGAATTTCTTTGATTGGGCAATGCTCAAGTTAGATAGTCTTACCTTCTCACGTGGATTCTCGCACAAATACTCTATCACCTGAGCCATTAAATCGACATTGGTTGTATCGATGGAAATTCCAGCTTCGTTGACTATTTCAGGTAATGAAGTCTTGTTTGAAGTAATGACAGGCAACCCACAGGCCATCGCCTCCAGTACAGGAATTCCAAATCCTTCTGCCACCGAAGGATAAACAAAGAATTCTGCTAAGTTATAAAATATGGCAAGTTCATTATCATTAACATTTTCCAGGGTTTTTATCCGATTGGGGACGTTTGTATTCTTTATTTCATTAAATATTTTGTCATAGCCAAAATGCCGTTGTCCAATCATAACCAGATCATATTCAAGGTTTTTTTTCTGCATCACCATATTAAAAGCCTTAACCAAAGAAACATGATTTTTCCTCGGGTCTAATCTCCCTACCGTTAGAATTATTCTATTTTTTAGATTGTATTTCTTTCTAATTTTATCTTTAGCCTCAGCACTATGGTTTGGATGAAATACATTAAAGTCAATACCATTATATGTGACTTCAATTTTGTCTTCTGAAATACCATATTTATCAACAATCTCCTGCTTACAGAAGTGTGAGACCGTAAATATCCTTTCTGCCCTTTTAGCAGATCTTTTTACCAGCCATTTGGATCTAAAAATAAAGAATGGAGAAAAATAATCAGGATAAGACTCGAAAAGTATATCATGAATGGTTACAATTTCCTTTGAATGTGAAAATATGGGCGAAATATACTGTGAGTGAAAAATATCCAAACCATCTTTTAGCTCAAAATAAGGAATATTGAGGGCCAATCTTCCTATAGGATTTTTAAGATGATATTTTCGGAATATCACATTATTGGATTTCAGATTTAGAATCCTCTTGGAATTTTCTACACTATTAGTGTAAAGATAGTATTGGTTACGGTCGTCTATGCTCAGGAGGCTAAGAATTATGTTTTTAAGGTAGGTTCGACTACCTTGATAGGAATTATTAAAAACATGAATATCAATTCCTATTTTTTTCATCTAATAATTCTCCCCTCCTATAAAGCGGGATAATAATATGTACTATCAATGTAAGGTCAAAGACGCTTGAAAAGCGACCAGATTCTTTGTCAGTAGTTTTAAAACCGCATTTTCTGCTCTATATTCACTTTTATAATCCAGCGGGAGTTCCCCGCCTGTAAAGGCGTGGGAGGCTACCCTCTTCATGAATTAGCCTCGACGGATTTTGCTTCTTGTCATTCCTTGTCATTTTTGCCAAATTAATAGTCGCCATGGTTAAGCTGATGTGAACCCAAAACATATTTAGCAAGAATTGGTCGTCAACCATATTTACAGAAAGTAAAGCCAGACAACTAGAAAACATACCTATTAAATATCCCCTTAATCTATGGTCTATCGGAAAATAGATTACCCTTAGGCCTTGCCAGAAGATTGTCAGCCATATTAGGATCACTGAAAATAAGCCAAAAATGCCAACGTCGTGCAATGATCGGACAAAAACATTGCCGATCCATCCCGAATAGTCCTCCATGCTGCCTGGGCCGTTTCCGAGAAGCAAATGTGCTTGCCAATTTTGCAAGGCTTCCACGCATACCATCAAACGAAATTGGCCAGTACCTTCTTTAAAATCAAGAATACGTGAAACCCGGTGTACCGTCATTTTGTATATCCCACCCACTTCGTATATCCTACCCGGCAATCCCCAATTCAAGAGTCCAATCACAATTGCAATACCGGTTATCCAACCGAGAGACCTTCGCACGGAAATCACCCTCTGTTTTTGGTTCGCTAAGAGAAACCAGCTACATGTTATGCCTATCAAAGCACTTAACCAAGCCGATCTCTTGAATGATAATAACATAGCAAGAAGAAATAGCAGAATGTAGAGGTATTGTCTTTTAAGGGGGAATAGAGTGGATCGGACACTCAAATGACTAATCATGATAATCGCGAACAACATCATTTGTATACCAAAATGGTCACCCGCTTCATGTTGAGTTCCACATATACGACCTCCCAATTCTCCGGTAGCGACAACCGATTCATACCCAAATCCTACCAGTGCGATATAACCCAATAAACCAACTACAGCGGAAATAACCCCAGCTCCAATGTAAAATCTCATTACTCGCTCATAAAGCTCCCTTTTTTGGAGTATATCTACCATGGCAATGACTGGACTAAGTAGCACTACTAGCATCAAACATAGTTGCAAACTTTTGTGAGGATCCGGTGCGTTCAGCAGAGCAGATATAATGCTAAAACCAACGTAAAGGAGAAAAGGTATAATTAAAGGGTTGGGTAATGCCCCTTCAATTTTACTTTTATATTTCTTTACTAATAACCATTTTATAACTAAAAAAGCTCCCACAACCTGGCTTGGTCTAATGGTAAATGAGAGAACCTCCCAATGGAACTTATCAAAAAATATGGATAGAATAAAGATGAATGGAATAAATCTTAGGGGTATGCTAAGTAACAACAAGATGCTAAGTAACACGCCAACGATAGCCCACGAAATCGGATTCTCCATGTCTTTAGTTCCGCTCTTCCATCAGAATGACCAAAACATCGATCTATTCTTGGTTTAATCCCTTCTTCGCACTCGAAGGCAAAACCTTATCTACTATTGTTAATACTTCCGGTGGCATTATTTTTGTCATGCATTCCCGAGTCCTACACTTCTTAACATTCCCACAGGGGGCGCAAGGAACATCATGTTTTACCATATAATGAGCCTTGCCCCATGCAGTCCATACTATACCGGTGTTTCAACTGCACTGGCTAAAAATCGAGGGGCAGAATCTGCGGAAATTAGGAGATCAAATCTTCCTATAAGGGCAGCTAACTATATAACGGGCGCCAGTATCAAAGGTGATCAGAAGATGAATATGACCTTACCCCGTTTATTGTACCACTACATATTAGAGTATCCAGCGTTAATTGATTCTGCTTCCACAGGCATGCCTGTGGAAAAATTTTCCGTTTCCTTCCTGATAAATTCCTCCGGCGTAAGGTTTCCCAGCGAACTATGCGGCCTGGCAGTGTTATAA
>Ga0315279_10003125_pt1 | contig 23596 bp, 20 predicted proteins | sample YL17G06_20_MG_FD_203694 | JGI IMG/M metagenome (GOLD analysis project Ga0315279, IMG submission 203694) | Sediment microbial communities from Yellowstone Lake, YNP, Wyoming, USA - YL17G06_20 | ecosystem: Environmental > Aquatic > Freshwater > Lake > Sediment | place: USA: Wyoming | collected...
GGAGGCCTTGCCGGTGCCGCCCTCGGTGGCGCAGTAGGCGTGGCTGCATCCTACCCGTGGTACTACCATCGCTACTGGTCTCCCTACTACCAGCCATACTACTATCAGCCGTATTATCCGGTAATGCCTCCGCGGGTTTATCCACAGTACGCAATGCAATGGGTCCCAGCGCCTGCCTTCGGATACTGGTAGACACTAGACCGAGATTCGCGTCGGATCGACAGAACCTACTGGGTCACGTTCTGGAGAGTCGCTAGCCTAGCGTGCGCGATACTTCGATGCGGAGACTAGAACGCCTAGAGCAGGGCCTGTCTTCTGGTCCACATATACCAGATCATGATGGGCCCAGAGAGAGTCAATGCCCAAACGTTGATTATTATCTCGAAAGCAACTTCGCCGCTTGCTATGAGATAGGTGCCATTTTCCAAGTTGTAGAGCACGTCCATCAGGCCAAGGAAGATAGAAGCGCCTCCCGAGAGTAGAGCGAATAGCACTCCCCACGGTTTCCGTCGATATGTCGCAAACTGCATAGGCGAATCTCTGCACGAAGGAGAAGTCGGTCTGTTGCTCATCGATTCGAGACGTAGGCTTGAGTTGCCGCAAGATATACGTGTCATCAGGGTCTGTCCATTCGATCCGGCCGACTACTTGACTTCAAGAATCGTCAAGGCAAAACTAAAGTCAGGAAAGCCGAACGTGACTTCATGAGAGGACTGACTGAGCTTGTCAAATCAAGGGTATTCTATTCAAGCAGATCTAGCTATCAGCATCTTGCCGCTTCTCAGTTCCTTGGTTAGTTGCCATCCTTTGCTAAGGTAGGTCGTGAGTTCCTCTTCCGTAGCATTGTGGCTCCCTACAAGCGGCTCATCAACAAACATCTGATACGGTCGAACCGTTGGCGTCAACAGATCCTGTACTCCGCTCCGCCATGACTTGGGGACGTATATACGGGTCTTCATCGATATGTGTGACCGTATATTTCGATCAGCCACGATGGGGCTTCCCGCCGGAAGGGGGCACACTGGAACGAGTCGCTCAGATGAACGTTCAGGGTGTCCTAGTTGCGTGTCTTTCTTCGCGTTTTTCTGGGGTGCCTGTAGATGGAACTGACTCTTTGCATGGTGAGCGTCTTGTTCTTGCTTGATAGAGTATTGCCGATCAAGTGCTGTGTGGACTTGAACACCTGGACAAGATTCCTTGCGAAAGGGGTCAAAGCTGTTCCTCCGCCTCCCTTCTTCTTGCCGGGATCAGCTCCGCCGCGACGTGTGACAATTATGGGCTCCTTGAGTCTCTTCTGTGTTCTGACAAGATAGTCACACACGAATTTGTAGGACATGCCGAGATTCTTGGCAGCTGCAACGATTGAGCCATACTCGTTGATCGCCTCTAGGATTTGCGCTCCCCCTTTGCCAAGAACCCTTTCCCCAGCCGCATTATTGAGGTAAAGCCGAAAGGTATACTGCAGCTTCGTCCTCCGGCTGTCCAACAAGCATCAGTTCCCATACGACATTCAGCCATCACGAGCATAATAGTGTGGAGCATTGGGCCTACTAGATCCATGGCTGTTAGTCGTTTTCCATCTTGTGTCTCAGCTCTCTATCTCGGATGCGCCAAAGGCGCGGAAGGGCGAATGATACTTCCCTGGTAGTTCGATTACGTACGGTTAGTCTATGCCAGAGGATTCGGATTCCTTCACAATTGCTACACCTTTCCTGCCGCGTTCTCTTCTGACCCCGGCTATCCTCTGAATTGCCGACGCTCCAAGGGAGCCGCTCAGTTCCAAGCGATTTCGGGTATTGGGCGGACCTTTGGCGTAGGCTTTCCACTAAGATTTCGTTGGTTCAAAACGCGAAATGTCACCTAACCGGGCCCGCCATTACTTTTCGGGCTATCTGCGGAGTCCTTGTGCATATTCTGTCCGCAGATATGCCCAGCGGACGCAAGGAGAGTAACCGGACGACAAGTGGCCGTTAACCAGGTCCTCGAAGAAATCGAGAAGGACAGATTGTTCTACAGGGCGTCTGGTGGCGGGGTCACAGTAGGCGGAGGCGAGCCAACGATGCAGTACGAATTCGTTACGCGTTTACTTACAGAGTGTCAACGACGAAACATACACACCGTCATTGAGACATATGGGTACGCCAGTTGGAGCCGTTTGGAAAGGATCTTGCAGCATCTGGATCTAATGCCTTTTGCCATCAAGAAACATGGACCCCGAAGAGCGTGTCAGGCTGATGGGTGTCTTAAATGAACCAGTTTTACGGAACGCACGGAGAATCGCGAGCTATGCGATACCCGTGATATTATGCGTCCCAATCATACCTGGTTTCACTGATTCACAAAGCAATATCGAGTCCATAGCGAAATTCGCAACAGGGTTAAGAACAGTGACCCAGATAGAGCTCCTGCCATATCATCAACTCGGCGAACGCAAATATGAATGGTTAGGAAGGGATATCCACCGAGGCGCGTTGAGCCACCTAGACAAGAACACATGGAAAGTCCAAGAGAAATCATTATGCAACATGGCTTGAGCCTTCGTATACACTATTGACCAGTGGCGACCGGCTGTCTTCTCAGCTGGGCAAACCGCCAATTGATTCCCATCGCATGCTCATCAGAGGTAAGGAATGAATTCAACGGCTTGCGGAGCTAGTGACAGCGCATTCTCTTGGGGCGGGGTGAACAAATCAGGGCTTGATTTGTTCTGCGTAGCCTAGGCGCATAGACGCTTCGTCAGATATCTCGCGCCAAGGCGGCCCAGTCTTTTCTCCTATAGTCTTGAGGAATTTCTGCCAAGCCTGCAGGTCGTCAACTTCAATGTCTTCAATGATATCGTAGGGCGGCTTCGGGTCGCCTCCCTTGACCTCGTAGACTGTGTAGCTTCTAATCCCAGGTATTTTGCCAAGTACCTCTTCTTTCCAGATCTTCTGGTCGACTTCACGGGAATATCTCCTATATTCTTCGGTCGTCCTACCTGCTCTTAGTTTGTACATCATGAATAGGTGCATGCGAATCACCGCTTGCTAGGATCGCAGAATGTTCGCTTATTAGTGTTGGTGGCTGCCGGGGAGTCCATCGCTCGTGTGGGATTTTGTTCGAGGATCTACTCACTCACTACTCTCAGAAGCGGACCGCCTCTTGCCATACTACACCGTGTCCAATCAGGCGGCTTCTCGCACCACGGGTTTGAAAATCTACCGTCGACGCGCGCGCACAGATAGAATGCCGTTGAGTAGACGCCTCTAGCTAGTCGTGAATCAAACATGAAACCCGCCCCGCGGATTCTGGCCGACTTGTGGCTAGTAGCCTATCCGATCAGGCGAACTAGGGTTGAAGCCACGACTTCGTTCTTCCGCGTTCTCAAAGAGGTTCCAAAGGTAGTAGGTTTCCGTCCTGGCTGAACTGGAGTTCTTTCGGCTTGCTTAGTTGGAGCAGGTCATTTCGTTTCTTGAGCAATGGCGCGTACGCCTCGGACACCTCGGCTTCGCTCAGGTCAAGGGTGTTCTTGATTCGAACCAGTCTCGGGGCGCCCGCTTCGATCATACCGACAGTGCTCAGAGCGGCATCGATGGCTTCCCTATCCGTGTCAAAGTACGGGGGTATCTTTATGGATCCAGGGTCAAGAAAGGTCAATGCGTTCACATAGGTCGCCTGCCGGTCGATCTTCTCAACGAGTCTCTTCGTGGTGAAATCGGCTCTTCCGATCCCTACGGCGTTCCCTCGGCTCTCTTCTGTCAGGTCGAGGGCGACGATCTTGTCAATCTTGGGCCCGGATGCTGCATCTGAGGCTCGGATGAAGCGGCCGATGACGTTCGTATCCATCCCGTCGCCACTGATATTCTTCCCGATCTCGTCCACGATCAGGACATCGATCTGGTCGAATGGTAGCTTCATCATCCAACGCTTGGCCTGACTAAGCAGGTGCTTGTCCTTCTGCTCCATCTCGCTAGGAAGAACCGCCTCGACTATCGCCGTCTGCTCATATGCGTTCTCTACGACTCCCACTCCGAAGGCGATCTTGCTCGTCTTCAGTACCTCACGTCCGACGTTTTCTAGAACTTTCTGATAGCCGTGCCTAACGAACGCATGGTGGCATGTGGCCGCGCCTTCGTGCTTTCCGAGACCGACGGCCATCATCTTGCAGAAGCCGCTCTCTATTTCAGCTTTGAAGTCCGTGTGGGGTTTGATTCTAACCACGAGTGCGATATGGTCTGCCTCCCAGGCGGTCTTGTCGAGGTAGACCGGAAATCCTAGCGTCTCCCCAACCTGCACCACTTCCATCGAAGACCTTATGGGAACACCCACAGCCTCTTCGGTGATCCCGTGCTGTCTCAGGATTTCTAACTGTCCATCAGATGTTGCTCCACCGTGGCTTCCCATCGCAGGGACAATGAAAGGTATGGCTCCTATCGCCTTGAGCTCCTTAACGACCGTCTTTAGGATGACTGTGATGTTGGCTATTCCCCGGCTTCCGGCCGTGATGGCGACTGTTTCGCCGCGTTTGATGTGGGAGGAAAGCTTGAGCCCTACTAGCGCTTGCCGGACAGTAATCGGAATATCGATTAAGGGAGGGGCTGTTTCGAAGAGTTGCTTGACACGCAGCATCTTTGGATACGGCATTGCAGTCCCCCTCCCAATCCGGATGTGCTGCTAGCATCTAAGATTGCGGGATTCTCAGCGGGGGTCCCACTATTTTCGAGACACACCTGCTCCCATCTTTCACGGTGAAGGTCTTTGATGTTTCTGTCAATGGTATTTTCTTTCGGCGTCGCTCATTACTGAGTCCATTACTTCCATGGCGCGGTCTATTTCTTCTTCTGTGACGATTAGTGTTGGATAGTTGTTGAAGCGGTTCCCGTAGTATCCTGCTCTCTGTATGAGGAATCCTCGTTTGTAGCATTCGTTCTGGATCCAAGCAGTCTCTTGAGCGGCCGGCTCTTTTGTTTCATGGTTCTTGACTAACTCTACTCCAATGAATAGCCCTCTGCCTGCCACGTCTCCTATCAGTCGATGACGATCTTGGAGGGCCCGCCACTTTTCCGCGAGATATTTGCCAGTCTTAGCAGCTCTCTCCGGTATCTTCTCCTCAAGAAGTACGCGCACCAGTGCGAGACCGGCTGCGCAGGCGATATGGTTTCCAGCGAAGGTTCCCATATGCGCGCCCGGTCCCACATAGTCCAAGATTTCTTGTCTCCCAACGACGGCAGAAAGTGGGATTCCGCCTCCAATGGCTTTGCCTATGCACATCAGATCTGGGGCCACATTCGAGTGTTCGCACGCCCACAGCTTGCCCGTTCGACCGAACCCGCACATTATCTCGTCCGCGATCAGCAGCAACTCGTATTTGTCACATATCTTTCTAAGTTCGGATAAGAACTCAACAGGTGGAACTATGTATCCAGCGTGACCCTGACACGGTTCGACTACAATGCCGGCGACATTGGTGATTCCCTTATCAGGATCTCGTAATCCATAGTGTACTGAGGAAAAGAAGTTCTCTAGGTACTTGGTGCACGCCATTTTGCAGTCTGGATACTTCTCTCCCAGCGCGCAGCGGTAGCAGTATGCGTACGGAAACCTTACTACGGCTGTGTCTACAGGGAGCTGGTGAAAGTTCTTGAAATATGCGTTTGCTGTCAGCGCCATCGCGGCGGTTGTCCTTCCATGATAGGCTCCCGTGAAGGCGATTAGGTTCGTCCTGCCCGTGTAGTATCTAGCTAGCCTGGTGGCTGCCTCAATTGCCTCCGCACCTGTGACTGCCCAGAGGATCTTCTTTTCGAAATTTCCCGGCGTTATCTCGAGCATTTTCTTGCCCAATTCAATTCTGGGGATGCTCGGCATTTCGCAGTATTGCAGAACGCGTCGAGCTTGCTCTTCAATCGCTGCCACCACCTTTGGATGCGAGAAACCTATGGCATGCACGCCAAAACCTCCCGTGAAGTCAATGTACTCATTGCCATCAACATCTGTCATCGTCGATCCCTTGCATCCAGCCACGACTGGGGGAGCCACGCAAACGTTCCAATACAGATGCGCGAGCGATTCGGTCTGCATAATCTCTTTGAGCAATTTCTTCGACTTCTCACCCCTTGCTTCTTTCTCTATTCGATTGAGAAGTTCGTCTCTCTTGGCCTTCATTCTTACTCTTTCGTCGACTATTCTCTCTTCAATTGGCCTAACCATGATTGCACACTGCTCATGACGAGCCGATCGGTTGAAATCCAGAGAAATAAGTCTTTAGCTCCAGCAAACTCAGAAAACTGAGATTCTCATTGGCCTGCATCTGACTGGCTGTGCGGCTAGATCCAATCGAGTTTATTCTATCCACTGTGTCTTATCGATCCAGTAGGTTCGGCTGTGGAAAGTTATCTGTTTTCTTCTCTGATCGCTGTGAGGTTGGCTACTCCGATGTTGTAGCTGAGGGTCTTGAGGTGGAGTTCTCTTCTTTGGGCTGCTGCTTTGCGGCTTGCGAGGTGGTTTCTGGAGCATCGCTTCAGGGCGCTGTAGACTGATTGGGCTTTGCTCCGCTCGGGGTATCGTCTGAGGAATGTGGTTTGGTCTTTCAGCCATAGGGTGATCATGTCTCGCCATGCTTGGCTTCCATGTTTCGTATGGTTGTGTGGCTAGGCGCACTCTCTAAACCTACTCTGGCGCGTTGCTCGCGGAAGACGCGTAGGTATACGCTGATGCTTCTGTAATCTATGCCCAGCCACGTCTTGAGCAGCAGGAGCGTAACCATCGCTTTGGGCGGGTATGGTGGTTGCCCGCGCTTCTGAGGAGTCCATGGGGCTGGGTTCGACTGAACGAGGCTCTTGGCTTTGCTTAGGAAGAGGTTCACCTCATCACGCCTGTAACGCTCGTAGCCTCTCCAGTCACGCTCATACTTCCGCCAGTCCCTGTCTCCTCTCGTTTCCCTAGGCATTCATGGCACCGGGTTGAGGCTGTCGGGAGGATTCCCTTGGCGGTAAGAAGCATCAGGGAGGCAATTCTACGCCGATACGCCAACAAGCCCAGACAGGAAAAAGACCGATCAGCTTTCCACAGCCCTTATGCGCCCTATTGTCTGGAAATCACAAGTCTTCCGTTTGGCGAATAACAGCATATATAGGTGGTCGTGCGCTGCGCTTCAATCTGGGTGTCAGATTCGGTGGAGTCCTTGTCGCAGGAGCTCAAAGCTATGGCTATCCGCGAGATCGACATAAAAGAGATACTCCCAACAGGTATCAGCTTGAGATGTTTGGACGAGAAGACTGTCGGCGAATTGATGGAGTCGGTCCGGCTCAACGGGCTACTGCAACCGATCAGCGTGAAAATTGTTGACGGGAAGCAGTTTAGGCTCATCTTTGGGTCTCACAGACTTGAGGCCGTAAGAAGGCTGGGGTGGAAGAAAGTCCCTGCCATTGTGAGAGAGATTTCGGACGAGGAAAGCTTCTTGATGAACCTGACCGAGAACCTGCAAAGGAACGTCCACGTGAGCCCAATTGCCGAAGCCAGAGGGTACAAGTATCTCATTTCCAAGGGCTGGACCATAGGCGAGATAGCCAAGAGAATTGGAAAGAGCGACAGCTATGTCTGCAATAGAATGAGAATCCTTAAGCGACTTCACCCTGAGCTACGAAGGTACGTGGAATTTCCACGTGGAAACTCATATCTAACATTGTCCCACGCGGAACACTTGTCCACGATACGAGAACCTTCGCGTCAGCTTGAACTGGCCCGCTTGATCCGTAAGCAAAGCCTTTCCATGCGTGAGCTGGAAAGGCTGACGCGAAAGACCGCGAACAAAGTGGCCCCGAACAAATGCCTATGCAGTGAGTGTGACAAATTCGAGTGCAGCCTGCACAAGGACCCAGGACATAAGCAATATGCAGCCAACAAACAACTTGTGAAGCGGTTTTGGGAGGCTATCAATTCGGGGGATTTCGATGCCTTAGATCACCTCTGCGCCCGAGACTACGTCTGGCACATATGTGTTTGGCACACCTACTCTAGCACCATCACACACACTGAAATGCACGGACTTGAGAGCTATAAGAAAGCTGAAGCGGAGTGGCGCCTAGGCAATCCGGACTTGAACATGATCATAGAGGACGTGATCGCCGAGAGGGATCGTGTGGCGGTCCGCTACACAATGAAGGGCTCAAATTCTGACAACACGAAACTGTCGAGATCATCGGTAAGCATCTTCAGAATCGAAGACGGTGAGCTTGCAGAAGAGTGGGAGCTGGACGACGAATTCAGATCGGTGGAGCCCATCGACCAAGTATGAAGTTCGCTCCACCTTGGATCGATACTCCCATGGAGTATCTGGCATCAATTTGGTTACACATATTTGCAAAGAGATACGCCGACGATCCTACGGGGAATCCTTAAGGAACGGAACCTTTCAAGTTCGACGACTTGAAGAAGGATGAGTTCTTTCGACACAAGAGAAACGAGGACTACTGGGAACAAGGGCTTCTCTACCTGGATGGACCAGAGATGCACAAGTCAGGTTGATTGACGTCGAAAATGGCAAACTCGAAGACTCGCGGACCAGGTACGCGAGTAGAGCTGCCGTCGATGTCCATTTCACTAATGCACGAATGCCTCTCGTGATTGGGCTATTTCGGCGAGAGGTTGTCTTGCCTTCTCCAAAGTCTTCTCAATGTCTTCGGGCGTATGACTGGCACTTATGTATGCACGTTTTAGGTTCGAGGGAAGCATGAAGATGCCGCGCTCTATCATCTTCCTGCGGAATGCAACGAAACTCCTAGCGTCATTCCGCAGAAGATCAGTATAGCTTTCGATTGGGGGATCCATGAAGTAACTCACGAAAACTGATCCGAATCCAGTCGTGAACGTACTCAGATTGAGACTATCACATAATTCTTGCAGCCCTTTTCGAAGTCTATCTCCCAGTGCAAAGATATCCTCGTAAACGGACCCGCCTTCAAGTTCCTCAATAGTAGCGAGAGAAGCGGATGTGGAGAGGGGATGCGCGTTGTAGGTGCCAGCGAAGAACACATTTCCGCCTGCGGTATTGAATTGCATCATAAGATCTTCTCTGCCGCAAATTGCCGACAAGGGGTATCCGTTTGCGATAGCTTTTCCAAGGGTCGTCAAATCGGGAGTGACGCCGCATATCTTTTGATATCCGCCGATGCTGTGACGGAACCCTGAGATGATTTCGTCGAAAATTAGCACTATGTCATGGCGGTCGGCAATCTCCCTTAACCCCCGGAGAAATTCTTGCTTCGGCAATACACAACCAATGTTGTGGGGAACAGGTTCAAGGATGATCGCAGCGACTCTATCGCGTCTTTGGCGGACCTTCCGCTCAACTTCATCAAGCTTGTTGAAAGTCAGAACATGTGTGTTATCAATTGCTTCTTTCAACATACCTGCAGACCCTGGGTCCTTGATGCCCATTTTGGAAGCTTCGGTGATTACGTTCATCAGCACGCAATCGTGCCACCCGTGGTAGCAACCTTGGAACTTGATTATTTCGGTTCTTCCGGTCGCGGCCCTTGCTAGTCTGACAGCGTTGTAGGTTGCCTCAGAACCGGAGTTGCAGAACAAAACCTTCTGTGCGGAAGGCACGCACTGACATAGCTTATCCGCAAGTTTGGCTTCCAGCTCGGTTGTCCCAATTCCCACCAAGTCAAGTGTTTGGATGGTTTCAAAGACCCGTTTGTTGACTTTGGGGTGACAATGCCCCAAGATCGTCGCACCAAAGCCGCAATGGAAGTCGATGTATTCATTATCATCAGCATCCCAAATCTTGGAGCCCTTAGCCCGCGTAAATGCCAGAGGTATTCCGATTGATCTTAGAGATGTGTTCACGCCTCCGGGGATATGGAGCTTGGCAAAGTCAAAGACTCGGCTTGACTTGGACAAGTTCAAGAGGGAATTCCCCAAGGGTAACTTTGCACGACTGTTCTTTGACTACTCGGTATACCCGCACATAATGGTTCAGAAAACGCTGCGGACGTTCTCCGCAACTGTGCGGATGAATTTCTTGTCGCAGCTCGTGTAGAGGCAAACCTCATTTGCGCCAATCTCCTAGTAGGTCTCAATTGCATCCACCGAGCCTTTCCAGTTCTTGCAGATATGAAAGTTGCTTCGGACGTCGTCGATGGTTGTTTTTCTGCTCTCTTCTTCGGGTGTAACTGGATTGGGGAAGCTCCAAGAGTCTTTTCGTAGGATGCCCAGTGAACGCCAGGCCTTGCGTACTAAGTCTTCTGTTTTCTCGAGGCTAAGGTGCAATTCGATGATAACCTTTACGAGGCCCTTCCGGGCTTCGTTTTGTTTTGCATGTAGGCAGGAAGCACGACTTCTTTCAGCTTCCGGAGACTATTTCTTGGTGAGCCAGCTACACACATGTGCCAGTGACAAAAAGACACTAAATCATTGGGACAAGTCGGCTGGCATCCGTGGACGGAACTCTGCGCCGAAGAAGATGGATCATTCACAGAAAACTCGGACACTGGAAAAGCGGAGAGATCGCAGCAGCTCTACGAATTGATGAGAGAACAGTCTATCGCTGGTGGCGAATCTGTCGATGCCTGTGAATCCCATCAAGAGCTTGACCTCCGGATTGTCGACAGCGGATACTGCGGTTGTTTCGGTTGGTCTATGGATTGAATGGTTGAGGCTGTTGAGTTGTTCTAGGTTGACTTCTAAGAGTAGTTAGAACACACAGCCAGTCGGTTCGAAAATCTTAACTAGGTTGCCTGAGCCAGACTGGCCTGACAGGCAACTTGAGGTTCGGGAAATAGATGCCACAAGAACCGGTTGATCAGATCGTCGAGACTGATGTTCTCGTCATCGGAGGTGCGATCGCTGGACCGCGAGCAGCGATCGAGGCAAAGAGACATGGCGCCAGAGTATTCATGGTCGTAAAAGGAATCTACGGTTCCAGCGGCTGCTCCCTTAGCCCTTCCACGGCGAACTCAACCGGGCCGTGGACCGACCCAAAGAAAGATTCGGTGGATCGACATTTCAGGAACATTGTGATCGACAGTCGGCAGTTCATGTGCGATCAGGAACTGGCAAAGATCCAAGCTCAGGAAGGGGGAGAGAGGCTAGTTGAACTCGAAAGGTGGGGCATGGTGTGGGACCGAGACGCGGAGGGCAAAATCAGTATATTTCCAAGCGGGAAGCTCTTCCCTGGAATGGCTGTCGTCGACCGCTGGATCACATTTAGCAGGAACGGAACACGTGCGGTCGGTCCTTTCTGGACAGGCCATGGAACTGTTGATATCCTCCGCGACCAGGTTAATCGAGATGAAATCCCGTTCATTGACGAGGCGATTGTTTCCGACGTGCTCGTAACCGACAACATGGTAACGGGAGCTCTTGCGTATGATTACTTCAATTGCAAGACATTGATGATCAAGTGTTCGACAGTAGTTATCGCCTCTGGTGACTATGCTCAGGTGTACTACCCGCATACTATGGTCAGCGGGGAGAGCAGCGGGGACGGCTTCGCGCTGGCATACGAAGCAGGGGCACAACTTGTCAACGTGGAGATGTTCGAGTACATCCATCTGCATTTCGCCTACCCCGACTCCGCCAGGGGTAAGGCTGTGCTGGAGACACCCTCTGAATCCGGAGAAATGGCATATATTCGGAACAGCGTCGGCGACAGATTCATGGAACGATACAATCCGAACGCGAAAGAGCTGAGTCCAATGTCAGATGTAGCGTTGGCGATATTGCAAGAGGCCAAAGAAGGACGCGGAGGCCCGCATGGAGGGGCTTTCCTAGATTTCCGGCATATTCCGCCTTCCATTGTCAAGAAGAGCGTGCCAGGGAGATTTGAGGTCTTCGAAAAGCTAGGGTTCGACATTCGAAAGGACTTGATCGAAGTGTACCCGAGCGTTCACACTACCTCCGGAGGCATCAGGATCAATCCGGAATGCCACACGAGGGTACGAGGGCTATTTGCTGCAGGCCAAGTCGCATTTGCGATAGGTGACTCCATGATCGAAGGGGCAACAGGCATCGTGGATGCGTTAATCTGGGGAAAGCGGGCGGGAGAATTCGCCGCCGCCTACTCACACTCCAACAACCGGCTTGAACCAAACCTGGCGGACTTGCAAGAGAAAGTCCGCCTCATGAAGGCTCCACTTGAGTCCAAATCAGGGATTCCGCCGATCAAGATTATGCGTAGGCTTCAACGCGCGATGTGGGATGGAGCAGGGATCGTCAAGAGCGAGCAAAGCTTGCACAAAGCGCTGGAAGTGTTAGGTGACATACGAAAGTCCATGGTCGATCAAATGTCCACGAAGACCAAAACAGGAATCTTCAACCATGAGATGCGTGAGGCGATCGAGGTGAGACACATGCTGACTACCTCCGAAGCGATCGTTCGATCCTCGCTAACCAGAAAAGAAAGTCGAAACAGGTTCCATCGATCAGACTACCCTAGGCAGGACGACGAACACTGGCTGAGGTTCGTCATCGCCGAGAAGACGCGTGAAGGCATGAAGATTACGACTGAACCTATTGAGTTTCCGTATATCAAGCCGGGGGTATCCCCATGACAACGCGACGTGAGATAAAGGTCACGATCATCAGAACGAATCCGGAAACAGACATGAAACCTAGGATGGTCGTCTATGCTGTTCCTTATGCAGAGAAGATGCGGGTCATGGATGCTTTGAACTACATTCGCGAGTATATCGACAGCTCGTTGGCATACAGATGGTCGTGTCGCTACTACGCAAAATGCGGGCTTTGTGCAGCGATGCTAAACGGAAAGCCTGGATTAACGTGCTACGAGGCCGCAACGGATGGAATGGTCATCGCGCCTCTGGCGAACTTCCCTGTCATCCGAGACCTCGTCATCGACAGACGAGAATGGGACAGACGCGTCAACACGCAGCTCAAAGGGCTCATCGCGCCCGAGCCGGAGTCCCGTTCGACCAAGTAGTGGGAGGGAGAATCGGTCATGGTGTTGAGTTTTCCTGACTACGTCTCTGTCGACCTAATCCATGTCGTCGGCGTCGGGATGGGCATCATCATCCTACTCATCGTCCTATACGAGTTCATTCGTTGGCGCACCATCCTAAGCCCGATCGGAAGGGCCATCAAACTCGGGCCAGCCAAATGGTGGAGCATCTTCTTCAAAACGCTTGCGAACGAGATAGTCTATCAGCAGATCTCAGTCCAATGTGGACGCACCAAATGGATCTCACATGGCTTGGTGTTCTGGGGCGTCTTAGCTTTGGTGGCGTCGACGACGATCAACTACATCACAAACCCATCGGGAGGGTCGTTGCCCCTCACGAATATCGTTCGAGTACTCGGTAACATTGGAGGCGTCATGATCTTGGTGGGGCTAGCGATTGTGGTCTACCGTGCGCGCATGGATGAGAACAAGCGTACGTACACGTTCGCGGCTGACTACTTCTTCATAACCCTTCTTCTGCTCGCTACGCTAACGGGTTTCCTGACAGAGTTTTCGGGTGAACTGAACGCGGCTGAATGGATCTACGGCGTCTACGTAATCCACCTGCTCTCGTCTGCTGCACTCCTACTGTTGGCGCCTTTCACGAGATTCATACACGCCTTCGGGAGACCCGTGATCAAACTGTCGGAGCGCTACTTGGAAGCTCTAAGCCGTGAAGGGCTACTGAAACCGCTGGAGATCACATCCATGCCTCTACTAGGTGCAGAGTGAGACGAGAAGTGAATGAGATGAACGCGAAAGTAGAAGTTGAGTCGAAGAAAAAGCCACCGAGGCCGGATTGGACACTTGAACGGTGCATGACGTGCTACATGTGCCTCGCTAGCTGTTCCGTATACACTGACCACCCGGACCTGTTCCTCGGTCCTGCTGGCTTCGTGAAGCTAGGGAACATGCTCTTCAACCCAGTCGACATAGCCGACCGCGTGAAAGTATCCGCGTTGTTCGGCGCACATTACTGCGACCTCTGCGGCAAATGTCAGGAAGTATGCCCGCAACACATCAAGATAGTTCCTCTAATGCGACTTCTCAAAGCCAAATCATCGGCCAGAAATCTGTCGGACAGATATGGATTAGCCGCAAAGGCAGCCCTCGAGAGCACCGAGGGCTTTTTCTAGGCACCAGTCCCCGGTCTGCCGCCTGTCAACGTTAGTGTGCTCTCTGGATAGCACGGAAACTGACTCCAAGAATGGGCGAAGTATTACTAGACTTCAGCGTTCATGTCTAGACATTGTCCTGAGTACAAGCTTGATGTGGTCTTGGCTTGACAGCGACCAGACATGAGAGATCAGTCTTAAATACTGACCGAGCAAGAGTACCGCACCACTTCGCTCTCGATCGATGGAAAAGAACTGGAGAATGATGGAGATGGAAAAGAAGACAATGTTCCTCAGGACAGCAACCGGTCTTGTAAGGCCATGGTCAACCTGGGACGGCTATATTTACAACCTCTTCGCTGTGAACCCATTCATCATCTACGGAGCCACTTTTGTCAATGGGTTTGGTCTATCGCCTGGAGCTAATATGTGGCTTGCTTTGCTCATCGTAGCAGTCACCTCCACATTCCTATCGTACAACGAGGCTGCTTTGATATCGACGATGCCCCGTTCCGGCGGAGACTACGTGTTCCAATCACGGATTGTTGGAGGAAAAATAGGATACGTATTGACATGGGGTCTAATGCTTGTGAACCAGCCCGCAATATTCGGTATGCTTGCAGGGTGGTGGTGCGCGACTATGGTTCTCGCGCCCTTCTTTACCATATATGGCGCCCTGTTAAACAGCCCAGCCATGAGTAGCTCAGGAGTGTGGATGACCACACAAATCGGGATCTTCACAATGGCCGTGATCGCCGCTGTATGGTCCACCATAATAAACTTGGTGGGAATGGCATGGTATCGACGTTTTCAAAAAGCATTCTTCGCAGCGGCTGTGGTATCCTTGGCGATAGTACTAGTGATGATACCAATAGTTGGAGTGAGCGATTTCCCAGCTGCGTTCAGCGGATTCGCAACCAGTGTATTCGGTAAGGATCCTGGAGCTTACCAACTATTGCTGAAGAAAGCCTATGAACTCGGCTTTACCGCGACTGCGGCTCCCCCCTCCGAGGCCTTCATCGTGTCGATCCCCTTTGCGATCGGGTCTATGGCCATCGCATGGTCTGCGTTTAATGCGGGAGAGATTAAGGGCGCTGCAAGCCTAAGAGGGCAGGTATATCAGGTTGTGCTTGCATCAATAACCGCAGCGATACTCTCATTCGTACTATACTACGCAATAGTCTTCACAGCGGGGGATGAATGGTATAGAGCCGCATCTTGGATGTACTGGACTCATGGAGCAGATTACAGCCAAATTGCAGGTCCCGTTGCACCCTACTTTGGCCTCATACTGGGAATTCTGTTCTACAAGAATGCTATAGGGCTTCTCGCTGTGTTCATAGCCTTCCAAGCATGGTTCTGGATGTGGTATCCGAACGTTCAACTTGCGGTATCGAGATACATGCTAGCGCTATCTTTTGACCGAGTCTTTCCAGCGAGTCTTGGAGCAGTGCATCCAAGATGGAGGACTCCGCATGTCGCTATACTAGTAGTCTTCGTGCTCGCCTTGCTATGGTCATGGGTTTTCTCTTTCCCAGAATACTTCCGACTTGCCGCTTTGGTCTCCCTTGTCGGCATAATAGGATACGCTGGCTCAGGCTTAGCGGGGGCCCTCCTTCCGTGGAGAAGAAAAGACCTCTTTCAATCATCTCCAGCTAGCAAACATGGTCCGTTGATTATTCTCTCCGGTCTCGTCTGGGTAATATACTCAATCATCTGTGCAGTACTATACTTGGGTGATGCCCGGTTCTTCGTCTATGACCCAACCGCGGTAGGAATGTTCGTGGCAACATTTCTGAGCGCAATAGTAGTATACTTCGCCTTCAGCGCTTACAGAAAAAGACAGGGAATCGACGTTAGCCGGGCGTACAGAGAAATTCCAGTTGAATAGACTGAGCTAGCTCCGCTCTCTTTTTTCATCTTTTTTCTTCTTCCCCCCTCTTTTTTCCCTTTTAACAGAACCAGTTGCCGAAATGCTTAAGATGCAAACGGCTTGGCATAGGCAACTTCAGGTGCGAGAAACATGAGTCCCAATTCTAAGAGACTGGCAGGAAAGGTTGCGATAATCACGGGAGCGGCTTCAGGTCAAGGCAAGGCAGCCGCACTAAGGTTTGCGCAGGAAGGCGCTCGCGTCGTGTGCTTTGACATCCAGTCGCTAGACAAGATACAACAAGTTGTTGACGAGGTCCGGAAACTGGAATCCGATGGGGTCGCCGTACAGGGTGACGTGTCAAAAGGCTCAGACATCGATAAGTGCGTTGATTCAACGATAAAACGATTTGGCAGGATTGATATCCTTGTGAACTGCGCGGGCATTATCACATTGAAGCCATTCCTAGAGCAAACTGAAGAGGATTACGACCGAGTCATGAATGTGAATCTGAAAGGTCCGTTTCTATTCACTCAGAAAGTGATACCGCTGATGCTCAAGCAGGGCAGGGGCAAGATAATCAACTACGCCTCTATTGACTCATTTGTGGGAGAAGAGAACGCGTCACCATATGTCGCGTCGAAGGGAGGAATTAAGAGTCTAACTAATACACTTGCGCTCGAATTCGCGGCGAAGGGAATCAATATCAATGCTATTGCTCCTGGACAGATCGATACACCCATGCTCAGACAATTCACGGACGGCCATCCCGAAGTGAAGGAGTGGATGGTCAAGAACACCCCAGCCAGACGGATTGGAAGACCCGAAGATACAGCCGAGGCCGCCGTCTTCTTGGCCTTGGACGAGACCGTCTTCATACATGGAACAACGCTTGTCGTTGACGGAGGATGGCTGTGTCTCTAAGGCATCTGGTTCCGAGAAAAGAAGGATCTCTCTCAAATGTCAATGACGACGGTAAACGTTTTCAATGATTCGAATAGTACGAAGAGCCGAGGGCATTGAAATGGAGAAACGATTTCAATCGAAGGTCTCTCTAGTTACCGGCGCGACATCCGGAATAGGCGAAGCAACGGCAATTCGCCTCGCAGCCGAGGGAGCCAAGCTGGTCTGTGTAGGCCGCGACCCACAACGAGGCCAGGCTGTTGTCGATCGAATCAAGAAGAGCTCCGGAGAAGCGCTGTTCATTGCGGCCGACGTACGACAGAGACCTCTTGTTGAATCGGCCGTCAAGAAATCTTTAGAGGCATTCGGCAGGATCGACGTTCTCTTCAACAATGCAGGAACTGAGGGACCGCTCAAAGAAATAGTGGACATGACGGAAGAAGAGTGGGATGAAGTCCTCGATGTCAACTTGAAGTCAATGTTTCTCTTTTCAAAGTACGCGTTACCCCATTTGAGAAAGAGCAAGGGCGTGATTGTGAACACTTCGTCGGAGCTTGGACTGATTGGCGGTCCGAAATATACAGCCTATTGCGCGTCTAAAGGCGGGGTTGTGCTTTTCACGAGAGCGTTGGCTTTGGAATGCGCTCCCTGGCAGGTTAGGGTGAACTGTGTGAGTCCCGGATTCACAGCGACCAGGATGAGCGAACGAGAATTGTCTCATTATCCTGACAAGGAAGCGGCTAGAAAGTCAGCTATGGAGAATATCCCGTTGGGACGAATGGCAACGCCTGACGAGATCGCCAATGCAGTGGCCTTTCTTGCATCAGATGAAGCAAAATACATCACAGGAGCCGTCTTATCAATAGATGGCGGGACAACAATCAAGTGATGCATTTCACTGTTGGTCAACGAGTGAACGGCTGTTTTTCAGAGCCGTCATATTGTTTGGGTAGCATTGCTTGGGGATGGTTCACCCGGTCGGCAGGTACCATTCACCAGAAAGCCTCGTGAGCTAGAAGTCAGGAATCAAACAGCGGCGCCCTGTGTGCAATCCCACGTGATCTGTTCCTGACTTCCTATGCCAGCGCAGGCACTGAGTCGGCGAATCAGGGGGGGCATTCCGCAGACAACAGTTCCCTCAAAGCAGTGGCGAGTTCTTTTGTTACAGGGCCAGGTCGTTGGGTGCCTATCAGCCTTCCATCGATCTCTGAAACCGGAGTTATCCCTGGTGTGGTCGACGTAAGAAACACTTCATCGGCCGTGTAGAGATCGTAGCGGGTCATGTTCCTTCTCTCCGTGGGATATCCTTTCTCCTCAGCGAGACTCAGCACTACCCTGAGTGTTATTCCGTCCAGTTGGTTGTTCAGTTCTGGGCTGTGAATCATCTTTTTCCGGACAACGCAGAGATTCGCGCCAGGAGCTTCGGCCACAAAATCGTTGCAGTCTAGTAGAATCGCTTCGTCTGCGCCTGCGTTTGTCGCCTCGAGTCTCGCCATGATATTGTTGAGGTAGTTCAAGGACTTGATGCGACTATCCAGTGATACAGAGGGGGTCTTCCTTGTCGACGCGACTACTGCTCGAATTCCGGCTTCTCGACTGTGGTATGTCTTGGCGACGACGAGTGGTAGCTCTCGGTTGTACGTCAGCACCACAACCGTGGGCCGCTCCGGTATGCGCGGGTCGAGGACGGGATAGCCCTGCCCACGCGTGACAACCACTCTGACATAAGCGTCTTTGAGCTGGTTCTTTCTAACCGTGCTCAGAATGGCTTCCTTCATCTTCTCCTTCGACAGAGGGATCCGGAGCGCGATAGCTTGCGCTGAGGCAAAAAGCCTGTCAACATGGTCATCCAGTCTGAAGATCTTTGAGTTGAATGCTACCACGCTCTCGAAGATTCCGTCGCCGTACAGGAAACCGTGATCAAACACGGAAACCTTGGCATCTTCGACTCGGAGGAACTCGTTATTGATGAATATCCATTCTTGGTCAGCAGCTGTCAAGGAGTCTCGTTTCATCTGAGGGCCGCTCGCTTCGCGATACATGGTGTCCTTGATGTAAGGTTTGCCCCGGACCGAGAAGCGCTGGCAGGATGGGAAGTAGCTCCCGCCGGGTGCTGGAAGAGAAGGAGGAAAAGTAGAGCCTCAAGGATCATTCTCATCGACTCGTCCGATCGAGTCGTGTCTCTCCCTGGATGGAAATTCGATCGTCGAACTTCCTTGTCTGTCGGGCGATCGCGCGGAACCTGTGTTTCTGATTCGTTGACGATGCCTGGCGACTGCGGATCGCGCAGACCGGTGAAGTCTTTTATATGAAGGATGAATGAGACAACTTCGGAGGCCACGGCTCATGAAGCTAAGTATGGATCATGTGGCGATTCGTGTTAAGGACTTTGAACGATGCAAGAGCTTCTACAAGAAGTATTTCGGCTTCGAACAGTTTGACTCTTTCGACGACCCCCCACCAATAGGGAAAGAGATTCACCTTAGATCCGGTGACGTTCACTTGGAGCTTTTCATGGCCAGAGAATCCAAGGACCCGGAATTGGACGAGATCGGAAAGAAGGATCGCGGAGTATGTCACCTCTGCTTCAACGTTGATCGTGTCGAGGATATCTACAACAGAATGAAGGCTGATGGTGTCCCCATCATAGCAGAGCTTGTCAAGGCTACCTTCGATAGTGGCAAATGGTGTAGGTACTTCTTTTTCAAGGATCCAGAAGACACGGTTGTCGAAGTCTTGGAAGGATACTACTCCTAGGAGGATCACTGTCTCTTCTGGTTCTCTACCCTTTCCCTCTTCTCATTTCTTGAACACGAAGTAGCGACGAGTTTCAGCGAATTCTTTGAGTTTGAGGGTCGAGTTTAGGTGGTATCCACTTCCTGGTACCACTTCTTCCTCGGCCCGACTTTTGCTCTCATCTTCCAACCAAGTGATTTAGGCTCATTCTCAATAGCCTGCAGGATTCGATCGATCTTGTCATACAGATCTCTGATGAGGTTCCCAGGAATCACATCCTGATAGACAAATTGGAAATCATTCTTTATCTTTCGAAGGTTCCTAGTGAAGGTGTAGTAGAATCCCCAGTCATTCGCGAAGAGTTCTGCGATGTACCGGCAGTCTATGCCTTTTTCATCATTATCTCCGACTTGATGATCCAGCAACAGAGTGACGGTGTCTTTGACATCCTTTTCGTTGATTTCCACTATCTGCATTTTTGAGAGAAGCAGATCCGCGGGGGTCAACGTTAGGTCATCCAAACTTAGCCTATTTCTGAAATCGATGGTGTGGCACATCGTCAGTCTATCTAGAAATACGTCAATCACGAAATTCTTGATGGGATGTCGGAAGATCATCCTATCAAATTCTACAGCGGTGAATCTCCCCCTAGGCTCGTACCCGAATTCTTGGATTAGTTTAGCAACTCCATCTCGCTGCTTGCTCAAGGAGACGAAGTCAAGGTCAGGAAAGGGCTTGTCGAAGCCCTTAATTCTGTCTTTTAGAAAGTGCTCGTAGGTTCTGTTTGCTGCGATGCTTCGAATGCTAATTCCAAGGCCACCTAGTACTCGCATGGTGATCTCGCGTTTCGCAGCCTCTTCGACGAAAAGCCGTGCGGTGCTTACGCCCTCGTCAAGCGTCAAGCCCTCTGAACGTGCGTTTGGAGGCATCTTTTTCCTCTCTATCCTGAAGTCGGAAAGTAGGTCCGGACCTTGCCTTTTTGGATTTCTATGACATACCCGAGGAGCGTTCCATCAGCGTATTCGCTTCCGGGGTTGACGCACAGAGTCCTGCCCAGCTTCTGCGCTCCCTTGGATTCGTGAATGTGCCCATGCAGCCCCAGGAGAGGTTGATACTTAGTTATCAATTCGTGAACAGCTGTACTGCCTACGGGTGCCCTGGACATTCCCGCCTGTTGAGGTATCAAGTTCTCGTCCAGTACTGGGGCCTCATCAAGTCCTGAGCCGTAAGGAGGAACATGGATGGCAAAAACTGCTGCTGGCACGTTCTTGATTATTGGAATCATCTTCTCGATTCTTGCCTTGAGGTTTTCTTCAGATTCTTCTCTGGGCGTTTTCCATGGCGTAGGGTTGGAGTATCCTGTGCTCAGCATTTCGTGCTCTCCATCCATGTCAATGACTCTTCCTTCCGAATTGACAACTCTCTTGCTTCTCTCAAATAGAGGATCGATTGCAAACTCATCGTCATTTCCCGGTGCCACGTAGATGTACAGGTCTGTTCCTTCGAGTTTCTGATCGGCATATTCCAGCCAGCTCTTCAGAGTCTCAACCACGCAGTTCTCAAACATCTTTGCAGCGTATTCTGGCGAGCCCTGCATCTCTTTGAGCTGGTTCTGGCCAACCCTACACGGATAGAAGCCGTTAGTACGAATGTACCTCTCAAGTTCTTCAATCTCTTCTGTACTCTTGACGGACCAATTTCTTCCCATGAAATCGGCCTTGTATACTCCATCTCCATGATCGACTAACGTAATGACTCCTTTGCCCGTCATATCTCCTCCGAGGACCATCAAGTCGACTCCGTAGAACTTGCCTGCGTTAACCAGCTTCTTCCAGCATCTTTCCGATCCGTGGACATCTGTTACAAAAAAGAGCTTGGTCATTCTTCTCTCCCGTTGTGCAAGTGCCCAGTGGGACGCGAGCGCTCTCCAAATAAGGGTTGCCATACATTCGACCGTTCACCTTGTCCGGAGAGATCTATTCAACAGATCCTTTGTCTTGGGAGTTGATCGCATCTACTGTTTGGGGTCGCTGAATTGTGTGCACTCGCTTCAGTTCTTCTTGGTCTCTTCCTGCGAGCACGCTCTGATTCCTCTCCCATGAGATAGCAGAGGTGCATCCAAGGACCAGAGCGCCATGGATTGCGATTATTGTCATCATGCTTTTGGTTTTCGTCTTTGTGGCACTGCTTGCCTACACGAACTTCTCCTCACTGATACTCGCTGCATCCCTTGTAACCATAGTGGGCTTCGCCGGAACTGCTCTCGCAGCTTTCGTCATGCCGTGGAGGAGAAGGGACCTTTGCAAATCATCCCCCATTGGTAGCGTCGAAGTGGGCAAAGTCCCGACGCTGAGTATCGCGGGCTTGATCTGGATCATATTCACCATTATCACGCTTTACATCTTCGCAACCGAGCCACGAGTATTCTTTGTCAGCGGTTGGATCGCATGGGCCTACCTTATCGGCATGTACGCACTTGCGACGTTGTTCTACCTTGGCTACAAGCTCTACAGAGGACGCCAGGGAATCAATGTTAATCTGCTGTACAAAGAGATCCCAGTTGAATGAGCCTGACCCAATACCGCTCCCATCCAGTAACAATGGCTGGAGACGCTACTCCAGCCACACCCTTCCCATGAGATGCTCAGAAGACGTACTGCAATGGTCCACTTCGTGGCTGATCGCAAGAGTTTCGAGTTCCGCTATCGTCGAAGACTGCCGTGTCAAGTCTACGTTACACAGCGAATGCATCAATGACAGACTGAAAGAGCTCAAAGCCCCATAGCCCTAGCCCTATTCTGCGCATAGGGCCGATTTCAGTCGAGTTCACCATGCGGGTAGCACAAAGACCTCTTGACGATTGTGTATGGCAACGTAGAGCGCTATTCCTCTTGTGCGGAGGCCAACTGATCTGTTATCCGGGACATGCTGGGACCACAAAGGTGAATTACGTGGCAGATCGGTTCGGTTGAACGGTCTAGGTAATACGGGTTGGGCAAAATCGTAGAGATCAGCAAGGCGTCCGGCAAGTTGGGTGTATTGCTTGTCGGTCTCGGAGCCGTAAGCACGACGTTGATCGCTGGAGTCGAAGCTGTGAAGCTTGGAATCGCCAAGCCAATCGGCAGCCTCTCGCAGATGGGAACCATCCGCCTTGGGAAACGAACTGACAAAAGGACTCCCCTCATCAAGGAGTTCGTGCCCCTTGCGGATCTTCAAGATCTTGTATTCGGCGCATGGGACATCTTTCCAGATGATGCATTCGTAGCCGCGTCGAAGGCCGCTGTCCTGGATCAAGCGCTGGTGAAGAATCTGGAGATGCCCCTTCGTAGTATCAAACCAATGAAAGGCGTCTTCGAACAGAAATGGGTGAAGCGCCTCACCGGAACACACGTGAAGACTGGTCACAACAAGAGAGACCTCGCCGATCAGCTTCTCGCCGACATCAGAGAGTTCAAGGCAAAGACAGGAGCCTCAAGGCTCGTAATGATCTGGTGCGCTTCCACAGAAGCACACACTACCGTCAAACCTGAGCATGAGAACCTAACGGCCTTCGAGAAGGCAATGGCAGACAACTCCCCGGAAATCTCCCCGTCAATGATCTACAGCTACGCGGCTCTTGCCGCGGGGGTTCCATTCGCAAACGGCGCTCCGAACCTCTCGGTTGACATACCAGCGCTCGCTGAGATGGCCAAACGTAACAACGTACCCATCGCCGGCAAAGACTTGAAGACCGGCCAGACGCTCATCAAAACTATCCTCGCGCCAGGATTCAAAGCGCGAATGATCGGCGTGCGCGGCTGGTACTCAACGAACATTCTGGGCAACCGAGACGGCGAGGTGCTGGACGATCCTGAAAGCTTCAAGACCAAGGAAGAGTCCAAGCTCGGAGTTCTGCAATACATACTGCAGCCCGAACTGTATCCTGACTTGTACGGAAACATCAGACACCAAGTCAGAATTGACTACTATCCACCTCGAGGCGACAACAAAGAGGGCTGGGACAACATTGACATCTTCGGATGGCTCGGCTAC
>Ga0315279_10003126_pt1 | contig 23596 bp, 17 predicted proteins | sample YL17G06_20_MG_FD_203694 | JGI IMG/M metagenome (GOLD analysis project Ga0315279, IMG submission 203694) | Sediment microbial communities from Yellowstone Lake, YNP, Wyoming, USA - YL17G06_20 | ecosystem: Environmental > Aquatic > Freshwater > Lake > Sediment | place: USA: Wyoming | collected...
ACCGGGGGAGCCAAGGGCTGCATCCGCGCGTGCATGATCCACCTCGAGCAGGAGGGGCGCATCAAGGCGCGGTTCCACAACCCATTCCGCAAGCGGCCGCACTGGCGCCTGCCGGGGTAGCGCGGCCGTCGGCGCCGAAGACACGCGGCATCGGGGAAAGCTGACCCATTGCCGGCAGGCGCTCGAGCTGCGACGACCACGCACCCGCCTCGACCTCAGGGCTCTTGGCCGACGTGGTGCTGCTCCATGGCCGGGTCGGCCTGTACCGTGACCTCGCGCCCCTGGGGGATGGGGAAGCCCCGCTCGGCGAGCAGCGCGCCGATGCGCGCGGCGGCCTTGGCCTCGAAGGCGGCCCTGGCGGCGGGGAGCACCCGCGCGGTGAGGCGAATGACGCGCCCGTACGTCGCCAGGTCGAGGACGTCGCGCAGCCCGGGCGGTGCCGCGAACAGGTTCTGCTCCGCGTCGTAGTCGGCCAGGATGTTCAGGATGGCCGCGCGCGCCTGGTCCAGCTTATCCGCCTGCACCGGCACGGTGATGACGTAGGGCGCCGCGCCGGCGGGATAACGGACGATGCCGGTGATGGAGCCGTTGCCGAAGTAGCGCACCTGGCCGCCGGGGGTGATGACGCGGGTGGAGCGCAGCCCGATCTCCTCCACCACGCCGTAGATGCCGTTGATCTCGGCTTTGTCGCCAACCGCAAGCTGCCCCTCGAGGATGATGAAGAAGCCGGAGACGATGTCGCGCACCAGCGACTGCGCGCCGAAGCCGACCGCCAGCCCGACGATGCCCGCGCCCGCCAGGATGGGCGTGGCCTTGATGCCGACCTCGCCGAGCACCATGAGCGCGGCGATGACGAAGATGGCCCAGCGCACCACGCTGCCCGCCAGCCCGACGGTGGTCACCGCGCGGCGCGCCTCGACCAGCCTGGTGGCTTGGGCTGCCTCGGCGCGCCGCTCGAGCCGCCGCAGCGCACGGTTGGCGAGGAAACTGATGACCAGCGCGCCGACCACGATGGTTATGACCTTGAGCCCCTGCGAAAACACCACCTCCAGGGGATGCTCGTGGATGAAGCGCTGCCAGAAAGACATAGTCGGTCCCTCCACGGTATTGCCTGGAATCGGGCGCGACTTCCGCCTTCGCGGGCCACGAAGTCCCGAAGTCCCGCTTCGGTGGACGAAGGAGTCTCCAGAAGTCGCGATCATCCCGCGCGGTCAGGAGACCGCGCGCCCAGTCAGTGCGCCTGTCATCCGCGCCTTACGCACAACCCGGGTCTAAGGCGACCCGCGGCTGGCGGCAGCGCCATCCCCGCCGCCGACCGATCGACGCCGGCAGGCGAGACAAGGCGCTAAGGAGCGGGTTCCGCCTTTGCCGGGGCTTGTTCCTTCTCGGCCGCGGGCGGCGCGGGCTGCGGCTCCTTGCTCTCGCCCGGGGGCGGCGCGGCCTTGCCTTTCGCTTCTTCCTCCTCAACCAGGAAGCGGCCGCTGACTGCCCCCAGCGCCTCCACCCAGTCCTGGCCGACCGAGATAGTGATCTTATCGGCGTGGAAGGTCTGCCCGCGCTCGTCGGTCATCTCGACGTTGCCGCTCAGCACCAGCATCTCGTCGTCGTCGGTGTAGGTCGCCTCGTCCGCGCGGCCGCTGCGATCCTTCTGGCGCGCGGTCACGCCCCCGCGCGCCACCGCTCGGTTGTCGCGATAGGAATAGGCGAGTTCCGGGCAGCGAATCTCGACGCGGTCGCTCCAGTACTCGCGGAAGGGCTTGACCTCTTGGTCGTTGCCCTTGGCTCCGGCGGCTGACGGCTTGCCCGCCGGCTGGGTGGCGGGTTCGGCTGCCGCGCCGGGCTCCTTGCGCGCATTCGCCTGCTCCTCGGGCTTGCCCGCCGGCTGGGTGGCGGGTTCGGCCGCCGCGCCGGGCTCCTTGCGCGCATTCGTCTGCTCCTCGGGCTTGCCCGCCGGCTGGGTGGCGGGTTTCTTCTGCGCAACCATGCGGACGTCGCCCTTGAACACCGCTTCGCGCGCATCGAAATCGATGTCCATGCGGTCGGCGGTGATCCTGGTCTGCTCGTCGGCGAAGGACAGGTCGCCGGTGGCATAGCCTTTCTTCGTCTCCCGGTTGAGGCGCATCGTTTGCGCGCGCAGCACGCCGTCCTCGTGGCGCACCACGATGCCGCCCACCAGTTCGTACTCCTTGGTCTTGTTGTCGTAGCGCCAGCGATCGGCATGCTCCAGCACGACCTCGTGGGTCTTCTTCTCCTCTGCTTGTGCCGCGGCGGGTTGCGGCTTGACCGGTTCCGCCTTCGCGCCCGCCGCCGGCTGGTCGGTGGGCGCCTGCGCTTTAGGCTGGGCGCTTGCTGGCTGCGACGGCGCGCGGTCGAGGCAGCTCACGCCTGCCACCGCCACCAGCGCTCCCGCCGCGACCCACGGCCATGCACGCACTAGCGTCCCTCCTTTGGCACTTTCTCCAGCAGTCCTTGCATCGCCCCCAGTGGGCCTTCGGTTCCGGCGAACTCCTGACCCTCCGCCACCCGCATGCGCATGCGCACATCGCCCGCTATCTCCAGCTTCTCGGCGCCAAGGTCCGCCGTCAGCCGCTCCCCGCTGAGGTAGTTGAGGCCCTGCTTGATGCGCACGCCGCCCTCGCACACGAGGCTCTCGCTGCGCGCCAGGTAATACGCGCGCGGGGCCCGCACCGCCGTGTCGCCGATGCGCATCTCCACCGCGCCGCCGGTATCCAGCCGCTCGTCTTGCGCGCGCCAGAGCAGGCGGTCGGTGCGCAGCATCAGCCCTGCCGGCGATGTCACTTCCACCCCCCCGCCCAGCTCCATGTTGCGCGAGGGCGACTCCAGCTTGGCCCACGCCGCGCGCACCGAGAGCTGCGGCTTGTCGCCCGCATACAGCGTCGCGTCGCGCAGGCCGTCCAGCCGGGTCAGGCTCTGATCCCGGGTGAGCTCTACGCTCCTGGCCTCGAGCTCCCAGCGGCGGCCGCCCTCGGCGCGCCCGCGCACGGTGATGCGGTCGAACCTGACCTGGATGTCGGGCGGTATGGACGGCAGCGAGAGCTCGCGCGGTGCGATGCGACGCATCGTCAGCCACAAGGCGCCGCCGGCCGCGGCGACGGTTACCGCTATCATCACCGCCAGTAGTGGAACGCGCATCGTACTGCGCCGTCGCCCGCAGGCCGGGCTGAGGCGTGGGGAGAAAGTGCACGCCGGAATGACCGCTTCGCGCCCGCCCCGAAGCCCGCGAGTCGAGCGCCCGGCGGGTGGGCTAGCTCGCCTCGCCCTGGCCCAGGCGCTCTTCCAGCTCCTGCACCCGCTGCCGCAGGCGCCGCAGCTCCGCCAGCGCCTCCGGCAGCCTGCGCACGGCCGCCTCGGTTTTCAACTGCTCCTTGTGCGGCCGCGCTGGATACCCCGATACTATCATACCCGCCTGGACGTCCCCCGTCACGCCCGCCTGCGCGCACACGGCGGCGCCGGGCCCGATGGTGATGTGGTCTGCGATGCCGGCCTGCCCCGCCAGCACGACGCCGTCGCCGATTTCCACGCTCCCCGACAAGCCGACCTGGGCGACGATGATGCAGTTGCGCCCGATCTTGACGTTGTGGCCCACCTGCACCAGGTTATCCATTTTGGTGCCGCATCCCACCACCGTCGCGTCCGTGGTCGCGCGGTCGATGGCGCAGTTGGCCCCGATCTCCACGTCGTCCTCGATGATGACCGTGCCCACCTGGGGCACCTTGACGTGTTCCCCGTGGGCGCCCTGGACGAAACCGAAGCCGTCCCCGCCGATGACGCACCCGGAGTGGATGACGCAGCGCTTGCCGATGCGCACCCCGTGGTAGACGCTGACCCGCGGATAGATGACCGTGCCCTCGCCGATCTCGACCTCGTCGCCCACGAAGGTCAGGGCGTGCAGCTCGACCGCGCGCCCAACCCGCGCGCGGTCGCCGATGACGACCTGCGGCCCGACGTAAACCTGCCCCCCGAGCTGCACATCGGCGCCGACCACCGCGGTCGGATGCACGCCGGGACTGGGACGCCGCCGAGGGGAAAACAGCTCGAGCGCCTGCGCGAACGCCAGCCGGGGGTTGTCGGCGCGGATGATGGGCTTGGCTGCGGACGCGACCTCGCGCGGCACGATGAGCGCCGCCGCGCGGCTGCGCTCGGCTGCGCGCAAGAGGCGTGGGCTGTCAACGAACGCGAGGTCGGAGCCGCCGGCGGTCTCGTAGCTCGACGCGCCCTCGATCACCAGCTCCTTGGGGCCCACCGCCTCGCCCCCGAGCTTGCGCGCCACCTCTTCCAGCGTGAGTGCGGGCACGAGCTTCTCCTGTGTTGGAGCCTGTCGCCAGGCGGCCCCTCGATTCCGCTCGGCGTGCCCCTGAGCGGCTAGGCTAAGGCCGCCGTGGCGACCCGATGAATCGGGCTTAGCCACCTGTCGAAGGGCCGTCAACCCCCATGCATCACGCCCCGGCGCCGCCTGGCCGCGCTGGTGGCGCAGATTTTCAATCTGCGAACCAGATGGCAGGATGCAATCCCTTCGGCAGGCTCAGGGCAGGCTCTGCCCCACTGCCCCAGTGGGCGCGCAGCCATTTTTCGGCGCGCGCGGTAATGTCCCTGCCTGGTTCGCGGGGCCCCCGGGGCGCAGCCCACTCGATACGCCAGTTGTGGGCGCGCGCGAGCGCCTCGGCGGCTGCTCGCGTGTCTTGCCGGATCAGATCAAGCAGTTCTCGCCTGGCGGCGGCGATGTTGCCCGCCTCGCCGACGAGCTCGGCCGACGAGCGGCTCGATGCCATACGCAGCGCGGCGGACGCGGTGGCGAAGTCGCGGCCCATCGCCCCCGGCTCCGCGGTCGCGGCCTGCGCTCCGGGCAGCTCCAGCTCAAGGGTGAGCCGTTGCTCGGCCGCCGCCAGCGGCGCCCTCAGCCGCTCGCGCTCGGCAGCGAGTTCGCGTTCGCGTTCGCGCTCCAGCGATTGGCGCAGGTCGGCCACCTGGTGCGCCGCTTGCTCCGCGGCGGCCTGGCGCAGGGCGGCCAGGCGTTCCTCATAGCGGCGCTCGAGTGCGGCGAGCTGCTGGGACTGGTGCTCCAGCGCCTGCCGCAGCTCCTCCTGCGCCGCTTGCAGGCGCTCCTGCGCCCGCGCGCGCTCTGCGGGGGACGACTCCGCATCCTCCAGCAGGCGCCGCAGGTTGGCCGCGTTCAGTTGCAGATTGAAGACCTGCCGGCGATGCTCCAGCAGCACCTGCCGGCGTTCGCCGTCGAACTCGCGCGCAAGCTGCAGGCTCCGCTCGGCGTCTTGCGCCTCCGCCTCTCGCGCCGCGTCGCGCGCGCGCCGTGCGAGCAGCTCGCGCGTGCGCGCCTCCATCTCCTGCGCCACGCGCGCGAGTTGGCGGTCGATCACCCGCTCGACGCGCCCGGGCGCCTCCTGCGCCTGCGGCTGTGCCAGCTCACCGCCCCGCATGGGCGCAAAGCCGTGAGGCGCCGGCGCCGGGAGGGCGGGCGCGCTCTGCCGCGCCGCCCGGCGCAGGTCCTGCGCCCATAGGTTGAGGTCGGCGATCGAGCGATAGCCTGGGTGGAGCGCGACCAGCGACTCCAAGCGGACGTAACCGACGCGCGGCGTGGGCGCCGGCGCGGATGCGCAGCCGGTCACGGACACAAGGGCCAGCAGCGCTCCCGCCAGCGCCGCCATACATAAGTGCCTGGCGATGGCGCGAAGCAACCTCATCTCGCGTCTCCGCTGATCCCCGTAGATGTGGCTAGGAATCGCCGTTGAACTCACGTAGGGCAGGAGCTCGCCTCCTGCCCAGACTGTGGGAAGGGAGGGCAGAAGCCAAGCTTCTGCCCTACGAACTCTTGGCACCCTCGCCGCTCGCTCTCGCCCAGGAGGTCTATGGGCTCTTGGTCCAAACCGATACGGCGTACCGTTGTGTCGCGTCTATCTCCAGGTGGTAGGTGCCGGATTTGTGCTGAACGCTCTCATCCGTGTTTTGGCCAATCACGTTAGCGACAATCCCGACCAGTTCGCCCGCCTGGTTGTAGATGGATATCACGAAGTTCCCGGGACCGCTTTCCCCGGGCTCGGTGTTCCACCATATCTTCCAGGGTGTGCCCACCGTGAACGCGTCGGTTGACTTCATGGCCTCGCCGCTCCACGAAGCGACTTTCTGCCAGCCTTGTAGGCTGTCCGGGTTCCGTAGCTGCTCCGCGACTTTGCCTGTTGGAGGCGCGTTAAGCTTGGCCAGCACAGCGTCGGTGATGTCGAGCCCGCCGTAAAGCACCGCGTCCTTGGCGAGAACCAGATCGAAGCGCTTGTCCTTGGCCACCGCCGCCAGCACCGCCTCGATCTTCTTGTTGAGCTGATCGGACAGCTCCTTGTTGCGCTGGTTGATCTCCGCGCGCGCGCTCTCCTCCATCTGTGCCAGCTCGGCGTTGCTCTTCTCCTGCAGGTCATTCAGCTCGGCCAGGCGCTTCTGCTGCTCCTCGGTGGGGGTGGTCACGGCCTGCAGGCCGGTGAGCTCTTTCTCACGCGTGTCGGCGACCGCCTTGAGCTCCTCGATGCGGCGCTTTTGTTCGTCGCTGGGGGCGGTCACTTGCTTGAGGTTCTGGTACTCCTTGAGCTCCTGCGGATTCAGCAGGCGCAGGCTCGCGCGTTCGGCGAGCTGCACTTGACGCTCGCGCAGGAAAGCCTTGTATTGCTGGTCCGAAGCCTGGAACTCCTTGTACCCGTCGAGCACCTTGCTCATGTCCACCACACCCACGCGGGGTGCGCGCTCCTGAGCCAGTGCCGACGGTGCAGCGAGCGTCGCGATCAATGCGCACGCGATCAAGATCGCCGCCGCTTGTTTCGCCAATTGCATTCTCCTTTCCGCGATATGGGCCACAGCGGGGGCCTGGTGCTCCGTCAGCCTTGGTTTGACTGGTTGGGGCAAGCCCTGTTCACAGCAGCAACATCGGTTTCGAGAAGGAAAAGCCGCCGATTCACGCCGATAGACGCCGACGGAACAGCTTCGCGCGCACGGATCAATCGGCGTTCCCTCCAGAGGTTTACCCGCCTACTGGTGGGCGGGCAAGCATCCGCGTTCATCGGCGGTTCCATGTGCAATTCAATCTGGACAAGACGCTAGAACGCGTGCCCCACGCTGAAATGCGTTTCCTGGCCCTCGCTGCCGATGCCGTAGTCGATGCGGATCGGCCCGATGGGGGTGATGAGGCGCACGCCCACGCCGTAACCCAGATGCGCCGTGAAGTCGGTGTCGCCGAAGTCGCGGGCGAAGGCGCCACCCCATGCATCCCCGACGTCCGCGAACAGCACCCCCGCCAGGTTCTCCTGCAGCGGGATGCGCAGCTCGGTGTTGAGCAGTGCCATGTGCGTGCCGGGGAAGCGGTCGTTGCGGTATCCGCGCAGGGTCTCGCCCCCGCCCACCAGGTACTGCTCGAGGAAGGGCGGGTTGCCGGTCGCGAGCCCGAACATCAGGCGGCTGGCGAAGACCGTCTTGCCGCCCACGCGCCAGTAGCGGCGCAGGTCGGACCCGAACTTGCCGAAATCCGCCCCGCCGAGCCAGCCTGCGAACTCCACCGACAAGCTGTTGAGGCCCCCGTGCGTGGGGTTGGCGATGATGTTGCGCGTGTCGTTGCGCACCGCCAGCGCCAGGCTGCGCACGTCCTCCCCGCGCTGCAAGGCGATGATCTCGGGCAGCTCGGTGGCCTCCGCCTGGCGCACCGACACTGAATCGGCGCGCACGGTGGCGAACAGCCGCGTGTTGTAGCTTTGCCCCAGCGGCCGGCTCCAGGTGACGTTGCCGCCGTTGCGCTGCTCGTCGTAGAGGAAGCTCTTCTCCTGGGTGAATGCCTCGCGCAGGATCAGCTTCCGGTACAGCCCCACGCGCAGGCTCGTCGCCGGCGCCGCGATCCAGGGATTGTAGTAGCCAAGCTCGTAGCTCTCGCGACCGCCGAACTCGGTGCGGATGGTCACCTGCTGCCCGGTGCCGCCGAGGTTGGACTCGGCGAGGTCGACGAACCCCACCAGCTTCTGCACCGAGCTGTAGCCCAGCCCCGCCGACGCCAGGCCGGTCTTCTTTTCCACCACGTTGATGGTCACCACCACCAGGCCCGGGGCGCTGCCCACCGTCGGCTGCGCCGAGACGTCCTGGAAGATCTCGAGGTTGATGAGGCGGTCGAGGTCGCGCCGCAGCACCTCGCGGTTGAGGATGTCGCCGGGCTTGGTGCCCATCTCGCGCGCGACGACGTAGGTCTTGGTCTTGCGGTTGCCGGTGACCCGGATCTCCTCGACCTTGCCTTCTACCAGGCTGATGACGAGGTTGCCCGTGGTGGCGTCGGTGGCGACGTCGGTCACCTGCGCGTAGATGTAGCCGGCGTCCTGGTATTTCCGCTGGATCGCCTGCAGGTCGCGGATGATGGTGCGGTTGTTGCTCACCTGCCCGGGCTTGGTCTCCATCACCGCCAGCAATTGCTCGTCGGAGAACACCGTGTTGCCCTCGATGACGAGGCCCTTGATGACCGGGTTCTCCACCACCGCCACCACCAACCGCACCCCTTGCTCAGCCGGCTCGGTGGTGACCGAGACGTCGTAGAACCAGCCCAGGTCGCGCACCGCCTTCCCCTGCGCTTCAGCGAGGGCGGGCGTGTAGGCCTCGCCCACGTGGGCCGTCAGCGCCGCGGTGACGGTGTCGGTGGGAATGTGTTCATTGCCGCGAGTCTCGATGGCGACGATCGGCGGACCCTGCTCCGGGCCGGGCTGGGGCGCGGGGGCTTCCCCCCGTTCGACTGCGCCTGGCTGTTCGGCTGCTGCGGGCGGCGCGGCGGGTGCTGTTTCGCCCGCAGCGGGTTGCTCTGCCGCGACCGGGGGTTGCTCGGGAGCGGCTGCAGGCTGCTCCGGCGCAGTGGGTTGCTCTGCCGGCGGGGACGTCGCTTGCTCCGGCGGCGCGGGTGCCGTCTGCTCTGCCGCGGGCGGTTCGGCCGGCGCGGCCGGGGGCTCCTGCGCCCACGCGGAAACGGACAGCACCATCGCAAGGCAACAGGCTGCCAACGCTTTGCCCATGCTCAGCTCTCCCTCCATCTCGGTCAGGCTTCAGGCAGCAAGTAGGGTGCCAGCTGCTTGCGCAGCGCCGCGCGCGCCCGGTGCAACCGCGCCTTCACCACCTCCGCCGACACACCCACGACCTCGGCTATCTCCTGGTAGCTCAGCCCGTGCAGGTCGCGCAATATGACGACCATGCGTCCCTCCGCGCTGAGCTCGGCAATGGCGCGTTCGATCTCCTGCTGCAGCTCGTGCCGTTCCGCCTGACGCTGCGGGGCGCGGCTCCAGTCCTCGACCTCGCGCTCGACTTGCTGCTGGTCGTCGAGCGCGACCTGCTCATCGAGCGATGGGCCGTGCACGCGCTGGCGCACGCCGCGCCGGCGGAAGTAGTTCTTGCACAGGTTTACGGCGATGCGATACAGCCAGGTGTAGGGCCGGGATTCGCCCCGGAAGCGGCCGAACGAGCGCAGCGCGCGCACGAAGGTCTCGGACGTGAGGTCGGCCGCCTCCTCATAGTCACCCACCAAGCGGTAGATGAGGTTGAAGATATCTCGCTCATAGCGCTCGAACAGCTCGTCGAAGCTCTCGGCGCTCGGACTATCAGGCACGTCGCGGCCCAGTAGCCTGGACTCACTTTCCCGCACTGCGTCACCCATCGCCGGGCCCGACGCGCATGCGCCGCCGGGAGCGCACCGTCACCTTAGACAAATCAGGGCGCAAATGGTTACGCCCCGATCCGCCGTCCGGCCGAGCAGTGGCGCAGCCGTTGCGCTTGACAGGTGGGACGCGGCTCGCGGCCCCGAGCACGGACGCGCCAGCGCCTTCGACGAGCCGCGGCTCGACTGCCTGCTGCCACCCTGCGCCGCCCTGCCGCTCAGTTTAGCACATATCGCCGCCGCCGCACAACCCGCGCGCGGGCGCATCCGGGCCAGCGGCCGCACCCCGTCATACAGCAGACGTTTCAGCGTCCGATCGGTTCCGCGCGGCGCGTGGAACCGGGCCCGCTCACCCCTTGTTATCGCCTGCGCCGCGCCGCAGCAGGCCGTATTCCAGCGCGTCCACCAGCGCTTGCCAGCTCGCTTCGATGATGTTGGTATGCACCCCCACCGTACTCCACGAGTCGGCGCCATCCGATGACTCGACCAACACGCGCACCTTCGCCGCCGTGCCCTCCGACCCCGCGATGACCCGCACCTTGAAGTCGGTGAGCTTGATGTCCCGCAACTGCGGATAGAACTTCTCCAGCGCCTTGCGCAGCGCCCCGTCCAGCGCGTGCACCGGACCGTCGCCCTCCGCTGCGGTGTGCTCCTGCACCCCGTCCACCGTGACTTTGATCGTCGCCTCCGACAGGATGTCACCTTCCGCCCGCTTCTCGACGATGACGCGGAAGCCGCCCAGTTCGAACAGCTCGCGGTAGAGCCCCATCGTCTTGCGCATCAGCAGGTCGAACGAGGCCTCAGCGCCCTCGAACTGATAGCCCTCGTGCTCCATCTCCTTGACCCGGCGCAGCAGCGCCCGCGTCTCCGGCGACTCCTTGGCAAGGTCGATCTCCAGCGTGTGCGCCTTGTAGATGACGGCGCTCGCCCCCGCCTGGTCGCTCACCAGCAGGCGCCGCTGGTTGCCGACCCGCTCGGGCATAATGTGCTCGTAGGCCTCGGGGCGCTTGAGCACCGCGTCCACGTGCACGCCCGCCTTGTGGGCGAAGGCGCTGCGCCCCACGAACGGCTGGCGCTCGGCGGGCGGCAGGTTGGCCACCTCGGCGACGTAGTGCGCGACCTCGTAAAGCCGCGCCAGGCTCTCGGGCTCCAGGCCGCGCTTGCCGAGCTTGAGCTGCAGGTTCGGGATGACCGAGCACAGGTTGGCGTTGCCGCAGCGCTCGCCGTAGCCGTTGATCGTCCCCTGCACCTGGCTTACCCCGAGGCCCACCGCCGCCAGCGTGTTGGCGACGGCAAGGTCGCTGTCGTTATGGGCGTGAATGCCCAGGGGAGTGCTGACCGCGGCCTGCGCGGCGCGCACCCGCTGCTCCAGCTCGTGAGGCAGGGTGCCGCCGTTGGTGTCGCACAGCACGATGCAGTCCGCCCCCGCGGCTTGCGCCGCGCGCAGGGTGTCGAGCGCGTAGCCGGGGTTGCCCTTGTGCCCGTCGAAGAAGTGCTCGGCGTCGTAGAAGACCTCGCGCCCCTGCGCCTTAAGGTAGCCGACGGTGTCCTCGATCATGTCCAAGTTCTGGCGCAGGGTCGCCCGCAGGGTTCCCTCGACGTGCAGGTCCCAGCTCTTGCCGAAGATGGTGACGGTGTGCGTTCCGGCTTCGAGCAGGCTCTGCACCTGGGGATCCTGCTCGACCTTGGCGCGCGGGCGACGGGTGCTGCCGAACGCCGCCAGCCGCGCGCGCGCCAGCGGCTCCTGCCGCATATGCTCGAAGAAAGCGGTGTCGATGGGCAGCGCCCCGGGCCAACCGCCCTCGATGTAATCCATGCCGAGCTCATCGAGCCGGCGCGCGATCTTGACCCGATCGTCCACCGAGAGCGACACGCCCTCGGTCTGCGCGCCGTCACGCAGCGTGGTGTCGTAGAGGACGACATCCTTGCCTGCGCTGAGCGCCGTCGAAGCGTCGCTATGCATGTGGGGGAACCTCTCGCAGTCGGCGCACCGACCCGCAGTCGGCGCACCGACCCGCCAGGGGGCGCTCGTGCTTCGCAGCGAAGCGGGTTCGCCGCTTCGCAGAGTAGCATCTGCGACCTGCGGCGATTCTAGCAGAGCGCTTTCGAGGGTGTCAAGGACAGCGCGCCAGCGGGTGTGACCTCGAACCTTTGGGATGAGGATTCCTCGCGCCGTCGCCATAGCGGCAGAGCCGCAGGCTATGGCGCGTCGGCGACTCCCTGCCAGGGACTTGTCTGCCTGTGGCATGACTTGTCTGCCCACCACAGGCGGGTAAACCTCTGGCATGAGAGGATCGAGGAGAGAGGGTTGCCGCCGTCGCGGTTCACCCTCACTCCCGACCCTTCGACATGCTCAGGGTCGCCCCGAGCGAAGTCGAGGGGCGAGCGAAGTCGAGGGGCGAGCGAAGTCGAGGGGCGAGCGAAGTCGAGGGGCGAGCGAAGTCGAGGGGCGAGCGAAGTCGAGGGGCGACAAGTCGGGGCCTCTCCCTTGAAGGGAGGCGTTATGCGCGTATGGCCGGTACCAAGGGAAAAAGGTCACACCCGCGCGAGCCTCACGGCGCCGGTGGGGTGTGGGTGTCGGAGTAGCTGCGCAGCTCCAGGCTGAGGTCGGTCCACACCTGTTCGCCGGTGGCATAGGTTTCGTAGGAGGAGCGCGTCTCGCGCACGATGCCGATCGCGGGGGCGATGCCGCGCACCCACGTGTACTGGAGAAAGTTGCCGCCGCCCGAGGCCTGCGCGCCCGCCGAAACCTGCACGGCGTCGAACGTGCCCAGGGGCACCTGCTCCTCTTCCATCCCGGTGGCGGTGCACGTCGCGGTGGCGTCACTGCCGAACCACTCCTCGACCCAGGTCCAGGTCTGACCCGGACGCAGCGGCACCGGCAGCCACAGCCGCGGCGGGCTGAAAACCTCCACCGAGCCGCCGGGCGTCTGGTGCGCCTGCAGGTAGTAGCCGGTGGGCTCGAGCACGTAGTAGTCGATCCCCGCCAACTCCTCCGCCATCGCGGGCCGGTCGCCGGTGACTTCGCTCACTGTGGTCTCGACGCGCAGCGCGGGCCTGCCCGCGTAGGTTACGTCGGAGCACGCGCGCGCAAGGCTGAAGGTGCCCGTGTACTCGGCGGTGGCGCGGGTGCGCTCCTTGCGCCAGTAGGTGCCGTCGTAGGTCCAGGCGCGCCCAGACTTGAGAATGTGGTAGTCGCCGGCGAAGACGGCGTCGCGGGAGCTACCGCAGCCGGCCAGGGGAATAAGCAACACCACCGAGAGCAGCAAGGCGTAGGCGATGTATGCCCTCATCGCACCCCTCCGAGGCGGCCTGCCATGTGGTGACGGTTTGGCGCAGCCGCCATCGGCCGGTAACGGGCTGACCCGGCGGCCCGCGCCAGTCTACTCGTTTCCACGTCGCCGCAGCGCTACCTGCTGGCCGACCTCCGCCGGGCGCCCGCCGATTGAAATTCACCCGCGCCGGTGATAATATGGGGCTGTCGTCCAACGGGAGATGCCGATGACCGACGAGCTGGAGCCGACACCGGCGCGGGCGCGCCGGGGATGCCTGCGCGTTGTGGTGGTGCTGCTTGCGCTGGCGGGGGCGCTTTTCATTGTCGGGCGCATGTTCGTGGTGCAGCGCATCCGGGTGCCCGAGGACGTGACCTACATGTCCCCGGCCCTTATGCCGGGCGCGCCGGCGTGGGTGGATAAGCTCAGCCTGCGCATAACCTCGCCGCGCCGCGGAGACATTGTGGCCGTCGCGGCGCGGTCGAAGCCGCTCGGCATTGACCTCCTGCGGGTCGTCGCCCTGCCCGGCGAGACGGTCGCGGCCGAGGACGGCAAGCTCCTGGTGGACGGCGCGCCCGTGGCTGAATCCTACGCTCGCGGTGAACTCCGCGGGGCGTTTGCCACCCGGCAGGTGCCGCGGGGTCACTATCTCGTGCTGCCCGATGACCGGGGAGCCTACGGCGCCAGGTCACTGGCGCGCAAGCCGGTGTCGCGGCAGGAGATCATCGGCCGCATCCTGCCCGCGAGCCGGTAACTTGTCTCACAAGTGGGTGCGCATGTGGAACAACCGCGGCGGTTGTTTCCGGTGGCGCAGCCGCCTGCCCTGAGCGCGGTCGAAGGGTCTCGGCTGCGGAATTGATTCCCTTGGCAGGCGGAACGCCTGCCCCACCATAGCCCTCCGGACCCGGCCGCGCCGGGTGCCCGCCGGCGGGCAAGCCCTCGGCCGCAAAATCCTTACATGAATCGGGGTGTTAGCGCGGAATACTACACTACAGCAATATCAACCGCCGCTCTGCTCGCCCCTCGACCTTGCTCGGGACGACCCTGAGCCTGTCGAACGGGTCGGCGCTGCCGACGAGGCGGCGTGACACTGCCAGAGGTAGGGCTCAATGCTCATGTTCGACAAGAAACTGCACGAAGGAATTAGGCACGGCCGCGTCACCGTCACCTACCGCAACTGGGACCGGCCTCCGGTCAGCGCCGGGCGGCGCTACCGCGCGGGCGGGCTGGGCGACGTACAGGTCGAGGAGGTCTCCCGCGTGTCGCTGTCGGAGATAACGGAGCAAGACGCGCGCGCCGCCGGGGCGGACTCCCTGGAGACGTGGTGTCAGCAGTACCTTGCACGCAACCTCAAGGCCAACCTCGACACCGACCGCACGTACCGCGTGCGCTTTCGCTACCTGGGCAATGGCGCCGAGCGCGTGCGCGCGGGCGGTCTCGGCGAGGAGGACTTGCGGCGGCTCGATCGCGAGCTGGCGACCATCGACGTCAAGTCCTACGAAGGCGAGTGGACGCAGTTCTTCATCGCCACCCTTACGCAGAAGCGGTGGATGCGGCCGGGCGAGCTGGCCCAACAGCTCGGCACCGATCAGGACATGGTGCGCCGCAAGATGAGGATACTCGCCGACCTCGGCCTGGTGCGCGCCGACCCTGGCCTCGGCTATTCCCTCAGCGACGGCGGCCGCAAGCTCTACGCCTACCGCATGCGCGGATAGCCCGCGCGCGCCCCGTTCGACAGGCTCAGGGTCGCCCCGAGCAAGGTCGAGGGGCGACCGTCTCCAGCCGAATCATCGTTTCCCCTCGCGGTTGCGCGCCGCCGGTCTTTAATGTGGGGACAGGCGCCCTCGCCTGTACACCACTAGCTCACACAGCCGGGGGCGGCTGTGCCACATCGCGGAAGGCCCCGCCGGGATCCGGTGGAATCATCGTCACCAAGACACCTTGTGGAGGAACAGGCCATGGCGCAGCTTGTCGGGCCGGACGCGCAGGATACCCCGCAGCTCACCATGCGCTGGGAGCTGGAGCTGGGCCCGTTGGGCAGCGTGCCTTGCTTTTACCCCGGCGCCGACGCGCCGGACAGCGCGGTGGTGGTCACCGGGCGGGGAACCGTCATCCGCATAGACGGCGCCGGCCGCGAAGTCTTCCGCCGCGACCTGGGGGAACAGACCGGCGTCGCCCCGGCCGTGGCCGATCTCGATGGCGACGGCTCGCCCGAGATCGTGGCGGGCGCGCGGGACGGGCTTATAGCGGCCCTGGACGGCGCGGGCAACGAGCTGTGGCGCCACCGGCTGGGCGCGCCGTTTCCGGATTTCAAGTGCGTGGTGGCGGCCCCCCTCACCAATGACGACAGGCCCGATCTCCTGCTCGCCGACAGCGACGGTTGGGTCAACTGTCTCGACGCCGCGGGGCGAATGCGCTGGCGGTTCAAGCTCGATCCCTACCGCGCCAGTCCGCCCGCGGTCGGCGACCTCGACGGCGACGGGTCGCCGGAGGTCGTTTACGGCACGGACAACCACCGCGTCGTCTGCATCTCGGCCGACGGACGCCTGCGCTGGCAGTTCCAGGAGCCGCACAACTTCGGCCGCTCGCTGGCGCTGATCGCCGATTTGGGTTCCGGGCCGGAGGTGCTCATCGCCAGCAGCTCGCCCCCGTTCGGCAGCCACCTGCACTGCCTGGAGGGGGCAACCGGGCGCCTGCGCTGGGCGGGCAACATCAACCAGCAGGGCTACGCGGCGCTCGCGGTGGCAGACCTGGACGGCGACCGCCGCCCGGAGGTCATCGCCGCCGACAAGAGCAACACCATCTACTGCTTCGATAGAGACGGCGAACGGCTATGGGCGACCCATGTCGGCGGCCATGGCATTTTCTGGAGCCCGGCCATCGCCGATGTGGACGGTGACGGCGAGCTGGAGATCGTGGTCGGCGTGCGCCAGGCCCGCTCCGACGGGCGCAACCTGTTCCTGCTCACCCCGCAAGGCTTGCTGAAGGGCGAGTACAGCCTCGGCAAGTGCCAGAATACATCGCCCCTCGTGGGGGACATCGATCACGACGGGGTCCTCGAGGTCATCACCTCGTCGCCGCAGTCCGATGCGCTGCGCTGCTTCATCTTCGGCGGGCCGGCGCGGGAGGGAGCGGTTGTCTGGCCCTGTTTCCGTGGAGACTCCAGCCTGGCGGGATCACTGCTGCCGCGGTCGCGGGGGCGGTCGCCGCGACCCGTTCGACAGGCTCAGGGTCGCCCCGAGCGGGTCGAGGGGCGAGCGGTTTCGGCGCCAGAGCGCCAGCTTGCCGCGCCCATGGCGGCGCCCCAGCTGGGCGCCAATCCCCTGGGCCTGCGCCTGCCCGCGGACGCACCGCAGAGGGCGCTGATCGAGGTCAGCCGTTTGTGGCGGGGGCAGCGCGACACGCGCGTCCATGACCTGCGGGATACAAGCGCCGCATCTGTGGAGCTGATGCCCGGCGAGCAGGAGATCGAGATCACCCTCGTGGACGGCGCTGATTGCAGACGCCTGGCCGGCGAAAAGAGCACCGTCCGACCCGCCGCCCCGCAGCCGGCCGAGGCGGGTGAAGAGGACGTCGCGGTCGAGAGGCAGAGAGCCCGTCTCCTCGCATCGGTGGAATCGGCGAAGGCCGAGGACCTCGACATTGCGGCCCGACGGGAGCTGGCAGCGGCGGCCGATGCCCTGCATGAGGCCATGCGCCGCCGCGCCGCCTTGCATCGCTTCGTCGCCTCGGGGCGGGACCCCTTCGTCCACAGAAGCGGGACTTCGTGGCCCGCGAAGGCGGAAGCCGGCTGGCAGGGCTCCTTTGCCGCGTGGCAGGATGAGAACCCCTGGGACAACGTCGAGCCGCTCGCCGCCCTGCCGGCTGCGTTCGCCGCTGACCCGGTGGTCGAGGTGTGGGCGCTGGGCAACGAGCACGAGCACGCGGCCCTTAACCTGGTCGCGCTGGCGGCCAAGCCCGTCGCCATCCATGCCGCGGTCGAGGGCCTGGCTGGGCATATCGAGCTGCTGCGCCCGGTGTGGATGCCGACCAAGTTCGCCGAACGCGTGCCCGACATGCTGCTCAAGTCGGCCTCCGCGACCGTGCTCGATGTCGTCCCGGGAGAACCATGCCAACTGTGGCTGCATTTGAACACGCGCGCCTTGCCCGCCGGCATCCACGAGGCCGCGCTCACCCTGACCAGCCTGGGAAACCCGCCCTCGCGCCAGATAGTCAAGCTGCGCCTGGAGGTATCGCCGGTGACGCTTCCCAACCAGCCGGCCACCCGGGTGTGCGTATGGCGCCACGTCGCCCCGGACGGCACAGGCGGGCTGGAAGACCGCATCTGGCGGGACCTCAGGGAGCACGGCGTCACCGTCGCGTACGCGTCACCGCCCGCACAACCCTGCGACGAGGCCGGCAACCTGGTGGGCGAGCCGGAATGGTCACAGTTCGACGAGTCGGTGCGGCGGCTGGCGTCGGAGGGCGCGCTGCTGTTCATCTCGCACTGGGGGTTGCAGGGGCCGGTGGAGCCATGGTCGCCGCAGTGGATGCGCGCGATGCAGGCGGCGGGTATGCGCGTTGACGCGCACTTGCACTCGTTGGGCATCGGCAACCAGAGCTGGGTCTATTACCCGGTGGACGAGCCCTGCCTGACCGGCGACGACTCCGTCGAGCGCTTCCTGCGCCACGCGCGCCTGATGAAGGAGGCGGCGCCGCACATCCGCGTGTACGCCAACCCGGCGGGAGCGGTGACGACAGAGTACCTGCAGCGCATGAGCCCATACACCGATGTGTGGTGCCCCGAGCTGGCGGTGGTCAAGCAGGGGCCTGCGGAATGGCTGGAGATAATGCGCAGCGGGGGGCGCCCGGTGTGGACCTACGAGGCGCCGGGAGAGGTGCGCACCCTCAAACCGCTGGGCTTCTACCGCATGCAGCCGTGGGTGGCGGCGCGCTGCGGGCTCGACGGCAGCGGATACTGGGTGTATTCCTACGACAACCTATGGGGAGTCGGGCCCGAGGAGCCCGATTTCGGCGCGGCGCAGGTGGAGCCTGACGGAACCCTCACCACCATGCGGCGCTGGGAGGCGTCGCGCGATGGGATAGAGGACGCCACGCTGCTGCACCTCGTGGCCGACGCGATCGCCGACGCCGAGGCCAGAGGCGTTGACGCGAGCGCGGCGCGCGCGCTGCGCCGGGAAGCGCTTGACGCTATCGCCGCGCGCCAGGACGCGGTGGATGCCCTGAGCCGCTGCATCATAGATTACGAGATGGACTTCGCGGCGGTGCAGCGCTATCGCCGGCTGCTGGCGGAGGCGATAGTGGAGTTGGGGGCGTAGCAACAGCTCGTGCTTCCGCCTTCGCGGGCCACGAAGTCCCGCTTCGGTGGACGAAGGGGTCGTAGCGAAGAAGCTCCGCTACTTCGCAGAGTAGCAATGGTGGAGCAGGCGTTTACCCCTTCGCTGTGCTCAGGGCAGGCTCTGAGCGCAGTCGAAGGGTCCCGCCTGCCAACGGAATCAATTCCGCAGCCGAGCCTGCCCTGAGCCTGTCGAATGGGACGGCTGCGCCACCATTGAGTAGGGGCAAGGCATGCCTTGCCCCTACAACACAAACGCCGGCTGCAGCTTCTGCGCCGCGGCGGATTCGTCGGCGGAGACGGGGCCTGACTCGAACTCGATCCCCAGCTCGGGCCGGAATCCGGCGACGATGGCGTCGCGCACCTCGGCGAACGACGGCTCGCGGCCGAGCGCCGAAAACAGGTCCGTGGCGAGGCGCGCCTCCTCCTGCGCCGCGGCGCCGAACAGATCGTCCTTGAGTGCGTGCGCCAGGCGCAGCGGCAGCGAGTTCTGCTGCAGCAGCGCCGGGCCACGGCGTGCCTGCGCGCTGCCCACCAGCTTGCGCCCGTCGGCCTCGAGATCGCATCCGGCGGGATCGGCGAAACACAGCAGCGCCGTGCCGGGGGCCGAGGCGTGTGCATCGCACAGCCTGGCCTCAACGCCGAGCCCGCGCAGGCCCGCGGCGATGGCGCGCGCGAAGGTGCGGTAGGACTGCATGACCGATCCCAGCCCAGCGGCAGGCGCGATGATGCTGAACGTCACTTCCCGGTGGTGCAGGATCGCCTTGCCGCCGGTGGGGCGGCGCACCGCGGCGACTCCCAGCTCGCGGCAGCGCCCCAGCAACTCCGGCGGCGGGTGCTGCATGCGACCGAACGACAGCGTTGGCCTATCCCAGGAGTAGAAGCGCAGGATCGGCGCCGCGCCCCCCGCGGCGACCCGCTCCAACAGCGCGCGGTCGAGGGCCATGTTGTGATCGCCCGGCCGCGGCCCGCAATCCAACAACCGCCAGCGCGTCGTCACTGCACGTCCCTGGCGGCGGAACCGGCCTCGCCGTCCAGTCGCGTCAGCGCCTCGTCGCTGCTGGTCACCATCTCGGCGCCCGCCGCTGCCAGCTCGCGCTGCGTGTCGCCGGCCCGCCCGCCGGCGAAATCGCGTTCCTCGATGGGCGGCGTGTTGATGACGATCACGCGCTTGCCCGCGCGTGCGGCGGCCAGCGCCGCCTCGAGATTGGCGAGGTTCCCCGCGCCCACGGGGATAGGCGCGACGACCACCACCTGCGCGGCGGCGATGAGGCGTTCGTTTTCCTTGCGCGCGTCGTCGGAAATGGGGCTGAACGGCGCTTCCTCCGCGCGGAGCAGGGACAGGCGCTCGGCCGTCTGCTGGTCGGAATCCTCGACATTGAGCACGCCGGCGGAAACGCGGTAGCCGAGCGCGTGGAGCCGCTCCATCAGCTCCGCGCCGGTGCCCGCCCCGCAGATGACGTGCACGGCCATGCCCTCGCCCGCGGCCTCCGCCGGCAGCCGCGAGAGCAGGGTGAAGTACGGGCGCCCGGTGACGGGGTGGCGCTTGACGGCGACCTCGGTGCCATAGGCCTGGCGCACGTGCTGCGCGGTGATGACGTCTTGCGGCGATCCCTGTGCGAGCGGCCGCCCGCCGTGCAGCAAGAGCATGCGCTGGCAGTACTGGGCGGCAAGGTTGAGGTCGTGCATGACGACCACCACCGCGACGGCCTGCTCGCGGTTGAGGGTGCGCACCAGGTCGAGCACCTCGATCTGGTGGTTGATGTCGAGATGAGCGGTGGGCTCGTCGAGGATGAGCAGCTCGGGCTCCTGCGCCAGGGCGCGCGCGATAGCGACGCGTTGGCGCTCGCCGCCGGAGGTTGCCGTCACCGGGCGCTGGGCGAGGTGAGCGATGCCGGTGAGCTGCATCGCGCGCTGGGCGGCGGCGTAGTCGCGGGGGCCTTCGAGCGCGAAGCGCCCCATGCGCGGCGAGCGCCCCATGAGCACGACCTCGAGCACGGAGTAGTCGAAGTAATACCCCGAATCCTGCGGCACCACCGCGATGTGGCGCGCCGCCTGCGCCGCGGGCATGCCATGAAGGGCGTGCCCCTCCAGCAGGACTTGCCCGGTGCGCGGGCGCAGCACCCGGCTCATCACTCGCACCACGGTTGACTTGCCCGAGCCGTTGGGCCCCACCAGCCCGACGAACTCGCCGTCGGCGACGGCAAGCGAGATGCCGGTGATGACCGGCTGGTCGCCGTAACCCGCGCTGACCTCGCGCAATTCCAGGCGCATGGCTGAATCACTCACGTATCACGCCCCGGCCGGGTCGCCCGCCAGGGTCGCGCGCACCGCTTTCTCCGCGTCGGCGCTGGCGAACGCGACGACCCGGTCGCGCGGCCGCAGCGGCCACGCTAGTGCGACAACAAATATGCAAGACAGCACTAAGCATACAACAGAATCGCGTGAACAATCAAATGCGGGCATGCATTCAACCCGGTCGAGTCCGCGGGGCGCGCCTCGACGAAGGCGGCGCTGCCGCGTCACCGCGGCGACGTGGGTCCTGCGGCGGCGACGATCTGAGCAACGCGCGCAAGCGATGTGGCAACCCACTCCGGCTGCGCGCCTTCCGCCGGCGCGGGAGCGCCGGCCCGGTTGATCCACGCCGAGCGCATGCCCGCCGCTCGCGCGCCGGCGATGTCGGACTCCAGCGTGTCCCCTACCACCAGGCACTCATCGGCGGCTATCCCGAGCGCCTCCGCCGCCGCCAGCATGAACGCGGGATTGGGCTTGCGCCAGGGCACCTCGCCCGAGCAGATGAAGGCGTCGAAGAAGCCCTCGATACGCCAGCGCTCGAGGTCCCCGCGCAGCAGCCGCCCCGGCGTGTCCCAGGGGGCGTTGGTTATGATCGCCAGCCGCGTTCCCTGCGAACGCAAACGAGTCAGTATCTCGTGGGTATCGGGGTAGGGCTTGGTGCAGGCCCTGATGGGCTCGTAGAAAGCATCGGTCAGCCGCCCCAGGCGCTCCCCGTCGGCGGACAACCCGACCGCCGCCAGCCCCTCCTGTAATCTCTTCGCGAAGTGCCACGAGCGCCCGCTGCGCTCGATCGCGCGCGCCCGCTCCCCGCCGATGACCTCCGCCACCGTCGCCGCGAACTCGGCCGGCGTGGCCTCGACCCGCCCGACGGCGCCACAGACCAGCGGGTGCATTTGCTCCAGCCGCTCGCGCAGGAACTGCCGCCAGCGCCCCTGCAGGTCGTACTCCAGGAGCGTATTGCCGAGGTCGAAGAGCACAGCGCGAATGGTCGGCATGGCTGTCATTTCCACGCGCCGGGTAGCCGTCCTCGCGCTGTGGTCGAGAGGTGAGGCGCGGGCTTGGGTCGCGGCGCCTCAGGGCGCCGACATGCCGGGCGGCTCGCGGCGCAAGGTGAACAGGGCGACGACGGCGGCCAGGGTGAGCACGGCGGCGCTGCCGAAGAAGATGTAGGGCGGGCTGATGTCCCACAGCACGCCGCCCAGCAGGGGCGCCGCGGCGGCGCCGATACCCTCGGCGGTCGCCACCAATCCCATGATCCCGCCGCGGCGGCTGGTGGGCGCGAGCTGCGATACCAGACCCAGCCACGCCGGCATGCCCAGGATCTGGCTTAACACCAGCGGGGCGCCCACCAATGCGAACGTCACCACCGTGCGGGGAAAGGGCATCAACCACATCATGATCGCCGACACCACGACCGCGAATCGCACCGCCCGCGCCTTGCCCCAGCGATCGGACAGCCGCCCCAGCGGCAGCCCCAGCAGCACCATCGGCGCGCCGAAAACCGCCAGCAGCACCCCGATGTGCAGGGTGGTCATCCCCAGCTCGACCTTCGCATACAGGATCAGGAAATTGGACAGCATCAAGAGGCCCATGGTCATCAGCAGGCCCATGAGCAGGATCAGCGCAACGGGATATGGAGCGGCGCGCGCGGCTGCGGGGGGTGGCGCCGGCTCGGGTTCCATCGCCCCGCCGAGCGGCGAGATCTCGGTGTGCGGCTCGCCCGCATAGCCGCGCGTTTGCGGCAGGCCGAAGTGGGCGACGAGCCCGCTCAGCGCCAGCAGCCCGCTGGCCAGGTAGAACGGGAAGCGGTCGCTGTGGGCGAAGTGGGCGGAGAGGGAGCCCACCACCGCGGCCAGGCCCAGCGCCGCGATGTACACCGTGTGCACCACGGCCATCGCCGTCGCCCGCGAGCGATCGCGCACCAGGTCGCCGACCATCGCGTACAGCGGCGGCCACAGCGCCGCTGCGCCGGCGCCATCCACCGCGCGCAGGGGGAACACCAGCGCCCACACCCGGGCCGGCAAGCTGACGATGAGGGTGGGGTTGAGGCACACCAGCAGCGGTCCCAGCATGATCAGCGGCTTGCGCCCCACGCGATCGGAGAGCCGACCCATGGGGAGCTTGAGCACCATTTCGATTGCCAGGAAGGTGGTGCTCGCCGCGCCCAGCGCCAGCCCTGACACACCCAGATCCTGCACCAGGTACACCGGCAGGGCGTAGAAGTTCAGCAGCCCGAACGCGAGCTGGCTGGCCAGGGTGATGACCGCGAGGTTCAGCAGCGGCGGATACTCGCGGAAGACAGCGAAGTAGGTGCGCTTAAGACGTTCGAGCACGGGCCGTCTCCGCGGGCGATTCGAGCGCGGCCACCAGGGTTAAGCCTCTGGTCACTCGCGTGTTGAGGCCGGCTTCGGCGACGGCGCACCGCCACCCGGGCGCCCATGCCCCCACCACCGCGCGGTGGTGACGGTATACCCGGATCTTGCGCATCCGTCCCGCCGCGGCGAAGCACGCCCCCCACAGCCCGCGCTGCGGCACGGTGATGATCACCGCCCGCCGCGCCGCCGCGCACATCTTGGCCACGAAGGCGACAGGATCGGCGATATAGTCGAGTACACCAATCGCCACTGCGACGTCGAACGGGTCGTCTAGCGGCAGCGCCAGAAAGTCGCCGTTTGCCACCGTGACGTTGCGGACCCCCGCCGTCGCCAATCGCTGCGCCAGAATGCCGGCCATGATCGGGGAGTCCTCGACCGCCACCACCTCGCCAAACGCCCGCGCCAGCGCCAGGGTATAGAAGCCGGTGCCCGGCCCCACCTCCAGCGCGCGTCCGCCCGGCTGACTGTAGTGGGCGATGAGATCGCCCACCGCGCGCGCCTCCTGGCGGCGGATGGCGGATATGACCGGCAGCGCGAGATTCAGCTCGTACAGCCCCGCACCGCGGTGGTATGGGTTGTTGGAGTTCATCGTGAGCGCCTGCGGCGCACCTGTTTTCGCCGGCCCGCGGATGGC
>Ga0315279_10003127_pt1 | contig 23594 bp, 30 predicted proteins | sample YL17G06_20_MG_FD_203694 | JGI IMG/M metagenome (GOLD analysis project Ga0315279, IMG submission 203694) | Sediment microbial communities from Yellowstone Lake, YNP, Wyoming, USA - YL17G06_20 | ecosystem: Environmental > Aquatic > Freshwater > Lake > Sediment | place: USA: Wyoming | collected...
GCCCAAAGGGTTTGACGACATTTCAAGATGCTGGAGTGGCAGTGTTAAGAGCTGATGGAAAAACGGTCAGAGAAGTAATTGCTGCTCATAACGAAGATAGGCTACAGGAACTTACGGAAGGCTGCCATGAAGCGCATCATCAAGAACACCATGACGAGCACCATCACGAGCACCATCAATAAAAGGGTTGCCGAGGTACCCGGCACTGCAAGTATGTGGACGCAAAAACCAATTACACTATGAATGAGCAGGAGAGAGTCCGTGCAAAGGAATAGTGGAGAACGAATGAGTGTTATGCCTCAGTGCGCCATGTGTGCGGGGGCTTATTGTCAGCGCATGCCTTTTGAGAGAATCAACAAAGATACGTTGCCTGAATTCTGCCCCATGAAAACAAGCGAGGAAACAATCAAGAAAGTGATTGAAAGATACGGAAAAGATGACGTGAAGAGGGTCTATGTTCCTGCTACTATCACGGAAAAAGAGGCCTACGAATGTGTCAGAGGCGTGCGCATGGCGGTACGACCCAGAATTAAAGAATTGATAGAGTTTGGCAAATTGATGCATGTCAACAAGATTGGAGTGGCCTTCTGCGCTGGAATGCGAGATGAGGCGAAGAGAATAGTGGAGTTTCTTGAAAAATCTGGATTTTCTGTTGCTTCAGTCCTGTGCAAGTGTGGCGGAATCGACAAGACAAGGCTTCATGTGGAAAAAGAATACAAGATTGATGATGCCTTGAAATTCGAGGCTGGGTGCAACCCCGTTCTTCAAGCTCAGCTTTTGAACGATGCTAAAACAGACATAAACGTGATCGTTGGGCTTTGTCTAGGACATGATATGCTGTTTACGATGAATTCCAAAGCGCCAGTTACTACTCTCATAGTCAAGGATCGTTTGCTGGGTCACAACCCAGTCATTGCTCTATACAGCAACTACCACAAGGACATAATAGAATCGCAAGAAAGAAAGTGAATTCAATCTTACTAGATCCCTAACAGTGACTTCATGATAGTCTCAGTAGCCAGCGGAAAAGGAGGAACAGGAAAAACATCAGTAGCCGTGAACATGGCACTTTCAATAGAAAATGTTCAACTCTTAGATTGCGATGTTGAAGAGCCGAACGCTTACCTATTTCTAAATCCAAAGACAAACCAGACTCGTCCAGTCACTGTTTCTGTTCCGTTCATAAATGAGAAATTGTGTGATCACTGTGGAAAATGCGGCGATTTCTGTCAATACAATGCGCTATTTGTCGGTTCGGACAAAGTCTTAGTCTTTCCGGAGTTATGCCACAGTTGTGGCGGATGTGTTCTCGTCTGTCCTAAGAAGGCAATAACTGAAGACACGCACAGAATTGGAACTCTGACGCTTGCCTCATCAGGCGACTTGGAACTTGCTTATGGAGAACTTGAGATAGGCGAGCCAATGGCCGTTCCAATCATAAGAGAAGTCAAGAGGCATATCAAGGCCGACAAAAACGTGATTCTTGATTCGCCGCCAGGCACCTCATGTCCGGTCATACAAACGATTAGCGGCAGCGACTTCTGCGTTCTCGTAACAGAACCAACGCCATTTGGTCTTCATGATTTGAAAATAATCGTTCAAGTCCTAGAAAACATGAAAATTCCTTTAGGTGTCGTAGTCAATCGTGTAGGCATCGGCGACAGGAAAATCTACGAATACTGCAAAGAAAAAACCATTCCAATATTGCTTGAAATTCCCTATCAGAGACGAATAGCCGAACTCTATTCCAGAGGCATACCTTTCAGTTTGGAAATGCCAGAGTGGAAGACAAAGTTCCAGACCCTTTTTAACAACGTAATGAAGCTGGTTGGCAAATGAAGCAACTTACTGTCTTGAGTGGAAAGGGCGGAACGGGCAAAACAACGATAACCGCCTCTTTTTCAGCTTTGACTCGAAATGCGATTGTGGCTGACTGTGATGTAGATGCGCCTGACCTGCACATGCTTCTGCACCCGCAGATCATTGAAACGAAGGAGTTCAAAGGTTCAAAGCTAGCCGTGATCGATGAAACAAAATGTACCGGATGTGGTTTATGCAGAGAAAAATGCAGCTTCCATGCAATAACAGAGAACATCAAAGTTGACCCTTTTGCTTGTGAGGGCTGCGGTGTCTGCACTATAGTCTGCCCGCTAAACGCCATAGCTTTAACTGAAAAGATCTCTGGACACGCCTACATTTCAAAGACGAAGTATGGTTTTATGTCTCACGCATTGCTAAGTCCGGGTGAATCGAACTCTGGAAAACTCGTGACTCTTGTGAGGCAAAACGCCAAAGTGTTAGCTGAAAGAGAACAGGCTGACTTTATCTTGATAGATGGTTCGCCTGGAATAGGCTGCCCGGTTATAGCCTCGGTTACTGGAGCAGACGCCGCCTTAGTCGTTACAGAACCGACAATGTCCGGGATTCACGACCTTGAGAGAGTATTGCGTTTGCTGAAGCACTTCGATGTGCAGCCGTTTGTTAGCATAAACATGCATGACATAAACAAAGACAATACTGCAAGAATTGAAAACTTCTGCAGAAAAAATGGAATCGACGTCGTAGGGAAAATTCCTTTCAGCCAGATCGTGACAGAAGCTATGGTGTGTGGCAAAACTGTGGTTGAATATTCGCCTCGAAGCGAGGTTTCCAAGGAAATAAAGAACGTCTGGGATATTACACGACGCAATTTGCAGCTGGACAGAGGCTAGCATGCAAGGCAAGAAGATGCTTGCTTTTGGTCCTGTACCTTCTAGGCGTCTTGGAAGGAGTCTGGGAGTGAACAATGTTCGATTCAAAACATGCTCTTATTCCTGTATCTACTGTCAACTGGGAAGAACCGAGAAGACGATTGCAAAGAGAAGATTGTTCTATGATCCCGAAGATCTTGTCTCAGCAGTCAGCGGGAGAATACAAGCTGCACGAAAGATGGGGGAGAGAATAGACTACGCGACCTTCGTTCCTGATGGAGAGCCGACTTTGGACGTCAACATAGGCAAGGAAATATCGCTCATTCGACAAACCGGCGTCCCTGTAGCCGTCATAACTAACGCTTCATTGTTGTGGCTTGACAGTGTGAGACAGGGCCTGCTGAATGCGGATTTGGTCTGCTTCAAACTGGACGCAGTGAGTGAAGAAGCCTGGAAGAGAATCAACAGACCTTGTCAGAAACTGCGATTAGATATGATTCTGGAAGGCATTTTGCGTTTTGCTGAGGCTTTCAAAGGAAAACTCTTGAGTGAGACAATGATAGTCGAGGGTACAGATTGTGGGCGCTACTTCGGAAGGATCGCAGCGTTCCTTTCAAAGTTGAGGAACCTGTCCAAAGCTTACGTCGCTGTTCCAATAAGACCGCCTGCCGAGAAATGGGTAAGACCGGCGAGCGAAGAAGTAGTGAACAATGCTTTTCAAATCTTCGAAAAGGAACTCGGTCTCGACAGAGTCGAATGTCTCGTGAACTATGAAGGGGATGCTTTCTCTCACACAGGGGATGTTCGCGCAGATCTGCTGGGGATTACATCAGTTCACCCGATGCGGCTTGAAGCGGTAAAGGAGTTTTTGCAGGCGACAGGTGCGGATTGGCAGATGATTACCCAGTTACTTCGAGAGAACAAGATCAAGTGCATCGAGTTTGAAGGAAACACGTATTATATGCGAAAGTTCTCCGGCAAGAAAAAAGATGAAGGGTGCGCGTCAAGCGCATGCCACAAGAAGGTGGATTGAATGAAAGTTGAGGGGAGTTTGGTCAATGTCTGATGAAGAAGGATTAAGGGAGTTATTGAGGAAGGCTGGGTATTCGGAAAAAGCAATAGATTATTACATAAAGAAGCGGAATGTGGGCGTGATCGAAGGTGTTGAGGCTGCAGAGTCGCACACCGGTCTCTGTGGGGACAGTATGAGAGTGTACTTGAAGGTTGAAAAAGGTCTGATAATTGATGCCAAGTTTCAAGCGGTTGGATGTGCTGGAGCATTTGCGTCAGGGTCTGCCCTTACTGAAATGGTCAAAGGAAAGACATTGAAAGCCGCTGAAGGGATAACGGAACAGGATGTAGCAAGGGATCTGGAAAAACTCCCAGGACCAAAGCTGCACTGCGTTCGTCTGGCAGTAGACGCGCTGAGAAAGTCTATCGTAAGCTGCAAGGAGTTGCAGGATTCCAAGACTGACAGCAAACGCAATACTCGATAACTAGCGACTTGACTCTCAACCGATTGATGCTATGTTCAGTATGAGTTAGGGCGAAAAGAAAGACTAGGTTAAATATCAATTGTCTTCAAAGTCGAGTACTATCTGAGCGCGCGGATTGCCGAGGCGGCCATGATGGCTGTTAGCGTCGTCTTGTATCGCGCGTTTACTGGCTGGCATAAATCAAAACGAAAGTGCTCCTTGACTTTCTTTTAGCCAATGGGCAAGCTGCATTACAGTTCCATTTTGAACGCCTTCAATTATGTCTTCGTAGGAAAGCCCCCTTGCGCTGGCACAGGTGCTGCATGCCACAACCTCTACGCCTTTTTTAATGAGTTCCCACAATATTTCTTCAAAGTTGGGATACCCCTCGGGAGTTTTCTGTCCCTTCTTTGCCGCCACCACAGCATCTCCTAGAAGGAAAACGTTCACTTTGACTCCGACCGCAGCAGAAACCAATGCCGTTGCCAGTCTCAAGGCATTGTACAATCTTTCATCTCCATATGGGGCCGCGTTTATGACTATCGTCAGTGTTTCCAAATTGCCACCTAGTCTTATGATTCTCGATTTCCAACTTATTTTTGTTGCGGACGTAATGTTCCAGCTTCTGTTCTTAGTGATGAGTTGATCTGAACCAAGTTCTTGTGTGCTCCCTCTTAAGGCTTCAAATATCGCTACGCCCATCGCGTGCACTAGCGAGTAAGAATTCTCAATTATTCAGTGCATGCGCATTCCTTTGTTCAGCTGACCACAAGATTAATCTTGCATCCTGAAGGCAGTTAATGTGGAGTTGCGGCAGTTTGGTCCGGGAGTTGATAGTGCATATAAATGATGAACTGGAGAAAGAAATGAGCGCGTTCCCTGAAGTGGATTGGGTTGAGGTTACCATACAAGCGATCAGAAAATGCATTAGCGCCAGAGAAAACTGCAGATTCTACCACACAATAGTCGATAGAGCGATAGCGCAAGACAGAAAGCAAAGATCGCAAGAGAGAAAGCGAAGATCAAAATCGCCAAACAAAAAGTCATAGAAGTTGTGCGCACTTCGTTCCGAATGAAGTTGGGTATATCTCTTAGATTCCAGTCATAATAGATGAGATTTGTATGACGAAATATAGACTGATCATCAACAGAACGCGATGCATCGACTGCGGCGTATCAACTGGACAGTGCCCCACTCACGCAAAGACTCTATCACTACTGTTGAACCAGAACAGAAAAGGTACTCGTATTGGAGTTTTCTCGGAGGATAAATACGATGACGTCAAGCAGCTTGCTAAGGCCTGTCCAGTCAAGGCCATAATAATCGAGAAGATTGAATAGTTGAACCGCAGCACACGCGCGCGTGCGCTTAAATATACGATTTACAGCACGAGGTTTGAAGCTCTCGCGGAATGAATGGCTATCGTAAAGCGATGCTAGCACCTGAGAAGGGAAGAGATGAATACAGACCTAGAGATTGCCAAGAAAAGGTTTATAGAAAATCGTGTCTCCTTATCAATAGTCAAAGATGGAAAGATCCTTTTTGAGAGCAGGTCAAACGGTTTGAAGGATTTATTTGGGGCTGTTAACAAACTTGGGACTTCACTCAGAAATGCTTCGATAGCTGATCAAATCGTCGGAAAAGCCGCCGCATTCCTTTTTATCTACTCACGTGCCAATTCTGTGTTCGCTGTAGCCATAAGCGAGAAAGGACTGAAATTGCTAGAACAGAACCATGTCTCTGTCGAATTCTGGAACATCGTTCCAAATGTGCTCAACAAGGAAAGAACCGACGTTTGTCCTTTTGAGAAGATGGTCTTGAATTGCAGAGACGCGAAAGAGGCTTTTGGTATTTTGGGAAACGTCTTCAAGCAAACGGAATAGACTTGGTTTCATCGAATCAATAATAGGTTGGCGCGCTGGCTTGTCCCGAAAATGGTTAAAAATGGTCATAAGTCTTCTTTCGTCTGTTGCAGCTCGATTCAGGCGTTTTTCCCAGCTGAATCTTGCAGCGCTGAAAGACGATGAATCAGATGTTTCCATCAAATCCTGACCGAACCGCAGTTTTTCAAACGATGATTGAGGCACAACATAGCTCGCTTTGACATTCAGGGCACGCAAGAGACCCAAAAACAGACACATACCTAAAAAATACCTCTAAATCCGAAAACAGGAATTATCACCATTTTACACCAATATCGGGACAAGGCAGCGCGCTAGGCAAATCGGCTTATTGAATTGATAGGGAGTGAGATGTCGCCCACTAACACAAAACGCGGTGATCAGCGTTTAGCCGTTCTCCTGCGCGCGCGAATTTGTTGTAAGATGGATGGCGCAGTTTAAGAAGTACTGCGAAAAACAAAAAAAGGTTCACGCACTTTTAGTTTCATTTCAGTCGGAGGCATTGTGTGACGGTCGTTTGGCTCTACAGTTTAGTGAGCGTGTTTGTTGTTAGTCTGATTTCTCTAGTCGGCTTGTTGGCTTTTTGGTTGAAGGAGGAGAATTTGAAGAAGATACTCTTGTATCTTGTGAGTTTTTCTGCTGGAGGCCTTTTTGGAGATGCCTTCATTCACTTGATTCCGGAGGCTGCAGAGGAAAGCGGTTTCGGGGTGCATGTATCCCTATACATTCTGTTGGGCATCATTGCTTCCTTCATTGCTGAAAAGTTCCTCCAGTGGAGACACTGCCACATACCAACCTCGAAGGAGCATCCTCACTCCTTCGCTTACATGAACCTCTTCGGCGACGCTGTTCACAATTTCATAGACGGCCTAATAATAGGTGGAAGCTACTTGGCAAGTATACCCTTAGGAATGGCAACCACGCTGGCTGTCGTCTTCCACGAGGTTCCCCAGGAAATCGGAGATTTTGGAGTCCTCATCTATGGAGGATTCACCAGATCTAGGGCTCTTTTCTTCAATTTCGCAACCGCCCTAACAGCAGTGTTTGGAACAGTCGTAGCTCTTAGCCTCGGCTTTCTCATGCAAGGTTCAGCCGCATTTCTGGTGCCTTTCGCCGCGGGCAACTTCATTTACATAGCTGGCTCAGACCTGATCCCCGAACTTCATAAACAAGAACCTGAACCTCTGAAATCAGCATTGCAACTAATCGCCTTCGTCCTCGGAGTCCTCACTCTACTTTCATTAACGTTCTTAGAATAAGTTGCTAATAGAGCGAACACCATCAGTCTGAAGACTCTAATCCATCCGAACCGCATTGCTGACATATACAAAAGGACACGATAGGAATCATAGCATGCGCGAAATGTTGATCTCAACAAAAACAATGTTATTGTTGTCGGGATGGTGTTTTGGGCATGCGAGCGTCATGCACGATTCCAACCACGGGAACCTCTCAAGGGCGCCTACACCATGAGGAGCTTGCTCCAAGGCAACGGTCAAATTCACGCCGGCGCTATTAAGAACTTGGTGGTTTTCATCTTTCCAGAGAAAACTCGCTGATGCGTCGTACACCTTTCCCTTAGTGCGCGCTTTTCTAATGAGGCCATATTCCGCTAAATTGAACAGTCATGTTTTCTGCGTCTTAGCTGTAATTTTGCCGCATTTGCTCATCTGTTAGTACATGCCTGATTTTTTCTTTCCATTCTTTTGAGTTCCAAGTTCTTAGAGCCGTATGGGTGTTGTAATAGTTTTGCGGAATCGGATGAGTGCCAATGATGACATCTACGCCGTATTTTTGCTTAACGAACTCTCTGAAATGATCTATGTGAGGGCATGGGGGATAACCTACAACCATGCCTGTCGCAAAATGAACAACTTCGGCGCCATTTTTCTTCATTTCTTCAACACAATATTCCACGTTTCCACCAGGGCATCCTCCACAGGTGGTATATCCCACCAGCTCCACTTCTTGATCTTTGTAAATGCTGAAAGACCCTTCTCGGTTTCTTAATGCTCTAAAACATTTCCCCCCAGCGCAAGTATGGTAACGATCACAGATAATTATACCTATTTTCCTCTTCTTTTGATTAGACATGCAAATCACGTTTAGTCCACTATGACTAATAATGTTATTTGTTATTTTAGATTGCCATTGAAAATTGGCGCGCGCGAAGGTCTGCTAGATCTAGCAGATAGACCGTCGCCTCCTCACATAGTGCGCGCTCTGCCAAGACCCTGTCAGAAGCCTCTTTCGTGACTTCGGTTCCATTCATTCCCACAGCAACTCCTATGTTCGCAGTTAGCGTGCGCGAAAAAGCTAATAGACACACAGACAGTTGTGTAAGCGAAAATGATCCCCAAATATTTCTTCCTGACCAAAGGCGTCGGTAGACACAAGGAACAACTTCAATCCTTCGAATTGGCATTGAGAGACGCAGGAATCCAGTACTGCAACATAGTCAGCGTCTCAAGCATCATTCCACCTGGCTGCAAGCAGATTTCTAAAGAACGCGGTCTGAAAATGATAAGACCGGGAGAGATAACATTCGTCGTGATAGCCAGGAACTCAACAAATGAACCTCACAGACTCGTAGCCTCATCAATAGGAGTAGCCATCCCCTCAGGCAAAGACAACTACGGATACATCTCTGAACACCACGCCTACGGACAATCTGAAGACATAGCCGGAGACTATGCGGAAGACTTGGCCGCAACGATGCTTGCCACCACAATGGGCATCCAGTTCGACCCTGACATTGCTTGGCAAGAAAGAGAACAGCTCTTTAAGACCAGCGGAATGATAATCAAAACCGCCAACATCACACAGACCGCAACAGGAGACAAGAACGGTCTGTGGACAACTACCGTTGCGACCACAGTATTCGTAAGCGGAAGAAACGGCAAGTCACTGGAGAAACCCAACCAATAGAACTGCCCACGCATTAGAAGATCCACAATCCTGGCGCGCGCGATAAACCAATTAGTTTTTTCAGCCAGAACCGGCAGTTTCAATCTATTTTTGCCTTGGATAATCAATTTTGGTTGTTAGAGCATTTCTGTTTCTGCTTGACTTAGTTGGTGTTTTGCTTTCAAAAGTTTCTCGTAGAGAACTGCAACCTTTGGAGCATTCTTGCTGACAACTGCCTTCAATAGGTCTCCTTCGACTTCAGCTACTTCTAACCGCTGATAATAATCTGAAGTCTCTTTGAAGTGAGCCAAGACAATTTTTCCTGTTAATATTGGATGGTTGTTTGTAACGTTTGCTTCAGGAAAGCGCATTCCGTGTTCAAGTTCCACTTCCAATCCTATCCTGAAATTCTCTACTGACACTTTCATATCTCCTGTTTCAATCTCCGCCAGAATTGCTTCTGCTTCCTGCCGCGTAATTTCAGCTTTTCTTAACATTGTCCAATCTCTAATCTCAAGTTTCTTGCAAATCTTCTTAACTTCTTCAACTGAAACATATTCTGGAAGCTTCATGTTTCATTCACGCCATTAAAAGAAGCGCGTAATCAATAAAAAGATTTAGCGCGCGCTAGAACGTATCGTTTTGCCTCTTACCTGTGCGCGTGTTCGTAGTATTTTATTCCTGCACCATGAATTCGCGCATGCTTCTGCATCAACTTGAGATTGTTAGATTTGCGATCAGTGTGGCGCATGCGTCAAAAGGAGAAGTATACAATTGTCCGAACCACGATCATGCGACTCTGCTCTCTCCACGTTTGTTCATCTTCTCTATTAACACGAAAATACAGGTTTCATCCGGCGTTGGGCAGTCCATTGCAGGATGATACAAGCACTTTCTCTTCTTTGTGGATTTTTCGCTGCCCTGCATAGACATCAACAGTGCGATTCAGCAAATCTGCGTTTAGAACTTACGTCTCCAGATAGTTAATCATTTCCTAGCGTGCGCGCTCACAAGTTTTTCTAGTCTTTTCTTGGTTCCCATGCTTGTAAATCCCACTGCTTTGGCTAATTCCTGCAAGGTGGTTCGTCCGTCCGTCTGGAGTTGTGCGATTATTGTCTTATCGATCTCGTCCAAACTGTTCGCCTGTTTAGTTTATAAACAAAAAATATTAATAACGTTTACTGAATAAACTGTCCCTCAACAATGCACTGTAGGCAGTTATGGGAAAAGGGTGATGAACCATAATCAAAAAATGCGGTAAAGGATTCTCTGGCGAAACGAATTTTGCGCGCATGCAAACTGCAGAACAGGCAGGTTACGAAACACAATCAGAGGTTCAACTATGGTTTTGCAACTGAATGGTAGATATTTGTTTTCCTCTGAATCGGTTGCAGAAGGCCACCCTGATAAAGTTGCGGACCAGATATCCGATAGCATCTTAGATGCTATATTAAGCAAAGACCCTGACGCAAGAGTGGATTGTGAAACGTTAATCATGCAAGGCAATGTCATAGTCACAGGCCAAATCACAACCTCTTGTTATGTATCCATCCCAAACGTTGTCAGAAAAACTTTGAGGGAGATAGGCTTTAACAGTGCCAAGGATGGGTTGGACTGGGAAACCTGCGGTGTCCTTTCTTCTTTTACGGAGCAGTCTCCAGACATTGCTATGGGGGTGAATGATAACAATGGGCATGAACAGGGTGCTGGGGACCAGGGCATGGTATTCGGCTATGCATCAAATGAGACGGAGGAGCTGATGCCTTTGCCGATTGTACTTGCGCATAAACTTGTTGCAAGGCTCTCCGAATGCAGAAAAAAAGGCATATTGCCTTATTTGCGACCAGACGGCAAATCTCAGGCTACGGTCGAATATGTCAATGGAAAGCCAAAAAGGGTAGATGCCGTCGTGATCGCTGCTCAGCATGCTCCCGAGATTAATGCAGAGAAGATGCGAGAGGACATCATTAACCATGTGATAAAGAAAGTGATACCTGTCGATCTGTTGGATTCAGAGACTAAGTACATAGTTAATGGAACAGGAAGGTTCGTGGTTGGAGGAACTTTGGCAGATTCAGGGTTGACAGGGCGAAAAATCATCGTCGACACTTATGGTGGCGTTGGAAGGCACGGTGGAGGATGTTTCTCTGGAAAAGACCCGTCAAAAGTTGACCGTTCAGGTTGCTACATGGCAAGGTACATAGCCAAAAATATTGTTGCTGCCGGCTTGGCCGATAAATGTGAAATTCAAATATCCTATGCAATAGGCGTTGCTCAGCCAGTCTCAGTTATGGTAAACACGTTTGGCACAGGCAAGATATCAGACGCAGAAATCCTTGAGTTGGTGAAGAAGCATTTTGACATGAGACCAAAAGCAATCATAGACCATTTGAATCTTAGAAGACCAATTTACAGAAAAACTGCTGTGTTTGGGCATTTTGGAAGGGAAGATCCAGACTTTACCTGGGAACAAACCGACAAGGCAGAAATACTTAGAAGAAGCTTGGAAACCACCAGCTGCTAACAAAAAGGACTGCTTAGAAGGTAGTGTGACCGTTGTCGCTCTGTTCTCGCAGAGATAGAAACCTAAGATTTTCATGGCAAAACGCCATGCATGCTTGGGCTAAATCGTGTACTCACTTAGTGTGTGCTGACAGCATTCAATTGTCCGCGAGTTATGCACAGTGAAACAGTATGAAAGGAATGCAAAAGGCATGGTAATGAAGTTAAGCCGTCAGAAAGCGAGAAAATGTGTGCTTGACCAGTTCAAATATGTCAGAACATGTGCGCTAGCTAGGGAACTTTGTGTTCTTGTTCGCACGCAAAGAGCGGTGCTTGATAGGGAGGATGTTCGTGCTTTCTGCAGCTTCATCTCGAAGTTGTGTGAGGAATTTGGTTGCAAAGAGGCTAGTGAGCACTGTGAGAAAGCTGCTGAGGCAGTTATCGAAAGCGAGGAAAAGTATCTTGAGCTTTGTGAACAGAGCTGTAAGAAATGCGGTGAATCCAGACAGCCCAGAATCTCGACAACCGAAAGAAGTGTGTACGTAGCCTAGAAGAGATTTGTAGAGTTTTCATCTGTGTAACGCGCGTGCTAGTGCAACGCACTTTGCAAGACGGTATTCTCTCGTCTGTTCTTTGAGCATAACTTATAATATCAGGTGCGAGGCAAGTTGAGTTCGGAAAAGATGAAGACAGCATTAATAGTGTATTGGTCGAAGACTGGAAACACTGAGAACGTGGCGCATGCCATCAAACAAGGCCTAGAAGAGGCAAGCATCCATGTCACAATGAAAAAGCCAGAGGAAGCTGAAAACATCGATTACTTCAACTACGACCTCGTCTGTGTAGGTGCTCCTTCTTACTCTTGGCATCCGCCTGAACCAATGACTGATTTCCTCAAGAAAAAGTTCGCCGTTTATCGCCAGCAGAGCAAGATCAAACTTTCGGCCCCAAAAGTCCCAGGCAAGAACGCATTGATTTTCGTTACTTACTCGGGTCCTCACACAGGCATAGATGAGGCTATTCCAGTTGGCAAAGATATGCGGCAGTATTTCGAACATATAGGCTTTACCGTCATCGACGAATGGTACATTCTGAGCGAGTTCCACGGCTCACTGGAGAGCAGTACGAAAGGCAGAATGGGTGACATCAGAGGAAAACCTACCCCTGAAGACCTGCAGAAAATCAAGGAAGACTCCAAACTCTTGGGAAACATGTTGTAAGCTTCCGCCAAAGAGCGCGCGCCATTAATCCTACTTTTTCAATTTCATATCTTTATTGCAGCACACATGAATGCAACGAGTGCAAGATACTCCTTTGGGATGATTACCATTCACAGTGCAGCTCTTTGCAACCTTCAATTCGAGTCCGCATTCTTCGCAAACATAAACCTGACCTGCTCTCATATCGTGGCAGTGTACCATAATATATCACATCTTACAGTTGAGTTGACAGATATCCGAGGCGCGCGCTGTTGGTTGCCGACGCTACAGGCTCGCTATCTAGCAGGTTGTTCTTTCTTCTGTTCAAGCTCAGTTTTAAGCTCTCTTTTATTCAGCACGCGCTGTGGGGAGCGGAGGGCAAATCCCTGCATCATTGCATATATAGATTGGGTCTGAACCCAGCGTCAGATGACGATGTCTCCGCAGTCTCCCGCCAATCCCTCTTTTTTCTCAAATGCGCACGCGTGAATCGAGCGTTCCTTCGGTTGCAGTTACCGCGATTTTCACTTCAATCCTTTCATGTTCCTTAGAGCCGTCTCTGCAGCGTTCACCAATGGGTATGCAATAGGCGAAGCAGTAACTGCGGGATGCGTGCCTATCTGGAATGTTGCAATGTCGTTAGCCCTCATCCTATTCTGAATGCATGCACTGATCGTGTTGATAAGTTCTCCAGCACTCGGACCGCCTCTTACAATTCCTCCAACGAGTTCTCCGTTCACTTTGTTGAATACCAGTCTGACCCACATCTTGGACATGCCTGGCATTCCTACAGGATGCTTATCGGGAGCTTCAGCTTCCCCTGTTACGACGTCGAATCCACATTGCTTTGCACCCTTTTCACTCATACCCGTCATGGCCACCGTCAAGTTCTCAACCGCCGTGGAGAAAACCCCAACAACTCCTGGGTTTTTCCTGCTAATTTCGTATAGATTTGCGCCTGCGATACGGGCTTCGGTTGTGGCTATCGATGCAAGTCTCAAACCTGAAGGTTGACCAGTGAAGAATGAGAATTTACTAGCGCAGTCGCCACATGCAAAAATATCCGGGTCGGATGTTCTCATAGTGGTGTCTACGATTATTCCTCTTTTATCCACTGCCAAACCGGCTTTTTGAGCGAGGTCAACGTTCGGACTCACACCTATCCCGACAATCAACGCATCTGCTTTTATCTCTTGACCGTTAGACAGTTTGACAGCTTCAACCTTGTCATTACCTAGAACCTCATCCAGTTTGGCTCCTGTGACAATGTTGATGCCTTTCCTTTTGAGATAGTCTTCAATCTCTTGGCAACATCTGCATGCCTCTTCACCAAAGGCAATTTGCAGACACTGGTCAAGCATTTCCACAATTGTTACGTTGACATTCCGGTTCTTCTTGCACTCATCTGCGAATTCAACCCCGATAAATCCACAACCTAGGACTACTATGTTCCTCATGTCCTTCAACGTATCTAGCAAGTTCTGCAGATATTGAACGTCCTTGTTTATCGAAAACACATTTTTCTTGTTGATTCCAGGAATGCGCGGAATTAGTGGAAATGATCCTGTTGCCAGAATTAGCCTATCATATGTTACTGATTCTCCGCTTACCAAGTTCACTTTTTTTTCTTTTGGGTTTACCTCCATTGCCTCATCTACGATTAGCTCTATGTGATTATTCTGCAATATACCGTCCGGTATCAGGTTGTTCTCTGGTTTTCCGACTGTGCCAAATATGTATGGAATACCACACGGTATCAACACTTGTTTCTCTTTTCTTATCAGAAGAATGCTCTTTTCTGGATAGTGCATTCTTGCTGTTACCGCTGCCGGAATTCCAGCTGCGCTACCCCCTATCACCACAACATCTGCTTGCTTCATATCATACCTTCCGTATTTACATCACTGCCAAACCACTACTAACCTTGTGATATACCTTGATGACTCCTTTGTTTGTATCAGATTCATTATCCTGACTTCATCGTCGAAGTCTGATTGCTCGTGCTGTGTTTTGCTCGTTCAATCATCACGCAAACGCCATACACCACGTCAACATCATTCTTTTCGCAAAATCTGATGGTTTTTTCTGATTCTGAGCCTGGCTGCATCCAAACCTTCGTGATTCCAAGTCTCTTGCGAGTTTCAACTGTATGCTCTGTTACTTTCGGAGGCACCACGACGTCAACGACGTCAGGTTTTGTGGGCAGTTTTTCCAGACTTGGATAACACTTGTCGCCTAGGATTTCCTGTGCATTCGGATTTACAGGATATACTTCATATCCGGCATTTTTCAGATCTTTATACACTTGATAACCATATTTTCGAGGGTCACGGCTGGCTCCCACAACAGCAAAAACGTTTTTCTTGTTCAAAAACACCTTTATCGACTCCCTGTTCATTTCTATTCATTCTCCTCTTTTCCTTCCAAGCGTAGACTAAAGATGCCGTGTTATCTTTTGTTCTAGCGTTTGCCTAGGCATTGCGCCGATGATCGTGTCTACAAGTTTGCCATTTTTGAACACTAGCAACGTGGGAATGCTCATTATATCATACTGCGTGCTAACTTCCCGATTCTCATCCACATTAAGTTTCCCGAATAGTATTTTTCCAGCATAATCTCGCGACAGTTCCTCTATGATAGGGGCAACCATACGACATGGTCCGCACCAAGGCGCCCAACAATCAACTACTACAAGCGGATGATTCTGGATCATTTCCTTGAACGTTGCATCGGTCATCTCAACAGGTTTATTGAAGGCTGTTCCTCGTTTTTCGGGAGTCGCACTCTTCATCATTTTTTGCAATTTTGCTTGCTTGATTCTTTCTAATTCCTCGTCTTCCTGGTTTTCCACTCATATACCTCACGCATTATTTGTGGTGGAACGATTACGTGATCGCCTATAATCTCGTTATTCGGCCAGTTTGCCGGAGATTACTGAATTGCTGTTTCTCTAGTCTTAGAGAGTCTATATTTATCCTCAGCTTCCTTCACAAACCCAGCGTTTTTGAGTTGCGCGTGCCAAAAAGACTATAATCTGTATATTTAATAAAAGGATTTCCATCACAGAGTTTATTTTCTAAACTCTTGCTCAATCTCTTTCCCAGTTTTTGTTCTAGCTGGCGAATCACTTGCGGAAGCATAAAAGGCAATAGAGGTCTCTGATCTGGTACGAAACTGTTACCACGGGAATTTTCATGACGAGTATTCCCAAGCCCAGAGCAGCAGGTTTATCGCTGGAGTGCATTTTGCTTTTCTTTTTCGCAGTACTCCTTAAACTGCTCCATCCATCTTTCAACAAACTTAGGGTGCCCGGTGACGGAAGCATGACCGATAAAATCTACAAATCTTTCGAATTGAAGTATCGTTTCCGGATGCAGCAAGTGTTCTAACACATCAGCATCCCTTGAAGCTATATCTTCAGGAACCGAAATCAGTTTGAGAAACTTCTGAAATGTGTCATGCCTCTTCCTAACGATTTTTACAATATCCTTTCCCTGCGGAGTTAAGGAGATGCCACCGTACTTTTCATATATGACAAATCCCCTGTTATGCAGTTTTTTCACCATCTCTACAACCGTAGGTTGTTTAACGTTTAACTCCTTTGAGATGTCGCTTGTGCGAGCGTAGCCCTTTTGCTGAACAATTTCATATACTGCTCTCAAATAGTCCTCAGCCCTTTCTGAGACGCTTCGGCGCATTTTGCTTCCCCCAACAAATTTTAGGGTAATCTGATAGAAAACGCTTTCCTAACGGAAACGTCATCTTTCTGTTCTTCTTCAGACTGTTCGTCTGTAGCGCGCGTGCGTCATGAGCCTGCTTGGTCACAAGAACATCGAAAGCACGCTTGTCTACACTCAACTCATCAGCCAGCAATTGCAGAAAATGTGGTGCAAACTGTCAAATCGATAACACGAATTCCCATTTGCACCATAAGTCCTTGGGGTGCTTGTCTGGTGGACAAACCAAACAGTTTACTTCCGCTTTTGGATTCAAAGTCTTTGCAAAATTCTTCAAATATCCAAACCGTACCTTCTTGCACGGAAACTCGCACAAACTCTTGCTCAGACGAGCCTCCTGAGTCCTACACCTATCAATGCTCAGAGTAGCCCGCCTGTCGCCAATTTCGATAGTCTTGAAAGATTGATCCAACGCCCAACTGGACTTGCGCAAAAGACCAATAATTGTTGTTATGTCTGGATTTTCCTCGACCTTGAACATTCGTTGCAAGCTCTTAGCTTCGATTGCAGCCATGCTCTCCCAAACCTGAGCATCAATTTCAGTTGCCGCTTCAGTCCCAAACTTCTTTTCGATGCCTAGAAAATACAGGCCATCAACTCTCCAAATGTTGCGAATCTGCAAAAAGAAATAATCAAGCAGTTTCTCCATGGGCATTTCTGCCAGCGTCTCACGGTCTTCTCGACTTCCTGAAGGATATTCGCTCATGTTTTTTCACCGTTATAGAGATTAGTACATAGCGTTTTTCATATTTTAAGCCCATTGCGGTATGTATCTATTCTTCAACGATCTAGCCTGCTATTTGAGAGAGTATCGTGGGTAGCAGAATGTTCCCAATCAGATATGGTATGATTGCAGCAAGAATTCCGACAAAAACCATTTCCGCTCCCGACCGAAGCCAATGTTTGTTCGTGAAAGTTGTTTTCCATACGCCTATTAGGAAAAGAGAAACAAACGTCAAAATCGAAGATGTCAAAAGACTGGTTTGAGGCACAGCCACGAGAATGAATGGTAAGACCGGCACCAGTCCTCCTGCAACGAAAGCAGCAAACATTATTAAACCAACCTTGGCTGGATTTTCAAAACGTTCCTCAAAAAGCCCCAACTCCTCTTTAATCATAGTATCCCGCCATATTTTCTTGTCACTCGTAATGCGGTTCACAATCATATCCAATTCCTCCTCAGCAAAATCAGCCTTTTTCATGCAGATCTGACGGATTTCCTCGTGCTCAACTTCAGGAATCTCTTTAATTTCTTGCTCTTCACGTTTAATCTCGCTTTGGTGATGTTCTATTTCAGATTTGGAGGAGATATAAGCCCCGATAGCCATGGAAATCGCTCCAGCAATAACGCCGGAAAAACCAGCGATTAGTATTTGGCCTCGAGCAAGAGCGCCCCCTGTGACGCCTGCGAGAAGCGCTAAGGTCGAAATAGAACCGTCATTGAAACCGAACACTATTTCCCTCACATTTACCTTCTTGTGCCAATTTTCGCCTTCCACAAGATTCTTTTTTGCGCGACTGACAATTTCATCTTTTTCTAACGGCTTCTCCTCCACAATTCCATGCAGAGCGACAAATTAGACGGATGACCACGCAAAAAGTCATTGGACCTATGCCTACAAAGGGACATATCACTTGTTTTTGCTCTCAGCTCTGCCGAAGTTCTCTCTTATCGCATCAGTGACTCTTGTGCCGGGGTTTGCAGAAATTTTCTTTATACCATGATGTTTAAGCAAACCAGAAGCGCCTGGGCCAAGCTCTGTTGCCATCACAAAATCTACTCGAAGATCTGCCAATGTTTTTGCTGCAACAGGTCCAGCACCATAGTCATATGATGCTGCGGGGTTGTCAATCACGTGTACTTTTCTAGCTTGACCATTCTCGATGTCCACTATGGTGAAGGTTTTGGCTTTGCCGAAGACTTCTGAGACGGTGTCTTCTAAACCTGCATACGCTTTCGTTGGAACAGCTATCTTCAACTTTCCCATACCTAATCAACTCCTATCGCGCGCGGTTGAGGAGCGAAAACAAAAAAGGGGGAGACTATGGCGGACCGCGTTGCCATGGAGGTCCTCCGCCTCTTCTTCCTCCGGGTGGACCCTTATCCAGTCTGTGAATCATTGTGGCTGGCGCTCCACATTTTGGACAGTTTAGCGGTTTTGGAACCCCTTGTGGAACCTCTATTATCTCCCCACATTTGCCGCATTGAAAATATTTCATTGGTAGACTCAATGGGTTCACGGCCTTGGCTCCTGCTTTTTTTCTTGTTCAAGCTTTGCTTTTGACTCTTTGATTCTCGTTTCAGTCTCGTTCATTTCTTGTTCAAGGTCTGCTCTTTCTGCTTCTAGTTCTTTTTTGTAATTTTCTAATGCTCCTATTTCTTGTTCTGGAGATTGTGTTGGCGCTCCTGGTGGAAACATCTGTGGCGGGTAAGCGTATTGCATTGGCGGTGGATAGACGTATGGATAGTGCGGAAGATACCCACACCGACCGCTACCAAAGCCTCTACCGCGTCCTCTGCCGAAGCCTCGCCCCCATCCTCTCCCGTATCCGGGTATCGGATTCATGTATCCTGGCACAGGATAACCGGCACAATAGCCTGCTGCTCTTCCAGTCATGGGTCCGGAGCCCCAAGGTCCTGTTCTATCTCCTCGTGGCATTCTTTTTCACCTCTATTTTTGTGCTTATGCACGTTTTTCTAATTATGTGATAGTGCACAGAAATATATAAAAGTTGCGCACACAACAATAGATCTCAAGAATAGAAAAGACGGAAAGTATCATGTGGCGACAAAGACACAGATGTGGCAGAAGAGGAAGATTCCCGAAACCAATCACATTAGGAGTAGTTTCCCCTGTAAACAGTCTGACTCCAAACCCTGCTGGAAACCTCGAACCCGTCATTATAGACGTAGCTGAATTGGAAGCCTCCAGACTCGTCGACCTAGAGGGATTATCACAAGAAGAGGCAGGACAGAGAATGGGAGTCTCAAGGGGCACAGTATGGAGACTGGTGCAAAGCGCGAGAAAGAAAACTGCACTAGCTTTGACCCAAGGAAGACCCATACAAATAACGTCATATGCTCCAGACACAAACACAGCTCCACCCTAGAGGGCGCTATTTGCATAATGTTCGTCTTCCCATAGTTATGCGGAAGTCCTGTGGCGCGTGCGCAAAAGTATATTAGACATTCTTCGCAGAAATGTTGTTGTTTCTGGGATATGAAAATATGCTTATTGGGATCTTGGACATAGTCGTAAGAATCGGGTTGACCCTAGCAACGAGCTTAGCGCGCGCCAAATTCTCTAACGTTTGTGCTTAGAGTTAATCGCTAATACCAATAGGATCACACCAAGTATGGCTGCGATAAACTCTAATGGTTCTGTTGATAGAACATCGATAATGTCCCTACCTCCGACAACGGGCTCAACGATACTAAGTACACCAATTATGAGCAGGAAAAGCCCAACGATGAAAGCAATGCGCCTTACATCATCGTAGACATCAGACAGATCTCATCACTACCGCTATCTCAACTGTACACGTGTACCATTTCTTTTTGAGTTTGGAATAAAAGGCCGCGCTTGCAGATACGTCACGGAGATTAAGTTACATAGGACACTTGTATTCGCCTTTTTCCAAACACTCCATAGTTTTTGCTTCCTCGATTTGTCGTTTACGTTGCTTTTCTTCCAGAAGTTTGATTTCGTCACATTTTTCACATATCAAAGCTCTGATTACCTCTCCATTCTGTTCCAGGCCCATATGTTTTCTCACAAGCTCAAGTTTTTCAGCCTCAGCTTCTTCGAAATATACTGTTTCAACTATCTTTCTGCCCACATTCGCAGAATATTCATCGTTCAGCTTTTTCACCTCCTTGATATTCATATGAAGCAGAAGGAGGAAATGGTTGATTGGTGCTCTGCCGGGATATCATTAAACTAGTGTTTTTCCAGTTTCAGAGAGCCCATATTTGTCGCCTGTTTCCTCGATAAATCCGGCGTTTTTGAGTTCTCGGAGGCCACTTCTCACTCGGAATAGCGGTTGACCAGTTTTGCTCGTGATCTCTTCTGGATATAATGTTCCGTTCTTTAAGGCTCTTAGCACTGCCATTCCAGTTGATGTAGGTTTTCCATCTGGAGATACGCAAGGCATGAAATCAGCTCTCTGGGAGTTTCTTCATGCAGAGGTACCAGTCTTTGCACTCGTAACCTTCTTTAAGCCTCTCTTCTGCTTGCTCAGCTGTTGTCGGAGAAGGAACCACGACTGGATCCCCCGGCTTCCAGTTGGCAGGTGTGGCCACCTTGTGTTTGTCAGTCGTTTGCAGGGCATCTACCAACCTTAAGATTTCATCCATGTTTCTGCCAGTGGTGAGTGGATAGTACAGCATGGCGCGTATCTTACTTTCTGGATCGATTAAAAAGACACATCGAACGGTCTCAGTTTTGCTCTGTTCGGGATGTATCATTCCATACTTCTTAGCAACTTCTTTGTTCAAGTCAGCGATTATGGGGAAGGGTATCTTAACCGCCATTTTCTCCTCGCAGTTCCTCATCCAAGCTATGTGAGAAGAAACGCTGTCAACACTAAGACCTAAGAGTTCAACGTTTCTCTTCTTGAGATCATCGTAGATCTTTGAGAAAGCAATGAACTCCGTTGTACAGACTGGTGTGAAGTCTGCTGGATGAGAAAACAAGATGAGCCATGTGCCCTTGAAATCTGAAAGCCTCAGCGTCCCTTGTGTAGTCAGAGCTTCGAAATCAGGAGCTTTCTGACCCAGTACAGGAAACCCCATCTCTTCTTTTTGAACTTCAGCCATTTCTTTCACGACTCCCACTTTCCCAAGAGACTATAACCTGTATATTTAATAAAAAGATTTCCGTCATTGAGTTTAATTTCTAAACCAGAGCGCGCTGATATGGGAATCGTCATTAACGGGAAGATCAAACTTTCAGCAAGTTTCAAAGGGAAAGAGCTTCAAGACGCAATATTGCAAGAAGAGCGGAGTCAACAGTACAGCGCGCGCGGGCAGGTCTATCATCATGGAAACAAGCTTCGAAGAAATAGCGAGAAAATATCCTTAGTGAAAGCTGGAAAGAACAAGATTGACCTTCTCTGTCTGAAATTGGAAATTGAGTCATACATAAAGAATCAATAAAGTACAAAACGAAAAGATGATAACTTTGGTCGAGGCGCGCGCGCTCCCACAGTGGCACATAGAAGCACAAGATTCTGCATGACCTAGGCAGCAAGCAACAAGACTAAAATACCACTATAATATTACAGTTTTCATTATAATATTGGATCGAAACGCAAACGTGATAGGTATGTGCAAAGAAGAAGCCAAGTGTGATTTCAGAAATGATTTGAAAGGTTGCGCCTTGAAGCACATAAGCGAAGCACGAAAACTAGTATCCAAAGGCAAATATGAAGAGGCTGACATCAAGCTGAGCTACGCTGAGAGACACCTGAACGAAACATAGGTATATCAAATAATTCTTTCCTGAAGGAAAACGAAGCCCAGAGTGGAAGCTTGAAAGTGACCTAAAATGTGTGCCGAGGAATGCCCTAGCTGCAATACCAAGGAATTCAGTAAGTTCCAGAAGTATTTCAGGGCTCTACATTGCCCAACCAGATGGGTGATCATTCGCCTCATCGGCGAAGGAACAAAAAGCACCAATGAAATCTTCGACGGACTTGAAAAAGCCAGAGAAGGTCTCTCAAGATCAGGTCTCTATTACCATCTCTCTGAACTGGAGGAAGCGGGCATTATTGAATTGGCTGAATATCGCGAGGTCGGCGGCGGTGCACCCGAAAAGGTATGGAGACTAAAAACAAAGGAAATCCGAATTGACCTTCTAAAAGACTTGCCAGAGGAGACAGATCACGAACACTGAAGATGCTATAGAAGTCTCAAACCTAACAAAACGTTATCGCGACATTCTCGCAGTGGACCATATAAACTTCGAGGTGAAGAAGGGGGAAGTCTTTGGCTTCTTGGGCCCCAATGGTGCTGGCAAGACAACCACGATACGCATGCTAACCGGAATCTCGATTCCCACTGAGGGAACAGCCACCATCATGGGTTACGACATTGAAAGCCAATCTGTTGAAGCAAAGGAGCAGATGGGGATTGTTCCAGACGTAAGCAACGTCTACAATGAGCTTTCAGCTTGGGACAACCTCATCTTCACAGGAAAACTCTATGACATGCCCAAAGCGTATCGTGAGAAACGCGCAGAGGAACTGCTTAGGATGTTCGGTCTGCTTGAACGATGCAAGCAAAAAGTGCAGGGCTTTTCCCGAGGCATGAAGAGAAGAATCTGCATTGCTATGGCACTCATGAATCGATCGCACATTCTCTTCCTGGATGAGCCTACCTCGGGGTTAGACGTCCAAAGTGTCCTAGTAATTCGCGATCTGATCCGAAAACTGAACGAGCAAGGTCTGACAGTTTTCCTGACAACGCATAACATCGAAGAAGCAAGCCAAATGTGCGATCATGTGGCGATCATCAATCATGGCAAAATAGCAGTCATCGATACTCCTGAAAAACTCAAGAGAACTGTAGAGAACCTACAGTCCGTGGAAGTGGCCTTCGAAACAGTATCTCCAAACATGCTAAACGAATTGAAAGAATTTCCAAACGTCAGCAACGCAGTAAAGGAAGGAGACAAGTTCAGACTCATCACCAACGACCCAACAAGTGTTCTAGCCTCAACTTGGAACTACGCCCAAAAAAACAACCTCAGACTCATAACAGTCAATACCCTAGGCCCGAGCCTTGAGGACGTGTTCGTGAAACTGACTGGTATCAGGCCTGCAACAGAGGAAGAAAGAAACGATCGTACAAAAGCACGAGAAATGCCTCGGAGGATAGTGAAGCAATGAGCATCGTGCGTTCAAGCCATTACGGTAGAGAGATACGAGTAGCCTGGGCAATCGCTGTCAAGGACATGCGTACATACTACACGAAACCACCGTCTCTAATGTTCGGTATACTGTTTCCATTCAGTCTTTTTCTCTCGTTCAGCATCGGAAGAAACATGCCATTGGCAACACAGATTCCAATTCTCATCTCGCAGACACTCTTCTTCGCTTCCTCATCCATCGGACCTGTAGTAATACCCATGGAACGCGCCAACCAAACCTTCGACAGATTTTTAACCTCACCAGTCTCAC
>Ga0315279_10003128_pt1 | contig 23590 bp, 43 predicted proteins | sample YL17G06_20_MG_FD_203694 | JGI IMG/M metagenome (GOLD analysis project Ga0315279, IMG submission 203694) | Sediment microbial communities from Yellowstone Lake, YNP, Wyoming, USA - YL17G06_20 | ecosystem: Environmental > Aquatic > Freshwater > Lake > Sediment | place: USA: Wyoming | collected...
CCCCAAAAAATGGCCCCATCTGACCAGAGAGGAAAGGGGAACTTCATTCTTAGGGCTATTTCATCTGTAGTGGGAACTGATCCTGGATTGGCATCAACGTCCAGAAAAATCCCAGCCCCGTCCATGGTGCCCCAGGTGTTATCACTGAAACCGAGAACGATATTAGGGCGACCGCCAGTGTTCCAAACAGGCGCTTGCCAAGCGGTTCCATCGTGCAATAACATGCCGCTAGTAGCGACCATAGGTAACGTGGTCGAGAGACTGGAAAGAACAATCGAATCCCCGGCATTGAATGTCGAGAATTCAAGGACGGTAGAGAGTAAATCTCCATAGGCAGCCGGTCGGCCAACATCAAGCGTGCCCAAATACCAAGTGTTGGCGAGGATGCTGGCGTTTGGCACGATAAAAGACTGGTCAACCACACCGTCGGGTGTGGGTAGAAATCCTTCAGGCACGGTAACATCCTGCAAAGAGAGTCTGAGATCGGTCGTCGCTCCTTTAGTGGCCGCCCCAAAGCGGAAACCAATCTTCGTGATTGTCTTACTTGCGAAATCTTTATTCCAGACACGTCCAATGAACGCAACCTTTTCAGTAGCCGCATCTATCAAGCCGTAAGAGCCAAAACCTCTGCTGGTTAAATAACACTCAACTGGTAGTGGCAACCAGGTTCCAACACCGGGAAGATTCGCTTGTGCCATTAAGCAATCACCTGATTTAGCAAACTCGCCAAGGTCGCTCCCTGGCTCAACCGATAGCGCGCCCAGGCCAAGACTAACGCGGCAGTCGGGCCGTAATCGAAACTGTCAAATGCTCGCCGCAGGTCGTCGAGCGAGATGTTCACCGTGCGCGCCACGCCATCTTCGTCAATCGTCAGGCGAAAGTGCTGGCAGGGCGCCGGATTGATGCGCACCGCATTCGTGATCGACAGGCTCATGTTAAATCGCCTCCATCCTCAGCGCCCCTCCAGCGCTTAGCTGATTCCCTGAATCTGCGCCACCGTCAACGCTGGACTCGCATCCGCCGCCGACTTGCGCACCCGCAGCCAGCGGAATGGGGTGATGATCGAAACGTATCCGTCCACCGAAATGTCCGAGCCGATCTTCAACGTCCCGTCCCCAGCAACGGGCGCGACCGCCGCAGGTTTCGCGTAGGCGTTCGAGACGTAAATCTGCGCTTTGTCGGCAGCCGCAAATCCGAAAATGGCTATCGTGTACGGCACCAGAAGGGCGTCAACCTGAATCCATGCCCCCTCGCTTACCGCGCTGCTCGACAGAATCTCTTGATTCATCGTCGCACCTTCCCTCCGCTATTTGCCCCACTCGTACTTGCCCTCGTCAGCGAAATTGATTCCCATCTGGGCTAGCAGCTTTAAATCTGAAACGGTTTCCCTCTGTGGTGTTGCTGAGTTCGCAAGATACTGCGAAGCCCTGAGCAAATACTTTGGATCGTCATCAAACTTTCCCAGACCTGTGTTACAATTGAAACAAAGCAACCCTCGAATCTTACCCGTGCGATGATCATGATCGACAGCTAGCGATGGCTTCCCCTTAATATGTCCATTCCGCCCGCAGATTGCGCAGACATAATTCTGCTTGCGCAGAAGATCCGAGTATTGGGCTGTCGTAATATCGTGATCGCGTTTAAGGTAAATCTCCTTCCTCATGAGTTTCCCGCGAATAGTCTTGCGCCGCTGTCGCTGATAAGAAAGAAGGCACGATTTACATGTTGAGTTTTTGCCGTCCAGCCGCGTCCGACAAACAGGAAATTGATCCAGGGGTTTCACGATCTTGCATATGCAACACTTTTTCTCGCGTCTGGCCAGAATCAGCTCGCGCTTTCTCTTTTGATTTGCCAAGACAATAGCGTGCTGTATCTCATAGTTGCATCGTTTGCATTCGCTGCTTGCTCCGGGATTTTCCGAATTCCTTCTGCGCCTGTAGAAGTCACTCAAAGGTTTAACCATTCCACAATGCGAACAGCGTTTCTCGGTTCTCGGCACTCTAATCCTTGGCGGCGCTGGAACGTACCGCGCCTTTCGATAGATGTTCTCACAACTTCGGCAGAAAACCTGAACGCCATCTTTCCGCACATGATTCCGATTGAAATCCGAAAGCGGTTTCTCAATCCCGCATTTAGAGCAGCGCTTAGCCGTCGGCGCTTCTCCTACTTCTCCCATGTGAAAGTACCCTCATCCTGAAAACACTCTACGAGCTCCCCTCTGCACATCCGGCCCCCTTCGCAGTCTTTCCCCGGCCACCAGTCGATCTCTTCCAGGCTGTAGTAGGCGTCGCCCCTGCCCTCCAGGCAGTCGTCGCAGGTGTGGTCGTCGTCGAATTCGTGCCGATACCACATCCTGATTTCCGGCGCCAGCGTGCCGTAGGCGTCGAAGCGCCCCGCCTGAATGGCATTGCGCGAGGCGCGCAGCGCCGCGTTGTCCAAAGCGCCGTCCGAGGCTCCGGCAACGTTCTCCACAACGAATTCGGCGAGCGGTTCGCCCGTGAGCCCGCGCTCCAGGCCCGTCACGGTGAAGCTGTTGGCCAAGCCGATCAGCCAGCCCTGACTCTGAGCCACGGCGAGCATGGCAAGCTCTTCGGGGGTTCTAGTAACAGGCTTCTTCTTCTCCTTCGCCTCCTCCTCCAACTTCAACCCGCGAAGATTCAGAACCTCCGCGTTGCGTCTCCGGCCCGTGGCACGCCAGCGCTCGCTGAAGACTCGCTCCCGGCCATAATCGGCGTTCCGTTTCAGTAGCGCCGCTATCTTCGCGGCGGCGTCCCTGTCATGTTCCAGCGCCAGGCCGTGCCGACGGTCGGAGCGGTCTATCGGCACCAGCATCCGGCGCAGCTCGTCAAGCCAGCCTGACTTCTGGGAACGCAGAACCTCGGCCACGCGCCGTGCCGTGCTCTCGGCCTTGCTGGACTGCGCGCGCAGATTGATCTTGTTTTCGCCCACGCGAGAATAGGGCGGGAACTTCGCCGGTTCCGTGAGGCGCATCGTTAGTGTTGGCTCGTGTTTTGATTTCCGCCAGCGTTTTATCCGGGCAATAATTTCAGGAGATGGATTTTCATCCGTTGGATCGTAAGGCAATTCAATCATGTAAGTTTCCTGGATCTATCTATGGTCACCCCCGACCACCACCTGGTTTCATGCCTGGTCTCAGACTCGAAGGGCCGTGGTAGGGCGTAATACGATCCGCATACGTCCCGACGATGACAGCATTCCACTCTTTTCTGGGGTCAGGATTTGGCCGCCACATTTCCTCGCATTTCTTATCTAGCAGCCAATCAGGCGCAGTCATCTGTTGCCTGCCGGCCACAGCGCCAATCTGAGATTTCGGCAGCCATATACGCGCGTCTTCTGGAGAATCTTCCAACGGTCCTGTCCCTAGAATTCCTGTTGATATCTTGAATGGCACCCTAACAAGGACAGCTTGCTCCGTCTCTTTTTCAATTCCGTTGTAACGGAAAAAGACGCGATGTTCCGGTTTGCCTTTCCTTAACCCTGGACCCATCTGCTTCCATTCCCGCGTTAGCGGCGCTTCTTTTGTGGCTTTCCCCTCTCCTCCGGCATCTTTGATGAAAACCGGATGCCCTTCGATTGTCACCCAATGCCCGCCGGCTTCTTGAAGTTCAAGCCTTCTTTGCTCGCTCGATATTTCTGACTCTTGTTTCGGTATGCCGCCAGCGCTGCCCGGCTCGCCAGGAATGGTGTCCTTTGCCCCCTTCTCCGCCTCTCGCACCGTCTGCGCGATGGCTCGGAAACGCGGACGCGCCTTCTCCTTCGCTGGCAGCCCGGCCAGTTCGAGCAGTTTGTTCTCCAGCGCGTCGCTGGGCTGGATGGCGTCCGTGTTGTCCTGCATCAGCCAGCGGATCGACTCGAACAGCTTGATGGGATTCAGCACGGCGATCTTCGCCGGCTTCAGCAGCGGATACGGCATCCGGTCGATCCGCAGCGTGTGCGGCAGCTCGTAGTTGTAGTCCACCAGGCGGCGGACGGCGGAGAGGTTTATCTCCTCTGCGATCATCTCGGCCACGGAGTTCTCTGCCAAGTTGAAGAAGTCCGAAAGCGTCTCGCCCGTCGCGTAGCTTCCCGTGACTTTCTCGGCCAGATGCAGAAACCCGGCCAAGACGTTCATGTAGATTTGCGCCGCGTGATAGCGCATCGACTCCACAACGTTGTGCGTCTGGCCGGTGACGCCTTTCATCTCGAACTTGAATCCCGGCGGGGAGACCACGCCCATAGCCTCGTGCGCTGCCAGTTCCGTGACGTATTTCCTGGCCGTCTCGACATCCGAGGGGCTCGCCCCTTCCGGGATCTCGAAGTGTGGCACGCCGACGGCATTGTGCTCCGCCGCGATGCCGTTGATGCGCGTCAGGTTGTCGAGGAAATACCAGTCGATGAAGGCCGAGCGAAGCACCGAAATTCCGTAGAAGCCCGCGCCCAGCTTGCCGAACGAGAACGTCGTCAGCTTCTGGGCGGGCACAATCACGTTGACGTACTCGTTGCGCCGATAGCCGAGCTGCTCCAGGCCGAGCAGCGTCATGCCGTCATAGTCCACCCACCAGCGGTAGAAGGTTATCGGCAGGCGCGGGGCCAGGGCGCGAAGCCTCACGCGGCTGCCGTCCACAACCCAGAGAATCTCGTGCGCCGCGCAACCGTAGAGCAGGCAGAGCAGCGCGTTCGAAACCACTGACTTGAACGTCTGAGACGCATAGCCCCCGGTGCGCATCGGCGTCTCCAGGCCGCCGAAGAGATTCTCGCGCACCATGTCGGCAAGCTCGACGGCGAATTCGTAGCCCGGTTCGTTCGGATTCAGCGCTGGCCTCACCTCCCATTCCGCCGTCTCAATCGGCAGCCAGCAAGCGCGCAGTGAGGCGCGCACGGGCACGGAAGTTCGAAACATCTTGTCGTAGTACGGGAAAGCGTTCCGGCCGATGAACTGCGCGTTGTATTCCTGAAGGTCGGTCAAGAATCCCGCCGTGAAGAGCGTGCCCACCGCACCCAGCGTCATCGGCGTGGCCGGACGCTCGGGCCGCTCGGTCGGGGGAGCCATCGGACGCGAGGCCGTGGGCGTGAGGACGGGCCGGGCCGCGTCGGGGATGCCCATCTCGCCGCGCGTCGGGCCGCCGGGATATAGCGGGGTCTCCTGCGTCGGGGGAACGGTGGAGATCGAAGGCAGCGACTGGTCAGGTGTCAGCCGCGCATAGACGCCATCGGCAAGAACCGCATAGCGGCTGGTTTTGCCCGTCAATTTCCCCTGATCATTTCGCAGGGGGATGTCGATGAATGTGGCAGGCTGGCGCGGCGTAACTCCAGTGACACGACGCGGGACGGATGCGCCTTTGGCCATCTTGGCCGAATAGTACGACCAGGCAATTCACGCTGTCAAGCAATCTTTTCTTTACGCAGCCGCCGAACCACGCTCCGCACGCACGCCACGGGATACATCAGCGCCGCAGCGAACAGCCCGAGGACCAGGAACGCCAAGCACACGACCTTGCCGTACCAGGGCAAATCTCCCAGCGACCCAGCAGCTTGCGCTTCTTCTTTTCTCGGCGGAAGCCCCTGCTTTTCCTTCCAGAAGGGGCAGAGCTGGCAGAACTCGGCGCGCGGCATTACTTCCCGCATCTGCTCGCGCACCGCCGGATTCTGCTCCGCCTTCACATAGTCCAGCAACTCCGGGCAGCGGCAGACCAGAACCATCATGGGCGGGCCTTGCAGCATGGGCATTTGCGCCATCAATTGCTTCTTGGGCGCACCGAGAAGCAACGGGTCCTGAGGAACCTCGAACGATTGCAGGCTGATCGCGACACTCACTATCGCCCGCGGGAACAGCCATTCGCAGCGGCTCACTTCCTCCGCGCCTCGCGGCCTGCCCCAGAGCCAGAACAGTCTTGTGAAGTCGAGCTTCTCTTCTGCCATAACATCATCTCCTTTATGTCTCGCGGGCCGCTTTACAACATGGGCATCTCCATGAAATTAGCAAATGAAGCAATCGCCCGTACCAAGGCCAATTTCGCTTCCTGTCCTTGTGTTCGGCAATCGCCAGCGCTTTTGGAAACCAAGATGGCATCTTGAAATTAGCCATAAACTTGCCTCCTCAGAAATTCATTTTATCTCAACCTCGAATTCCAGGATGCATAGCACGCCCCTCTTTGCCGATCTTCACCCGATTTACCTTGGGCAGCAAGATGATAGGACCGTCGTCCGTTTGAATTCTAGCCTTCCATTTGCGCTGACAGCGACGAGCCTCATCCATACTGGTATGCGCCTTATAAGGTTTGCCTGAATGAGATGGGTAAGCAACACCTACGCACTCCTCGAAAGGAAGCCCGCAATCGAAAAGATTCCGCCTCTTCGTAGTCGGCTTTTCAGTCGCTAGCATAATGCCTCTCTCTTCTCAACATCAGTTATTTCGATCCAATCAATAGTGCTACCAGGCTCCCCTGATATACGAAAGTGCCTAGCCTCCGGATTCCCCTTTTGCATATGTTCAAATGCCGCCGCTGCTTTTTTTGCATCCTCCAAAACTCTACGCAATGTCTCAGCATTCTGTACAGTCTTTAAGGAGTTTCTCTTTGGCATATAACTCGTCCTTACCTCTCCTTGGTGATCCGTTCGCATTCTTTCTGCGCGTCGGTCAATTCCTTTGTCACTTTCAATGTATGAATCTCACATTCCCGAGCACCGAGGACTTCGCGTAGTCGACAGTATAGTTGATCAAGTGAAGCCTCAAGACCCCATAAAGTAGCCGGCGCATATTTGTAGCGCTCTTTGATCTGAGCATGAAGTGTTTCTAATGTCTTGCTTAGTTCCTCTGGAATTCGGACTTCTGTCTTACTCGAATGGACGGGAATATATTCCACCGATAAGCCACCGCCGCTAATATATAGCTTGCCATCTTTGTCGGTATTCAATGTGAAACTCATTCTCATTCCTCCATGATTTTAGAAATTCATCTTGCGGAAACTCCCGTGCTCGATTCTGCGCTCCTCGGGCCGAGGCTGGCCCACAACTACTTCCGACGCCGGCATGGTTCCCAGCCTCCCACCGAGCTTGTTCAGCGCCTGGCTCATGGCGTCAGCCCGATCCCAGAGCCCCGACTTCTCGCTGTAGCACTTGCAGACCTCGTCGATGAAGTCGTTCACCCAGCCATAGCCGGGCATCTCTGGGTCGGGAAGATAGACGTTTCCCGCCTCGATGTCCCGGCTCGCCGCGCTCAGTCGGGCGGGCTTGCTGCCCTCGGCCCGAACCGCGATCAGCCGGGGAACCACGCCGTGCAGCTGCGCGATCACGGCTGGCCCGTTCGCGGCATCCTCCACCCAGCGCGCTCCGTCGCGCGGAAATTGCTTGTCCCAGAGCTGGAGCTTCCGGCACGTGCTCGGGAAGTCCAGATGCTCGTGAATCTCCTCCAGCAGATACTTATTGGCTCCCTTCTTGCGCCAGCGCTGCCCGGCCACGTAGCTGCTGTCCGTGTGCGCCTTGAATGCCATGTCGAAGGACTGCACATCCTCGTCGGCCTCGGACTGACTCGGCAGCAGCGGCATGATTCCTTTCGGGTCCGGGCACCAGTCGAGCCGGTAGAATCGGAACCAGGCGCGCTTGACGATCCCCCCGCCGATGGGCGAGGGCGACTGCTGATACTGCGCGTCGTAGCCGCGGCGACCGAGCGACGGAATCATGCCGTGAAGCTTCTCCAAAGACCAGTAGGCGGCGTGCAGCGGTTCGCCCATTTCCCGCGTCACGGTCCGCTTCGAGTGCGGGAAAACATAGGTGCGGCGAGCGGTGGCCTCGCCCTCCAAGAGCACGTGCGTCCACCGGCCCGGCTCGTTCCTCAGCAGCCAATTGCTCAGGTCCTTCTGGTTCAACTGCTGGCAGATCACCACTATACTCGCCGTCTCGGGATCGTTCACGCACTGCGGAACGTTTACTTTGTAGGCGTGGATGTTGGTCTCGATGGCGGCGTCGTTGTCCATATCATCCCGGGAATGTGGGTCATCGACCACCAGAAATTGAGCGCCATGTCCGGTGATTGAACCGGTCAGCGACGCCGAATACATCACGCCGGTGTGGTTGTTCTCAAACTGAGTCTTGAGATTGGCATCCCCGCGAAGTTTGAATCTGTGTTCCCACCGCTCCTGGAACCACCGGCTCTGAATCAAGTCACGCCGTTTCAGCGAATGCTCCGTGGCTAGCATGGCATCGTAGCTGAGATACATGTAGCGGAGCGACGGTTGCCGAATCCAGCTCCACACCGGCCAGTTGATCGCGGCGCAGTGCGACTTCGAGTGCCTCGGAGGCTCGTTGATCAGCAGCCGCTTGATCTCGCCCGCCGTCACCGCCTCCAGATACTCGCAGATATAGCCGATGTGCCAGTTGTCCTTGAATGCCGTCTGCGGTTCCAGAACCGGCCAGGCGCGAAGCATGAATTCGTGCAGGCTTTTCTCGCACGCCTTGGCGTCGTCCAGTCTGCGCTCCTCCTCCTCGTCCGGGCTGAGCACGCTGAGAACGTTTCGCCCTATCTGCGCGACGGCCCCGCCTGCCACGTGATGATTGGGTCGCTTCATTCCGTTTTCTGCGGCAGCAGCGCCACCGGCCCCTGCGTCAGCTTGGCGAAGCCCTCGGCAATCGCCCGCAGCGCCTGCTTGTCCTTCACGTGCTCCCTCACCAGATGCGCCATGCCGGAGAAAAGCACCTGCGCTTCGGTCAAGGTGACGATCTCTGCCGACTGGACTTCATGCTTCCGTATCGAGTCTATCAGCCGCCGGCGCTGCTCGATGACCTGCATTATCTCGCCCCACGTCTGCCAGTCAGCAGCACCCCGGTTGATCCTGTCGCCCAATTCATTCAGCGCCACAGAGACTGTGGCTTTGTCCCCGCCGTGAAGCGCCTCCTGGAATACCGCGAAGGCCCCCTGGACGTTCGCCCACAACTGCGCGGCCCCGGACCTGTCCACACGCTCGATCAGCTCCAGGAGCCGGGCCTCGACCAAGCCGACATCTTTCTCCAACCTCAGCAGCTCCGGGTCCGACATGGCCGCGCTGAATCTCTTGCCCAAACCCTGGGGCATATATTTGGAACGCAGGCCGTTCTTCCAATGCGGTGAGGCTATGCCTTTCGGGTTCAACCCGCCATGGAATTTACACCGGCCATTGGCTAGCGCCCAGGCACGGCAGGGATTTCCCTGCCGATTCTTGGCACCGCACCGCTTAGCTGGATATTCTTTCATGGGTTTCCGTCTATCTCATGGGCTTATAAGCTTCGGCTTAAAACCTGCGTCCTTCACGCACCGACTTCAATTTCCTCCACCTGAATCTCCGGGAATTCGTTGACTATTGCCTTCGGGTCGCCATTATAAAATACAAGGCAATTCTGGTGCGTCTTGCCAAGTTTGCGATACTTCCCGAATTGAATCCCCACGCGGATTGGGAGACTTCCCACGGCCGTTACCAAAATCGCTTCGTTGTAGAGTTTTAACCCACTCTCCCCAAAGGCGGCAATCGTCTCAGATACAAAATTCCGATAGAATCCCGCCCTGTCCCGGAAGTCGCCCACCACAAAGCAGGCAAACCTGTTCGGCTTAAGCATCATGGCGCAACAAGCCACGACTTGCCGATAGGCCGCCAAGAACTCGTTATGGGGCATTGTGGAAAGGTCCCGTGGGTCGTCGCTGTAGACCTCTAGGTCGCCATACGGTGGACAGGAGAAGATCAGGTCATACTGCCCAGGCGCTAGTGCTGCCGTCCGCAACGCATCACCAAGAATCCAGCGAGGCTTTTGACTATTCTTGCAGATTTCCTTCGCTTGCAGTTCATTCGCCGCAAGCTGATGGGCCAGTAGTTCAATGCCCGTATAGTCGTAGCCCAGCTTTGCCGCCACAATTCCCCGAACGCTGCCTCCCGCAAAGGGGTCAAGAACCTTTCCCTTTGGCGGACAGAACCAGCGATAGATAAGTTCGCAGACGACAGGATCGAATATCGAGGTGCCACTTGCATTCGTTTCCTGCCGTGTGCCTTCTTTGACCCGATAGTGGTCAAATTCCGTTGCTCCGCCTTGCCATGTAAGGTTTTTCCTTCCGCCCTTCAAAATCTTCTTGCTTGTTTCGTCTAGTGTTTCCATTGACCTCTTTCCCGCCACCCAGGTCAACCGTCTAGATTCTACCTTGCTTGCTTGCTTGCTTGCTTGCTTGCCCACTCTGGCCCCTCTCCGCGCATCAAGTCCTGCCCGAAACAGCGTGCGTTCTTACCCATCTATCGGCCTTCCCCTTCCGTCGCCTCGCTGCCCTTTGCTGTAGTCTGATGCTGGCCTTGGCGAGCCACCCGGCGAGACTTTTGAAGGGCGTTTAGTCTGCCCTGACTCTTGAACGCCTCCGAGCGTTCGCTCCGTCCGTCCGTCCGTCCGTCCGTCCGTCCGTCACATCATATTGTCTCCGCTTTCTATCCAGTGGCGATGCATATCCCTTACTATCATGCAGCGCGGTTTTGGAAGCCGCCCTCTTGAAAAATTCAGTTTTGTTATATCGGTACTGATTATTTGATTCAGATAGGGATTGAAGATTGTCACCCCGACCCAATTCACTCTGTATCCCCAGCGCCAACCATGCCCGCTTCCGATCCTGCCAGTAGCCTTGCCTTGCATCCAAAACCGAAAACGGCGGCACCCCGAAACGCTCAGCAAGTGTTTCATGCGCCTGCTCCGCCGTCATTCCGGGCATTTCTATATTGAGCAGCAAAGCCAGTTCCTTCTCCGTCCAGAATTTCCCCAGATCAGCGTCCTCGGCCAAGGACTTCAGAATCTCAGGCGACCATTCGGCCAGCTCCGCCGTCCTGTTATCGGCCAAGGCAAGTTCCGTCTTCTGCCTCTCCGTCAGCCCTCGCCGCACCACGGCGATGATCTCGTTGCCGCTGGCCTCCACAGGAACTACTTTCTCAATCCCCACATTCGCCGCCGCTTCGACAACGCCATGCCCAGCTAGAATCTTCCCGTTCTCGTCCACGACAATCGAGCGGGCCGCCCCGTACTGCTCCAAACTCCGCTCCAACATCCCGATGTTCCGCTCACCATGCTTCCGGGCATTCAATTTGTCGGGAGTCAAATCCGCCAGCGTGCGAATCTCACGGACCTTCGGCCTGCCGCGATGCTTATTCATAATCTCCAAACGTCCGATTGTCGGACACGAAGCTCAGTCTTTGCCCTTGGCTTATTGAATCCTCTTTTTAGGCACAATCACATTCCCTTCGCTGTCGGTCATTTCCGCTTCGGGAAAGTGCTCTTGAACCTGTCGCACCTCGCCCTCGAGTGTCAACGGTGACTTGTCTGGATATTGCTTCTCCAAACGGAGAATGATTGCTTGCAAGCCTTTCGTGGAGTCCGGCGACCGCTTTTCAATAGCCCGAGCATAATTGCTGGCCCAGATAGTCAGGATTCGCAGTTCGTGCCAGTTGATCTTGAGAATCACATCATCGGCAATGTGGCATGGACGTCCAAACTCCCCACAAGCAGGACACGCGTTCGCATTCTTTATTTCCTCAGCACTAAACTCCGAATAGCACCTAATACATCGAACCGACTTCGCTCCTTCTGATTCAGGCATGATGTCCTCTCTCTCAAATTCTGCCGTTCTACTTCTCTCTGCGTTGCCGAGGGTTAGGAGCAACCTTGACTGGGTCGGAGTTGATTTTGCGTTCTATTCTCATCGCCGGAGCCTTCATCGAGGGGAGCGCCTTCTCGCTCACGGCCAAGGTGTGGTTGACGAGATTCCTGACGATGGGCTTGCTTTGGGTGTCGGAGAGAATCCGCACCGCAGTTTCGAGTCCGGCCAAGCGCTTGGCAGTAGAAGTTTCGAAGGCATTCATCCGGCTGTCTATCTTTGCCAGCTCGCTGTGAACTACCCAGACCGCCCCGCCCACCAGAACGGCGACGGCAATCAGCAGCGTGACAACGTTCAATCTAAAGTTGTTCTGCCCAAGCGTCTCTGGACTTCTTGGAGGCAAATCCTCAAGAATGCTGGTTCTGCGCTCACTTGGTGTATCAAGTAGCTTTCTTGGCAATATTGAATTCACATCCATTTTCTCTCCCTTTCTTCGCTTTAGCCCGCTTCCCGAAACCGAAGGCCCGCAGCACCTTGCCGCCGGCCCGCAGCCTGCGCAATACATCCTGCTTCGCCGCTGGGTCCATGGCGTCCAGCGTCTCCAAGAGCCGCATGAATTCATCGTGCGTGAGCTTCCCCTTGACTTCGTTTCCCCGCTGCGACACGATGCGCAGATTCGCAAACCAGAAAGTTCCGCCGCGCGAGACCGGCACGTCATGGTCCGCCGAGAAATTTCGCACGGTAATCAGTTCGCCCGCGTAGGGACAGCGCTCGCCCAGCTTGAGTATTATATCTTCGCGCAGTCGTGGCAAACTATAATCCAGTTTGCAACCAGACTGCGCCGCCAATTCTCGCTGATGACGATAGATGTTAGCACTGCGGCTCATCAGTATCCGCTGCCGGCAATGTTCAAGCGTCTCTCCAGGCTTCCTTTTCACGATTTGACCTCCACGGCATCACACGAACACTCGAGAGCGGATCAGTTTATTAATGTACTGCCGCGTCTTGCCGATATGCCGGGCGAATTCGGCGGGGGTGACGTTCATGCGCGAGACTCCGTGATTCGCTTGAATTCAATCACCCAAACCCAGGGATTCACAGCCCTCATTTGCTCACCTGTTTTTCCAATTCGCGGATACGCTTTTTAAGGGCTTGGTTTACGAGTTCCGCATGGTGCTTCTTCCGCAATAGCCCGACCAGATTACACGGCCTGTTATCTTTTTTGATGCCGTTCAAATGATGGATGACCCACCCTAAGGGCAAGGGGCGACGATGAGTCTTTTCCCAGACAAGAATATGCTCCAAAACATAGCCGCCCTGATTGGCCCTGCGGTGTCTTGGCTTGTGAATTCTGATATATCCACCATCTACTATCCTGCCGCCCTTCCATGCTGGATTTTCTTTTCCGCATCTCCGTTGCAAATAAGATGCGCCCAATCGGCCTCCACATTTTTTACATCGTGGTCGTCGTGCCCGCCCCTTCTCCATATCAACCCACCTCTCGACCCCACAATCCACGCAGGCCGCCCAAATACGGGGGTTGTATCCCTTGCCTCCGATGTCTTTGGCCCGTTTGATTTCGCCTATAACCGGACTCATGGTAGTTTCCTAAAAGACAAGACCCAGACAAATGGATTTAAGCCCCACCCGAAGCCACGCTTAGCGTTGATGGAATCCCAAAGCTCAGCGAACTGCTTTCTCGCTGTGAAGTGCATCCCCCCTAAGGCACGAGCCTCCGCACCAACAGCCTCTTTGCTGCATCCTTCGGCTTTGGCATCCTCTTCGCTGATTTCCTGGACTCGCTGGACGCGGATGCCAGTGATTTCGAGCGTGATCCGGGAGGCCCAGCGGGGCATGTGGATTGGTGAACGCCATCCCGTTCCTGGGTTTGCGTAGTCAGCCCTGTACACGATACGCTTGGAACGACCATCGGGGCGCCACCACGTCTCCCGCACCCAAAGGCGGTCGCCAGGTTGGCCGTAGGGGCAGTTTTCGATGATACAACGGCAAGGCTGCCTGTAGTCATATCCAGCAAGTTCGTTGCCCGTCTCGATCCACTCGTAAGGCTCTTTCTCTTCGCACCAGGGGCATCCCTTGCGAGAAATCATCCTGACGACTCGCCGTGTCTGTGTCTTGCGGCCTTCCAGGATCGCCCGCACCATCGAACCACTGAAAAGGATTGGCAGTTCTTTCATTTTGGATACTCCTTCCATTCCCGGCCGTCCAGCTGCGTGCCCATCTCCGTGCGGATAGCTGCGGATTGCTTGAAGAAGAAGGCAACTGGATTTCATTGGAATCTCCCTCTTTTTTGCGCCGGGTTCGGAGCGAGGTTTCCTGGGACCAAAATCGCACCTCATGCTGACCTCGCCCCGTGGCCCGGCGGGCTTGTTGCGCGCGTTCACTTTTCGCGCCCGATGCAAATCAACTTCGCTTGCTTCTTCTCCCACCGATGCTGCTCGACCCGACGCCAGCCTTCAAGCCAGAGCGGCCCGACCTGCTTGGCCACCTTATCCCACGGCACCCCGATGAGCAGCACGGCATATATCCAGCCCTCCCGACCGACGCCGGCTAACAGCGCGACGGTGAGCCCCATGAGAAACGCGGCGAAAGTTCGGCTGTCTCGGATCATCGCTTCTCCTTGACGCTCCATTTGGGCTCAGGCCCAGCTTTTCGATGGCACTCGGCACACAGAGTGACGAGATTCCGCACCTTCCTGCCGTCTATCGTGATCCAGGGCCGGTCATCTCTCCGTCCCCCGCTCATGCCTCTCCGATGCACGTGGTGAATCTCAGCCTCGTTCGCCAAGCCTTTCCCCGGCGGGGTTAGGAATTTTCCGCACTCGCAGCATCCGCCGTCAAGCAGAAAGACATCCATCTTCCGTTCCCGCCATGCCGCGCCGCTGAGCACTTCGCGGCCATCACGGTAGACGATCCGCAGGCGCTTCTTGATCTGCTTAACCTTTGGTGGCAGGGAATCCCTATCAATCGTTTCGCAGGGATGAATGTGACAAACCCAAGCACGCTTTGATGGTAGCCAGCGAAGCGCTCTGTTGTGAATCGGGCATCGAGGCTTCATTTCTTTGACTCCGCGAGCCCGGTCAGTTGACGCTTCGCCTGCACACAGGTATAACAGAGCAGACGATAAGTTCCTCGGCCGGTCCGGTACAGGAAATGAAGAGCGCCGTGCCATTTGCCGCACTTACTGCATTGCAGTCCGCACCCTGATAATTCCCTGACGAATTGAGGCTTCACTTCTTCACCTCTGACAGCGACTCCAGTTTCTTTTCCGCGAGCATTCGTGCTAACTCACCACGGGTCACTTGTATTGCACCGTGGGACACGGCCAAAGCCCTTTTCGCTTTGCAGATATCAAAGTGCTCATGGGCAGTATCCACTGCCTGCAGCCAGCGGGTTGCCACGCCTATCTTTTCGGCCATCGCCAGTAACTCCTCAGTCGTATCAGCAAACATATGGCAGAGAATCAGTCTGCCATAGTGATGCTTGGCGCTGTCCACATAGACGCTCACTTCTTTGCCTCCGGCAGCGCGGCCAGTTGACGCTTAAGGTCGGCGATATAATCGTGGAGAGTCTTTGCATCGGCTATTGTTTTTGCTATGCAGAGCCCCTCGATCCTCTCTGCCGTTTCTAGCCGCGCCTCCAACTCCCACTGCTTCTTCTGCCGGTCAATTGCCGCACCTATCTGTACATCCATTCCAGTGGTGCCGATACTGGCTACAACACGGCTGAGCCATTGCGCCACGAGTTCATTGTCGTGATTCCTCAGCCACTCAGGGTCGGGCAAGAGGTCGCGGATTTCATCAGCGGTAGCACCTGCGGGGATATCCCAGCGATAACGTTTACCAATTTCATCAACCAGGGCTGCGCACCGCTCGACCGTCTCCGCCTGGGCTTCGGCGAGCTTCTGTTCGAGCCAAGACCACACTTCTATAGGGAAACTCCCACGTATGGTCCATGCCCATTTATCTGGCGGGTCAGCGCAACTCTCACCTTTGTGGACAAACAACTTCTCAAACTCATCTCGCAGGCTCACGGCTTCACCTCCTTCGGTTCGCCGCACCATTCTCCATCAGGCCAAGTAGTCCCCTTGTACGATACGTCCCGCTTGTAGGCAGCAAGAGCTTCCACGAAAGCAATTTCGCGTTCGGTTCTGTTTTTGGCTGTGAGCGTTGATGGTTCCATATAGGCAGCACCTAGTTGCCATATCCGCTCCAGCTTCTCCAACTTAACCTTGAGGGAAGCAACTTCGGTTTCGGCTCTCAGGCATCTACCGTAAAGCACGTCATATTCTGGTCCCATAATTACTTTCCCCCCTCACTTGGTTAGCAATCTCTTATTCTGCTCGTAAGCAGCGAAAGCCATGTCGCCCTCTTCTCTGTTTGGGGCAAGAGATTCAAGAGCTAACTGACTGTATTCGAGAGCTTTGTACATCTCCACACACCTTGCCTGCGCTTCTTGGAGGAAGACCTCTGCTGCGCATCTCAAGGCCCGCTGCTTTTCGCAGTCTGCCCGCGCTTGGTCGCGCTCAGCCTTGAGAGAGGCGATTTCCCTTTCTGCCTCACCGCGTTCCAGCTCAAGGCGGCTAATCGTAACCTTCGGCACTACCACCTTAAGAGAGCGGATTTCCTCGCATACATCCGCAAATGCTTGCCCGCTATACGCGGTCATGCTTGATTCGTCACTCACTTTCTTTCCTCCTCGCGCAGACGATATATCTTCCCTATCGCTTCCTCTACCGTGAAGCTGCCCTTGGCTTTGTTAAGGGCTTCTAGCAGCGCCGCATTGACAGCGTCCTCGACGGCTTTTTTGAGTGCATCCCGCGATACCAAGTCAAGGATCTGAATGACTTTCTCTTGCACATCTGGGGGCGGGGTTTCCAAATCACGGCGCAAAGAAGCGATTACGGGCTCCAGGCGGGCTTCGGCGGCTTGCCAGCCTTGCTCAGCAGAATATCTTTGGATCGGTTTATCCCCACTATCTCTCCACCACTTCTCGAACGCCTCGTCGCTCATGATTCCCTCCTTCCTGTACCGTTGCACAATGGACATATCGCCGCTCGCGCTGTGCCTGCTGATAGGAGGCGCGGTAGGGTTTGGTCTGTGCTGTCCGTGTCTGTGCGCACATAAACCGGTGGTTCAATTATCTGAATCCAACCACTGCCGCCGCAGTCGTGGCATTTGTCGTCGCTCACGGTTCCTCCTCCCTTGTTACGTGATCCTCCACAAAACACCGCCAGTGCCACAGTTCGTGTTCCACGTCCCGATATGCGGGTTGAACCAAAGGATAAACAACACGACCACAACCCGGGCAAATCTCATTCTTATCGGTCATGGTTCCCTGCTGCTTATTGGTCATGCTTTCCTCCTCGCCTTGGGCCGCTGACCTTCGGGAAGCACCTTTACTGGATTTTCTGGATAGCCAATAAGATGCCACCTAGCATATTCTTCCGCTAGCACGCGCGCCGTATAAAGCCGATTGAATCGCTCCAGGGTGGCTGCCAGCACGTACCGAATTGGGCGTCCTGCGCAGTCTTCCTCTATTGCAACCCACACGCACCATCTCCGCTTACGCTTCATGGTTGCCTCCTGGCGTGGTTTGCTCCTCCAATCCACAGTCACACGGACTGAGCGAGTTCGGATGCGTAACTCTGTAGCAAGTTTCCTTGTGGCCCCAATCTATCATCCTCTCAGAATCGCTGCGGTGGTCTCGACCTTGGCTGAAGCGGTGTTCCACCCGGACAACACTCTTTTGCGGACATGGCCCCATGTGAATCGTGATACCAAAGATTCTCATTCGCTCAATTCCTCCTGCCGTGCCTCACGCCTGCTTGTCACCCGTTGTGCCTTGCTGTTCATCCTGCGGCTCACCAAGTTTCTGAGCCATGCACTTTCGAGAGCAGAAAAACAAGATTTTTCCGTCAACCTCTACTTCGTACCATTCTCCCAGGAACTTGTGTGCTATCCTCCGCTCAACGAGTTTGCCGCATGAAGAGCATGCTGTGTATCTATTCATGTTTTTTTCCTCTACCGTGCCTCACTCGCCACCCGTCGCTCTCGCACGGCCCTAGAGCGCGGGCATGAACGGCGAACAACCTGGCCTGTGCATTTTGTTTCCCGCTGAATCTGTTGGGCAACTGCAAGGTACTCTATCGCCTGTGAACATTTACCTCACCTTCCTTTGTGCGCCAGTTGCGGCTTGTTTTTCTCCTTAACCTTGCCATGCAGGGGGAGAAAGCGTGTCCCTCCACCTCGTGGTAAGTTGTCCAGAGAGCATGTCCCTCCATCTGGTGGTAAGTTCTCAATGCACAGTGTGACCGTCTGCCCGATGTCGCCGCAAAGGTAGAACTTGTGTGCACGGTCGTCCGACACATACGGCAACCTCATGGGCTCGGGTGAAGGGACGGGGCGAGAGAAGATGTGGCTGATCCATATGCCGATGAAGACTGTCAAAACCATCGCAATCTCAATTAAGATTTCCCTGCGTCTCATTTCACCTTCCCTTGCGCCAATTGCGCCTTTCTGCGGGCGACTTTCCTACGCCTCCACTCGCGCCGTGTATTCGAGAAGACAGCCAAGGGCAATGAAGCCTGCGCCCTGCGAGGGGTAGCCTAGAAGTAGACACCCGATGCCAGCGCCAACAAGCAAACACATAAATATCCTCGCTGCCAATCTTGGAGTAGTCATTGTCCTCCTATTTTTGCGGCCGCGTGGCCGGACTCGCTTCTCACGGCGGGCTCTTAAATCCGGGGGTAGGCCGCCACACGCGCCCACACCTTCAATTCTGCTAGGTGACCCGCCAGCAACCTCACTTAGCCTGGCTTCCCTTGCGGATTTCGGGATTACAGCACACGAAGGCCACCCGCGTTCTCAAGCTCATTCCTCCCGACCGACAGCTTCTTCTTCGCGGTCGTGCTCGAAAGCATGACAGATTTTGGCAAGTTCGGAATGTCTCACGTCGAACTCGGAGAAGATCGCTTCGAGGGCGATCATCCGGCTCTCCGTTTCCTCCTGGATTTTCGCCTTCTCGATGCACCGCTCGATGACTTCGACGAACGAACGTGGTACGGTGAAGGACACCTGGACATTGCCCTCCAATAGCAGGCCGGGAACGCGCTCTGATACCGTGTGCTCGAACGTCCGCTCCGTCTCCGAATTCGCCGCCGCGAGCAATTCCTGCCGCCTCGATGTCGGCACCTTGCTCAGCACAATCGCGTTCGCCAGGGTCAGGGATTCGATCTCCGTCTCGTCCATCCCGCCGGCGCACAACTCCTCGACCGCGTGCATCCCGGCGTAGGCCGTGGACCGGCTGCGCCCGAATTTCGCCTCCACCCAATCGCCGAAGCGCTCGTAGCCGAGTTCCTTGTAGTAGCGCTGCTCACGGCATTCCTGGCAGAGCTGCGCCACGCGAATCCAGGCGCGCCCGATTATCCGGGCGAGACGGTCGGCTTCCTTGTCAATCTGCTGGGCTCGGGTCATTTGTTCCTCAATTCCATCTGTTCGGCTTTCCACTCAAATAGATTCGGCTGCGCCTCGACTAAGGCGATGCGATCCTCGGCAATTACAAATCCCATTCGTTCAAACGCATCTGTTTGTTTATCTTCTCGATTTCGGGTAGGTACATTTTCTTTGCGCCGGTGGTTTGCTTTTGCCTCTTGTGAAGCATATCCAGTGCTTGTAAAAACAGTTCCGCCTTTCGCCTCTTGGCTACCATGTGCGGAATCACAAATGGCAACCAATCCCGAACACCGTAGAGGGCAAGGTTGTATCCTTGATTCCAGTTTTCCCTTTTGGGTTTCTTTGTGATACATCCGGGAAGCCAACCTTTCACAGTTTGTAGGAGCTTCAAGTTGCAATTCGATAGGATGATTCTTGCCCTCCATCCATCCGACCTCTTGGTAAGTCCGAGATAGCCCTCCCCGTCGATTAGTCCTGCCAGATAAGCGTACTGTGTGATTTTCATGGACACATTGTATCATGATTTGGCACAACCGTCAACCGAGCGTGAGTTGTTCGGGTTGTGGTTCCTGAAATAACGAAGGCTGCGCTTTCACGAGCAAAATCCGTTCTTCGGCTATCCGGCAATATTCTGGCGAAATTTCCATACCTAGAAAATGGCGTCCAAGTTTGAGTGCTGCTATAGCGGTAGTGCCCGAGCCGAGGAAGGGATCGAGCACCTTTGCGATCAAGGTGGTTTCCAATATCGTCATCGGCAGGGCTTCCGGGAAGGGAGCCGGGTGTTGCTCGCAGGGTTCCTGAGGTATGTACCAAACATCCCCAGCACCACTTGCAGCCTTATCCCGTAACCGAAACGTCGGCTTGGCGAAAATCATCACCCATTCGTAGGTCGGAACGTAGGCCGTCGGATTGAAGTTCATCCCGCCGGCGCGCGCCCATATGACGATTTGCCGTAACTCTAACTCGGGGTTCAGTTCCAGCGGCAACCAGAGTCGGCCCCCGATTACACGCGGCTTATGATTGTAGAAGACTGCCCCATTCTGCGTAATGACGCGCCAGGATTCGCGCAGACAGGCCCGTTGCCATTCGACGTACTCAATCCACGCCTTGGCATCGCGTACCATCCCATAAGTCACGCCGCCAGAACCGTCCGACCCATTGCGCCATTTACTCTTCCCGCTAGGAGAATCGCCCGGCTTCCAATGTCCAAGGTGCGGCCAAGGGGAGGCACCCAGATTATAGGGTGGGCTAGTAATCACGGCATCCACGCAGCCATCGGGCAAAGATTTCATCGCCTCAAGACAGTCGCAACAAACGACGGTACAGCATGAAAAATCGCCTATTTTACGGCCACATCCTTGCAGGCTCATGTTATAATGCCTATATGACTCGCCAAGAATATTGGAACCGTGGTCGAGAGACTAGAAATTGTGACCACTGTGGAGTTCCCTACACAAAGCAGCGCAACCGAATTGGGAAGTTTTGTTCTGCGAAATGCAGAGACGCTGACAAGTTCATTCATCCGACCAACGGCATTCCGGCAACTCGACTGGAGTGTATTTACTGCAAAAAGGAATATAAGAGACGCCAAGCCCAACAGCGATGCAAGAATCAGTTCTGTTCGCTTCAATGCTCCCAAGCATGGAGACGCGAGTTTGGGCCGAGCGGCCCAGAACACCCGCGATGGATTACGGGCGGATACCGACGCCATTACCGAAGATGGAAGATTATTAGGCGCGAGATGGTCGGGCGTGCTGGGGGTAAATGCGAACGGTGCGGTAAGACAGGAAGGCTTCACGTTCACCACAAAACTCCGCTCCGCGCCTGTAAAACTCTGGCGCAGGCCAATCGACGAACCAACCTCATTGTGCTTTGTCCGAAATGTCATATTAGGGCAGAGCAAGAAAGTTTTAAGAGGTGGCCGCAACGCGAACTTCCATTCTGGGATCGAGAAACAGAAAGGAATCAACTCCGATCTGCCTAGCGCTCCGATTTTTCGCCCGCAGCCTTCAAGCTGATTCATGGTTTCCCGCCGCTTCCGCCTTGTAGTCCCGCGCCTGCTTCTGAGGATGTCCGACAATCGGACACGGCTTGCCCGCCCCGGCAGGCTTGCTTTCAGCCGCGATCCGCGCGCCGCTCTTCAGCGCCAGATTGCAGCTGTCGCAGACCACCATGCCTTTGAAATAAGGGATCCAATTGTCGGTCTGCTTCGGATACTTGTGCGCTAGCCAGATCACGAGCGGGTTCGCCAGCTTTGTGAACTGATGCCCGCAGAACGGGCAGCGGCATTTATCCGCCGCACATTCCACGTGAATGGCCTCGTAAGCATCCGGCTCGACGAATGCCAGCAAAGCCCTGGGCTCGGAAACCTGCGCCAGTTGCCTGACTGCCTGTCTGGCTTCACCAAGGGCGGATTGGGCTTCCTTGTAAGCCACAATCACCTTGCGCGCCTGCTCAACCTTCGGGCAGCAGACATGCTCCAGGGGCCTGAATTTCACCGTCATCACCGGGCGCTGCTCGAGTAGCCGGTTCTGCCTCGCTTCATTCGCCAGCCAATAAATCGCTGCTGGCCGGGGTTCCTTCTGCCCCTCCTGGCTGCTTTTGTACTGCTCGATGGCTTTGGCGAAGTCCCGCACGTCCACGTCGGCAAAAGTTCTATACCAAGCCTCGCCCAGCTTCCTGAGCTGCGCCTCGGACCGCCCCGAGAAATACACCACCTCAAGTTGGTACATTTCTTTGTTGAATTCGCTGCGCTGCACGCCGTTGAGCCTCCTGTTCGATTCGTTTCATTTCCTCCTCATGCTCCCGATCTTCTGCCTCCGTGGACTGCTTCCGACTGGGGCGAGGATTGATCTCCCATTGATGCCGTTCAAGGAACCTGTCTGCCCGCAGCACGAAATCCCCGTCGTCCTTCTCCCACTGCTCTGATTTCTTCCAGCGCTCCAAACCTTCCATGAGCCCTGTCCGACAATCGGACGTTTTGATTTCCGTCAGGAAAATCTTGGCTGTCTTTTTCTTGTCTCCCCGGCGATGGGCAGGATAGGCAAGCCAGAAATCCTCGAAGCCTTCGGGCCAGGAGGATTTTGGGGTAAGCTTTACTTGATTGGTTTCTAAATCAAGTAAAGCAGGGGAATCTTTAATCTCTGTAGTATTCTCTTCTTTAGCTGGCGCATTTTCTGCCTGCAAGTCGGCTAGTTTCTGGCCAACTTGTTGGCGTAACTTTTCCCAAAGAACATCAAAATCTACGCGAAACCATAATCTTCTGGGAAGACCGATATGCTTCTCATTGAGGATTCTGAGTCTTCGTAGAGTTTTCCTTGCCGTTTCCTGTTCCTGCCGACTCATCATGGTTTCGCGTCGCCAATCGTCGCGTGTCTTATAGAACCAGCCACCGTGTTCTTGGCGAACATCGGACCAATAACAAGCCTGGCTCAGAAAAAGACCAGTTAGCGCACTATCACAGATTTCTGCGAGGCAGCGGTGGAATGCTATGGGCCTTGTGAGGATTTTTTTGATCGCTTCCGGTGCGATCTCAGATAGAGGCACTGAATTCCCCTCCTGCAAGGGATGGGGGCCGTGTGCAGGCACGGCCCCTGGAGGTATTTCCATGCAGTCCCCGCGAAGGGCCTGCATTCCCAAGATATAAAACTCGCGGCATGGTGTCAAGCAGAAATTCGCTCAACGTGGCTCCTCAGGATTGCCAGCCATCAAAAGCCGTGCCGGATTTCCCGCCACGGTTGCATCGAGTTTCGGAAGCAGGTGCTCGGCAATCGTCCGGTTGTCCTTTACGACGATGTAAGGCAGCATCAACTCACGAAATTCCATGACGCCCGTATTCGCCGCTTCGTAGACGCCTTTTAGGTGATAGAATAGCACGCGCCAGATCCGCCGGACTTGCGCTTCTTGGAGATCCTTCGGCGGGCGCAACGATCCTCGGTACCAGCGAGCGCGCGCTTTTTTCTCTGTCGGCTTGCACTGGGCAGTGATTCGAACGCGGTAGGTCTTGCCGTCGATCACCACCTGGGCCTCGAATCCTTCGAAGGGTGGTTGGGAGATGAAAGCGACCGCGGTCCCACCGTTGCTCAGAATGATGCGGCGGATTCCCTCCTGCGATTTCGTTACGGCAACAGCGGTGTGTTCGTAAGCCATTGATTCTCTCTTTCAGGGCTCTATGCCCGGCTCCCATCCATAATCTTCGGCACTCAATTTGGAGGCGATCTTCGCGGCATCGGTTACTTCCGCAAGGATTTTCTCAAGGAACCATTGCTTGTGATGTGCCCCCTCAACGAAAAGCCCGCTGATACACAATTCTTTGATTCTTTCTTCCTGGTCGGGAGTCATGATTCAGAACTCCTTGAGAAGTTGATATATTGTCAATCTGACCGGATTCCATATCCAGCCGGTGCCTTAATCTTTCCAGTTTCAACCTGAATTCTGATGGCAAGCTCTTCCTCGGTCGGACGGTCAAACCACATTGCACGCCTTTTCGTCAACCAGCCTTGGATCGGCGCTTGCTGAATGCGAATTAAGTT
>Ga0315279_10003131_pt1 | contig 23566 bp, 16 predicted proteins | sample YL17G06_20_MG_FD_203694 | JGI IMG/M metagenome (GOLD analysis project Ga0315279, IMG submission 203694) | Sediment microbial communities from Yellowstone Lake, YNP, Wyoming, USA - YL17G06_20 | ecosystem: Environmental > Aquatic > Freshwater > Lake > Sediment | place: USA: Wyoming | collected...
CTGGCCACCGATCCCGGTCGCCATCAAAAAGTGGACGGCATGGACCGGATAGAGTGGTCGACATCAACCGGATAGCGTGGTCGGCATCAACCGGATAGCGTGGTCGACATGGACCGGATTACGCATTTATCTCTTTGTTGCTAAACGAGACAAAACTCTATGAACAGACCGATTCGGCCTTCAGCGTTTCTTCGCCACAATTCGCAAAGCCCTACAGCGAATAATTCTGTAGAACGAATCATTTCATTCGGAATGATCGTCTCTATAGGTTCACCTCAGAAAATTGTTTACTTTTGTTGAGTTGCCATAAACCGAGCAATCCCCATAAACTAACCACTAAATAGCCTAGTATTTGACTAACGAGAATGTACGCTAATGCTTCAGAACGCGAGAAGCCGAATGGCACTAGCACAGTCACTGCCACGAACTGAAAAACCCCTACATATCCAGGGGTGGAAGGAACCGCGCTTGATAAACCAAGAGCAGATAGCAGGATGAGCGCCTGGCCCAGGCTAAGGGTCTGTGAGATGATCCGAACTCCGATGATTGTACCCACTGCATCCACCAACCAGATGACGGCGGTCAGCAGAATAAATGTCAACAATCTGCGCCAGCTTTGCAAGGAGCGCATCCCAACCAGGAAACGGGTGATCTGTTTAGAGATTAATTGGGATATTTTGGTAGGCAGGGGCAGCCATCCGAACAGGCGCTGAATCAATTATTCTTGGAACGGCGCGGCAAGGATGACAGCCAGCCCCAGTATACCGGCCAGCGCCATGATGCTGACAGCGTTCGCCAGCCAAGGCGATATATTCCCCAGCCAGAGTAATGATATGGAGCCGATCAGCACTAATGCGACGGCATCCAGAATCCGTTCTACCAGGGCAGTGGCAAGGATGAAGCTGGTTCCAAGTCCACTTTTTTCGCCTAAAAAGGCAGACCGGAGCAATTCTCCGGCCCGCGCAGGCAAATAGGCGTTGCCCATATAGCCCACCATGTTGGCCCAGAAGACAGTCAGGATGGGGATTTTTTTCTCCGAGCGCACGAAAATGCTCCAACGCAGAGCCCGAATGAAGTAATTGATGGATGCAATTGGAATCATTATTAGAATAATTCCATAATGCCCGTTTTTGACTGTTTCCCAGAAGGCCGACCAATCTAGGCCGCGCAGAGTGAAATACAACAACACGACTGCCAGTGTTAGAGAAAATAAAATGATCCCGGAAGAACGGCGACTATTTTGCCGCTGCTCACTTCCGGGTACGGGCTGATTTGCTGCGGAGGGAAATTGACCTGTGGACAATTCTAGAAATTGATCCGTTCTTTTTCAATCACCAACGGACGGCGGACTGCCAATGTGTAAAGCAAGCCAATATATTCCCCGACAATACCCAAGAAGATCAATTGCACCGACCCCATAAAGAATAATCCGATGATAACGGGGGCAAGCCCAAGAGAGAAGTTTTGCCAATCTACCAATTTAAAGACCAGGTAGACCAAGCCAACCAAGAAGCTGAGCGCTGCTGAAAGGAAACCCAGCATGGCGGCCAGCCGCAAAGGAACTTTGGTATAACTCACGATGCCAAGCATGGCCATATCATACAGCGTATAAAAATTGTTCTTACTGATGCCTCGTTTCCGCCGAGGCTGGGTGAATTCAACCTCAGCCATCTCGTAGCCAATATCCGCAATCAGCCCTCGAAAATAGGGATAAGGGTCGTTGAATTGCCGCAGAATTTCGATCACTTTTTGGTCATATAACCCAAAACCGGTGAAGTTATCAATCAAGCGAACATCCGAAAGGTTTCTTAGCACGCGGTAGTAAAGTGAGCGTAGAAAGTAGAAAAATCCCGACTCTTGGCTTTGCGTTTTGACGCCGGCAACTACTTTAAAACCTTCTTCCCACTTGCGGATGAACTCGGCAATTTTCTCCGGAGGGTCCTGTAAATCGGAGGCCATCACGATGGCGGCGTCCCCTGACGCCTGCAAAAGTCCGTAATAGGGTGAACGGATGTGGCCGAAGTTGCGGGTATTGATAATGACTTTAACGTGCTTATCCTGCGCGGCCAATCCACGGAGAATCCCCACAGTACGATCGGTGGATGCATTGTCAATAAAAATATGTTCGTACTCGTAATCAAGATTTTCCATTATCCTATGGATACGTTCATAAAGCTCCCGGACGTTCTCCTCTTCATTGAAGCAGGGGGTAACGATGCTGATCGTTTTCATTTGCGCCTTCCTTGAAACTTACAAACCCAATATGTTTTTGCTTTCAGCCAGCGCGGCGGTCACTTCGTCGGGGGTCAGGTCATTGACGCGTAGAAAATCAAAGTTGCTTTGCACCATAATCAACGCCAGCAAATCCCCCGTACGCTTTTTGTCTTTTTTCATGGCTGTAATCATTGTTTCGGGTTCGATCGCTTCTGACGCGGGCCGAACTTTCAGACTGGGAATGAGCAAATTTCGGGCAATTTCTGTTTCTAAAACCCCATCCAACAGTCCGCGATTTCTCGCCACGATGTTGGCCGCCAGCATTCCAAAAATGACAGCCTGGCCGTGTGGAACGGCAAAGCCGGAGGTGCTTTCCAGCGCGTGACCAAAATCGTGGCCGTAGTTGAGCAAATTTCGGCGGTCGGTATCAAATTCGTCCCCGGCCATGTAACTGAGTTTGACATTTAGCGAGGCTTGAATAGCCTGGAGCAAGGCGTCGGGTTCGTGGGATAAAATAGCAGGGGCATGCCAGGAAATCTCACGAAAATGCGTTGCCCCGCCCATCAGGTGGAGTTTTATCACTTCGCCAAATCCGCTGTAAAAGTCGGCATCCAGTTGGGTGTTCAGGAAAGGCGTGTAAATATGGATTTGTGCGGGCGGATAAAACGTGCCGATGAGATTTTTATAACCGCGATAGTTCAGCGAGGTCTTGCTGCCAATACAAGAATCGGCCTGAGCCAGCAGGGTCGTGGGGACATAAATCCAATGAATGCCACGGTAAATTGTCGAGGCGGTAAAACCGGTAATGTCTTGAAGGATGCCGCCGCCAAATGAGATGAGAGTCAAATTACGTTTGGCAGGACGGGTGACGAGTTGATCGTAGAGTTCCTGCACTGTTTCGAGGTTTTTGCGGTCTTCGTTAATAGGCAAGACAATGACATCCACCACCGGTAAATCTTTCAGCAGAGTAGTGGCGTACAAATTCCACACGTTTTCGTCAATGACAAAACATGCCAAAGGGTGTTGTGCCAGTTCATCAATAAAATCTGCATGATCTTCGAATGAAACCGTGTAGTCACGAATGTTCGAGTGAATGGAGAGATTTACCGGCATGTAAACCCTCCGTCTACCACAAGTATTTGCCCGGTCAGGTATGTGTTTTGCTCGGAGCAAAGGAAGGCGACAGTGTTCGCGATTTCCTGCGGGTCAGCCAACCGTTGAAGGGGAATGGTTTTGCTGATCGTCTCAAGTTCCGCTTCCGAATTGTTTTGGCGGGTGAGATCGGTTAATACATAACCCGGCGCGACGGCGTTCACGAGAATGTTGTATGGCGCAAGTTCCACTGCCAATGAACGGGTCATGCCATTTAACGCGGCTTTGCTCATCGTATAGCTAATCCGTCCCGCGCGGCTGACAACGCTCCAGACCGAGCTAATATTTAGGATGCGGCCAAATCCTTTTTTTTGCATGTGAGGCGCGATTTCCCGGATGATCCGCAACGGCGCGACCAGATTGATCCGTAAGGTGTCATCCACATCCTGATCTTTGATATCGCTTAGGATGGCAATGCGATTGATCCCGGCATCGTTGACGAGAATGTCTACGCGGTCTCTTATTTGTAACAGATAGGCGTCAATGGATGCGTTTGACTCCAGGTCCATTTCCTGACGCGTTGGGGCCAGAACGTTGTAGCCATCTGCCGTCAATCGTTGGACAATGGCCGCACCGATACCTCGCGAGGCTCCGGTAACCAGTGCGGTGTGCATGTTATAGTCCTCGGTTCATGATCTGCTGGACCAACTCATCGGACGAATAGGGCGTGTCAACCATGTCAATCGTGACAGGTTGGTCTTTTTTGCATGGCTTGACCATTTTGTGGCCGTACCTTCCCAGCATGAGTTCGCGAGTGGAAAGTTGGCCTTTTTGCAGTGGGATGGCGAGATAGATGTCATCTTCGGTCAGGTTCTGACCCACTTCGATGTCGTGACGGGCGTATGCCCCGCGCACATAAGCATCTAAATAAGAGACTTCTTTTTCGATGGGAATACGGCGCGTATCCTTTGCCATTCCGCACATCTGGCGCGCTTTTTGGAACGCCTTGAACCAGGTATCTATTTGATTCGGGAGTGATGAGTATTTGGCTACCTGAAAACCGTCCGTGTTGATGTCTATGTGACGTTCGAAAAGACGAACGCCTTTTGCAAACGCGATAAACATAGAATTGGCCCAGTCGTGATACTCGTGAGTCGATAAGCCAATGGGATGATTTGGGTATCGTCTCTGCAGGTAATCAATCTGATCCATCTCCAGTTCATTGTCTTCGGTGGGATAGGCTGCAACGCAATGGTTGAGCGCCAGAGGAATGTTCCGGTTTTCAAAAAACAACACGAGGTCATCGAGGTCTTTGAGTGAAACTCCACCAGTCGAAACAATGACTGACTTTTTAGTCTTCGCTATCTTTTCGAGTAAGAGCCAGTCATTCCCATCCGTGCTGGCAACTTTGATGATGGGCATTTCAAACTCAACGCACATATCCACCGATTTTTCGTCGAAAGGGGTCGCCATTGGGATGCATCCGCTCTTGTGGATGTTTTCTACCAGCGTTGCGTAATCGTCTCTGGACATTCGGCTTTCATAGATGCGCCGGATGTAATAGATGTCGGTTCGGTCAACAAAGTCTTTGTGAACGAAAGACTCCAGATCGCGGAATTGAAGTTTGATCGCGGCGCGGACGTTATTGAAGCGGACGATGCGCGAGTGCTCGTGAATGATTTGAATGCCGCGTTCCAACTTTCCTTGGTGATTGTTGGTCATCTCCAACACAAACAGGTCTTCGAAAATGTCACGGATGTCCATATGCGTTCTCCTTTTTATTTATGGTCGGTCGAACGGTACCAGCATGTTCTCTGCCAGTTCCTGTTTATCGAGAAAGGGGTACATGTCTTCCAGATTGGAAGAAACGATCCTGCCATCGGGAAGTTGCCTGGCGATGACACGCGGCTCGAACGGTTGATCGGGATCAAGCAAGACATCGCACACAAATGGCCCGGGTTGTTCAAGCGCAGTTTGAATGCCTGTTTCCAAAACATCATACCCGATTCGCGCGGCTGGAATGCCATAAGCCTCAGCAACTTTCACAATATCAGGAAACGAAACTCCGCTTTGAGGGCCTTCGCCCGTCAGGCGCTTGAACATGTTCTTTTGCGAAAGCCGGACGGATAAATACCCATCGTTGTTCAAGACGAAGAGCTTGATGTGCAACCGGTTGTGGACAAGGGTCTGCAATTCCTGGATATTCAACTGCAAACTGCCGTCGCCTGCCAGACAGATAACCCGTCTTCCTTCTCTGGCAACGGCGGCTCCTATTGCCGCGGGCAGATCATAACCCATGGACGCGTTCCCGGTGTTGGCGATGATCCGTTGACCTTTTTTGTTCTGTGCGGCTTGGAATGTCATAACGTTTGCCGTTCCATTGCCGCAGATCACTACATCATCGGATGTTAGGTGGGAAAATAATCGGTCTATGAAATGGTATGGGTTGACGCGCCCTTCCTTCGGCCCGCGGTGATGTGGGAGGACGGCGGGATAACGCACGACGCGTTCCTTGCACCACTTCAGCCAGCCGGAGTGTTTGTCCGCGTCAAATCCTGAAATCCGAATCTGGTTTAGAAGTTCCGCGAGAAAAGGTTTGACATCGCTGTGAATTGCCAGATCGGGCTTGACGGTGGGTTTATTGAATTCAGCCGGATCAACGTCCACTTGAATCTTGTAGGCGAAACGAGCAAAGGAATTCCAGTTGTAACTCACCTGTCGCAGACCGAGGCGGTTGCCTAGTACAAGTAGCACGTCCGCATTTTGTACAGTGAAGTTTCCGGCGCGGGTGCCAATGTCGCCGGGTCGGCCACAGAAGAGCAGATCATCGTATGCGATCAGGTCAATGGATGTCCAGCCGGGAACGACAGGTATGTTCAGCACGCGGATCACTTGCTCGAACTCATCCAGCGCGTTTCCCAACCGAATTCCTTTGCCAGCCAATATGACCGGCCGTTCTGCCGCAGACAATTTCACTAAAACATTTTTGCATACCTCAGCAAGATTGTTATCGTAATTTGGTTGATCTTCGGCGGGATCATATCCTTGCAGTTTATCCGGCTCGATCTGACTGGTTTGTACGTCAATAGGAATATCGAGCCAGGAGGGGCCGGGGCGTCCGCTTTGTGCGAGATGCCAGGCTTTTTCAAAGTGATAGCGAATGGTCTGTGGGTCAGTGATGGTGACAGCATATTTGGTGATGCCACGCACCATTGAGATGATGTCGGCTTCCTGATCGCCGAGTTGACGCAAGCCGGGCAGGTCGTAGGTACGAATGTAGGTTTCGCGCTTGACTTGGCCAGAGAGAATGAGCATGGGAATAGAATCGGCATACGCGCCGTAGACGCCGTTCAACGCGTTAATTCCGCCAGGCCCGCTGGTGACGTTGAGTACACCCGGAGTGTTCGTGATGCGGGCGTATCCTTCCGCCGCCATGGCGCAAGCCTGTTCGTGATGGTTGAAAATCACTTTTATTTGCGGGTGGTTGCCAATGGCGTCGTTTAAGAACATGGCTGCGCCACCCGTCAACATAAAGACATGGCGGACGCCAAAATCGGCCAGGGTTTGGGATATATAGTCAGAAATGCGAAGCATAGAATACCTCTTCTCAAGATTATGTCTGAACACGAATCTTTTTCTGCAGATCTATGAAATTTTTTCGATATGCCTATAAAGTGTATTCATAAATAGTGGGAAAAAACCATTGAAAATGACCTAAATTCCAATTCGTTTCCCATGGAAACTTAGAAAATCACTATAGAAGCGGGATAAGTTTCTTGGCGATCAGGTAGAACTTAGTATTTGCAGTGCAATCATTAATACATGGCCGATAAAATAGATATCCATAGTCGCAAATCAAGTTGCATTCATTTAAGTAAGGTAACTTATCAAGCGAGTGTTTTTTATTTTACGATCACTATTTTCGCGTTTGTTATTGCAATCCAATCAGCTGATTGATCGCCCGAAGGAGAACTCGCACCGAATTTAATGCCAATGGGTTCTCCAGAACAATCTATCAATGGAACCTCATAATCACTCCAAGTAATGATACCACTTATTTTTGCTGGCTTTAAGGAGACATTAAATATCCTTTTTTCATTTCCTTCTCTTTCTAGATAAACAGACAAATCAGCTCCATCACTTATTGAATAAGGAATACCTGCGCTAAAGAATAATTTTGACCCTTTCTGACAAGTAATGGACGGAAAGAGTATGTTATAAGGGGAAATCAGGGTAATTGTTCTGTCTTCAAGACCAGAACTATCCTGCCAGGAAAATAGAAATGCCACTTGACCATACGGGGAATCGGTTTTATTTATGTGATCCATTATCCCAGAGGCATAATTCGCAACAAAATCATATTCAACGGGAGAATTAAGTAAAATACACACGCACACAAAAGCAGCAACCACAATTATTGAAATACCTACAATAAATCTTTTTGAATGAAAAAGGTTATACTTTTTCACGAGCCCACTAATCACAATAACAAGTGCCATAATAATCATAACAATGAAATTTATAACGAGAGAAATGCTTATGTCGTGATAGTTTACGGTGTCTGAGCTGAGATTTTGGAAAAAGAAGAAATTCTTGGGGATTAGCAACACTCCGAACATTAGCAAATAGAAAATATCTGCTTTGGATATGGTTTTTTTATCCAAGAATATGTAGAGAGGAATGAAAATGTAAAGCAGCTTATAGTCTGCAGAAATGGGGGGGAGTAGAAGCATGGCAAGGATTAACAAGGCGACTCTTTTCCATGTCTCCTTTTCAATAAAAATCACAAAAAGCGTTGTAATTGTCATAGAGATTCCTGCCAGCATCAAGTAAGCAAGCATGAAATTGTTAACAATAAATACAGGCAACCTCCCTATCTCGTAATAGTAGATTTTAATAAAGGTGAGAAGTGTCACACCTCGTTGAACCCAATTGTTGTTGATTGAAATGAAGTTCGATACTCCTGCATTCGATGAAAAAATAGTAAATTGCAAGAGGAAGGTCAAGTTGGGTATCAAGCCTCCTTTGAAGAGGAGCAGACATATCAAGGTAATTAATATTGTAGATACCACAGAGATAATCATTTCCCTATATTTTTTCTCGGGGATGAATAATATCAACATGACAGCAGGGTAGACTTTCATGGCTATGGCAAACGATAGAATCAAGGCGCTCACCAGGTATTGCTTTCTGGTAAAGAAAAAAATAAATGCTAATAGAAGTACAAATAACAGAATCTCGAAATTGCCCCGCTCAACCGTAAACAGGAATGGATAGGACAAGAATGGTATTACAAATATGGGAGTGACGCTTTCAATCCAAGTTCCGATTCGAAGATAATGAATACTAAAAAGTAAAAACAACCCACTTACGAATAAAATGAAAACCTCAAAAGGTATGGAAAGTGAAGAGAGTAAATAACCAAGAAACGCCAGAAAAGGATACTGAGCGCTTTTAAATTCCAGATATGGACTAAGTGAATGACCGTCCCGGAGAACGTCATAGTAATCACTGAATTTACCTGATGGAATAAGCAGGAATGTGTTATATGGGTACGGCAGGTTATCATAAGCTCCCCGGAAGTAATTTAGCGCAACGCCTATACCAAAACCCATTACAACGATAAAACATAGAATCAAGACCTTCGCTTTTTTTTCAAGATGTAAAATGCTCTTGATATCTTTATGTATTATTGAGTTCATTGGTTGAAAAATGCGATTATAGATGATTTTCTTCAATAGTGGTTGTAATTTTTCATACCGGGCATAGAATGAGTTAAGGATAGAAAGAGTAATGAAGAAGGATGCGGATGTGAAAACAACCAATAATAACAGGATACATGCCTGGATGAAAAAACTGCGGTGGTAAAAGCTTCTTCCACCAAGCAGAAATGAAGTTATTCCATCTTTAATCAACCAGGACGTGATGATCCCCAAAACCAACGAATAAAACCACTGCATGGGTTTTATTCCATTTGTAAATATATTGCGCAGTTTCAAAAGTAATTGTGTTGGCCTCATCGAATAATCCTATTCTTTCAGTTTAAGAAACCGAATGCAAAATTTACTAGCATAAACGGCAAGCAACAGACCATGCAATTTCTATCAGCTTTACGCTTTTATTCGCCGTTCAAATTGAATCGTTCTCAAAATACCCGCTTCCACTGAAATCAGAGCCATCAACCCCAATTCATTTCTTGTTCTTTGAATGTCCGGTACGTATCGCTCCAGCGGCATGAGCGGATTGGGAATACCCCGAATTTCCACTTTTATTTCAGGCGTAAAACATTGCGCCACTCGGTGTGCGACTTCAGCGATAGAAAGTGATTCGTCGCTGCCAACATTATATGGGCGGAGGGATTGGCCATTAAACAGAATCGTCCACAGCCAGATAGCCAGATCGGCGGCATAAAGGTATGAGCGCCGCGGCGTGCCGTCAGCCTGGATAATGATCGGGCCGCCTTTCAATCCATCACGGATGAAGTTGCCCATGGCAAAGTGAATATCGAGCGGCAGGTAGGGGCCGACGAGAGCAAAGCTGCGTGCGATCTTGATTTCAAGTGCGGAGCTGGCATATAGCGTGCACAGATGCTCTGCGAGACGTTTTCCTTGCCCATAAGCCGAGTGCGTATCGAGCGGGTCGGGTGCGCCTTGATAATCTTCTGAGATATGTGTCATCTCCGAAGGTTGCCTTCCATACACCGCGCCCGAACTGGTGAGCAAAAATTTCTTTGCGTGGCAAGCTTTTGCAAAATTCAGGGTGCGGCGCGTCCCTTCTATGATGGTATCGAGCATGAGCAAGGGATTTTCGACGTTGAGTTTCGCACTGGCGGCCGTCGCGGCGTGGATAATGTGAGAGAACTCTCCCGGCGGGAAGTCGAAATTGCAGATATCGCCTTCAGCCAGGGTGACGTTATCAGCCAGTGCCAGGTGTGGGTTTTTTGCAATGAAGGCTTGCGGGGAGCGCGTCAAAATGGTGGCATGTACTCCGAGACTGAGTCGGTCGTTTGCCCAGAGAAAACTTTCCAGCAGCCAACATCCAAAAAAACCCGTCCCGCCAGTGATGAAAATCCGTTCACCGCGCAGCTCATCCCACAGGTCGCGGGTATGGTCAAGAATATGGTCCAGGTCAGTAGCAAGTGGGTTTTGGGGCATCTTCACTCCAAGGCGTCAGTCTGAATCCAAGTGGCAGGGATACGAAGTTCAGCTCTTTTATCTACTAGTCATTTTATCTTCAAAATGTATATTGCCTATTTGCTTAATAAAGGATAACTTCAAGCCCATCCTTGTTGCTATTGTTGTCTTTACTATTCTGTTTTCGAACAAAAAATAGAAAGTAATGTAGGATGATCGTGAAAATGCTAATAAATATTCCACCAATCATTTTTGGAGGAAAGTATTTTAGTTCGATAACATGTGCTCCGCGAGTTAATCTAATACCAATTAAACCATTATCAACTTTAATGGGGGCAACTATAACATTGTCAACAGATACTGTCCAGCCCTGGTCATACGGTATGGTTAGGACGAGAACTTTGTTTTGTTCAACAAATATTTCCCCATGGATGTGATCGCTTTTATAGGAAGTTATTTTAAAATTATTAATTCTTCGTTCAATAATTAAGTTCTCAATGTCTGTTTCAGACATGCTACTACTTATTGTGTTAATATTTCCTTCACGCAACAAATCTGATAAATCATTTGGGTTCTCAAGTACAACAAAAGATACTAATGCGATGTCCTTTCCGAAATTATCAAGTTTCATAAACTCATCTTTTGAAATATAACTATCCAAGGTAAAACCAAGGGGTAAATAATTTTTGTTTTGATAAACAGTAATATCGTCGATTTTAGTTAAATATTGGTAATAACTTGGAACGGGAACAGAATTTTTTACCAAAAAGTATTTAACTCCTAGAAAGCTTTGGAGTAAGTACCTGTCACCTACCCCGTTAATATAATGAGTATCTGCATAATTAAGATCCTGAGGTTTTGCATCTACTGGGGGGATAAAGTTTGGATATTTTACCCATATCCCTGCGTCTTGAAGGAAAAGAATATAATTAGGTTGATTATTGCCATTATAACTTTTAAGTCCTCTATATCCCTGTACCATTGCATCGTTGTCGGAGGGCGTCCATCCATATTCAGAAACTACTGAGTCGTAAGATTTATCTATTCTATATATATCGCTGTCATATTTTTTGAGATATTTGACAACTTCAATCGTGCTGTCAAAAAACCCAAGCTTGTTCTTAACCGGATCTGGAGTTGTAGTTAATCTTTCATTGATAAAATGCGCAGGCAATATGACTAACTCAATACAAACTAAGGTTAAGATCACTACTTTTATTACATTTTTATATCTCAGGTGGAAAAACAAAATAGTTAATGATGTATAAATTATTATAAGAAGGTAATCAATCTTAAATGCTTCGATACTATTTGATAATGGCAATCCCACAGTAGAAAGATAAAGCAATACGGCAAATGAAATGGCGAGTAAACTCACTACTGTTAGAAAAAGAGAGTTATAGTTCAGTTTCCTTTTTTGAAAAACAGTATCAACTGCAATTGCCAAAAAGAGAGAAAGGGAAAAATGTAGCACATATGTCCAGCGAAATGTGAAGTCTGAAAAACCATTAAAAACGAAGGAAAAAAAAGGTATGAATAAAAAAGCTAGTAAAGCTAGAAAAGAAATACTGTACGCAATTTTTTTTCTTTTATTTTTGTCGCTAAATATTTGAGGTAGTAGAACTATTGTTACCACTCCAGAATATAATGCAAGCGCAAAATAATCATGTTTATACCCTAAGTAACTAGAAGGACTTCCTAATGTATCATATCCAAATAAACGACCCAGTGCTGTCATAATTATCTTTATATCAGGCAAAAACATAGTTGCAAATGTAGGAAATGATGATCCGATTCGCAAATTTTTAGAAGTTAAGGTAGCAAATGGCAGCCAAATAAAAGCGCTAAGACCAAGTGACAACAAACCATATCCTGCTAACGAGAGTAGGTAGTTCAAAAATTGTTTTAGCCTGAACTTATTAATCATAAGATATCTAAATATTGCATATACCCCAAAGAAAATGGCCGTCATATAAAAGTAGTAGAAGAAATATAGGGCGGTGAGAGTAAACATCAAAATTAATAACCAACTTTTTTTCTTCTGAAACCATATCTCGAACCCCAATATAATTAATGGCAGATATACATATATAGTTCCGAAGACATAATTTTGTCCAGTAACAATCATGTATCCACCAAATGCATACGTAATTCCCCCAATAATCTTTGCGTAAGAAGATAGTTTGTATTTATCCAAAATTATCCAGAAAAAGATACCGGACAAAATTATCTTAGCTATGACCATATAAACAAACATATAAATTATGTTGTTTTTCCCAAACAGGAAAAGAACATATGTAAAAGGATCAAAAACAATATCTGCATGCGATAAGACGCTTGTTCCAATTCCCATTTGATCTGACCATAATGGCATACCGCCTTTTAGCCAATCATGAAAATAATAATATGTGGGTAACGACACCCTTACAGAATCACTCCCGAAATCTTCAAACAGAAATAGTCTGCCCCCAAAAATATATTCTCTATATAGAATAAGAGACATGAATAAAAGTATCGCAGTTAATAACAGGAAGTCTTTGTGCTTTTTAACTAAAGCAGAAAATTTGTTATTGAAGAGTTTGTTCATATAATTCGCATTACCTTTCGTATCCTGAAAAGCTGAACCTGGCCGACTTTACCATCAAGTTTCATGTACGTTGTATAAGCGGAAGCAACGCACCAGGCCAGTGGCCATTATCAATATCGTTAAAACAAGCATCAGCAAAGGATTAAGCAATATTGACATACTAGCTTCAGGCAATGTTGGTAAATGATAATAATCTTTTGGTATCAACAATAAACCAAACACGACAAGATAAAGCCAATCTATCCTCTCGAACTCAGTTTCACTAATAAATAGAAATAAAGGAATGAAAATATGCAGTAGTTTATAATCGGCAGAAACCTGAGGAAAAAGGTTCAAGGCACAAATCAAAAGGGCCGTTCTTTTCCAAAATTTCTTTTCAATGAACACAACATAAATCACAATACCCATTAATCCAATAACAACCAAAATTGTATAGGTAACGGTGCTAATCATTTGTGAACTTGTATGGATGGACATGAACTTGATCGCGCCCCAAAGACTGTTCCCAAAAGCTAGCCCAGCATTTCCGATTGCATAGGCTTGCGCATAAAGTTGTAGGTTACGCAACTGTAATGTGACATTTTCGCTCACACCGCCTGGTAATGTTGCATAACTTAAAAGGGTTGTTGAGAGAGAAATGATGGCCGCTATGGCTATTTCCTTGTATCTCCGGTCCGCCAATAAGAGAACCGCCAGAATAACAGGGAAGCCTTTAAGTGCTATAGAAAATCCAAGAAAAAGCGCACTGATCCAAGGATACTTACGATATAAAAAGATGTATAAGTAAAGACAAAAGAAAACAACGATCTCGAAATTTGCGCGGTCAAAAGCAAATAAAAATGGATATGTTAAGAAAGAAAGTATGAAGGCATTTTTTAGAGACAGAACTTTATCTTCAAGCTTGAATTGTGTAAATGTCATATGAAAGAACGCAAGTACATAAACGAGCAGGTATATATTTCGCGCCGTTTCCGGTTTAAAAAACGAAAAAAGCGCTGCTATTTTGTAGAGAAAAGGAAAATTTTGAAAATCGGCTCTTGCCGCATGATATGGATCGGCTGAGATTTTATATGGCCATATAAAATCCGTCCACCTATCTTGCGGCACACATAAAAAGGTATTATAAGGATATTCGTGGTTAAAATATACACCCATCGCATAATGATAGAAAACAGATAAAGTAAAACCCGTCAATACTATTGTGCTTATATACAGAAGTTTTTGTTTTTTATCCACAACCACCTTTTCTCCTTAACTTGTATATTAATGTTTCCCTGAATTAAAATGGATACTACGCAAAATTGCATCTTCAAAGGGAACCCACATGTTCAACCCAAGTTCCTGGTTGGCACGGAATGTAGTCGGAATATACTGTTCAATCGTTGTTGGGGATTGAATTTCCTCCGAATTTCGACATGTGGCTGATGGGAAATTACCTGAGCTACTCGCTGTCTTACCTCTGCAATGGACAAACTCTCTTCCGAACTCACATTATAAAGCCAGCAGAATTTCCACGTAAGGAGGATGGTCCACAGCCAGATGTACAGGTCTGCGGCGTAGAGGTAGGAACGGCGAGGAGTCCCATCCCCCTGAATGACAATTGGCCCACCCTTCAGGCCATCGCGGATAAAGGTGCCGATGACAAAGTGAATATCCAATGGCAGATACAGCCCACAAAGGCACCGGCTACCGGTGGTCAGAAAAGGTCAAACCTGACCAAAATCGGCTCGCTTATTCGGTTGTAGTTGTAAATGTACTCTTACAGACTCGGCCTAAACCGAACATAGTTCAACTTGTCAAAAGTTCAATTATGTAAACCCTGTGATTATCACCTCAATAAATTTTTAGCATTTTTTGGCAATATAATAATAGTGTGCCCCTATCGGTAATTTGTACAGATATTTTTCAAGTCTTTTTAAAAATGATAAAAAACTAGGAAAAAAAACGGTAAATCTAATCATACATTTCTTAAAACCGCTTTTGTTTAGTAATTTGCGGCAATATAAGGGATTTAGCAGTTTTGAATCTTTATCAAACTTATAATCATTTTGTATTGCCACCCACAAAGTTAATGGATTAATCGGATTTAATTCAAACATGATTAAAAATCCAGCGGCTTTTAATTTATTATTTAATGTTTTCATTGAATCTATTTGTTGTCTCCTTGATATATGATGAAAAACATTAGCAATAAATATTATATCAAATTCGAAATCAAAGGGGATATGAAGACCGTCAAATTGTTTAAATGTAACATCATTTAAATCCTTATTTTCTTCTTTGGCAACTCTTATCGATTCTTCAGAAATATCAACAGAACATATAATTAAGTTGGGAAAATATTTTTTTAAATATTTTTCACTGTTTCCAGTACCGCATCCATAATTTAATAATAACAACTTTTCCTTTTCTTTTCCAATTGATTTTAAATAGTTAAAAAGTTCTATTACCTTATATTCATGAAAATATGAAGGCAAAAATCCAGACACTTTTACAGCTTTAGTATGCCCTTCATCATAATTATTTGCATATTTATCAAATACTGCGGACTGCACTTCTTTTTTCATGACTGTATATTTATGTATTAATCTGTGTCAACTTAAGGGCGCAAGCATGTTGAGCGTAGTCAAAACATGCGGTTTCCCCAGCGGATTATGCCCTGGCAGCACTTTTCGACTACGTTCAGGGTGCTTAAGTTGACACAAATGAACAGGGTCCATTCCCGGGTTAAATGGGTGACCGGCAAAACGTTCCTGATAATATTTCTCGACCAGCTTGAGGATTTCAGCGCGGAGTTGTGCGTCTCGTTCCATAATCTATGCTGACTCCGGTAGTACCCGGTTCCAGCGAGGTAGTCCCGGTTCCCGGACGGCGCACGGGCACGCCAAAAATTCTTTGTACCATGCGACAGTTTTGTCCAGACCGTCTTCCAGCGTGAAGAGGGGCGACCAGCCCAACACCCGCCGCGCCTTGTCGGCGTTGAGAACTTGCTTGCGAATTTCATTGCTGGCTTCATTACGCACCTCGGGCTGGAGGTCTGACCCCATGCGTGCCAGGATGCGGCGGGCCAATTCCAGGACTGTCAACTGGTTCCCGTACGAGAAGTTGAACGCTTCGCCGCGCAGTTCCGGGTGAGCCGCCAGTTGTTCGGCGAGCAGCATATAGGCCGCCGCGCCATCTTCGACGTAGAAATAGTCGCGGATGTATTCACCGTCCGAGCGGATGACGGGGGGCTGTCCGCGCAAAATTGAACGAATTGTTCCAGGGATGATGCGGTTCCAATTTAGATCGCCTCCGCCGTAGAAATTGCCGCAGCGGGTGACGGCAACCGGTAAACCATAACTGACGGCGTAGGTGTGGGCGATCAGATCTGCCGCCGATTTGCTGACATCATATGGATGCTGTCCCTGCAATGGCGTGTTTTCATCATAAGGCAGTTTTTCCTGGTCGCCGTAGGCTTTGTCTGAGGATGCGACAACGATTTGCTTCACCTTCGGAGAGCGGCGGCTGGCTTCCAACAGGTTCCATGTCCCGGCAATGTTGGATTCAAAGGTGGAAATCGGGTTGCGGTTGGCGATGGTAACAATCGTCTGCGCGGCGAGATGGATGACCGTGTCAATCTCATACTCGCCCAGGGTGCGTTCCAGGATGTCCCGGTCGCAGACATCGCCGCGTACTACCTTGACACGCTCGATCAATCCTGACAGGGCCAGTTCGCTTTGCGGTACCCAATCGCGGACGAGGCAGACCACGTCCGCACCTGCGTCCATGAGTCTGCGTACGAGCCAGTTGCCGACGAGACCGGTCCCGCCGGTGACAAAGGTCGGCCGGTCGAGCCAAAATTCACGGTTCAAGCCCATACTTTCCATGGGGCGTTTCCTTCCTCCCAGAGTTTTTCCAGTGAGTGAACGTCACGCAGGGTGTCCATGCACTGCCAGAAGTCCTCGTGTTGATAGGCGGCCAGTTGTCCGTCCGCGGCGATGTGTTCGAGCGATTCAAACTCCCAGGCAGTTTGATCACCGGGGATGTAATTGACAATCTCGGGTTGTAGCACGAAAAATCCGCCGTTGATCCAGCCTTCGCCGATTTGCGGCTTTTCCTTGAATTGCACTACCCGGCCATCTTCGACCACCATCTGCCCAAAACGCGCGGACGGGCGCACGGCTGTCAGCGTGGCGAGTTTGCCCTGGGCGAGATGGAAATCCAGCAGTTTGGGGATATTCACGTTGCTGACACCGTCGCCATAGGTGAGCATAAACGGCTCGCCGCCAATGAACTCGGCTACCTGCTTCACCCGTCCGCCCGTGTTGGTGTCTGAGCCTGTGTCTAATAAGTGGACTATCCAATCTTCGCCTTCATCATTATGCAGGGTCACTTCGCCTGTTTTCAATTGCACGGTCAGGCTGCGTGAACGATAGTGATAGTTCAAAAAATAGTCCTTGATGATCTCGCCTTTGTATCCCAGCGCGATGACAAATTCTTTATAGCCATACGCCGCATAAATGCTCATGATGTGCCAGAGCATTGGCTTGCCGCCAATTTCAACCATCGGTTTGGGTTTGACCGTTGTTTCTTCGGAGAGGCGGGTACCCAGTCCGCCTGCTAAGATCCCGATTTTCATCCTATTTCGCCTCAGGTTTATTCATTTTGGGACAACAAGCTTTACGTTTGTTAAAGCAATCCAATCAGCATTTAGATTGCCAAAAGGAGAATCAACACCAAATGTAACATCAATTGTTCCACCCGAACAATCGGTAAGAGGTATGTTATAGTCACTCCAGGTTATGACGGCATCCTCTTCTGCCGGCTTGAGGGGAATCTCAGCGACTCTTTGTTTCGTTCCCGTAGACTCTATCATAATATATAAATTGGCACCATCGCTCGTCGTATATGGAATACCTGCCCGAAACATCAAGTTTGACCCGCCTTGACAAACAATTGATGGGTAACGGATGTTGAATGGACTTATAAGGGTAAGTGTGCTATTAATAAGACCATTATTATCCTGCCAATCCATTAGAAATGCGCCTCGACCCGTCGGAGTACTTACATAACTATTATCATTCAATATTCCAGAAGAAAAATTCTCGATAAAGTCATATTCAGTATTAAAACCGGACTGAATAATATTATATAATATAACTTCCTGAATGACTTCCTGAGGAACCATTGTAACTTGTGCATTCTTTACTTGAAACACCAAGGGAAGTTTATCCTCGAAGCTATTTATCGGAATCGCATTCAAATTATCCACATAATATACCTTAATTTCTTGAATGTTAGTATATAGTTTGAAAAAATAGTCATCTGCCAAGTACCATGTTTGTATAACTGTGTAGCCACCAGTCATAATGTAAATATCTTTCTGGGATAACTCTGACATGCTGTGTTTGTCGATTATTTCCGTCTTTATCGAGTTGGCTGTTCGTAAACCATCCATAAAAAAAACATTGAAAATGAATTGTCTGTAGTAGATATCTACGCTAGTAAATGAAATAGTAATTATTAACGCTAACATGTATTTGAACTTTGCATTTGGGATTCTGCTGAGCATAAAGCAAACTAATAAAACAAAGACTGTGAAAGGTGTATACAACCATCTATACTCCTGGCGAATTGTAATCGAACTCGCAATGATCAATACACCTATCATTAAGACCAAAACTATAATTAACTCAAATTCCCGATTTCTCTCTTTATATAATACTTTTATATAATAATAAGCAAGGATGGTCAGGGTCCCTGATAAAAGTAGGCCAACTATTACTCCCATTGAACCCGCATTAAGAAAGTATTTTCCGCTTAAATAATCTGGCCCAGCATTAAATCCGATTAAATTCACAATGCCTCGGCCTATAAAAGCCATAAATTGTGACAATTGAAAGGTGCTGCTAACATCTGTGCCCCCGGTCCCGGAAAAAAGGGGAGAGTTGAAGATGTCCTGTTTCACAAAAACATAAATGATTGGCAAAAGCAAGAGGATGACCAGGAATGAAATGAACTTAGATAATTTCAAACAATTCTTCTTGGCTAATAAGGAAAAAAACACAGGGACTATTAAAACAATGAATCTCTCGTGAGAGAGAATGACCAACGATAAAGCAATAATTTCTAAAGCCATCCATTTTGCTTTCGGTTCCCTCATAAAATAAATGACACATAAGATTAGTAAAAGCATAAAAGTCATTGCTAAATTCTCTATTGTCCCCATTACTTGCAATACAGAATAATAGGAAAACCGAGACAAAATAAAAATGACAGATGAGAAATAAATACTCGGCCACCATTTGGCGGTTATTTCATAAGTGCACAGTGCAAACAGAAGAACATTTATGATGAAAATAAACATATTGACAGCGATGAAACAATCGAAATCATTCTGGCAAGTCTTCGTCTCTATAGCTAAAAACGTATTTGTAACCGGCCTAAATTTAGTGTTATCCAAACCCATTGCCACTGCGTCCGACCAAGATGTCGATGCATATTTGCCTGAATGATAAGCTTGTATCGAATTCAGATCATCGCCCATAAATACATGGAAATTTAATGAAGAAAACCAAGGTAAAACAATTAAAACGCTCAAAACCAAATTGATACTAAAAAACACACATTCTTTTCTTTTTATGTTTTCCATGATTTTCCTATTGGGAAAAACCAAAAAACATTTACCCGCAGAGAATTTTTTTGTTACTATAAAAAGAACTTGCTCTCCTCAACAGAGCGGAGGTAGGTCGAGTGTTGCCCCGGGCTGAGAAAGCCTCACTGAAACAACATCGATCTGGCTGCTTTGAGTATCAGTTTTTAGGGTGTAAAAGTCGAGCTTTTTACTAGACAAAAAGCCCGCTCATCGCCTTGTGGTGTTGCCGGGTCTGAATCGGTAGTATTGCCAACTGTAATATAATCACAAATTTCCCAGCCGGTGCGCTGTAATATCCGTCTAAGGCCGGCATCTGAAAATATCCAAAAATTTGTCGGGTCATTATTACATTCATATGAATCAAGCAGATACGCAACCGGAACGGTTGAAAAATTTACCTGTTTATTGGGGCATAACCTTGCCACCCGTGTGCTGATTAAACAATATGAAGAATGTTTTGATAGGTTCTCCAGTATGTAAAAGGGATTTTTTAGGTGGTAAAGAATGCCCAGGAAGAAAATCAGGCCGTATTCTTTTTGGGGCAAACTAAATTGGGAGTCTAAATCTATGTCATATATTTCTAATGACGATTTTAGGTCCTTCCTTAACAAGTGTGCGCCTTCCAGATGATTGTAGTTAGTGTGAGCATGGTCTATGATGTCAACTTTTAATCCTAAACTCTCCATAAAGAATGCCAGGTCACCATCGGCGCTACCTATATCAACCACCGTTTTTTTACCTATTACATCCAATAGATGGCGATTTGAACCGGTAAGTAATTTATTCAAATGAATAAAATTATTGAGAGCTCCATATGGGTACCAAAAAGATTGGGGAGCAAGCGATAATTTTATTTTATTTAATGTGGCATTATATAATAAGGCCTTATCTTTTATTTCAGTTATATCCATTTTATAACTCCATCTTAAGTTTTGGAGAGGATTTGATAGCTATCCTTAAGATGGAATAACCCCATAAAACATCCCAGCGTATACATCAGCCAAGTCCCAGCTCTTGCAATACGTCGTGAAGTGCGCTACGGACGCTTTCAACAGAAAATCTTTCGCGCACAACATCCAGGCCATTGCTTGATAATCTATTCCAAAGTTTAGCGGATGTATAAGCCTCCACAACAGCATTAGCAAAATCTTCAACTGTATCAGCCAAGAGAATGTTCTCGCCATGAACCAATCCCATCCCCTCTATGGCATTTGCTGTCCCCACGCAAGGGACACCGTAACTCAGGCTGGTAACAATTTTTCCTTTGACTCCTGCTCCGCATCGCAGGGGTGCCACGGAAAGCCGACAATGATCAAAAATCTCTCCCAGATCTTCTACGTAGCCACGAACAACAATGTTCTTGCCAGAGAGTTGGGAGAAACTATCGGGCATATTACTGCCCGCAATAATGAATTTTGCATCTGGAAGAGCTTCCGTAACGATTGGCCAGATTTCAGAGACAAAAAAATGCACCGCATCAATATTCGGAGGGTGATTGTATCCGCCGATGAAAACGATGTCTCTTCTGTCTTTAAAATTTTTTCGCCGCCCCGGAATTTCGCGAGGAAGTGAAACTAATGAAACTGAAATATTTGGGGCTAGGCGTCGAAGCATTTCGTACTCGGCCTCACTTACCACTATTGTACGGTGTGCTTTGCGCATGACTCCTATTTCGATTTTTTTTGTTTTCCGAGCGGCAATTTTTAGTTTATCTGACCCACACAGCTCAGCCTCTCGCTTCTCGCGCAAGAAATGCAGATCCACAGTGCTGAAAAGGATTTTCGCCTGAGGCGCAAATTCTCGCACAATATCTATATATTGTGCCGCAACTTCAACTCGCGAAAGCACAATAAGATCGAAACGATACCCCTCGTTCTTTATGTAATCGCCAACACGATAAATATATGGGTGGTAAAGGCACTCTACCCCCATTTTTTGCAACACATCTGTATATTTGCCAAAATAAGCAATATTATTTGCAGGGACAAAACTGACTTCAAATCCCCAATGTTTAAGCATGTTCATATAATGAAATGCATCAACTGATCCAGAATCTTGATCGGGAGTAGGTGTTACAGAATCCACATACAATACGTGCCCTCTTGCATATCTATTGCGAAACTGATTCTCGCTGGTACCGTGCGCTTTGAGAACATCCTTCCAACGTTCGAAAAACTTCAGGCGGTTGACTTCCTGATACTGTTTAACGCCTGCGGTGACGTCTGTGCCTGAGCTGATGCCTTCAGAATGAATTACCTGTGACTTGGGTTGATAGAAAACCTTGTATCCAGCTTTCCGTACCCGAAAAGCCAAGTCAGTGTCCTCGTAATAGGCGGGTGCAAACATCTCGTCAAAGCCGCCGAGAGCATTCCAGATAGATTTGGGAATCATAATACTTGCTGCCGAGCAATAATCAACTTCCCTGAGATAATTATATTTTGGTTTTCGCGGATCGTCCCCTCGGCCAAAATTCCATCCGCTTCCGTCGCTCCAGATAATTCCCCCTGCTTCCTGCAAGATTCCATCTGGATAAATCAGTTTAGACCCCACTAAACCGACATTTGAATTTTCTCCGAAGGTTTCAACCAGGCTGTCCAGCCAGTGCGGTTGCACCACGGTATCGTTATTGGACAATACAATAAACTCGCCCTTTGCATGAGATACCGCAAGATTGCAGGTATGCAGAAAGCCCAGGTTCCGTTTGTTCCTGATGTAACGGATCCCGGTGATATACTTCAAGGTCTTCTTAGTCTCGTCGGTTGAGGCGTCATCTGCCACAATGATTTCGAAAGGTGTTTTATCCTCCAGCCGAGCCAAAGATAAAAGGCAGTTTAGAGTTTCCTGAATGTGATTATAGACAGTAACAATCACAGAAACGCGCGGACGGGATGGTGTTTTTTCGCCTAAAGCACTTGAAATTTGCCGAATCGCGTCAGAAATTGATAGGCTTTCCCTTTCCGCCACCTTTGACGTCAGCGCCTGCAAGGACTGATCTGGTTGTACTGTGCGTCCTTCTTCCCTACCTTGTTTCAGGTAATGAACAAGCGGGTTGATCCCAGCTTTTTTGACGTCTTCATAAGTATCCAAGTACCAGGCGCTGGAGAAATCAGGGCCTGGATCGCGGCCTTCGAAACCGCCAGCGCGCAAATAGTGAAGGATTGGATACACCTTCGCCTGGGCAACATCGGGGTTTTTACCCAGATACCAATCTTCATCGAATAAGCCGGAGGACTTGATAAAGGCAATATCATAATTTTCTAAATTTGGGTGACGCCCTTCTTCCTTACCAGATTTCAGGTAATGAACAAGCGGGTTGATCCCAGCTTTTTTGACGTCTTCATAAGTATCCAAGTACCAGGCGCTGCTGAAATTTGGCCCCGGGTCGCGCCCTTCGAAACCGCCATAGAACAAATATTGGAATAGCGGATCCACCTTTCTCCGGGCAACATCGGGGTTATTGGCCAGATACCAATCTTCATCGAATAAGCCGGAGGACTTGATAAAGGCAATATCATAATTTTCTAAATTTGGGTGACGCCCTTCTTCCTTACCAGATTTCAGGTAATGAACAAGCGGGTTGATCCCAGCCTTTTTGACATCTTCATAAGCATCCAAGTACCAGGCGCTGCTGAAATTTGGTCCCGGGTCACGGCCTTCGAAACCGCCCCCGCGCAAATAGTGAAGTAGTGGATCCAGCTTTGCCTGGGCAACATCGGGGTTATTGGCCAGATACCAATCCGCATCGAATAAGTCGGAGGACCTAATCAAGGCTAAATCCTGATCTTGTGCTGTACGTCCTTCTTCCCTACCTTGTTTCAGGTAATGAACAAGCGGGTTGATCCCAGCCTTTTTGACATCTTCATAAGCATCCAGGTACCAGGCACTGCAGAAATTCGGCCCTGG
>Ga0315279_10003132_pt1 | contig 23562 bp, 26 predicted proteins | sample YL17G06_20_MG_FD_203694 | JGI IMG/M metagenome (GOLD analysis project Ga0315279, IMG submission 203694) | Sediment microbial communities from Yellowstone Lake, YNP, Wyoming, USA - YL17G06_20 | ecosystem: Environmental > Aquatic > Freshwater > Lake > Sediment | place: USA: Wyoming | collected...
AAGGGACTTTTCATACTCGTTCTCCCTTAAAATCCTTTTGAACATGACGTCGTTGTACTTCTGCCTGAGATAGCTCGACACGTCGCCCCCCGCGTGCAGCACGGATATCAGGCTGTTGAGGACCTCCCTGAAGGATTCGGAAGGCGTGCGGACGGCCTGGTCCTCCAGCACGGAAAGCACGTCTTTGCCAAGAATCTGCGTCTGCTTTACTATCATCGCCGCCTCCTTCGACACCTCCCCGTAGACGTCGAAGCTGGCTATCGATTCGAACATCGCAACGGGCGCCACGCCGGTCTCGGAGATCGAAGCCATGTAGTTCAGGGCGTAAGGCAGGTTCGCGTCTATGCTGTTCTGCCTCTGCGCCCTCTTGTCGTACGGATAGTATATCATTAAAAAAACCGCGCATACGAACACGAATGCGGGGAATAACAGGATGTACGTAGAAAGGCCGTAATAGTGTATCAGCAAAAAAGTCACGGCGGTGATGTTCGCGGAGATGATGGCCGGAATCAGAAAAATAGCGAGCTTGTACCTTTCGTAAGGCATGGTGATTCTGGATTCAAGGTAAACTTTCTTGAAGTCGGCGAACGGTTCCATCGGCCCTCATCCAGGTTTTCTTTATTTGGCGGTCTTTCTTCTCCGCCTGCCGCGGTGCGCATGCGAGCCCTTCTTTTTGTGCTTGGGCGGCCTGCCTTTGGTTGTTTTCTTGGCCGCGGCTGCCGCAGGGGCCTTGATCCTCTCAAGCACAGATTTCGGGTCGTACCAATAGTCCGATATCATGTTGAAGACGTCGTAGAATCCCTTTACGTCGTTTTCGACCATCCATCTTATCACCATCTCCCTATGCCTGAGTTCCTCCGAAAGGTCGTCCTTGGGCTTGCCGGTCATGGCGCTGAGTTTGTCTGTCAGGAAACTTTCGTTGCTCCATGTGGATTTTTCCTTCGCGAAGCTTTCTATGGGCATGAAGGTGTCCGAGAACGGATCCCACAGGAAAGGCGTCATCACGTCCGGCTTGCCGTGTGTGACATCGCGTATCTCGATTACCTTGCTTACTCGTCGCGCGTTGGATCCTCTTGACGTCGCCAATATCTGCAGCACCACTATGTCTATGAGTTCGACAAGGTTGGGTGAGAGGTTTATAGGCGGGCTTGTCAGGCGTTCGACAACGGCTTCCAGCGATTCTGCGTGTATGGTGCCGATGGACGGATGCCCGGATGCCATTCCCTGGAAGAGCACGCTCGCTTCCGGGCCGCGGACCTCGCCTATTACCACGTAGTCCGGCCTCTGCCTCAGGGAGCTCTTCAGCAGGTCGAACATGGTCACTTCACCGTAACGTTGCTCCCCGGTCACCTTGGGTCCGTAGCCCATCCTCGTCACCGCCTTAATCCAGTTCTTGTGCGCGAGGTTGAGTTCGGACGTGTCCTCTATCGAGACTATCTTATAGTCCGGCGGTATGAACATGCATATGGCGTTCAGGAAGCTCGTCTTGCCGGTGCCGGAGCCGCCCGCTATGAGCACGGAGCTGTTGTTCTCCAGTGCCAGCCAGAAATACGCCATCATGGCCGGGCTTGCCGTCCCGAATTTTATCAGCTCGATTGGCGTTATCGGCAGCTTTTGGAACTTCCTGATCGAGAACGTCGGCCCCTTCAGCGTGACGTCCTGCCCGAACGTCGCCTGCAGCCTGCTGCCGTCCGGCAGCGTCGAGTCGAGCAGCGGCTCGGCGTAAGTGACGAAACGCTTGCATTTCTGCGAAAGGACCATTACGAACTTCTCAAGCTCCTTCAGGTCGCTGAACGACAGGTTCGTCCTCAGCGAGCCGCGTACTTTGTGCCTTACGAACAACGGAACGTCGATCCCGTTGCAGGAGATGTCCTCGATCTTCGGATCCCTCATGATGGCGTCTATCTTGCCGAACCCGAGGAAATCGCGTATCACGTAGTATTCGATATTCTTCAGCGCGCCGCCTGCGAGCCTGCCTCTTGCGGATTTCCTCCTTTCCTTCACGACTTGTTCGAATTTTTCCTCGATGTACGCCCTGGGGTCCTTGATTTTCAGCGTCGTCTCATAATCGTACTCTATCTTTTCGTTCAGAGCCGTCTTCAACTCTTCCAGCAACTTGTTCTCGCTTTCGGTCAGCTCCGGCTCTATGACCGTGTATTCCATTCCCCTTTTGTCGTCCTTGGCCGCTATCCTTATCTTCGCGAACTCGTCGATGTCTACTATCTCCTCCTTGTCGGCCGTTTTCTCCTTCGTTGCAGGCATATGACCACTCGATCCGATCCCATAATCCGGCGGTGCTATTAGGCCATCCTTGCGCCAAGACCGCCGCAACGTGCGCAATTTCGGCTATATATTATTACCACCTTGCCCAACTTAACTTTTCTCCGACGCCGCCACGGTCGGTTTCCTCGAACCCCGTTCAGCCGACTAGGATATAGTCCCTTGCCCCGCCAGAGCCGTCGGGTTCCCTCCAATAGACCACCCGCAAGTTCCTCGCGGACCCCCCGGCCACGCCGGTTATGTTGAAGCCCGACGGCACGCCGACGATATTTGCGCATCCGGTGACGTTGCCTACGATGCCGCATACGAGCCTTTCCGAGCTCCTGATTTCGATTCCGAAGAACTTCCCGCCTATGTCTCCCGGCAGGATTATGCCGCCGCTCGCGACCATCGTCGGTTCGTTCCTCCCCGGCAGGATGTCGCTCTCGCGGCCTGCGACGTAGACCGAGGTTATGGTATAGGAAACGTCCGAGGCTATCGAATTGATCGTCGCAGTGTCGTACCTTCCGGTCAGGTTCTCCTTATAGCCCGAAATGAACATGACCGTAGCGGAGATGAGCGTTACCAGTATCGCGGTCGAGAGCACGTAGTCCAATGTGAACTGGCCCTTTACTCCGCCTTTTTCCCTGTGTGCGTTTGCGCACTTGATCGTCGCGTGCATGATTGCACCCCTATGCAACTATCGGCGTTCATGAAATTGTAAGCACGGGCTTGTTGTTCCGGAAGCCGACGTTCTCGATATGCAACTGGAAGAAGCCGGTCAGAGTGGCGTTGTTGGCGATGTCCACCGACGTGTAGTTCAGTATCAACTTGTTCACGCACAAGCCTGCCGCTTGGGCCTCGAAGTACATGCCAGGCGTCACGTCGGTGCCTATGCACGCGTTGCTGGTTATGGAATACTCTATCCTGTCCCCGACGTCGTACACCCGGAGCACGCCCTGCTGCAAGTTGAAGTTTACGTACTCCTTGGAGTCCTCGCCTCCGTGCGAAACGGTTCTTATCCCGTCGTCCAGCCTCGCCATGTACACGGTCGCGTACCCAAGCTCGCCCTTCGCTTTCATGTCGGCCAGCCTGGGGATGGTGTACATGTACGCGGCGCTCGTCAATGCCATCGCCATGGCGAATATCAGCACGTAGGCAACGACGGAGCTTGCGCCTTTGGAACCGGCATAAATCTGGCGGTCTGGCATCAAATAACTATTCGCATGACGATAAGATTAAGTTTCGATTCGCGGCGATTTTTCAAAACAGGAAGCTTCAGGTTGATTCCTGCCTTCTCCTCCCCCTCCGCTTCCTTAGAGCCAGCGGGCCGCGCCATCCGCAGCCCCTGCACTCGTAGACGATGCCCAGCCATGGCTTGAAGTTGAGGTCCGAGCTCCCGCACATCGGACAGCACAATTCGGAATCGGCTTTGGCCTTGGCCGGCTCGGCTTTCGCGGGCTTCGGCATCTTGGAAACCCCGGGCACCCTATCTCCTTTTCCTGCGTCTCGCCTTAGCCTTCGCCGCCGGCTTCTTCGGCGCCGAGGCCACGGGCCGCGGCATCACCTTCCCGTACTCGAGCGCCGCCTGGCACTTCGCGCATACGGGTATCCCGTTCTTTATCAGTATGTCTTCGAAATCGAGCTTGCCGTGCTCCGGGCAGAAGCATCTCGCCTGCATGCTCATCACCTTTCACATGCGCGCCCGTCCGTTGGCTAGCCTCCGCTGTAGCCGGGCAGCTTCATAGAAATGAGGTTCGCTATGCTCGCCACGAGCTTGGGCTCGACCACTATTATGTCGCTGGCCGTTATTATGCCCATGAGCTTGTCGCCATCGACAACTGGCAGCTTCTTTATCTTGTGCTGCACCATCAGGTCCACGGCCTGCTCGATCGAGCTGTCCGGCGCGACCGTGACGACCTCGGGCGACATTATCTCAGCTATCTTCGTCTCGTCCGGGTTCCTGCCTGCGGCAACGGACTCGAGCACGTTGTGCTCGGTGATTATGCCCGCTATGCCGCTGTCCTTTACGACCACGAGGCTGCCTATATTGTACTTGTTCATCACTTCGGAAGCCTCGCGTATGGTCGCATCCGCCTTGGCCACGACCACGTTCGTGTTCATGACGTCCTTTACCAGCATAAGATTAATTTTGTCCGCTCAAACTATTAAGCGTTTGCCGCATTGCGCAGTGCGGCGCCAGAAAACAACCTCCGTGAAACCCATTTCTGCGTGTGGAAATCCATTTAACTTTCGCATCACAATTACATATTGCAAACCGTTCTTTGGAGTGAAACGCGGAGGCGGCCGTATGGATGTTGTGGAAGCGGAGGAAGTGCTGGACGTGCTGCGGGGCATGAAGAAGAAGAACAACGGCCCGCTCCAGCTGAAGGATGTGTTCAAGCGTGTGCTCGACAAGGGCATATGCGACTCAAGCAAGTCCGTGTCGGACTGCCTCAGGCAGCTGCAGCGTACCGGCAAGATACGCACGCTTAATCGCGGGGTGAACATAGAGCTGCTTGAGGAAGTGAGGGCGGAGTACGTGCAGTCGTCGCTGCTGCGCGCGAAGAGGTAGAAGGGATGGCTGTGCGCAAGAGGAAAGCCAAAGCGGCGCCGAAGGAAGGCGAGGGCGTGTTCAGGACGCGCCGAGAGATACGCATAGAGCGGTTCATAATCGAGCAGATCGACGAGTACATACGGCTGCACAAGGAGCACGAGAAGGACCTGAGATACATAGGCTGAGCGAAGGCAAGCTCACTTTTTCTGCGGTTGCGGTTCCGGGTTAGTTTTCCCTTCGCGTTTTTCGAGCAGGTAGCCTGCGATCACCAGCAGCACTCCTGCTATGAACGCGGCGAGCAGCATGTTCGTCATCGGGTCGACTGCCTTGCCGACTATGCCGCCGATGTCTATGCCTGCCGAGGCCAGGCCGGTGCGCGCGTCGGCCGGAAGGAACGAGGACGCGTAGTTCTTTGCGAACGGCAGCAAAAAGTACGATATGCCGACGAACACCAGCTGCGTGCCTATGCATTTCATCCTCTCCGGCCAGCTCTCGGACGCAACGACTATTATTGCCGCGCCTGCAGCGGACACCGCGAGCAGAGTCAGCTGCACCGACCTGAGGAACGCGTTGCCCTGCTCCGAGAACACGACGAGGAGCTTGCCCTGCTGCACGCAGTCGACGAACCCGCAGTCGTACACGGTGTGGTACAGGCCGTCTGCCACGGATTTCGCGGCGAGCGCGCCCACGACCGCTGGTATGTCTGTCGTATTCGCGGTTGCTGCTATTAGCTCGGCGCAGTTTATGGACATCTTGAGGTTGCCGCTTCCGCCGAACGCGCTGGCGCTCACGGACGGACCGTCGATTGACTGCTTGTCCTGGCACGTTGTCAGGATCGCCTCCCTTGCCTGGATCGTGTTGAAGGTCGCGGAGTCGCCACCGACGCTGCTGGCTATCTGCGGCCCGAGCACGCTGACCAGCAGCGAGCTGACGCTGTCGCGGCTCGTGAACTCGGCCAGGCCCATGGAAACTATCGCAAGCGCGAGCGCGGCCGAGAAGACCGTGGCGCCCAACGCCTTGGCTATGCCGCGCAGTATGCCCATAGATAGTTTTTGTGATGCGGTGCTTAAAAAACGAGATGCGTAGAATTGCGGGTCAGTCGGGCTCGTTCCCCATCTCGCGCTTCTGCCCGTCCTGTATGAACATTTCCTTCTCCACGGACTCCTTGGTCTGCGGCACCGACACGTCGCTGCCCTTGGACAGCTCGAGCAGCCTGCTCCTTATTCTGCTGAAGAACATGTCTATTCTGCTTGGCGGGTTGTACTCCTCGCCCGTCAGGCTTGCGGCCAGCTTCATGAAGCTTACGCTTGCCGCTGCGCTGGGCTCGGCTTCGACTATCGGCGCGGCCGCGGCTATGCTCTTCGTCATGCCGGCCTCGAACGGTATGCTGCCGACCACGGGTATGTCCAGCACGCTTTCTATCGTGCGGTCGAACAGCTCGTGGCTCCTGCCCGTTACCATGTTCAGCACCAGGCCGACCTTCTTGTGCCCGAGCTGCTTGATTATGCTTATGGAGCGCAGCACGTCGTTCAGCATCGGCACCATGGGATTCGTGACGAACAGTATCTCATCCGCTGCGTTCAGCACGCACACCGCCTCGCGGCCAAGGCCGGGCGCGGAGTCGAGCAGTATGAAGTCGAACTTCGAAGGGTCGGTCAGCCTCGCCACAATCTTCCTGAACTTCTTCAGGTCCAGGCCGATCAGGTCGGCCATGTCGAGCGAGGCCGGAATGAAGCGCAGCCCGTCGTGGTTGTACACGGCAGCGTCGATGCTCGAGCGGTCGAGCATTAAGTCGTTCAGCGTGCGCTTGTAGTCGTTAACGCCCAGATAATATCCGAGGTGCGGGGTGGAGAGGTTGCAGTCGACCATCAGCACGCGCTTGCCGAGCGCCTTGAGCGCGAGCGCAAGGTTCGCAGTGACGACGGTCTTGCCGACCCCGCCCTTGCCGGAAGAAATCCCTATTACCCTCGTCACCGCCGCTCACACCACCCTGCTCATCGCGCCGCAAACAAACATACGGTCAAAATTAGATTTCTGTTTTAACGCAAATAAAGGTTTTCACGGGGCATTTGGAACGGCGGCCCGCGTTTGATTTATAAATACGAAAGAAGATGATAAGACGTATCGAAGCTGGCAGGCGGTTCCTATGGCAGCGCAGTCTGACGCGATAGTCGAGACGCAGAACATAACGAAAAAGTTCGGCGAGTTCGTGGCGGTCGACAGCGTCAGCCTGTCCATACAGCCCGGCGAGATACTGGGCCTGCTCGGGCCGAACGGCGCGGGCAAGACCACGCTGATATCGATGCTGTGCACGACGCTCATGCCCAGCTCCGGAAGCGCGTCGATAAACGGCTTCGACATCGCGAAGCGTCCGGCCGACGTGCGCAAGAGCATAGGAATAGTTTTCCAGGACCAGAGCCTCGACGACAGGCTCACGGGCCGCGAGAACCTCGAGCTGCACGCGACGCTGTACGGCCTGGACGCCGCAACGGCCGCGGAACGCATCGGCCGCGTGCTGGACCTCGTGGAGCTGAAGGACAAGGCGGACTCGCTCGTGCGAACGTACTCGGGCGGAATGAAGCGCAGGCTCGAAATCGGACGCGGGCTGGTGCACTATCCGAAGGTGCTGTTCCTGGACGAGCCGACCCTGGGGCTGGACCCGCAGACGCGCGAGCACATCTGGGAGTACATCAAGGAACTGGCGGCGCGCGAGCGCATAACCATACTCATGACCACGCACTACATGGAAGAAGCGGAAAGCCTGTGCGACCGCATAGCGATCATCGACCGCGGGAAGATAATAGCGCTCGGCACGCCGGACGAGCTGAAGGCCATGCTCGGCGGGGAGACCGTGGTGCTGAAGGTGAAGGACAGCGACGAGCCGGCGGTGCAGGACAAGATTGCGGCGGCGTTCCCGCACGCCAAGTGCTTCGACGGCAGGATGGTGCTGTCCGTGAAGAGCGCGGAGCGGGAGCTGCGCGGCATATTCGAGGACGCGAAGAAGGCGGGCATCGAGATAGAGGAGGCGAGCATGCGCAGGCCTACGCTCAACGACGTCTTCCTGAAGCTCACGGGCCGCGAGATACGCGACGAGAAGGCTGGCATCGCAGAGCTGATGCGCGCGCACATGCAGAGGCACGGACGTTGATGGTGGGCGACATGGCAAACATCAGGAACGAGCTTATGGCGGTGCACGCGGTGTGGCTGCGCGAGTTCAAGCGCTTCTACCGCGACAAGGGCTCCCTGCTCGGCTCGATCGCGCGGCCGCTGATGTGGTTCCTCATAATCGGCGGTGGCATCGGAGCCACGACGAAGCTCGCGGGCGTCAGCGTGGATTATTTCACTTTCATCGCGCCCGGCATAATCGGCATGACCGTGCTGTTCACGTCGCTGTTCCAGGGCGTGTCCGTAATCTGGGACCGCGAGTTCGGGTTCCTGAAGGAGATGCTCGTCGCGCCGGTGTCGCGCACATCGATCGTCATCGGCAAGGCTCTCGGCGGCGCAACCGCATCGCTGTTCCAGTCGGCGATAATAATCGGCGTCGCGTACGCAATCGGCGTGCACTTCTCCCTGTCGGCGCTGCTTGCCCTGCTCCCGCTCATAATAATAATATCGGTCGGGTTCACGTCCATGGGCCTGACGATTGCGTCGTTGATGGACACCATGGAAGGGTTCAACGTCATAATGAATTTCATAGTGATGCCGATGTTCCTGCTCAGCGGCGCTTTGTTCCCGATATCGGCCACAAGCGGCATCATGGCAACGGCCGTGTACGTGAATCCGATGACGTACGGCGTCGAGGCGCTGCGCTACGCGGCGATAGGCGTGTCATCCACGAGTCCGGTGACGTCGATGTCCGTCGTGCTTGCGTTCACTGCGGCGATGGCCGTGATAGCCACGGTCGCGTTCAACAGGCGAAGATAAAGCGGACGAAACAAAAATAAAATTATAGTGATGCCGATGGACAGCGACCGCAAGCGCGAGTTCTTCTTCTACCAGCCGGCGTTCTTCGGAAGGCGCGCGCAGCGGCGCAGCGGTCCGAGGCTTACGGTGGCGCTCATCGCGATTTGCGCTGTCGCATTCATAATCGATTTGCTTTTCTCCGTCTCGGACTACCTCGCGTTCACGCCGGCGTACGCGTTCGCGGAACCGTGGACGTTCGTGACATCGATTTTCATGCACGCCGGCTTCGAGCACCTGTTCTTCAACATGTTCGCGCTGTACATGTTCGGCATCTACCTCGAGGCGCGCGTCAAGCCGGGACAGTTCCTGTTCATATTCTTCGCGGCCGGCATACTCGGCAACGCGGCGTACTGGCTGACCGATCCGCTGGGCATAATTCCGGCCGTGGGCGCGAGCGGAGCCATCTACGGCGTCATGGGAATGCTTGCCGTGCTCTATCCGGGGCTGACGGTGTACGTGGGGTTCGCGCCCATGCCGATGATTTTCGCGGCAGTGCTTTGGTTCGTGCTGGAGTTCAGTGGCATGTTCACGCCGTCTGACATAGCGCACCAGGCACACCTGGCCGGGCTGGTCGCGGGCGCGGCCTACGGGCTGTACGTCAGGCGTCAGCGCAGCAAACCAGTGTACTTCTGGGAGCGCTGAAACGGCAGCGAAGACGGCTTAAGCTTTGCCGCGAATTTATTCTTATCGAATTTTGCGAGGATGTAGGCGCTTGCAAGCCCAAACGCAAAGCATGCTGGAACTGAACCAGCTCCTGTACGACGCCGCGACTTTTAGACCGAGCTACACGCTCGACGACATAATCAAATCCATCGAGGAGGCGAAGGGCGAGCAGTTCCCTGGGTGGCTCTACAGCAAGGACTGCTATTTCGCCGACGAAGCCATGCTGACTTACGCAAAGGAATACGCAAAGACGTACTCCTCTATAGACAGGCGCCTGACGGGCATAGGCATGGGCATAGGCCACCTGAAAACCAATACGGTCTTCGAAGAAGAAGGCGGCCGGCTGGAATACAAAATCGAGCTGGACCATTACGAAGCATTGATATCGCCGGAGAACGGCAAACTCTGCTACTGGATGGATCTTACCGAATCCATGGTGGACCACATAAACAAGATATGCTCCAAGAAACACCACGGGTCGACACGGCTGTACGCTTGTACGCAAAGCTACGCTTTTCTGGGCAGGTTCAGCCCCCACGAAGAAATACGCGCCAGCGTCAAGCGAAGGAGGGGCTGGGATGGGCCGCCTTCGAGAATTTTGGACAAAAGGATACAGCTCATAAAAACCAACGGCGAGAAAAGCGACAAGATTCCGCCGAAGGACAAGAAGTACGAGGGCGTGCTCAAGGACTGGGTCGGCACGCTCGTGAGGTCGAGGCTCTTCATACCACCGAAGACAGCCAACACACTCCTTCCCAAGCACGTTCAGGGCAATCTCATAACGGGCGGCAAAACCCTTGACATCAAGGAACTAAAAAGGCGCCCCTCGTGACAGAAGTCAAGCGCAAGCTACGGAACCGAACCCACGCAAACCAAGATTAACCAGCGGAACGAATAGCTATTCATGAAGGTCGACTTCGACGGCCTCATAGACAGGCACCTCATGCGCGAGCAGCGGCCGAAGGCCGTCGGACGCTACTACCCGTCGGAGATAGGCAAGTGCATACGCAACGTCTGGTACACGTACAACCACCCGCACGAGATCAAGCCCGAGCTGCGCCGCATATTCGAGATGGGCAACATACTGCACGACTTCGTCATAGAAGTCCTGCGCGACACGCGCAACGGCGACGTGCAGCTGCTCGAGGCGGAGATGCCTTTCAGGCTCGAGTTCGGCGAGGCCGAGAACGCATTCGTGGTATCGGGCCGCATCGACGACCTGCTGTTGCTGAAGTGCGGCGAGAAGAAAATCCTGGTCGAGGTGAAGTCGTCGAAGAGCCTGCGGTACGTGCGCGGGCCGATGGAGCACCACAAGACGCAGCTGCAGTTCTACATGTACGCCACGGGCGTGCACGACGGCGTGATGCTGTACGTGGACAAGAGCACGCTGCAGACCAAGAGCTTCGAGGTCTCGTTCTCGATGGACCAGGCCAAGCGCATAATCAACAAGTTCCGCGCGCTGCACAAGCACCTGACAGCCTCGACGCTGCCGGCGCCCGAGGCGAAGAAGCTCGCCGACGAGAGATGGATGTGCGGCTACTGCGAGTACGCCGACAAGTGCGCGAAGGACGAGAAGTGAATCGTGCGGGAGGCGGGATTTGAACCCAACATAAAAATCAATTATGATTTTTAAACATTAACCTCGCGAAGGTTTTTGGATTTGAAGGTAAATATGTTGCCTTATCAAGAAATGGGAAGAAAACCAAGAATTCACCAAATTCGGCCATCGAATAAAGTAAAGATGAAGAATTGTAAAAAGATTCTTTTGCCCTTCTGAAATATTCAAGAGCAATACTTCTTGCCATTTTTTGGTCAATCGATGGCAGTGTATATCTTCCTGTACTTATGTTATAACCCCTGTCATTAAAATCATCAATTATTTGCATTCCGTCGGCTAAACGCCTTGAACCATTAGCTATTCTTTGATTAGTTACTTTACTCGCAAAATGTTCAACAAACTTGCCAGTTTTCCCATCAACTATAGCTAAATATGTTTGAAGGTCTGGTTGAATTCTCATAAATCTTAACTCGTCTTCTTTTCTGACGATTTCGTAAGTACGCATGGCCATTTCTATGTCTGATTCATCAAAAATACCAAGATTAAAAAATTTGTAAACGATTCTCCAAACATCTTTCTCTTTAAATTCGATATAAGGAGTTTGAACACCTCTTCTTACATCCCCATCCATAACATCTTTCAGTAATGTTGCTAATCTAGCTGCCAATTCAGCTTTCGCTGCTGTTTCTATGTCAGCCTTCCTGTGTTTTGATGCTTCAAAAATCGACACTCCAATTATAGTTCTCCCACCATTCAGGGCATTTCTTGTTTTTTCATCAACCAAAGAAATGTATTTTTCATTCAAGTAATTATCCAATGCACTCGCTGTCCTTATATATTTTAAAGTGTTTGAAACAATCTTTAGTTTCATGATAATTTTACAAACAGTAAAAGATTTAAGATGTGCGGGAGGCGGGATTTGAACCTGCGAGTCATGTAGGCTATCTTAGAAAGTCATTAAATTTACTTTGATTCGCCTTTCGCATACCTGCTCCTGCCGAACCCGCGCTTGTACGAGCGGTAACGCTTCTTCGGCTTCTTCTCAGGCTGATAGTCGTCCCAACCCACGGCCGTCACCACCACGCGCCTACCACTCGCGCCTGTACTCACTTCTTTTTCTTCTTTCCCCTGCTCCCACAGCAACCACACGCCATCCTCGACAACCTCCTGCAGGCAGTTCCTGCCTTCTGAACTATTTTCTCGCGGCAGCTCTTATTTCTTCCACTTGCTCTTCAGCCCGCGCCAGTCCTTCTCGTAATCGCGCTTGCCCTTCCACGGCTGCTTCCTGTTCTTCAGGTACAGGAATACCGCAAGCGCGCCCCCGACCACCACGGCCACGGACTCGGCCAGCAGCACATAGTCGATCTCCCCTCCGAGCCACACGAAGCCAAGGCCGGAAGCCGCGCACGCGTACTCCGCGCAGGCCTCGCCCTCGGCGCAGTCGCCGTCCCCGCAGCACTGCACCGCCTCGATTGTCGCAGCGCATACGCGCATCCCGGTCACGGGACTAAGCTTGCACACGTACGATGACTTCGTGAGGTCCGAGCACGAGACGATCGGGCAGTCCGCGTCGGTCTGGCACTCGTCCACGCGCAGCGTGGTCGTCGTCGTAGGCACGGTCGTGGTCGTAGTGCTGGCAGCCGACCCGCCGAGCGTCTTCACAGCAGACTTCAGCGGCAGACCGCTTATCGTCGCAGCCTCCAGCGTGGCCGTGCCGTCCGCAGATATGGCCACTACGTCCACGCTGTACGTGCTTCCTGACGCGCCCGCCTTCATATCGTACACGATTAGGAACGCCCTGCTGGCGCCCGCGGCAAGCTCGTAGCCGCCCGCCATCTCGAAGCTTATCACGCCGTTGTCGCGCGTGTATATGCCATAGCCCAGTATGGTTTCGCCGCTGTCGTAGAGCCCGTTGTTGTTCAAGTCTTCGATAAAGTACACGACCTTCACGTCAGCGAGGTCGCTGCCCGTGCCCGAACCCGCCACCGAAAGCGAATGCATGTTCACGGCCTGCGCCGCGCCGGCGGTCAGGTTGAAGTGCAGCATGGTGTCGTGGCTCTGGTTGTCGAGCGGCCAGTTGCGCGCGGCCGGGTTCTTCGTGCCCGCGGCTAGGGAGAGCGTAGGCTTCGGCGTCGCCACCACGCTGAAGCCGGTTGCGGCCGCGCTGTCGATAAGGTCTATGGTGAAGTTGAACACGCCGTCGGTGTTGTTGTCCACCACGATGTCGTAAGCGCCGACCGTGGGGTTCGTCCAGAGCGCGGTGGCCGCTATGTGCCCGGTCGCGTTCGTCGACAGCGCAGTGTAGCCGCCGGCGCGCACGTCCGCAAGCGCGGTGCCATTCACCCAGCTGTTGCTGTCCTGCGTTATGTAGACGCGCACGGCCCGCACGCCAGACGACATGCTCGTGCTCGCCACGTACACGGTCTCGTTGCTGTAGAAGCTCTCCTTCACCGCGCCGGCCGCGTTCGCTGCCCACGCGTCCGCAGCAGCCGCGGCTCGAACGCAGACGCACGCGCAAAGCGCGATCGACAAAGCAAAAAGCGCGAAGGGTTTGAAGCGGTGTGCCATAAATCCTATTTGTCTTGCACGGATAAAACGCTTTGGCGGCCGCCGCGAGCGCAGGCAAACCTTTTTAATCGGCGGAAGGCAAAATGTAATAATGGCGAAGAGGGGGAGGCTGAAGCGCATACGCGCGAGGATAAGCGAGCACAAGCGGGCGGTACTCGGCGTGCTGCTGCTGATGATAATCGTGTCCGCGTCCTCGCTGCTCGTGACGCAGTATGTGCTGTTCTATTTGAACACGCTCGGCTTCGAGCGCATAGCGGTCGCCGCGCTGGTGCTGATAGCAGTGCTGCTTTTCGGCGTCGAGTCGCGCATGCGTGCGGCGGCCGCGGTCTCGAGGATAAGGTCTAGGGTGCGCAGGCTGCGAAATCGCAAGTCCCGCCGCAGACGAAGATAAGCCGCGTTTGCTTTTCCCTCTGCCTAAAGGCCCGCGTCCTTCCTAAGCGCGTCCGCCTTGTCCGTCTTCTCCCAAGTGAAGTCGGGATCGTCGCGTCCGAAGTGGCCGTACACCGCCGTTTTTCTGTAAATCGGCCTCAGGAGCTTCAGATAGTCTATTATGGCGCGCGGCCGAAGGTCGAAGTGCTTCCTTACCAGCTCGACGATCTTCTCGTCCGCAACCTTGCCCGTGCCGAAGGTGTTGACCATCACCGATATCGGCTGGGCGACGCCTATGGCATATGACAGCTGCACCTCGGCCTTGTCCGCCAGTCCTGCCGCGACGATGTTCTTCGCAACGTACCTCGCCATGTACGCGCCCGACCTATCCACCTTGGACGGGTCCTTGCCCGAGAAGCAGCCTCCGCCGTGACGGCCAGCGCCTCCGTACGTGTCGACGATTATCTTCCTTCCAGTAAGACCGCTGTCCGCCAGCGTGCCTCCGACGACGAAGCGTCCCGTTTCGTTTACATGATATTTGGTGTTCGCGTCCAGCATGCTCGCGGGTATCACGTGCTTGATGACATGCTCTATCACGTCGCGCTTGACCTGGTCGTGCCCGGCCTCCTCGCCGTGCTGCGCCGCGATCACCACTGCATCGACGCGCAGCGCCTTGTTGTCCTCGTATTCCACGGTCACTTGCGATTTCCCGTCCGGACGTAGGTACGGTATTATCTTCTGCTTCCTGCAGTCGGCCAGGCGCTTCACCAGCTTGTGCGCGAGCATTATCGGCAGCGGCATGAGCTCGGGCGTCTCGTTCGTCGCGTAGCCGAACATCATTCCCTGGTCGCCCGCGCCCTGCTCGTGCGTGGCCGTTTGCGTGACTCCTTGCGATATGTCGGGCGACTGCTCCTCTATCGAAGTCAGGACGCCGCACGTCTGCCAGTCGAGCCCGTCCTTCGCGTTATCAAAGCCGATGTCCTTCAGCGTCTGCCTGACTATGTGCGGGATGTTGATGTACGTCTTCGTTGTTATCTGGCCCGTCACGATCACGGTGCCCTGCATTATCAGGTTCTCGCAGTCCACCCTTGCCTGCGGGTCCTTCTCGAAGATTGCATCGAGCACTGCGTCCGACAGTTGGTCAGCTACCTTGGACAATGGTTAAACGCCATTTTTATCCGGATGACCTTCTGCAACGCTTTCAGATGTGAAGAAATACCTTCCCTTGTTCTCCATTGAATCACCTGTAAAGCAGTTGCCCCGCACGCTTATTAATATTTTACTGAAACAAATATTCCTATAGGAATAGCCGCGAAAGGCATTTGAACGGATGGTTTGCATGGTAATGCCGGACGTGCGCGAGATCGGCCGAAGGAGAAAGGCCGCGGGAATGACGCAGAAGGAGCTGGCGCTGCGCGCGGGCGTGAGCCAGTCCATCATCGCGAAGATCGAATCGGGAAGCGTGCAGCCCAGCTACGACATCGTCAAGCGCATATTCTCAGTATTCGACGAGCTCGGTCGGGCGTCCGAGGTGCGCGCGAAGGACATAATGAGCCGCAGCGTCGTGACTATAAGCAAAACAAGCACGGTGGGCCGCGCCGTTGAAATCATGCGCAAGCTCGGCTATTCGCAGCTGCCCGTGACCGACGGCGCGCAGGTCGTAGGGCTGATAGCGGAGAAGAACATCCTTGACATCGTGGCGAGCGGAAAGAGCATAGCCGACATCATGCGCAAAAAAATAGAATCCGTAATGGACGAAGCCCCGCCCATGGTGGGCGAGAACGAGCCCATCGCGTCGCTCTCGGGCCTGCTGCAGAACAACGCCGCGGTGCTAGTTGTGAAAGGGAACAAAACGGCTGGCATAATAACTAAGGCCGACATGTTCAAGATAGCGAAGAAATGAGTTACCAACCCATTCCTCTGTGCACAATCACACCAGACCGCATTTTAAATTTGAATAACAAGTAGGCCGAGAATAATAAAATTCCTATAAATAGGATTGAAAAAAATATTGAAATTCCATAACCGATTTCTTGTCCGCTTTGAGAATTTATGGTTCCAATAAAAGAGAAAAACATTCCAAAAATAAGTGCATAGGCAGCCACAAAAATAAGTATAGCAGCTAGTCCTTCCCATAACCAAAGTTCCAAATCCGATCTCGGTTCTTTGTATTCAAACTTTTTGAACAGCCTGTATGGTATATAGCCTCCAAGAAATGCCGAAAATATGTAAAAGGGATACATAACAAAAGGAATCAGTGAAGAATAGACATCATTGTTATTGATTTGAAGATTGGACAAACCTAAAATCAAAAGAACAAACGTTCCATACCAGACTAGAGGATTATTAACAATACCTTTTAGTTTTTGTGTATTGATTTTACGTATCGATCTCGGGTTAAACGGTCTTTCAGGCGGTTCTTCCTCAAAATATTTTTTATGTCTTGCATTTTTCCTAGCTTCTTCGTCCCAGATGTCGAATATTCCGCGAACCCGTTCTTTCTCCTCTTCTTGTTTTTTTCGTAAGTAATCCTTGTAATCAACGCAAGCGTGGTCTTCTGGTTTATAATGCTCTTCGCAGAAAAAATTATTACAATATCTGCATTTCTTTATAGCAACTTTTCTAACGCATCTATAGCACTTTTTTTTAGCCACACTCTCAATTAGACCTTATTTTTAATGAGATAAAAATGTTTCGAAAGAACTCTATCCGATGTAGTTCGGCACTTCGCCCTTGGTTTGGTCTTCCTGTACCTTCTTCCTGCGCTCCTCGAAGCTGGTGTAGTGCTTCTGCAGGTTCGGCGTTATGCTCGGCATTATATTCTTGAACGCCTCCTCGAAGTGCTTCGGCTTGATCTCCTTGGCGTCCATGTCCTCGCGCAGCGCGTTCATCCCCGCCTCCCTTGCGAGCGACTCGATGTCCGCGCCGCTGAAGCCTTCGGTGCGCTTCGCCATGTCCTTCAGGTCGATGCCCTTGAGCGGCATGTCCTTGGTGTGTATCTTGAATATCTCCAGCCGGGTCTTCTCGTCGGGCATGGGCACACGCAGCAGCCGGTCGAAGCGGCCGGGCCGCAGCAGCGCGGAATCGATCATGTCCGGCTTGTTCGTGGCTGCCAGTACAACCACGCCCTTCAAATCCTCAAGCCCGCTCATCTCCGAGAGTAGCTGCGAGACGACCGTCTCGGTGACCTGCGTGCCCGTGTACACCCCGCGCCTGGGCGCGAGCGCGTCTATCTCGTCGAAAAACACAACCGTCGGCGCGACCTGCCTTGCGCGGCGGAATATGTCGCGTATCGCCTTCTCCGACTCGCCAACCCACTTGGAATAGACCTGCGGCCCCTTTATGGAAATGAAGTTAGCGCCGCTTTCCGTGGCCACGGCCTTCGCCAGCATAGTCTTGCCCGTTCCGGGAGGCCCATACAAAAGTATGCCCTTCGGCGGCTTGATGCCCACGCGCGTGAAGCTCTCCGGGTTCTTCAGCGGCCACTCGACCATCTCCATCAGCCGCTGCTTCACGTCGTCCAGCCCGCCGATGTCCGTCCAGCGCACTTTCGGCACCTCCACCAGCACCTCGCGCATCGCGCTCGGCTCGACCATGCGCAAGGCATTCTCGAAATCGGCCTTCTGCACGACGAGCTTCTCCATTATCTCGCGAGGCAGCTCCTCCTCGTTCCTCCATTTTATCTCGGGCAGCACGCGCCTCAGCGCGCTCATCGCCGCCTCCTTCACGAGCGCGGCCACGTCCGCGCCCACGTATCCGTACGTGACATCGGCGAGCCAGTCGAGGCTCACGGCCTTGTCCATGGGCATGTTGCGCGTGTGGATCTTCAGCACTTCCAGGCGTCCGCCCCTGTCGGGCACGGGTATCTCTATCTCCCTGTCAAACCTCCCTCCGCGCCGCAGCGCCGGGTCGATTGCGTTAGGCCTGTTCGTCGCAGCGATCACTATGACCTTCCCGCGCTTCTTCAGCCCGTCCATGAGCGTGAGCAGCTGCGAGACCACGCGCCGCTCGACCTCGCCGGTCGTATCCTCGCGCTTGGGCGCTATGCTGTCTATCTCGTCTATGAAGATTATGCTCGGCGCGTTCTTCTCGGCGTCGTCGAATATGTTGCGCAGGTTGGCCTCGGACTCGCCGTAGAATTTTGACATTACCTCCGGACCCGATATCGAAATGAAGTTCGCGCCCGATTCGTTCGCCACTGCTTTCGCCAGCAGCGTCTTCCCCGTGCCGGGCGGGCCGTACAGAAGCACGCCCTTCGGCGGCTCCACGCCCAGCCGTTCGAATATCTCCGGATGCCTCAGCGGCAGTTCGATCATCTCCCTGACCTTCTCGACAACGCCCCTCATCCCACCGACGTCCTCGTACGTCACGGTCGGCACGCCGCGCTCCTCGAGCTTCATGTCCTCCGGCGCGCGCGACTGCATCTCCAGATCCGTCGCATCCGTGATAACGACTATGCCCTTCGGATCCGTGTCCGTGACGACGAACCTCGTCTCCTCCGAGAAAGGCGTGAAGAACGCATCGAAATCCATTCCGAAGAAATCCTCGAAGAAGCTGGCCGACTCGTCCCTGCGCCTCATCACAGGCGAAGGCACGATCACGTCGCCCTTCATCACCGGGCGCTTGTATATGTTCTGCCTTATCAGGTTCGGCGAGATGTGTATGACCAAGCCTTTCTGCGCGGGCGCGAGCGTGACGCGCTTCGCCTCCTTCGCGTCCGCCTTGCGGATTTTGACGTACTCGCCGACGCCGCTGTCGCAGTTCCTGCGCATTATGCCGTCCAGGCGCGCGATCTTCAGCCCCACGTCCGACGGGTACGAGCGCACGGCTATGCCCGCGGTCTTCTTGTTGCCCTCGATCTCGACTATCTCGCCCTCGCGTATGTTCAGCTCCTTCATGGACTCGGAGCCTATCCTGACTATGCCTCGGCCCGCCTCGGCGCGCTCCGTCAGCTCGCCGACCTTCAGCTTGACCTCGTCAGCCATGTGCAATCTTCCTCTTCATTAAATTTCGTGACGCAATCAAAAATATCTATTCCAGAACCTCCTCGTCTTCGGCCTCGCCCCCCTCGAGCTCGTCCTCCTCGTCGAGCATCACGCGGAACGTGCGCCACATGACCTTGTTCGCCCAGCCGCGGAAGAACTTGAAAACATCGCCGGCCTTGTCCTCGTCGATGATTATCGAGCTCTGGTCCACCTTCTTGTGCGGCACGCGGTCCAGCACGCCGTGGCGCTCGTACGTGTATTCTTTCTCATGCCCTCCGGCGTCCTCGGTCTTGACTGTCTGCTTCCAGCCGTACAGCCCGCGGAAGAACTTGTTGCGCTCGGACGCGCTGTCGAACTTCTCCCCGCGCACGCTGAAGCACACGAGCGTCGCGCTGCGCTCCATGACGCGCTCGTCTCTCGTCCGCTGCATTTCCTTCAGCGCCTTCCTCTCCTTCTCGCTTCGCATAGCAGTCCGCCTTTTTTGTGTGTACGTGCACTAAAATTTTTAATGTATTATATCCTAAAAAGTATATAAAGGTGACGGTCGCGGGGTTTCGCAGGAAATTTCGCAGAAACGCGGAACGCTCAGCGCCTTCTCCTTCTGCCATTATACCTGTCCTTCATGAATACGTAGAACATGACGGACACGACCGAGGCCACGGTGGTCGTGACCACGAGCAGCAGTATGAACACGAACTTGATGTCCGCGGTTATCGGTCCGAGCGTCGCGGCCAGCACGGTGAACACGAACGAGAAGACTATGCACACGGTTAATATGAAGAGCGGCAGCAGGCTGCTTAAGCGGTTGTTCGCCTCGCCCTTCCTCATCGCGTCGTCCTCGCGCTTCGCCATAATAATAATTGCCCCCGAGGATTAATAAATCTCAGGGTATTAATGTTTTGCCTTTCAATTTTATTACATGGGCAAGCTCGCCGGCATCAAGTCCTTCGAAGACATGCGGAATATGCTAGTGGAGGATTTCGACGGAAGGGAGCTGTACAAGGACCCGGACCTGTACGCCGTCAATGAAACGGACGGGATACGGGTTGTCATCAACAAGCTTGCCGACAAACGCAACCGGGTTGGCGCGGTTGTCGTACTCGACGACGGCAGAAGGGTCAGTGGGCTGATTCGAAGAAAGGGCTTCCTTGCGGCGTTCTACTTGTTCTCCGCCTGCGGCGAGACCGGAATTGACGTTTCCGCCAAGGAGATATTCGAGAAGCAGCCGCACTACCCGATATTCCCGAAGGTAATGACATCCGAAACGCTTGATTACGCGATTTTTATCAAGAGAAGATACCAGTGCGACAACGTCCCGGTGGTCGGGCCGGACGGAGGGTTCGAGGGATTCATAGCTACGTACTTCAAAGGTGGGCTTGTCGCTGCCTTTTCGACAGTGATAAAGAACAGTACTTAGGTTCGGATTGTTTTTCGGCCAAACTTCTTGCCAGGAGGCTTCTTCTTTCCCCATCCTTCCTTCGTCTTGCACTTGTGGTTTATGCACATCCTCCAAGGCTTGCGGCCGCGCTGGACGATCTGTATCATCGGCATCTTGCACTCCGGGCACGCGGTCCCGAGCTTGATGAGAAGCCCGCGCTGCGGCAGGGGGAACGCAGTGCTGCACTTCGGGTACGAAGAGCACCCGATGAACCTTTTTTTCGTGGCTTTCGAAACTATCACGCGCAGCTCGCCTCCGCAGTTCGGGCACGTGCCGATCGCGCGCTCCTCCCGCCGCGATTCGACCAGACCGTCCAGCAACTTCTTCCCGATCCCCGGTTCGTTCTGCTTGAACTCCGCCAAAAGTTCAGTCAAAACGGTTTTAGCTTCGTCCAACACCCCATCACGCTTCTTCTTTCCGGCCTGCACGTCCTCCATCTCCTTTTCGAACCTGCGCGTCAGCTCCTCGCTCAGTATGCGCGGGCAGTGTTCCTTCAGCACGACTGTCACGACCTCGCCCAGCTTGGTTACTTGGATGGTCCTGCCTGTTATGTACTTGCGGTCGTACAGCGTCTGCAGGATCTCGGCGCGCGTCGCACGCGTGCCCAATTCCTTCTCCTCCATCGCCTTCAGTATCGATGCCTGCGTGAACCGCGCCGGCGGCTGCGTCTGCTTCTCGAGCATTTCAATCTTCTTCACGCCCAAAGCATCGCCAGCTTTCATCTCTGGCAGAGGCTCCTCGGCGAGTGACGCGTACTTTCCATAAAATTTCAACCAGCCCGGCTCGAGCGTGGTGTGGCCGCTCGCCTTGAACGCGTGTCCGTTTATGTCCAGCTCGGCTGCAACCGATTCGCGCACAGCATCGTCCGCGAAAACCGCAAGGAAACGCCTCACGATCAAATCGTACATGTTCCTGTGCGACGTTGGAAGCTTTGACAAGTTCGGAGTTTCTGCGGTCGGATAAATCGCAGGGTGCGCGGGGTCGTCGCGCCTGCCTTCTGTCGGAACCAACGAAGCCTTTCTGTTCAGTTCGGCCGCGAGCTTTGCGTAGGTCGAAAGTTTCGAAAGCGCTGAAAGTATTTTCTTGTAGCCTATGCTCGGCGGGAGCTTCTGCGACGACGAGCGCGGATACGAAACCGCGCCCGCTTGGTACAAATCCTCGACGATGCCGAGCGTCTGCTTCGGCGAGTATCGGAAATGGTTGTAGGCTTCGGCCTGCAAGTCTGTGGTGTTGAACGGAACGGGCGGCGACTGTTTGTACGCACGCTTTGATATTTTTTTAACGATTGCTTTTGCGTTTGGCGTGCCGCACGCATCGCGTATGCGCTCAGCTTCGGCCTTTTCCCAGATGCTGCTCTTCTCGTACCACGCTTTGAATTCCTTGCCATGCGCATCGAGCGTCGCTACAATCTGCCAGAATTTCTTCGGCACGAACGCGCGGATAGCAAGCTCGCGCTCCAGGAGCATCGCGAGCGTCGGTCCCTGAACGCGGCCCGTGGACAACAATGCGAAACCTTTCTCGGCAGCGTGCTTCATCGCGGTCGTCAGCGCGCGCGTCATGTTGATGCCCCAGAAGAAATCCAGATAATGCCTCGTCAGCCCGGACTCGACCTGGCCGAAATCCATGCCCTTCGCCCGCTTCTCGTACGATTCGACGAGCTCGTCCTTCGTCAGCGTCGAGAACTTCATGCGCTCCGCGTCCGTCCTGTCTGCGATATGGTGCACTATATTGTACCCTATTACGCTGCCTTCGGTGTCGTAGTCCGTGGCCACGATGAGGTTCGATGCGGCCCACGTGTCCAACGCTTCCTGCATGTTCCTGTAGTAGCGCTCGGAGAACTCGCTGCCCTTCTTCTCGTATGCCGGGATCCAGCGCGTCGCGAAGGTCGGATAGCCCCAGCCGCTTTTGTCTTTGACAGTGTCGAGCGCGAGCAGGTGCCCCACTGCCGGGACGACGACAAACTTCCTGCCTTCCTTTTCGAACTCGTACCAGTAAGCGCCGCGTTTCGCGATCTTCCTCGCTGCCTTCCCGGCCAGCGCCTCGGCAATGCGCGTTGCTGCGTCCGGCTTCTCGGTTATTATCACGCTAAGCGCAGCGCTTGTAGCTTCGACTGTTTTCCTTTTTCGGCCGGCCAGAGAACCACCCAAGTGCAACTGTCTATAAATTCTTCTCGCAGGAATTAAAGCGAAACGTAGAACGAACGCTGCCTACTCTATCACTACGGCCTGCGTCCTCGAGCTCGTCTGGAAGATGGCCTCGAGCGCGGTCAGCCTGCTTTCGAGGAAAACGAGCTTGTCGATGACGTCGTTCATCCTCCCCTCGAAGTCCTGCATGCCCAGCTGGCCCGGCACCGACGGCGCCGCTTCCGCGCCCTTCTGCATGTCGATCACCGTGCGCTCCGCGTTCTCGAGCCTGTCCGCCAGCTCCTTCATGATAACAAGCACTTCCGCGGAAACGCCGCCCTGCGACTCGCGCCCGTGCGCCGCGTCCAGCTTGCGAACGGCCTCGCCCAGCTCCTCAACCCTGCCTTCGAGCCTCCTCGCCCCGCCGACTTCCGCGGCCACGCCGGCAAGCTCGTCCTTGCTCGCCGCGCGCTTCAGCCCGAACTTCGTCATCTCGATTTCTTTCCTCGCGTCAGCCACATCCTTGCCCAGGTCCTGCAGCTCGCGCTCGGAACCGCGCATCGCGGCAAAGCGTTTGTCCATGTTCTCGTACATCATCTCCACGCGGTTCGACAGCCTGCCCATCTCGTCCTTCACGAAATTGAACTGCCTCAGCTTGTCGTCTACCTCGCGCTGCAGCCCGGTCAGCCTCTCGAACCCTTCGAAGCGCCTCGAAGCAGCCTCGGCGTCGTGCGCCGTCCTTGCCGTTTCCTGCACAACGCGCTCCACCGAGTCCATGCGCAGCTTCGCGCCCTCCAGCTCGCGCTTCATGTTCCGCAGCTCGTCTATCATCTTTTCCGATAACGGGCTGTCGCCGGCTTCGCCTGCGTGCACGGCCGCCAGCCGCTGCTCCATCGCCGCGATCTTCATCTCGTTCTCGACGCGCTTGTCCGAAAGTATGTCTATGGCGCTTTTCAGAGAGTTGACCTTGCTGTCTATAAAGCCAAAGTCGGCGGTCGTAATCTGCGCGCCTTTGATGCCTTCCTGCACGCGCTTGTCTATGTTGCGCTTCAGGTCTTCCACGGACATGCGCATCAGGC
>Ga0315279_10003133_pt1 | contig 23553 bp, 14 predicted proteins | sample YL17G06_20_MG_FD_203694 | JGI IMG/M metagenome (GOLD analysis project Ga0315279, IMG submission 203694) | Sediment microbial communities from Yellowstone Lake, YNP, Wyoming, USA - YL17G06_20 | ecosystem: Environmental > Aquatic > Freshwater > Lake > Sediment | place: USA: Wyoming | collected...
CCCGACTAACGCAGGGCCAGCTGGCCAAGAAGCTCGACATCCGGCAGAACATGGTCAGCGATTACGAACGCGGTCGACGCCCTCTTTCTCCGGGCATGGCCAAGCGATTCAGCGCCGTCCTTCAGGTTCGAGAAAAACAATTGAAGTATGGCCACGTCCTTCCTGATGAAACCGAAAAGTAAACCCCGACGTGGGAAAATCCCTCCCGATAGCGTCCTTGACATGTTCTGAACACCGGAATATTCTTTTCTACTATGGATGGGGGTAGCGAATTAATATTGATCCAGAAGGCCGGAAGCTTGGATAGGGTTTTTAGCCCTTTCTGGGGTCGTCCTTTAGCGGCCGCGCCATAGAGGTCGCCCAGATCAGCCCAAAAGTTTTTAAGTAGCGAATTATACGAGCCTGCCTATGAATTTAACCTCTTACCATACAAAGTACTATGCCCATGAACTTACGCGTCGGTGCGCGCCAGACAGCGTCGAGAAACTCGCGGGCGCTTTGGTTGACGCTCAGGTTGACCTGAATCCTCACCAGGTTGACGCCGCGCTGTTCGCGTTTCGGTCCCCTCTCTCCAAGGGTGCCATCCTGGCGGATGAGGTAGGACTTGGCAAGACAATCGAAGCTGGCCTCGTTGTTTCTCAGAAGTGGGCGGAGCGCCGTCGGCGAATCCTTGTCATCACCCCTGCCAATCTCCGAAAGCAATGGCATCAGGAACTCACCGAGAAATTTTTTCTGCCTTGCCGTATTTTGGAAACGAAGTCCTACAACGCGGCCATAACGGCAGGCAACGACTTCCCCTTTCGGGTGCGTGAGGTGGTGATCTGTTCCTACCAGTTCGCCCGCACCAAGGCGTCGGATGTCCAGTCGACACCGTGGGACCTCGTGGTTATTGACGAGGCACACCGTCTCCGTAACGTGTACAAACCGTCAAACGTCATCGCCAACACGTTGAAACTAGCCCTGAAGGATACGCCCAAACTTCTTCTCACGGCCACCCCGCTCCAAAACTCCCTTCTTGAGCTTTTCGGACTGGTTAGTTTCATTGACGCCCACACCTTCGGCGATCTGAGGAGTTTCCGCGAACAGTTCGCGATCCTCAACGAACAAACCATATTTGACGCACTCAAGGCGCGGTTGAAGCCGATCTGTCACCGTACCCTTCGGCGGCAAGTCCTGCCCTATGTACGATTCACCCAACGCCTGCCGATCGTCCAACCGTTCACCCCGGAGGATAGTGAAGACCGACTATACAACCTGGTGTCGGACTACCTCCGGCGGGGGAATCTACAGGCACTACCGGCCAGCCAACGATCACTGATGACGCTGGTGTTGCGGAAACTACTTGCCTCTTCGACGTTCGCCATTGCCGGAGCACTCGATTCCATGAGTCGGCGACTCCAACTCCGACTTAAAAAACACGATGAAACTGCCCAGCCCATTCAAGAACAGCTTCAAGCGGATTACGAAGCACTTGACGAAACGGCCGAGGAATGGCCGGAGAATGGGCAGCCCCAAGGACTCTCCGTGGAGGATCGCGCTGCCATCGAACAAGAAATCACCGACCTTGAGGAGTTCAGACAACTCGCCGTCTCCATTACCCACAATGCCAAGGGGCACGCCTTGCTTTCTGCGCTTGTAATCGCATTCGCGAAGGCCGCCGAACGCGGCGCAGAACCCAAAGCCCTTATTTTCACAGAATCCCTACGCACGCAGACTTATCTCCTTCGCGTGCTGGCAGACAGTCCTTGGCGCAATGGCATCGTCTTGTTCAACGGCTCCAACAACGATGAACGCTCTCGAGAAATTTACGCCGAATGGATGCAGCGTCACCAGGGGACCGACCGGATCACCGGTTCGCGCACAGCCGATATGCGTTCCGCGCTCGTGGATTACTTCCGGGAACAAGGTCAGATCATGATCGCTACTGAGGCGGGGGCGGAAGGGATCAATCTGCAGTTCTGCTCCCTCGTCGTCAATTACGACCTGCCATGGAATCCCCAGCGTGTTGAGCAACGCATAGGCCGTTGCCACCGTTACGGCCAACAACACGACGTTGTCGTTGTGAACTTCCTGAATCAGAAGAACGAAGCCGATCAGCGCGTGTTTCAGATCCTGTCAGAGAAGTTCAAGTTGTTCGAAGGCGTTTTCGGCGCGAGCGACGAGGTCCTGGGGGCCATCGAGTCCGGCGTCGAATTCGAGAAACGCATCGCCGACATCTACCAACGTTGCCGGCGGCCGGACGAGATCAATGCCGCCTTCGATCAACTCCAACTGGAACTCAACGCCCAAATCACCGACGCCATGACCCGCACACGGCAACAATTGCTGGAGAACTTCGACGACGAGGTCAGAGAGAAGTTGCGCGTCAGGGACGAAGACTCAAAGGCTTATCTGAATCAATTTGAGCGCATGCTCATGCAACTCACGCGCCACGAACTAGACGGCCATGCCGAGTTCACCAGCGATTCCGCTTTTCGGCTGAAATCCCTGCCATTCCCCGGCGACATCCCCCTCGGCCTCTATGAACTTCCCCGGCGCTCCGGGGAGGCGCACCTTTACCGCCTGAACCATCCGCTCGCCGAAGGGCTCCTGGCCCAAGCAAAGACCCGGACACTGCCGCCCGCCGAAATCGTGTTTGACTACACAGGCCACGACGGCAAGGTCAGCATCCTTGATCCGCTGACTGGGCAGTCGGGTTGGGTCAGCTTGAGTCTTCTGACGGTCGAATCCCTCGACCAGGCCGAAGACTACTTGATCTTTGCCGGCGTGACGGAACAAGGGCAGCCGATGGAGGAGGAGTGCATCCGACGCCTCTTCACGTTGTTAGCACGCGACCAACGCTCTCTGTCCGCCATCCCGCAGCAACCCATGTTGGAGGAACAGACGAATGAGCGGAAGACCGCCATTCAGCGAACGATTTCAGAGCGAAATGCCGCGATCTTCGAGGCCGAGGCAGTGAAACTCGACGGCTGGGCGGACGACCTGAAAGTCGGTCTTGAACGGGAAATCAAGGACTTGGACCGGCAGATCAAGGAAGCGCGCCGTGCTGCTACCGCCGCCCTTACGCTCGAAGACAAACTCGCCGGTCAGAAACAGGTCAAGGCCCTCGAAGCCCAGCGAAACATCAAACGCCGCGCTCTTTTTGACGCGCAGGATGCGATAGACGCGCAACGGGAGCGACTCATTGCCGAAATTGAGGGCAAGTTGTTGCAGCGGACGATGATGAATACCCTCTTTACAACACGATGGAGACTGATATGAGTGCCGCGGACCCAACTGCCAACTACGCAAAGAGCAGGAGCGAGCTGAAGACGGTGAAACCTCTCATAGCATCGCTTATCGCCATTATCGCCGCATGGTGAACCATGGAACTATCCCAGATCAAAAGGCAGATGCAGGACCACCTGCAAGAGGGACTGCTACTGATCGTGGGCACAGGTCTGTCAATTGCTGAGGGAGTACCCGGGATGGGAGCCCTCGCGGAATACCTGAAGCGTGAGATACCTTCAAAACTTTTGTGTTCTCCCGATCCGGGCTGGGATCAGGTCGTAGCCGCATTGGATGGAGGCGATAACCTTGAAGTCGCGATGGGCAAGACTAGACTCTTGGCAACTACAGTCGAGGCAATAGTCGGAATAACTGCGGACCTTGTCCTTAGCGCAGAGCTCAGGGTATTTCAGCGGGTAATAGAGGGAACGACGGTTCTCCCCTTCACGATCTTCGCAAGACATTTGTTCAAGGCAGGACGGCGGTTCCACCTGATCACGCCAAACTATGATCGTCTCATTGAATTGGCGACAGAAGCGGCACACATTGGCGTGGACGGTCGTTTTATTGGTTATATGCACGGTCGGACCGACGCGAAGAGAGCGGCCGATGCTCATAGAGAATCCTATATGGCCGGGAGAAATGCCGCTTTCCGCCTTCTTCCATCCCTTTGCGTCCACAAACCCCACGGAAGCTTAGACTGGTTTGAAGTCGACGGCAGGGTTGTTCGTTGTCCGCTGCCAGTCGCGAAGACGCCGATCATTATTACCCCAGGAATAAGCAAGTACCGAGAAAGTTTTCGATGGGCGTTTGACGACCAGCGTACCGCAGGGAACCGCGCTGCTACCAATGCGACACGGTTGATGTTTCTTGGTTATGGATTCAATGACGATCATTTGGAACAATATCTGTGTCCTGGTTTGCGACTCACGAAACCCAGCCTTATAATGACGAAAGAGCTCACGGCGAATGCCAGAAAAGTGATTGTGAATAGTCCGGCAGTCGATGTGATTGCCCTAAGTGCAGTTTCCTCTAAGGACCTCCGTACTCAGATCGTTTCCTCACGAGGGGAGGAAATGATAGTCGACGAACAGCTCTGGAATTTAGCAGATTTCAACAAAGGAGTACTCTGATGCCCACTGCAGCTATGTCATTTGAACCGACTGAAGCAATAGGCCGAGTCATGTCAGTCGATACAATGCGGGTTTTTATCCATGTTGATGACCACGAATTATTGAAGAAAGTGATGGTCGGCAATCTCATCGCAGTTCAGGGGGCAACGGGTCATCAGTTTCTAATAGCGATTGTCGAACGAATCACCCGCCTTCCCGCCGATGTGAGCAAGGCCCTGGAAACGGTTAATGATGACGATACCATTCCGGAAAAAGAAGAACTGCAGGACACGATTCGCGCTGTTCTTGTCGGGACATATCGCACGAAAGACGGCGATGCTGGGCCTTCCTTCAAACGCGGTGCTGATTCTTGTCCACAGATTGACCAACCGTGCCACCTGATCAATGGAGCAAATCTAACAACGTTTATGGGAGTACTTTCCCAAGATGTTCCGACCGAAAAAGCGCTAAGGCTTGGACGCTTTGCCATCGACCCGACAGCAGAAGCTGTTGCCGACGGAGATAGATTCTTCCAGCGGCACGCGGCAATTCTTGGAAGCACGGGAAGCGGTAAGAGCTATGCTGCCGCAGCCATTCTTGAGAGAGCGAATACATTAAGTCACCCGAATATTATTTTACTTGATATGCATGGGGAGTACGCGTCTCTTGCCGTCGGCCAGAAGAACGGTTACGCGGATTACTTCAAAATTGCGGGGCCAGGCGATCTGGCGAAAACGAAGCCTATACATCTCTTCCTTCCTTATTGGACCCTTAACAGGGAGGAGATGCTGTCGATGCTTCTAGACCGAAGCGATGATAACGCGCCCAATCAGGCAATGCGCTTCACCTCGTTGGTCCTCGAAGGAAAGCGGGCGTTCCTTGAGGCACTGGGTCGAAAGGAAGTCCTCGCTTCGTTCACTGTTGATTCTCCCGTTCCGTATGACATTGGGGCCTTGGTTGATGCATTACGTGCTGATGACCAGGCGATGGTCGCCGGGAGTTCCGGGCGCGATAAACAGGGGCTTTGGCACGGCAAACTCACAAGGTTCATTGGTAGGCTGGAGGCAAAACTCGCAGACCGTCGTTATGGTTTTCTATTCCAGCCCCCTTCCACTACGAGCGAGTACCATTGGCTCCAGGAACTTGCGGTGAAGTTCTTGTCTGCGAAGAATGCAGGCAATTCCGGGATCAAGGTTATTGACTTCTCTGAGGTGCCATCAGACGTTTTGCCAACCGTGGTCAGCGTTTTTGCGCGTATTATGTACGACGTTCAGTTCTGGATGAAGGCAGTTTCACGCACACCGGTTTGTCTTGTATGCGATGAAGCCCATTTGTACCTGCCGGTTAGGTCTGATGCGGACGCGGTCACGAAACGCGCATTGGATACCTTCGAGCGAATCGCCAAAGAGGGGAGGAAGTACGGTTTCTCGCTGCTGGTAGTCAGTCAACGCCCATCCGACGTCAGCAAGACAATCCTTAGCCAGTGTAACAACTTCATCGCTCTCAGGCTGACCAATGAACAGGACCAATCGGCAGTGAAATCTGTCATGCCGGATAGCATGGCCGGAATTGCAGATGTATTACCATTGTTGGACATCGGCGAGGCGATTATCTTGGGAGATTCGGTCTTGCTTCCTTCGAGAATCCGACTCGAAAAACCAAAAGCGACTCCGTTGAGTCTTACCAAGAATTTCTGGCGCGAGTGGTCCGAGCGGTCCTCTGATACAATGGCAATTAAGACCGCTGTCGAGAACTTGCGCCGACAAACGCGAAGTGTTGATGACACAAAATAGGGCGTAAGTTGTCGAGGATTGATGATAAGTGGCAAATAGGAACCTGAGACTATGCCGGATCAAGAAGCCCATGCCGCTCAGATCGTGGAAGTTCTGAAACAACGGTACTTTCCGATCATACCTGAAATCGTGGTTCCTGGTTGGACTCCTGATCAGCACGAGAAGAACCGGCTTAGTCGTTCTTTGGCCGCACTTGCAGTTGAAGAACTCGCGGACATAACCCTGGCCCAGGCGGCGAATGCCGTTGTCGACGGAGGGAATGACAACGGTATCGACGCCGTATGTTTTGACCGCGCCACCAACCATCTGTGGCTTGTTCAAGCGAAGGCCGGCGATGCACCCGACATGGGGGATAATAAGAAGTTTTGCGATGGTATACGGGACTTGGTTGCTCGGCGTTTCGAAAGATTCAACGCGGCATTTGCGCGCCTTCGACCGGATATTGAAACCGCTTTGCAGACGGAGGGACTGCAAATCGTGGGCTGTCATGCGTATCTTGGAAACCCCCTTGGCCCCCACGCCATTACCGATCTGAACCAATTGGCGGCGGAGTTCAACCAATTCTTTCAACGTTTTGAGTGGAGGGACTTGAATGCCGCAACTATTCATGGCTGGTTGACAGCCCCCCATGCCGTCTTCCCACCACCTGTGACGGTTACAATCGAAAGCTGGTATGGAGTCACCAATCCACGACGTGCATATTACGGACTGATCACGGCGGGCCAATTGGCGTTAATGTACCAACAATATGGCAAAACTCTGTTCGAGAAGAACATTCGCCATTACCTCGGCGCGCTTTCGGTAAATGAGGCGATCACCGATACCGTGGTCAATCGCCCGCAGGACCTCTTCTACCTTAACAACGGAATCACCGCTGTGTGTTCCCAGATTGTGCCCGCGCCGGGTGCCACATACGACACGGGGCAATTTACCCTTCATGGCTTCTCGGTCGTGAACGGTGCGCAGACTGTTGGATCGATTGCCGCTGCACAGACGGCCACCGGAACAATTGACCCACAGGCTCGCGTTTTTATCACTCTTATCGAGGTCGGGCCTCCGCCCGATTCTCTTGGACCAGTAATCACCCGTAGTCGAAACACGCAGAACGCCGTTCATGGTTTACATTTCGCTGCCCTTGATCCCAATCAGGAACGACTGCGGCGGGATTTGGCCATATCTGGTGTGACATATTTATATAGACCCCCATTCGACACACAACAAGGGGGGATAAATGGCATTACATTGCCTGAAGCGGCCCTCGCGCTCGCCTGCTTCCAAGGCGTGACAAAAACTGTGGTTGCGGCAAAGAAGGAGATTGGCCAGGTGTTTGACCCGAATGGCGAAGTCTACCCGCGTCTGTTCCGGGATAGTCTATCCGGCGTTTGTCTTTGCCGCAGCGTGCGGGTTTATCAGTACCTGGATGGCATATTCGCCGCTTCTGAAAGCGCAGAGACAGATAACTTCCGTCGCATGTTCTACCATCACGGGCGGTTCTTTATCCTCCATATCCTTGCACGCCGCAAACGGCACCTCATCGAGAAACCGGAGGTGAATCTTTCACAACAGGACCAAACAGATTTGTCTCGTATGGCGCTTGAATTGGCAGAACTGATCTACGCAACGGCTGAAGCGCGTTTCCGGAGAATTAAAGGCTATCTCGCGATCTTCCGCAATATGACGGATGCACAACCTCTCGCGCAGGACGTGATGGACCGGTTGACACAACTCGATGCTGCAAGAGTTCAACCGCCACCGGCAAGTCCTATCTCGATTCCGCCGCAAGGAACAACTACAACATGAGCGTGATTCGCAAACCCAAACTCGAATTGACTTGGATCGGGAAGGAGAACCGGCCCAAACTGGAGCCGCGGATTCTGCTGGAAGACCCGGAGCGGTCCTATCATGCCAAACATCGCGTCAGCGACAAGGATCGTTTCGACAACCGCCTCATTTTCGGAGACAATCTTCTTGCCCCGAAATCACTCGAACAGGACTTCACCGGTAAGATTAGATGCGTCGTCATTGATCCCCCTTACAATACGGGTTCAGCGTTCACACATTATGACGATGGCATTGAGCATTCCTTATGGTTATCTCTGATTCGGGACCGGTTGGAACTGTTGCACCGACTCCTGACCGAAGACGGGAGCATTTGGGTAAGTATCGATGATACGGAGTATGCCTATCTTCGGGTATTGATGGACGAGGTATTTGGGCGTGAGAACTTTGCGACAACTGTCATCTGGGAGAAAAGGAAGACGCGCGAGAATAGGCGTGTCTTCTCATTCAAGCACGACTATATCGTTGTCTACGGTAAGAACAAGGAGGCCTTTGAAAACGGAAGAAACCCACTGCCATTGAGCGCAGACGTGAAAAACCGATACCGAAATCCTGATGATGATGCACGCGGACCTTGGCAATCAATCTCGGCTCTAGCACAGGCAGGTCATGGCACTGCGTCGCAGTTCTATACGCTGATTGCACCCAACGGCAAGAAGCATGCTCTACCACCCGGTAACTGCTGGCGATACACGAAAGAGCGGATGGCTGCCGCTATTAAAGAAAGCCGTATCTGGTTCGGCGCGGATGGAAACAACGCACCACGGATCAAGAAGTACTTGCGTGAATCGGAAGATGATGGCCTAACGCCAGAAACAATCTGGTATGCCGAGGATGTGGGGACAACCGATACCGCCAAGAAACACTCACTTGATCTATTTCATGGCGATGTTCCTTTTGACACTCCAAAACCGGAGGAACTCATCTCCCGGATTCTTACCATCGCTACAAACCCCGGCGATTGGGTAATAGACTCGTTCGCCGGTTCGGGTACGACCGGCACGGTGGCACACAAAATGGGGCGACGATGGATCATGGTGGAGTTGGGCGAGCATTGCCACACGCACATCATTCCGCGATTGAAGAAGGTAATTGATGGCCAGGATGCCGGCGGGATCACGAAAGCCGTAGAGTGGAAAGGCGGCGGCGGGTTCCGTTATTACCGGCTGGCGCCGTCGCTGCTGGAGAAGGATAAGTGGGGCAACTGGATCGTCAATAAGCAGTACGACGCCGCTATGCTGGCCGAAGCGATCTGTAAATTGGAAGGTTTCACGTATGCGCCGAGCGATTCGATTTACTGGCAGCACGGTTATTCCAGCGAACGCGATTTCATTTACGTGACTACGCAGAACCTGAGTCATGAGCAACTACAGGCCTTGAGCGACGAGGTTGGAGTCGACCGGTCGCTTCTAGTCCTTTGCTCCGCTTTTCGGGGCAAGTCGGACCGCTACCCGAGTCTGACAATTAAAAAGATCCCGAATGCCGTTTTGAAGCGTTGCGAATGGGGGCACGACGATTATTCCCTTCAAGTTCAGAACCTGCCTAAGGCCCCGCCGCAGGCGGGGCAGCAATCGTTATTTGGCGAGGAGGTGGACAAGTGAACCACCACGTCAACGCCATTGCCGGACGGCTAAGTCTCCGGGCCCCGCAACGGCGGTCGTTGGAGATTCTAGACCGCATCACGGAAATCATCCCGCCACGCAAGAGTGCGAACCTTCAGGCTGCAATCGAAACGATCAAAAGCGAGTACCCGACCGTAACGGATTTTGAGCGGGAATTCCCATCGTTGTGCTTCGCTTTGGCCACAGGCGTCGGCAAGACCCGGCTTATGGGCGCATTCATCAGCTACTTGCACCTAGCCCACCGCATCAATCATTTCTTCGTGCTGGCGCCGAATCTAACGATCTACAACAAGCTCAAGACTGACTTCACGCCGAATACGCCAAAGTACGTCTTCAAGGGCATCGCGGAGTTTGCCACCGAGCCGCCGCTGATGATCACCGGCGAGAATTACGAGTTCGGGGCCGGCGTTCGCCGGGGTGTCTTGCCCGGTATGGACCTCGGGGTCCACGTCAACATCTTCAATATCTCCAAGATCAACGCCGAAGTGCGGGGTGGGAAGTCGCCGCGCATTAAACGGTTGTCCGAATATATCGGCGAGAGCTATTTCGAATACTTGGCCGGTCTCGACGACCTAGTCCTGCTTATGGACGAATCGCACCGCTACCGTGCGTCAGCCGGTATTCGCGCAATTAATGAGTTGAAACCGGTCATGGGGCTGGAACTCACAGCCACTCCATTTGTCGAGACCAGCCGGGGTTCGGTTGCGTTCAAGAATGTCATCTACGACTACCCCTTGGCCAAGGCTATGCAAGACGGTTTTGTCAAGGAACCGGCGGTCGTAACGCAGAAAAACTTCGATCCCAAACAATTCACGGCGGACCAGATCGAGCGGATCAAACTGGAAGACGGGGTACGGATTCACGAAAACACCAAAGTAGAACTGGAGACCTTCGCACGTCAGACCGATCAGCCCATCGTTAAACCGTTCATGCTCATCATTGCTCGCGACACTACCCACGCCGGACAACTGATGGAGTTGATCAAATCGGAGAAATTCTTCGAGGGGCGCTATAGGGCAAAAATCATCCAGGTAGACTCCAGTAAGACCGGCGCGGAAGAAGACGAGATGATCGAACGCTTGCTTAAGGTTGAAAGTCGAGACGAGCCGACCGAGATCGTCATCCATGTCAATATGCTGAAAGAGGGCTGGGACGTCACGAACCTCTACACTATCGTCCCCCTCCGGGCCGCGAATGCCCGCATCCTCATCGAACAGTCGATCGGGCGCGGTCTGCGCCTGCCCTTCGGCAGACGGACCGGCGTTAGCGCCGTGGACCGACTAAGCATCGTCGCGCATGACCGGTTCCAAGAGATCGTTGACGAGGCCAACCGGCCCGATTCAGGCATCCGCCTGCAACAGGTCATTCTCGATCCAAGCACCGACTTCCGGGGGTCTCGCACGGTTGTAGCAAAACCCAATCTTGATGATCAGATTGCCGGAGTCTCCGCGCAGCCGATTCCGGGCGCGCCGCCGGCATCGCCGGAGCCGCCCGCCTTTGCGAACGACGCCGAACGGCAGGTTGCCCAAGTGACGATCGATGTGATCAAGAGGCACGAGAACCTTGCCGGATCAAAAATGCTTCTTACGCCCGAGGTTCAGAAAAAGATCGCCGCTGAGGTCGCGGCCACCGTCGCGCCGGTTCAACAGGATTTACCGGGCGTGACCAAGCCCCCGGACATTGCCGCCGTGGTAGCCAAGACCGCCGACTTGGTCGTCAAGCAAACCATAGACATACCCCGGATCCTTGTGGTTCCGAAGGGGCAGGTCACGACTGGATTCCATCCGTTCAAACTGGATTGTTCAGGAATTCACTACCAACCCGTAGAGCGCGACTTGCTGATCCAGCACCTACGCACCCACGTCCAGGAAACACTGAGTTTCAGCGGCAACGTGCAACAGGAACTGCGTCAAGAGGATTACATCGTACGCGGGCTGGTCGATTTCGACGATATTTCCTATGATGAACAAGCCGATTTGCTATACGACTTGGCCGGCCAGATGGTAGCACATCTGCGCTCCTATCTGGCCAAGGAAGACGCGCGCAACGTCCTGATATACCACCAGAAGCAACTTGCCGCGTTCATCCATGTGCAGATGCAGGCACACCAGTGGGAGAAGGCCGCGGATTACGATGTTGTTGTGACCAAAGGTTTCACAGGACTCAAATCCAGCGCCTTCACCGTCAGGGAAGACAGCGCCGTGTGGGATTTTCGGCAGACGGTCACGGAGAAGAGCCGTATACCGCAGATGGTTTTTGCGGGATTTCGGCGCTGTCTTTACAACTTCCAGAAGTTTCAGTCCGACCCAGAGCGCAAGCTGGCCATTATCCTCGACCGCGAGTCGCTCAAGTGGTTCCGGCCTGCGAATGGCCAGTTCCAGATTTTCTACAAGTACGAGAATGAACATCGCGAATATATCCCGGATTTCGTTGCTGAAACGGAGAATTGTATCTATATGTTGGAGCCCAAGGCCAAAAACGAGATGGAAAATGCCGAAGTCTTGGCTAAGCGAGATGCCGCCGTAAAATGGTGCGATCTAGCTTCACGTCACACTTCCAAAAACAATGGCAAACCGTGGAAGTATCTTCTTATACCCCATGACACGATTGCTGAAAACATCACCCTTGTTGGATTAGCGAGCCGATATGAGGTGATTGCTTAGGGGGAGAAATGGATCTGACCGCCGAATTAATAAAACTTCAGGGGCAAGCACTTGAAACTATGGATCAAAAACGCAAATTTTTGATTCTGGAAGTCTTGGATCAAAAAATAACGATAATTGTAGAATCAACAGGGAAGAAAAGGGATATTTCTATCGAAGAAATAGCCGGGCCGATCCGATTTCTTTTCGAAAATAAGAAAATTACCAGAATTGAAATTAATCGCGAAATGTCCCTTCGGAACCCAGCATACGTTATTTCGATTCTTGCGAAAATAACGGGAGCGAAAATATCCAAGAAACCAATATCGCTTTTCTTAGAATAAAGAAAAAAATGAAAAAGCAATTCTATACAAAGCTCATCGTTTTGTTCTGTTTTATTATGCTTTCCGTTTTTCCGTTATTAACGATTGCAAAAGAAATTATTTGGAAAAGCCCGGAAGGTTCGCTTGAAATATTGTTGGGACCAAAATGGAAACTCGATGACAGAACGAAATGGAAACAGTATTCTTCCGATCCCAACATCCCTTATCTTCCTGGCGCTTCGTATTCTTTTTATGCGGGAGGAAATTTCCCTCCAAGAAATGTCACGCTTTCGATTATTTTTTTTAAGTCAATTGGCAAGAGTATGATTGATTCCATAATAAAGACTGTAAGCTCTTCAATAAAACAACAAGGAAACGAGGTCCTTAACTCCGAATATGATGGGAAGTGGCAGGGTTTGATCTTCTATAGGTTTAATCACTCTGGCGATCCTGTATCACAAATGATGATTTTCATAGAAACCGCAGCTGGATTATTTATCCTTGAGGTTAATTCAGCAAGAAAGGATGAGAGTATTTTATCGCAAGAATGCGCGAAAATTAGGAAATCGATTAAGATATTAAAGCCATTTAATTGATATTTGGACCAACACGGCCAAGCCGGCGCCAGTTTGACCCCCGGCAGCTTTTCTGCCATCATACTCGTTTCCCATGAACAACATCCGCAACTTCTCCATCATCGCCCATATCGATCACGGCAAGTCGACGCTGGCCGACCGCTTCCTGGAGCTGACCGGGGCCGTTTCCTCCCGGGATATGCGTGCCCAGACCCTGGACACGATGGATCTCGAGCGCGAGCGGGGAATCACGATCAAGGCCCAGACGGCCCGCCTGACCTTCAAGGCGGCCGACGGACAGGAGTATTTCCTCAATCTCATCGATACGCCCGGCCACGTCGATTTTTCCTACGAGGTTTCGCGAAGCCTGGCCGCCTGCGAGGGAGCCCTGCTGGTCATCGACGCTTCCCAAGGCGTCGAAGCCCAGACGCTGGCCAACGCCTACCTGGCCCTCCAGAACGACCTCGTCCTGGTCCCCGTCATCAATAAAATCGATCTCGGCTCGGCCGACGTCGAAGGCGCGCTCGAACAGCTCGAACACGTCGTCGGACTGAGCCGCGACGACGCCCTCCTGGCGAGCGCCAAGACGGGCCAGAACGTGACCGAGGTGCTCGAAGCGATCGTCCGGCGCGTGCCGCCGCCTCAGGGCGATCCGCTGGCGCCGCTCAAAGCGCTGCTCTTCGATTCCTGGTACGACACGTATCGCGGCGTCGTCGTCCTCGTCCGCGTTTTCGACGGCGAGATCAAAATCGGTGACCCGGTCAGGCTCATGGGCATGCAGGCCGACCACGAAGTCGAGGAATTGGGCTACCTGACGCCCAAGCCGGTTAAGACCGATCGCCTGTCGGCCGGCGAAGTGGGCTATCTCATCGCCGGAATCAAGACCCTCAGCCACGCCCGCATCGGGGACACGATCACCCATCAATACCATCCGACCGCCGCGGCCCTGCCGGGTTTCAAGGAAGCCAAGCCGATGGTTTTTTGCGGCCTCTTCCCGGCGGGCGACACCCGGATCGAGGACCTGCGCGACGCCTTGGAAAAGCTCCGCCTCAACGACGCTTCGTTCTTTTACGAGTCCGAAGCCTCGATCGCCCTGGGCCAGGGCTATCGCTGCGGATTTTTGGGGCTGCTCCATCGCGAAATCATCCAGGAACGGCTGGAGCGCGAATTCGGGCTGACCCTTCTGACCACGGCCCCGACCGTCAGCTACCGGGTGACGACCAAATCCGGCGAAGTCCGTGAAGTCCGGACGCCCTCCCAGCTCCCCCCTCCGGCCGAGATCGAACGGATCGAGGAGCCCATCCTCGAAGCCATTATCCTGACGCCCGACCGCTATTTGGGAGCCATCCTGGCTTTGCTCGAGGGCCGGCGCGGCGAGCAGAAAAAGCTCGAGTATATCGGCCCCCAGCGCGTCCTGCTCAGCTACCTCCTGCCCCTCAACGAGGTCGTCTTCGATTTCTTCAGCCAGCTCAAGTCGGCCTCCCAGGGCTACGCCTCGCTCGACTACGAGCTCTCGGGATACCGAGTCGGCCCGCTGGTCAAACTCGACGTCCTGGTCAACCGCGAACAGGTGGACGAGCTTTCGGTGATCGTCCACAAGGACCGGGCCTACGCCACGGGACGGGCCCTGGTCGAGCGGATGCGCAAAGCCATTCCGCGCCAGCAGTACGAGGTCGCCCTGCAGGCCGCGCTCGGCAGCCGGGTCATCGCCCGGGAGACGGTCAAGGCCTTCCGCAAGGACGTTTTGGCCAAGCTCTACGGCGGCGACTATACGCGCAAGATGAAGGTTCTGGAAAAGCAGAAGGCCGGGAAGAAGCGCATGCGGACGATCGGCAAGGTCGACATCCCGCAGGAGGCGTTTCTGGCCGTCCTCGAGGTGAAATGATGAAACCGACGATCGAATGGAAAGACGGAAAAGTGGTGATGATCGACCAGCGGCGCCTGCCGCTCGAGGAAATCTACGTCGAATGCGCGGACGAGGAGCAGGTCGCCGCGGCCATCGAGACGATGATCATCCGCGGCGCGCCGGCGATCGGCGTTGCCGCCGCCTACGGCGTCGCCTTGGGCATGATGCGGCTGACCGACGCAGCGGACCTCCCGTCCGAATTCGCCCGCATCCAGGAGCGGCTCCGGCGGACGCGCCCGACGGCCCGCAATCTCTTCTGGGCCTTGGAGCGCATGACGGGCGTTTTTGACGAACAGAAAGAGCGTCCTCTCCGAGCGCTGAAAGAAAGGCTGCTCGACGAGGCCATGGCCGTCGATCGCGAGGACGAGGGGATCTGCCGGCGCATCGGCGCCCACGGCGCCGCCTTGATCAAAGACGGCGACACCATCCTGACCCATTGCAACGCGGGCGGGCTGGCCACGGCGGGCTACGGCACGGCCGTCGGCATCATCCGGGCGGCCTGGGAAGCGGGCAGGAAAATTCAGGTCTTCGTCGACGAGACCCGGCCGTTTCTGCAAGGCGCCCGCCTGACCGCCTGGGAGTTGGAGAAGCTCGGCGTCCCCTACCGGGTCATCACCGACAACATGGCCGGCTGGCTGATGCAAAAGGGGGAAATCTCAATGGCCGTCGTCGGCGCGGACCGCATCACCCGCAACGGCGACACGGCCAACAAGATCGGAACGTACTCCCTGGCCGTCCTGGCCAAGGAGAACGGGATCCCTTTTTATGTCGCCGCGCCGCTCAGCACCTTTGATTTTTCCCTCGAACACGGCGGGCAGATCCCCATCGAGGAACGGCCCGCGGCCGAAGTGCGGGAAATCAACGGACGTCTGATCGTGCCGCCGGAGGCCTGCGTGCGGAACCCGGCCTTCGATGTGACCCCGAATCGATACATCACGGCGTTCGTTACGGAGAAAGGCGTGATTCGCCCGCCGTTCGTGGAAAACCTGGCGCGCTTGCGCTAAGATGACGGCATGTTCCTCCTGGCGATCGAGACGTCCTGCGACGAAACGTCGGCGGCCGTCCTCGACGGCGAGGCCCGCGTCCTCAGCAACATCGTGTTGTCCCAGGACGAGGTCCACGCGCCTTACGGAGGCGTCGTCCCCGAGCTGGCCTCCCGCCAACACCTCAAAGCCATCGACCCGGTCGTCCGGGAGAGCCTGACGGCCGCGGGCGTTCCGCTCGGCTCCATCGACGTCTTCGCCGTTACCCAGGGGCCCGGGCTGATCGGGTCGCTCCTTGTCGGCGTCTCGTTTGCCAAGGGCCTGGCCTATGTCCACGGCAAGCCCCTTATCGGTGTTGATCACGTTCAAGCCCACATCGAGGGCGCGTTCCTGGAACACCCCGCGACACCGCTTCCGGCGCTGGCCCTGATCGTTTCCGGCGGGCACACGTCGCTCTTTCTGCTGAAGCAACGCCTGTCTTTCGAACGGCTCGGGCGCACGCGCGACGACGCGGCCGGCGAGGCCCTGGACAAGATCGCCAAGTTCCTCGACTTGGGATACCCCGGCGGCCCGGTCATCCAGCGGCTGGCGGAATCGGGCGATCCCGAGGCCTTCGAGTTCGCCCTGCCCCGGATGACCGACCGCAGTTTGGATTTCAGCTTCAGCGGATTGAAGACGGCCGCCCTCCGCCACATCCGCGAGAACGGAATCACTAGGGACCACGCGCGCCTGGCCGACTTCCTGGCCAGCTTCGAAGCGGCCGTGGTCCGGGCCCTGATCGAGAACCTGGGGCGCGCGGCCGAGCAGGCCGAGCCCCGCTCGCTCATCCTGTGCGGGGGAGTGGCCCGCAACACGCGTCTCCGGGCGCGGTTCGAAGAGACGGCCCGGGCGAGCGGGCTTCTTTGGGCGATCCCCTCGGGCAAGCTTTGCACGGACAACGCGGCCATGGTCGGGGCGCTGGCTTTGGCCAAGATCCGGGCGGGTGTGCTCGTCCCGCCCGCGCTCGAGCTCGACGCCTACCCGCGCAACCCGGCTGGCGCCTGACGCGCGGCTCCCTGCCGGCGCCCCGCCGTTTGACACCCCGGAAAGCGAGCGGTAAAATAAAATGAGGCTATGTTCGCATGTCTAGTGTATCCGCCACCGAACAACCCTTGGTCCGTCCCGCGGGACGGGCGTTTCCCTGCACCCTGATTTTCGATTTCGACGGCACGATCGCCGATACTCTCTCCGCCATCATTCGGATGATCAACGAGCATGCGGAAGAGTTCCATATCAAGCCCCTGAACGAAAGGGATGTCGAGGACCTGCGCGGACTGTCCAACGCCGAAATCATTAAAAAGTATAAAATCCCCCTGCTCAAGGTCCCGGCCCTCATGCTGCGCTCGCAGAAAGAGCTCCATCAGCGGATGCACGAAGTGACTCTTTTTCCCGGCATCCTCGACCTTGTTCTGGAATTGAAAGCGCGGGGATTCGGGCTGGGCATCCTGACCTCGAATTCCGAGGAGAACGTCCGCAAGCTCCTCCGGGCGCGCGGACTGGACGTCTTCGATTTCATTCATTCCGAATCCAACTTCCTGGGCAAGAACCGGGCCCTTCTCCATCTTCTCCAGAAACACGGCTTGAGGAAGGACGATGTGATTTATGTCGGCGATGAAGTCCGCGACATCGAGGCTTGCCAGAAAATTGCCGTCGCCATCATCGCCGTCAGTTGGGGCTTCCATCGCCGGGAGTTCCTGGGGAGACATCACCCGACTTATCTCGTTGACTCCGCGGAGGAGATCCGCGCCCTCGTTCTCAATTGAATCCCACCGACCGGCTCGTCCCTTGACTTTGCCCGCGGGAGGTTTGAATCCCCGGGGCGGGAGGCCTTCTCTCGCACGGGCGTGATTTTAAGGAGATAAGGGGCGTCGAGCATGAATTCGTCCGAGGAGTGGCGCAGGTCGATATCGATGTCGTACACGTAGAGGCCGTGCCAGCGGTAGGCCGCCTGGGGCTCGAATTGCAGGAGCCGGAATTCCCGGGCGGTCGGGACGACGTCCAGGGGCTTGTCGAAGAACGTCAAACGGGCGGTGTGTTCGCCCTTCTCCGAACCAACCTTCAGCTTGATCCGCCGGAGGTAATCGCGGGAGGCGAAGATGATGTGGTACGGTTTGGCGAAGTGGAGATACAGCTCGCCCTCCCCCTTGGCGATGATCCCGGACCCGGCCGGCCGCAGGTAAAATCCCAGTTTTTCTCCGCCGGCATAGGACACGGGCCACGTCGAAAAGAGCGCCGGCCGCGGGTGGAGGACCCAGAGGACGATCGATCCTCCGAGCAGGACCGCTGCCGCGGCGAAGTGAAAGGGGCGGGACAAGGGGGCCCCGCGTTTCGATCCCCAGAAACCATACGCGGCGATGAAGACGACGATCACTCCGATCCAGAGATAGTTCGGCGCGTATCCGGAATTGCCGCCTTCGATCTTGATGAACGAAGGCAGGAAGGGCGGTAAAAACAGCTTGATGTTGCCCAAGTGGATGAACAGGTCCGCAGCCCTCTGGGCGTTATCGTGGGTCGTCGTCTGGTAGAGATAGGGGGGGTGCGTCAGGAGGATCCCGGAGAGGGCGAAACCGGCGGCCGCGGCCAGGCCGAAGAGCCAGGTGAAGATGCGGCGCCCGTCATGGGCCAGGAAATAGCCCACGGCCACGGCGCCGATCCAGGAGATCGGGGCCAGCACGCGGCCCGGCGGACAGTACCCCTGGCGGTGGGTGAAGAACGCGTAGTTGAGGACGAAGGGCGCCCCGATGAGGAGCAGGCCGATGAGCTCGCGGCGGGCGCGTTTGATCATCTCGATCATCCCCAGGAAGGCGAAGGCGTAGAAGGGCGCGTAGGGAAGGAGCCCGTCGCGCTGATCCAGAAAATAATCGAAGAACGAGTCGAAGCGGGCCGCGTGGGGCAGATCGAGGAACGCCTGCAGGATGGCTTGGGATTGCTTGGCGTTGACCGCTCCGTTATAGATGGCGAACGGCGAGAGGGTTCCGAACATGTCCCAGACCGCCAGATAAAACAGGCCCAGGCCGGCCAAGGCGGGGACGGCCAACCATAGGATCCGGGCCCGGTGCGGCTCGGATTTCCATAAATAGTAGACGCAGACCGCCAGCAGGGGCCAGAAGATCATGTTGTACTTGAGGCCGAACCAGAAAAACGATCCCAGGAGGAGACCCATGCCCAGGAGGCGCCGGGTTCTCAAGGAGCCTCCTTTGCGGGCCAGGCGATAGATGTACGTCGAGAACAGGGCGATGGGGATCTCGGGGTAGATGTGGATGGCGTAGAAAAGGACGGGCGCGCTGAAGGCATAGACGGCCCAGAGCCCGAGCGCCAGTCCCTCCCGTTTCCACAGATCGCGGGCCAGAAGGTAAAGTTGAAGGCCGAGGAGCACGGCCCAGATAATCAGGCTGCCCCTGATGATGAAGGTGCGGATCCAGCTGTCCCCGAACGTTTGGGCCAGGGCGTAGAACGGGACCATGAGCGCGGAGATCCCGGGCAGGTTGATCGGGTAGTTGTTGCCCGGACCTCGCCGCCCCTGCTGGGCATAGATGTCCAGCTTGAAGCGGGGGTCCCCCTTCTCCGAATAAAAGTGGAAATAATCCTTGTGCAGGTAGTTGTTGGTGACGTTGATGTCCCGGTCGTAGACGATGCTGTGGGTCGTCATCAAGTAGTTGGGCTCGTCGCCGGAAAAGGTCAAGCCTTCGCGCACGAGGAGCAGCGTGCCAGCCGCATAGAGGACGAATGCCGCGGCGCCCATGAAGACGAGGCGCCGCTTCAGGGGTATTTTGAGGAACCGCTTCAGCAGGACCGAGGGGGCAAACGGACGCTTCCTCTGGAGGCCCGCCCACTCGCTGATCTTGAGATAGACGATGGCCAGAAGGACAAAGAGCCCGAGAAGGAGGAGCCGCTCGCGGACGTCGTTGCGGTCCCAGTAATCGGCGATTAGAAGGGGGGAGAAGAGGAACGCTAGGACGGGCGTCGTTGAAAGGACGCCGCTCCTCAGCCGGGCCTGGAAACCGCCTTGGAAGGACTCGGCTTCGCGGCGGGCCAGGGCCAAAACCAGGAGGATCAGCCCGCCGAACACGGCCGCGCCCAGGCCGATGAACGGAACGAGGGAGGCCTTGTCCAGCTTGAGACCGTGGCGGACGATGGTGTAGGCGGGCGATTGGCGGACCAGGGCCAGAAAAAGCGTCAGGCCGCACGCCTCGGCGAGAAGCAGGCCGGCGGCCCAGGCCGGAAGTCGTTTGGACACGGGGGGAGTATGTCGCGGCGGCTCTGACCTGTCAAGAAGGGCTCGGAGGTTCGGGGGCGAAACACGCGCGTTTTCCCCGGCGAGGAAAACGCGCTCCGACACTCCTCCTCCGCTCTTTTCGCCAAGGGCGAAAATCCATGCCCGCTCCGTCGTCGCACGGGTTTCTCCCCCGAACGCTCCTCGCCCGGCATTCATTTTTAGGAGGGCTCGGGGTGGGCTCAGGGCATGCGGGAGAAAACACGCGCATTTTCCCCGGCGAGGAAAATGCGCTCCGACACTCCTCCCGCGCTCCCATACTCATCGGGCAAAGATTCAGCCCGATGAGTATGATCCATGCCCGCTTGGTCGTCGTACGGGTTTTCTCCCGCACACCCTTCGCCCGGGTAAAAAGCCGATCTCCTTCACTCTTCCTCGCTCGTTCGTCGACGGGTTTCGGATTTAACGCCCCTCGCCTGGACAGAAGAAAGCAAATCGCCCAATCCATCGTCGTACGGGTTTTCTCCCGCACGCCCTTCGCCCGGGTAAAACGAGCTCCGACGCTCTCCCTTCGCTTGTTTTGCCGAAGGCGTTGAAAGCGAGGGAGCGTCGAGTGCCGTTCTTCCGATCGTAGGAAGAACGGCAGTGTTTTACCCGGTTTGCCCCGAGCCCGCTCCGTCGCGCGCTGGGCGGATTTTTGCCCCCGCCGGAATTATGATATAAAAGATCGGACTCGAACCTCGAGGCAGTCATGAGTGATGCACCGAAACGCGGCCGTAAGGTCATCGTCGTCATGCCGGCGTACAACGCCGAAAAAACCCTGCAGCGGACCCTGGACGATATTCCCATGGACTGGGTCGACGAAATCATCCTCGTCGACGACGGCAGCCGCGACGGCACGGTGACCCTGGCCCGCTCGCTGGGCCTGCGCGTCTTCGTCCATGAAAAAAACAAGGGCTACGGGGGCAACCAGAAAACCTGCTATACCGAGGCCATGAAGCTCGGCGGCGAGATCATGGTCATGGTCCATCCCGACCACCAGTACGACCCGACGGTCATTCCCCACCTCATCCAGCCCATCCTCGACGGTTCCTGCGACGCCATGTTCGGCTCGCGGATGCTCGGCGGCCGGCCCATGGAAGGGGGCATGCCGAAGTGGAAATACCTGGCCAACATTTTCCTGACGGCCATGGAGAACGCCACGTTCTACATGTATCTGACGGAATACCATTCCGGCCTGCGGGCGTACTCGCGGCGCTATCTGGAAACGGTCGATTTCATGGCCAATTCCGACGATTTCGTCTTCGATTCCGAGATCATCGCCCAGGGCGTCCTGCACGGCCTGCGCATCCGCGAAATCCCCATCGAAACCCGTTATTTCCAGGAAGCCAGCCAGATCGGGATGGGCCGGAGCATCGTCTACGGATTGTCCATCCTCAAGACGCTGGTCAAGTTCAAGCTGCACAAGAAAGGCTGGATGAAGTTCGCCCTTTTCAGCGATCCCGCTCCAGGGCGAACTGGTAGGGGTCCAACCCGGTCTTGACGTCCGATTTTTTCTCCAGGTGGATGGAAATCCGGTAGAGGTACGATTTTTTCCAGCGATAGGCGGGCGGGGCCTTGAACACCTTCCGGTCCAGCGCGCGCCGCGTCGGAAAGCGATCCGCCGGGTCATCGAAAAACCCCAGGTCGAGATCGTAATCGCCTTTCTCCGATCCGAATACGACGCCGAGCCTGTCGATGCGCCGGGGCGAGGAAAAATAGAAATTGTAATCGCGCCCGTCCTCCAAGAGGGAGAAGCGGGCCGGGGCGTGCATGCGGGCGACGCGCGACAAGTCGTAGAATGAGAGCGTGTCGCCGCCGGCCAGAACCGCCGGGCGCGGCGTCCCCAGCGCCAAGCGGGGAACGGCGACAAACCAGGCGAAGACGAAACCCAGAACGAGGCCGGTCCCGACAAGAAGGTGGCCGAACTTCAAGGTCCGTTTGGGCGCCCGGGCCAGGGCATAGGCCCCGAGGAATACGGCCAACACAAGCGGCCAGACGAAATTGGGCGCCCACCTCCACTCGTCGATCTTGAGAAAAGACGGCAGGAGGCGCGGCAGGGAATGATGAAGGTTGCTGAGGAGCGTGAAAAGTTCGCCGCTCCGCTCCATCGTTCCCTGCGTCGTTTCCTGATAGAGGGCCAGCGGATTCTGAAGAAGGAGCCACACGACCAGCAGGCTCCAGCCGACGGCGATGCGGAACAACAAGGTGAATCCCCTCTTCGCCTCGGCCGCGAGATAGGCCCCGCAGAAAAAGGCCAGGGCCCAGGCGACCCCGACGAGCGGGCGAGCCTGGGGGGCATATCCCGTGCGCTGGGTCAGGAAGGCGGACACGAAAACATAGGGGAGCGACAGGCCGAGGATGAGCGCCACCGTTTTCCAGCGGCGCTTGATCAGATCGAGCAGGCCGAGGAACGAGAAAAAGTAGAGGGGTGCGTAAAACAGCAATCCGTCCCGCTGGTCGAAGAAATAGCCGGCCAGCGTCTCGAGGCGGAAGCGCAAGGGGATCCCGGTAAGCAGCCGGGTGAGAAAGGACAGGGATTCGCGGCCGTCCATGGCCCCCTGCCAGGAGACCGCGGTCGGATTGAGCGATCCATAGAAGTGGAGCTGGAAGGCGAAGTACAGGGCGCCGACGACTGCGGCCGGCCCGAGGAACGCGGCCCAGGCGCCGAGATCCGCCTTTTTTTTCCATAGGACCCAGAAAGCGTAAAGACCGAGAGGGACGATTAGAAAGAGATACTTCAGCGCGTGAAACCAGACCAGCGCCGGGAGCAGCACGCCGCAGAGGACGAGCCGGCCGGCGGTCAGCTTGTCCGGATCGCGCAACAGCCGGAAGACGATGAGGGAGAACAGCGCGGCGAAAATCTCCGGATAGATGTGAATCGAATAGAAGAAGATCGGCGCGGTGAATCCGGTCAGGGCCCACAGCCCGAGGGCCAGCGTCTCCCGTCCGAATTCCCGGCGGGCGAGGAGATAGATCTGCAGGCCGAAGAGCGCGCCGATCAGGCTCATGGCGAAGCGGGCCCAGAACACGATCGCTCCAGGGCCGAAAAGCCTGCTCAGGACGGCGAAGGGCAGGAGGTAGAAGGAGACACCAGGCGAATGGAACGAATAGGCGCTCCCCGCACGGGCCCCGGGGACGGTGTGCGGCTGAAGGACGATCTGGGCCGGGAAATAAGCGTGATAGTCCTTCTGATCGTA
>Ga0315279_10003134_pt1 | contig 23552 bp, 24 predicted proteins | sample YL17G06_20_MG_FD_203694 | JGI IMG/M metagenome (GOLD analysis project Ga0315279, IMG submission 203694) | Sediment microbial communities from Yellowstone Lake, YNP, Wyoming, USA - YL17G06_20 | ecosystem: Environmental > Aquatic > Freshwater > Lake > Sediment | place: USA: Wyoming | collected...
GAGCAGACCGAAAATCTCTCCTTTCTTCACGTCGAACGAGATGCTGTCAACGGCCACAAAATCGTTGAACATCTTGGTTAGGTTCTTTACTTCAATCATGGACTCGTTTTCCAAGAGATTCACCACGCAAGAGCAATATTATTCACTGCAATATATCGGAGCAAAATATAAATATTCCGATTATATCAACATAGTCCCAATGAAAGACTATGTTCACTGAACATGAAGAGGCGGCTGCTGACTGGCTTAAGGAAACGCGAAAGGGTTACCTGCGAATCGCAGTGTTGACTCTTCTGAGTAGAAAGCATCATCATGGCTATGAAATCATGAAGGAGATCAAGGAGAGAACAGGTGGTTTCTGGAAACCGACTGCTGGTGGTATATATCCTATTCTTCAGAGTTTGGAAGAGTCAGGGTACATTAAGGGCGAATGGGATGCTCACCAGAAAAGAAAACGAAAGACTTACCGGATTACTGAGACTGGGAGGTCCGTGCTTCAGCAGGCTCTTACTAGACAGAACCAGATTGCTGACAGCATGGGTAATTTATTCAAGGAATTCATGAAGGATGTTCTGGACGTGAAGTCTGCCGCGAGGCCGCCTATGCCTAACCTTTTCTCGGCTTTTCTTGAAGAGAGGAAGGAGAGGCCTGAGGACACTGTCAACGTGCTGGAGCGTAAGCGAAGCCAGATTCAGGGTGTTATTGAGAATTTGCAGAAGGAGCTGGATGTAATTAATAGGCGGCTAGCTAGGGCGGAATCACAGAAGAAGAGGACTTCGTAGGAGGTTGAACTGAGTGTCTGTGCTTCCGCATGAACAGGACTGGTTGAATAGAAACAATGGTTATATGAACAAAGCCCGTAGTTGAGCCTTGTTGTATGCTTCAGTGTGCGAATTGCATAGTTATCTTGACATTCTTTCCAATTCTTGTCTTGCATTTCCAACAAAAGTTGGCTAAGTAGCCAAATCTGCTTCTCAAAAAACGTTAAGAGCTCCAGCTCTCAACGCCTTGTTCTTGGGCATGATGAAAATGAAATACGGCTTCTGCAATGCGTACGACGAAAAGTACGGCAAACCGCGCTCAATATCGATGCAGAATTCGGTGCGCAAAAGGTTATCATACATGGAAACTCGATATGGGAATCTTTTCAAGCTTGCTGTTTTCACAGTATTCTTGATGCTTCTGTGTCTGCTTGCGGGCTTTGCTATCGCCCAAATCTCTCAACGGAGTGTTGCGAGCTATGGCATGGTGAAAGTCATGGGAGTGAGTCTGTTTTGGGATCGTGTTTGCACGAGCGATGTAACGTCGATAGATTGGGGAACTGGGGTTCCGGGGGGTTCGGTTGACAAGTACTTGTATGTCAGAAACGATGGAACGACGGCTGGAACGCTTTCAATTAGTTGTAGCGACTTTGTGCCTGAGACTGTGGCGTCGTATATGACGTTGGTGTGGAACTGTAGCGGCTATGTTATCTCACGTAACGGTGTGATATGCGCGAAGCTTACGTTGTTGGTACGGTCAAACATAACGGGTGTCTCGGATTTCAGCTTCGGGATTCTTGTGCAGTCCACGGCTTAGATAGATGGCCCGTGCGCTTCCACTTCTTCAAATCGAAGTGCTGGGTTTCTGGCTTCTTTTCGTGGTGAATTGTGCATTTTCGGTATGTTTATTTGGAACGCGAGGGATTGCAGAGCTTGATGCCAGTGTGGAACAATGGCTGTTGACCAAGAAAACGTGACGAGGATACTGTCCGCGTTGTCTCACCCTTTGAGGAGGCAAATCCTGCAGTTTCTGAATGAAAAAGAGGAATGCTCGTTTACGGATTTGATGACTGCCCTCAAGGTGGACACTGGGAAACTGAGCTTCCATATCAAGAATTTGGAAGCGTTTCTTGAGCAGACGCCAACGGGCAAGTACAAATTGAGTAAGGTAGGGGAAAATGCGATAGCCCTAATTAGGGACTTGGAGGCGTGGTCTGTAGAGACTGAGATTGCAAGAAAAGCAACCGCGCTTCCTTTGGCCAGTTTCAAGAAAAGAACCATGGCCTTTCTGATTGACATTGGCATTGCCTTCGCCTTGTTTATTGCTATCCCAGCCATTCCCAGCGTCTTCTCTTCGATAACGACAAGAATAGGAATTCTTGCTGATTTCAACATAATACTTTTTCTTCTCCTTTTCTGGATGTACCTGACTCTCCTTGAAGGATTCGCAGGTCAGACTTTGGGAAAAAGACTAGCAGGACTGAAAGTTGTGGCAATAGATGGGAAGAGGCTACCCTATGACCGCGCTGCCGTAAGGAATTTTGGCGTCGCCTTCCTCCTCCCTTTCGATTTGCTTGTTGGAATTCGGCTCAAGGATAAGAGATACATTAGATATTTCGACAAGTTCTCCGGAACGATCGTGGTTGACATTAGACACGCACACTCTGACTCCGTAAAAAACCCTGATAACGAGCCTCCACAAGAACGTTGAACTTCTGAGACTTGACAAGCTTTGTTATGCTGTCCCCATACCATTCTTCAAACTTTTTGATTCCATTAACGTAGTTCTTTCGTGTGTGCTTACTGGCAATGGTCTCCAGAAAGTCGTCTAGTTATCCCATCGTGACGGCACTAATCTTCATCTTGGCTTCACCTCTTTTTACGTTTGTGAAGCCACAATCTTTAGTGCGGATATGCCCCCATCAATAGGGATATTGCTCCCGCGAACCCCTCTTTTTTGAGTTGTTCGAGTTTCGTGACTATGCAAATCCCCACTAGAGAAGAGAAGCACACACAAAAGAATATTTTTCAGTTCAAAAACGGTTGGTCCCTCTTAGTACGCGCGCTTCCAGCTGGCGGGCGCGTTCACGTATTAGTCTTGATTGAATCTGGAAAAAAGGGAATTGGCAAGTCTCTTCAGAGACAGAGGCTTCAAGTGTTCGTTGTTTCTGCTATTCTTCGATAGGGCAGTACAGATCCAGAATCAGCTCTTCGTCTGATGCTCCAGGCTCGTGAGCCTTCTCTAGGCATTGATGCTTACCGTAATTGTATTTGCTCGACTTCACCCAGTCTATGATGTTCTTCCAAGATTCCAGATAGCCTTCCTTCTTGAAGAATTCTGACTCCAGCTCTTCTTTCAGCTTGCACATTGTGACAGCGTAGAGTCCGCCTTGGAACTTCTTGATTTCAACGTCCCCACTGGGCTGTGTGCCTGGCTCTACACGGATCCAAAACTCATATCCATACTCTTTTTGACCTGGTGAAGGATCCGGGCTGTTGAAACCGAATACTGGGTGTTTACCAATGTCTTCAAGTAGACATCTGGGTTCAGCCCAAGAGCGCATTCTTTCCCACGCATCACGTTCTGGTGTTGTGCTTGTCACACGAACGCTGGCCACATGCATTGGTTCAAGCTTCACGATTTCAACCTTGAATTCCTTCATTTTTCTTTCCTTCTCCTTAGTGTGTGTTTTTAGAATGTGGTCTGCTCGTCTCGCCGCCTCTAGTTCGCGCCTTTTTCTTGAGTTAGCATACGCCATCGTTAGACCCCGCAGAAACTCTATGCCGTCTGGGCTCAACTCGTAGTGCCCTTTTCCGGTGTGTTTCAAGAGGCCTGACTTCACAAGTATCCCCAAGTGATGCGCCAATGCTGTCTTGCCAAGTCTTGTTACAGCCTGCAGTTCTCCGAAAGTCTGTGACCGTTCTGATACCGCTGTGAGCAACAACAACCTTCTTTCGTTTGCCAGAGACCCCAGAATGAAGGCGACATCCTTGCTAGACTTCGTCAAAGTATTCCAGATCAAATCGTCATCAGGGCGGTTCATGACTCACATCCTCGCCAGATTGAGTGGTTTCCCCGGTATTAACTGTTTCGGATTTGGCTGAATGATAGTTCTAATATCACTGAACACAGTACATCCGAGATCCAAAGCGCGCGCGGTCACTCAACGCTAACGTGGCGATATCTCCCGTATTCCCGATTGACATAGATATCTCCAGTTAGAAACGTGGTCAAGGTTGCACTTAAGGACTGATAGAAGATTATTCTATGCCCCACATGTGGGGCACCTAGTTTTGATTTCAGCAGTCCACTTCTTTATGAGTTGCTGATGGTTAGAGTGGTCATCCTCAGCTTTAGCTAACATGCCTACACCAAGGGCACCTTCTCGGACTTTCTTCAATGCTTCACGGTTTTTGCACGATTTCATCTCATCGCATTTGATACAGTCGGACAATTTCCTCTCGGAAGCACAAGGTCTTATTTTGCACACTTCGTTTCCACCACCTTTACGGCATCCTCGACATATAGGCAAGGTTTGTATAGACGCTAGTCCCTTCATGAATTCCTTTCCATCGAAGTCTTTGGCTCCCCACTCATCTATACCATACCCTCCGATGAGATGCTCATGCCTTTTGGTCAATTCCTTCAACATTCCGTTACCTACAATACAGCTTCCACACCAGATTCCACAGTAACCGACTTGGTTCTTGACATTCTCGAAGGGTCTAGAATCCAATGTTCATCACTTTCAGTTGATAATCTTGATTACTCTGACAAGAATGATATAGCCTTTTTGTGAGCACTTAATTCAAGAGTCACATTTTCTTTGGTTTTCTCTTTATCGGCAACAGTTTCTCTACGTCCTCGGCATCCTTGGTTTGAAAAAGCCTAATCCATAACCAGCGTCCATCGTGTAATTGCTTCGTGTTTTCTATTAGGTCATACATTTTGGGACTTAATTCATTCCGCATTGAAAGAGCCTTTTCAGATTCCTCTCTGCCAAGGACTATGAGGATTCTAACGGCACCCTTCTCTGGTGTAAGCGTGATTAGAGTTTTGCCACTTTTGCGGTAACGAACGTCCCACCCATGTTTTCCACTAAAAATCATTTCGGGCACGATGTCGTAGTTTTCTTTGAGAAATCGTCTTAGCTTCACCCAAGCCCCTTTTGCTGGCTCTCCTATGAAATCTGCTATTTCTTTTTCAATAGGTGTATGTGTTCCATCCATCATTCGTTGATACTCTGTTGCCATGAAATCAACTCATTTCTAAACAACACATCACTTCAGTTCAGCTATAACTTTTCCGCAAAACCAAAAACTGAATATCTTCAAGCGGTTTTTGTCAGTATTTTTGGTTCTTTCCATTCTTCCCTGAGGATGCTGAACAGGATTATGTCTTGCCATTCTCCCTGAATGAAGAAACGTTTCCTCATTATGCCCTCTTTCTTGAAGCCTACCTTTTGCAAGACTCTCTGTGAAGCGACGTTCTTGACGTGGGTAGTGGCTTGAACGCAGACAGTTTCTTTGCTGAGAAACAGGTAGTCTAACATGATTTGTGCGGCTTCGGTGCAGTAGCCTTTTCCTCTCTCGGTTGGCACTAAGCCGTAGCCTATCTCTAGCATTTTTGCTACAGTATGTAGCACATTGAAATGGAGTATGTAACCGATTTTGCTTCCATCTTTCTTCTCAACTATGAACATTTTTGGCTCATTAGGGCTCTCATGTATCTTCTCTGATTCTGATTTAGATATCTGCCAAATAGGATTATACTCCCCAAAAACCTGAAGACTACTGAACCATTCCGCAAGTAGTGGCGAGTCCTCTTTCTCGGCAACCCTCAGATTAACATTCTTACCTTCAAGCAATCATGAACACCCAGTTAATCATTTAATGGTTGTTCGGCTATAACTTTTCCGTAGTTCTGGAGCTGGATGAGAAGCATCTTGGCGAAAGCTACGAGGCTTTTCGCAGTAGCCTTTATTTTGGCTGTCGGTATATTTGGCTTCTGCTTATTCGAATGAGATGGGTCGTATGAAGAAACTTCACGCATTACCGCATAGAGTATGCGAATCTACATGCTATGTTAATGGGTTGGAAGATCTTGTTGCGTGGAAAGGAGCAGACTATACAGATTTCCTGCTTTCTGTCGTTGGTGGGATGGCTGGTTTTACCTATCTTCGCTTTAAGAGGGCAGATCCACCTTGTATGGTGTATTGGGGTGCAAATCCCAAGTACTTGATGAAAGATCTTGGCAGGATTATTGGCTTTGAGGAGACTGTGATCGAAGGGAAGACGTTCAAGAACACGTTTCTAGAGCTAAAGAAGTTCATTGATAATGGGCAGCCAGTTGTGGCCGGAGCCCTTGACATGTACTATCTGCATTACTACTCGAATCTCTACAAGAGACTCCATGTTCCCATTCATTATGTTCTCGTCGTTGGATACGATGATGCTAAGCGTGTTGTTTTCGTGCATGATTGTAGCCATGAGAATGTTCAGCGGATACCATATGACGAATTTGAGAAGTCTTTGGATGTCAATGTGCTAGGGATGAGTAAGAGAAACACGTTAAGAGCGTTTGCGCTTCCCGAAAGAATGCCTTCCGAGTTCGAAGTTGCAAAGAAGGGCTTTTCCTATAAGGCTGAACGGTTCTTGAATCCACCCGTGAAGCTATTTGGCATTCCTGCGATGCGCAAGCTGGCCGATGAGATTCTTGCATGGGACAACAAGAAGTGCTTTGAACACATGGTTACTTACGCAACAACACCTCCCTTATTGCCTGAGACTTTCGAAAACAGCCATGGAATGCGACTTTGGCAAGCAGATGTACTCAACGTTCTAGGAAACAGATATAGGGTAGGTGTTTGGACGGAAGCATCAACTCTGTTTAGACGATCTGGAGAAAAAATAAGACAACTCTGTGAGGAAGCTTTGAAGCAGAATAGGCAGGAAGCATCGAACAGCTTGCTGGAAATCGCCGAGATTGAAGAACAAGCATACAGGCTACTCAAAACCGCGTGAGAATACTTGATCTGCCAAAGATCCTGCACGCATTTTTTTGGTACATGAATTGAAACACAAATTCTCGCAATGTGACTTCACCGATGAAAAATGGAGAAAAATATCGTTGTTGACTTCCCAGGTCATCGGATATCTAGCGGCCTTCGTGTTAATCATGATCGGCGTGATTCATCGTGGCCGCAATAAACTTTGCCTTCCTTTTTGTGTCCAACACGCCTTTGCTAGAGTGGTTCACCGTCTTCACAGCTCTCGGATACGTTGGCCTGATAGCGTATAACATGACGAAACAGTCTCAAAGCCCACGATAGGATTGCGTGCTGGTTATGCTGAGATTTCTATTCCTGGTATTTTCTTTTTCTCGTAGACTATGTCTGCGATTTTTGTCACGATAGTTATCCATGCGAGATATATTAATGCGATCGCGGAGTACGTTTCTACGACTCTCCAAGTTTGACCTACGATTGTCATTGCGGCGGCGGTGAGGTCTCTTATGCCGAGTATGAGTAGGGCTGGTGTGCTTTTTGTTATTGAGCAGAATTCGTTGCTCCATGCAGGGATTACTATTCTTAGCGCTTGGGGGAGGATTACGTGCAAGAGTGTTTGGAGTCTTGACATGCCGATTGAGAGTCCGGCCATCATTTGGTCTTGGAAAATCGCTTCAACTGCGCCTTTGACGTAGCCTTTTTGATATGCAGCGCTGTTCAATGCGAAGACCATGAAGCCTACGGCTAAGGCGTCTATGCGGAAGTTGAGCACGGTGGGGATGACGTAGAGGAAGATGAAAAGCTGGATGATGATGGGGCTTCCTCGGAAGAATTCAACATACCCTCTAATCAATATTGAGAAAAATCGTCCTCCGTACAAATCACCGAGCGCCAGAACTGTGCCCAGTGCGAGTCCGGCAAATACGCCGAAGATGGACACCTCGACCGTTGTGATGAAACCGTCGAAGATCAACGGAAAAGGGTCTACCATGTAGTGTGCACTATTCCTTTCTTGTTCTTTTTATGAGTCTTGTCATGAACTTTTGTGCTCGTTCGCTTTGTGGGTTTGTGAAGAACTGCTCTGGCGGTCCAGTCTCAACAATTTTGCCTGCGTCGTAGAATAACATTTCATCTGCGATTTCGCGTGCAAAGGGCATTTCATGGCTGACTATGAGCATGGTTGTTCCTTTCTTGGCAAGGTCTCGCAGGGTGTCTATTACTTCTCCAGTCAGTTCTGGGTCAAGTGCCGAAGTGGGCTCGTCAAGCAATATTATGTCAGGATTGCGTGCCAGGGCTCGTGCTATGCCGATTCTTTGTTGTTGACCCCCCGAGAGTTGAGCTGGATAGTGGTGCGCCCATTCTTCCATTCTGACCTCCCTGAGTGCCTGCAACGCGCGTTCTCTTGCTTCTTCCTTGTGGAGCTTCAGCACTCGTCTTAGCGCTAGTTCTACGTTTCCCTGCGCTGTCAGGTGGCGGAACAGCCAGATGTGTTGAAAGACGAAGCCAATTCTGGCTCTGGCCCTGTTCAGGTTTACGCCTGATGTCGTCAGGCATTCTTCTCTGAGGTAGATGTCTCCTTTGTCTGGAATTGTCAGCATCGCCAGGCATCTGAGAAATGTGCTTTTCCCTGAGCCACTCGGTCCAAATATGAGCTTTATGTCTCCTTCTTCGATTCGCATTGAAACATCCTTTACTGCGATAAGGTGTTTTTCGTAGGTTTTCCAGAGGTGCTCGCATCTCATAACGGTGTTTGCCATTCTTTATATCCCCAGTTTTTTCTTTCTTCTGCTTCCCCAGTTGTCTAGCCATGCCGCGATTGGCAAAGTTAGTAGTATGTAGAGAAAAGCCGAGACAAGGTAGGGCGTTACAGGGTCTAAGGTTGCCTTTCTGATCGTGACTGTATTAAACATCAGCTCGGAGACGCCTATGACAAATGCGTACGTTGAATCCTTCACCAAGAGCGCGTATTCGCTTCCCAAGCCGGGGGTGGCGAAAACGAAGACTTGTGGGATCATTACGTGGACTATGGATCGCAGCCTTGAGAATCCGAGAGATCTTGCGGCGACCATTTGTTCGTCGCCGATTCCTCTTATGGCTCCTCTGAATATTTGAGATTGGTTAGCAGCGCTTCTTAAACCTAGTACGAGAGTGGCTGTGAAAAAGGCGTTCTTGAATGGAAATGGGAGAGAGATGCCTATGCCCCAGTAGAATATGAGCATCAGAACGATTTCTGGGATTCCCCTGAAAATCTTTTCAAAGGCTTCGACGAGGAATCTGAGGCCTTTTTCATACGTTCTTATGAATGCTATGGGGAGTCCTACGGCCAGTCCTAGTAGAAGAGAAAAAATGGATATTGCTAGGGTTGTGGAGACGCCTCCTAGCATTAGGAGGAGTTGCTGTATCACGTCCAATATTGGTCACGGTAGTGCTTGGCTAGCATTTCCATTTGAGTTTCAGTGCGTCTAGTTTTCCTTCTGCTATTATGTCGGCGAGGGCTCCGTTTATTTTTGCGACGAGTGTGTTTGCGTCTTTGTTTGCTACGAAGGCCACTGGGTAGTAGGGTCTTCTGTAGATGATGACGATGGGTTCTTGATTCTGTTGTTCTGCTTCGAGTATCCAGTCGGATGTTATGGGGGTCTCTGCGTAGACGCAGTCGATTAGACTGCTCTTCATGGCTGTAACTGCGTCAAGGTAGGTTGTATAGGACTTGACTAGAGTGCTTGGAAGCGATGAAAGCAATTCGTTTTCTTCTGTAGTGCCTGTTTGCGTTCCGACTTTGAGGCCCATGGTCGCTATATCTGACATAGACGACAGCGTTGTGATGCCCTTGGCCACCTTTGTGCTGTTGAGCATTATTATTTGTCCTTCCGTTATGCTGTGAGGCATTGTGAACTGCACGACGTCAAGTCTTTGTCTTTCAATTGAGAATCCGCTTGCTCCTAGATCCAGCTCCTTGGATTGAATCGACGGGATTATGGTGTCGAAACCCACGTTGTGCCATTCGACCGTGAGGCTTAAGTTCTGTGCGATCATTTCTGTCAGTTCGATTTCGAAGCCGACGATTTGGCTCGTTGTTGTGTTTAGGAATTCGTATGGAGGCCAGCCTGGCTCTGTGCCGACTCGTATCTTGCCTGATTTTACGATGTTATCCCAGATCGGATCTCCTGCTTGGGCAGCTGGCATCACAATAGGGCTTGTGTATAGTCCAGCTAGGAATGCTACGACAGCGATTATGACCATCCCGCCTACTAGAACATATTTTGAGATCACTAATCATTCCTCACGACATATGTTTGAATGATACTATATTTAAAGTTTAGAAACACAGGCGCATTCTGCTTTCACCTTCAGAACAATCTGACGCAGTCGAGGTCGCAGAAGGAGTCATGAATAGGGCTTTCTGTCAAAACAGCCTAGTGCCAACGTGTTTTGCTCGCCTTGATTCTTCACGATCTCTTGATCTTGGTTCTTGCCTGTCTTCTATGCAATATGAAAAGGAATAGGATGGCCAGTGACGCTATGATTAGGACACAGGGGTAGAGTCTTGTCCCCCCGCATCTCCGATTTTGAGCATAACTCCTTTCCTTCGTTGAGCGAGAACGGAATTGGTGGTTTGTTTTCTTTGGATGCCTTTCTGAAAAGCATATTGTGTGTAGCGTGAGTGGCATATGAATGGACTTTGTGCCACTTCTGTAGAGTCTGTATATAAACTAATTAAGTTTGGATCACGTAGTCGCTCTTGGTGATTCAAAATGAAACTGGATTTGTCCCTTGTTGCAGTAGTTCTGAGCATAATTGCAATTGGTGTTAGCGTAGCGCAACCCATAAACGATTAGGTGAGTAATACTGGAAAAGCGGATAAGGGAGAACCCTCTTTCAAAATAATCAAGTTTGACTTTTTTGAAACTTATACGCGCATCTACGTTCAGAGCAACGGAACAGCACCAGCACATAACATTCTGGTCAACCTGTACTTCAACGGAAGCGGTCTTCAACCTTGGGCGGAAACCGAGTTCATGGCAGAGCTCAATGACACCAGATGGGAACCATTAGCATTTACAATAGGCCGACTTCAATTAGAATCCACCTTACCGCCTGAAGAATTGGCAAACGCTACGAGATACCACTGTGACATCTTCGTATCCTGCAACGAAATGAAATATACGATGAATTTTCACTATGAGCACATAATAACTTGAAAAACTGCACAGAATTGCCCGTGCACCGTCTTTTTGCGTGGTTTGCGGTAAAGTTTTATCCCAAACACAAACCAAGATCGCCAATCTACCAATAACCGCGCGCTACTCTTCACAAGTGTTTTCGTTAACTACGTCTGTTTTCAGCAACCCTTCTGTCGAGATCTGCCGGGAGAGTTTGGTTACAGCACATTCATCTCCAATCCACCACATGCATTTGTTGTCTTGACAACCAGTTTGGAAACCGTCTTTCATCATGAGAGGGCATTTTCTCCGATGCTGTTTTAGCGAATCAGAATACAAACTCACTGCTTTCTTGATGCGTCTTGAAGTGCCATCTATTGAGATCGTGTTTAGGAATTCGATGACTCCCTCAGAGTGTAGAAGATCGGTCAATGAAACCAAACCCACGAGTCGCCCATTCTCAACTACAGGAAGCTTCTTTATGTTTCGCTCAAGCATGAGCCTAGCAGCATCACCTGTACGCATGTCTGGTGACGCTGTGACAAGGGGTTTCGACATCAAATTGACAACTCTAGTTGTCGTGGGTTTTCTTGATTCGCATATAATCCGCTTCAACATGTCCCGCTCTGTTAATATGCCAACAGGCTTTTCTTGATCAACCACAACAAGACAGCCGATCTCATGCAAGTTCATAAGTTCAGCTGCCTGCATCACAGTGGCACCTGGCACAATGGTCACAACTTTTTCAATCATGATCTTTCTAAGCTTTTGTGACATTACCACACCTAAGAGCATTCAGTTTACTCTTCGAGCATGATAGTTTTATGATTTGTGAATCTAAGATTCAGGTAGTGACAAAAGACGTTGGGTTTGGGTTTTGGATAAAACTTTACCCTTGCGTGTTTCTCTGACCGGAAACGACCTGTTGGGCTTGGTGATGGCGGCACGAAGACACTGGCTTGCATGCACGTTAAATACGAGATGGTTATCAGTTTTGCATTCTAGGAGTGGGCAAAGCGCTGTTTGACGATTATAGAGGCATCTCAAATGAGGCGAAGTATCTAATCATACAGTCCATTCTGCCCTCGCTGGCATATGGCATGTTCTTCACTGACCTATCATACTTTCTCACAACCGTTCAAGGTCTACCGGATTATGTGATGGGAATTATCATAACCACGATGGGCGTATCCACGTTTATCTCAAGCATGCTCTTAGGCATAGTGGCGGACAAATATGGAAGAAAAAAGCTCTACATTCTGGGTAACGTAATCGCCAGCGGCATAATTGCGCTTTTCGCACTTACGACAAACACTGCCATACTGCTGGCTTTGGCGACGCTTGAGGGAGTGGCTGAGGGGGCCTTTGGAGCCTCTAGCAACGCGTTGATAGCAGAGAAGGCTGGAGACCAGAAGAGAACCAACGTATTCTCGCTTTTCGGTTTCGTGGGAAGCGTGTCCTTCGGCTTGGGAAGCATCATCATACGCATCGTCGTAGTGTTCGAGGCCTTCGGCCTTTCCGCAGCGGAGAGCCACACGATGCTCTTTCTGATACTTGCAGCCCTCAGCCTCGGCTCGACGCTTATCATGCTCAAGATTACTGAATCAGGAACACTCAAGAAATCCCACATCAGCCTGAAGGATTTACTTCCGAGAAAATCAAGAAACACAATAGTTAAGTTCGTTCTAACCAGCGCCATTATAGCATTCGGAGCAGGCCTGATAGTGCCCCTCATGACAAGATGGCTGGACAGGCAATATGGCGTATCCGACGCCGTAAGTGGGCCCATTCTCGGCGTGGCAAACATAGTTATCGGCGTGGCAACGCTGGCCGCACCGCCACTGGCTAAGAAAATCGGCCTCGTTAAAGCTGTGGTTGTGACTCAAGGGTTCTCAACTTTGTTCATGTTCGCGACGCCACTGTCACCCGACTATCTTTCTGCAAGCTTCGTATATACACTAAGGTCTTTCCTGATGAACATGGCAGCCCCACTTCAAAATTCGATGATAATGGGCCTAGTCGCCGAAGACGAACGCGGCGCAGCCTCAGGCGTAAGTGCAGCTTTTTGGCGATTGCCAAACGCGTTCAGCACATCCATCGGCGCCTCATTGATTGGACTGGGGTTGCTAGCAACGCCGTTCTTCTTGGCAGGCATATTCTACATTATATCAATCGCACTGTTCTGGGTGTTCTTCAGAAGAACCAAAATGCCAGAAGAACAGAAGAACGCATAAACAAACGCATACACGCAAGAGTGAAGTCTTACCCACCCAACCTAGAAAGAGTCTCCATAGCTGAAAGCATTACCTTTTCTGCAGCTTCCAGTAGACGCTACACCGTGTCTTTCCCGAGTCAATCCGATTTCGTCTTCAAGCTGTCTGGCCCAAGTATAGCATAGACCAGACTGTCCGATTTCGCCCTTCTTTCAACCATTTCCTTCTTGTTCAGTCATATCTCTTGCTTATCCCGTTAAAGTTGGTTGGGGTAAAGTTTTATCCAAACCAAACCCAGTTGCTGACGAATTGCTTTGGAATAATTTAAGAGCTTGCGTGCTGTTTCGCTTCAATTGGAAAAAGCTGGCAGAAGAGGGGTGAAACATTGTCAATCATGACTGTGGAACTAAACTTGGAACGAATGGAAAAAATGAAGCAAGAAGTGTTGCAAGCTATTGAAACCATGGTGGAAGAATATGGGAACGTGTCGGTCATAGAATTGGAGATGGCGTTGATAGAAGGACTGGCAAGAGTGAGAGAAATGGGACTGAAAAAGACGGAAAAGAAAGATGAGGAAGTAGTTTAGCGACAGGGAAGCACTGTATGGTGCATGACCAATCTTTTCCCAAGAGTTTCTTGACAGTCTTTCTATTGAGGTCTTAATTTAGGCTGGAACCTCAAACGCGCGTCTTTCTTCCGATGAACCAAGAAGAAACCGTTTCTACTCTTCGTGTGCGATCATGGTCAGTGTCTGTCTAACTTTCTCCAACTTCCTTATCTTGTTGTGTGTTTCCTTAATCTCATCCATCGTATCTGCTTTTGTTTTCACGATGATGTCATAGACGCCATAGAGAGGATAAGCTTCTTCAACCCCCTTGATCTTCCTGAGTGTCTTCATCAACTGCACATCGTATTCCTCAGTATTTACTAACACGTACGCCTTAGGCATCCAAATCACCTCTCACCCTCTGTGAGCGCTTTGCTTTTAAGGTTTTTCGGGTTTGGGGGTAAAGTTTTATCCAACCAACCAAGGTTTAACACATCAAACCATCGGCGACTATTGTCTTGCTGTCAATGCTGACTGTCGCCTTAGTCATCGAACCCCACCAGTGACGATTACTAGCGGTTCGGTTTTTTCCTCCTTTGTCTTCATTTCCTCCAATTCCAATTGTGATGCCACCCAGAGCTTTATCGTCTTGAGTGAAGCCATGTCTCAACCCTGCATTAAGCCCAAAGCCAACAAAAGCAAACTTGCTAGAGTTCGCGTCCTCAGATTTGAGATAGCTCTCAAACGCCTCAATTCCTGATTGTGCGTCATATTTCACGATTTTTCCATGTTTGAAGTCTAATGTCAGATTCTTGACTCTATTACCTCCGCGAACTAAAATGGGAGCATCATATACTACAATCCCTTCTGCACTGTCTTCATCTGCTGCAACTTCCACAAATCCTGAAGGCAAAAACTTGACGATTCCTTTTGTCCCATCTTCTTTTCTGACCACACTGTCACCAAGCGTCGGTTCTCGTCCGACCAGCCTAAACTTGAGCTTCGTACCAGAGGGTGTCGCAATGTCTACCTCTTGACCACGCCTGACTATTTCAGCCAGTTTGGAAGCTCTATCGGCTATCTCCTGCTGGTTAACTAGACAGCCTGCAAGCATAACCTTGCTCCATTTCTCATGGTTCAAACCAAGAGCCTGTGCTCGCTCTTTTGTAACCAAACAGTATTCAACGCCTAGCATTCTTACAGACCGTTTCTGAGCCAGTTTTCGCCACGCATCCATGTATCTGTTTGACTCGAGAAACCAGATGTTGGCAAGTTCCTGTTTCTCCGAAGGTATCTTGCTCCAATCTACTGGAGTTTTTGGACCTAACAAGAAAACGAATGCGTCAGTCTGTCTTAATATTGCAGTTTCAAATGGCGAAAGAGTCTCCAGCAATTCCCTTGGAACTTCCTGCAATGAACGCGTCCAATAGTTCTCTGTGGTAAGAGTAATCAACGGTCTGGCTCCTTTTTGCCTGCATAGCATAGCTATTTCAGAAGCTATGTCAATCGTATGGTCCCAGCTACTAATCCATACACTTTCGCCTTCTCTTATGTTCAAGCAGGACGTTACGATTTGATGTGCAAGCTTCTCATCATTCATCATACCCTCGACCACTCACTAGCCAATTTGGAGAACGACTGGTTATTCCTTCTAGGAATGAGTTCTCTTCTGGTCCAGGCTATAACTCTTCGTGCTTCTATCTGTCCGGAATATGCCATTTAGAGGTTCTGGTTGGTTTGGGGTAAAGTTTTATCCCAAACACACACACGTTAAACCGCGTCCTTGAAATTGAAGGATTTGGTGGATCGATAAGCGTAAATATGCAGGACTTCTGATAGGTTGTGAGGAGTTTATTTATGGTCAAGTGCGCGAAATGTGGTAAAGATATTCCTGCAGGACAAGAAGTGAAGAAAGGCATCTTAACAAAGAAAAGCTATCATAAGGAATGTGCACCCAAGTAGAGTCAATACTCATCCGTAGCGCGCGCAGTTGGCGAACCCCTACTGCTCTTCTTCCAACAATAGTCTTTTCAAGGTTTTTCTTAGATAGTCTTCCAGCTTGGTGGCGATTTCTTCTGATTCTTTATCATGCTTTTCGAGGTATTTTATGATCCCATGAGCCACCCCATTTCTTATCTGGTAGGCTTTCTCTACCATTTCTCTTATTGAATCCCTTTCTTTCTGGTTAGTTCCTAGGAGCATTCCAATAGATAATCCGATGAGTGAGCCTTTGTGAGGAAAGGTTCTGTCAATATTGTAAAATACGAGGGATTCCAAGGCAACAACATAGTGATAGATTTTGTATTCAATGATGTGTGTTTCAAAAGCCTGAGAGAACTCGTGAAAAGAGAAATGAAGATTCGGTTTTGCATCTCTTCTTTTTAGTTTGTTCCACAATCTGACAAAATCTGGAATTTCCTTCTTCTCTAAGCAGTAAGGATTGGCTGAGTAGCTGGTCTCGCCCAAACTGACACCAAGATTGGCTACAAAATCCTCCTCTTTTTCAAGTAAGACTGAACATGGGACTTCCACGTCAGCTTTCTTGAATAATCTCAAGGCTAGAAGACACTGACCAACACTCCCAGTTTCGAGTTTGTAAGGCAACCCTTTTCTTGCTTTTTGTCTCTCCTCTAACACAAATTCTATGGATGAGAGCTCATGTTTCAGTGCTTCATAATACTGCGGCACCGGTGTTTTGCTGAGCAGATTCTCGATTTCATTGTTTCTAATATGTCTTATGCAGTTATGGTCGTCGAGTTTCACGAGCCTCTTTTCACAGTCAAAATTGTGGAGTGGAGATATCAAAAGAAGATCTGTCGATTCGGTTCTTGTTGCGTGTTCGCCTGATTGGCTATTAGGCACCGTTCGTCAGCCCCCCGGTTTCTCTCTTCGTTAGCTAGGTTTGCCTATTTTCAGATAAGCTTTACTTTGCATTTTGTCTGTACGCGCGCGTGCTCTGCAACCGGATCGAGAAACGCTGTCTCGTCTTCTCAATCTCTCGATTTACCAGCAGTATTCTACGCAAGGCAGCAGTAGCGCGTGCTATGAGGGGTAAGTTTTTGTGCTTTTCTGACCCCTCGTACTATTAACTGTCTTTTTGATGTGTAGTGTATACTCGATTTCGATACTACATGTATCCTATCCTTATCCTGTTCCATTAATATCTATAGATGTATGCTGAATCGAGTATACACCTTTCCAGCCATCCATTAGAAGCCTACACCTGGTTGTCCGTTAACCGTCGTCCGTCGTTCGTCGTTCCGTCGTCGTGGTCGTGGTCGTCGTCGTGGTCGTGGTCGTCGTCGTGGTCGTGGTCGTCGTCGTGGTCGTGGTCGTCGTCGTGGTCGTGGTCGTCGTCGTGGTCGTGGTCGTCGTCGTGGTCGTGGTCCGTCCGTCGTCGTCCTTGTTGTGTGTGTGGGGGTAAAGTTTTATCCAACCAAACCAAACCAACCACGACGACGATGCCCTGCTTTGGAAAAAGGCTACTGAGAAAGTGTGTACTGGATTCAGGATATACTGCATTCTGTGAAGCAGATAAAGAGGGGTAGTGATAGTAGTCAAGTCATAATAGGGTAGGTATTTAGGTATAATCGGAATCGAGTATACAGTGCTGTTGCGGAAAAGTTATAGCTGAACCGAATCAACACTATCTTATTCCAGTACTGTTCGCGCGCTAGGCCGTTGCTAAATCGAATTGTTTGTGTCAATTTCTGCTCACCCTCTAAGCATAGTTGCATTCTCCTAACACTTCCACGTACAAATCATGGGCGTCTGGTCAAGCCAAAGCATGACCAAACAAGTTCATGTCAATTCCCCGAATTTAGCAACACGCTAGCGCGCTGTCACCCGCAAATCCCCTCTTTTTCTGTCAATCGGCGAGGGTACAACAATTCTGTTCTACTAGTGCCTGACGTGCTAGTTGTTTCCAGCTTCTAGAGGCGGATTACTATTACGCGCTCATAATACTCGCCTAATGAAGGCCAAATAGCAGAAGAAAGTGTGGCGGAGGCACTTCCTCTTGGGCAACTCAAAGCTCTCCACGATACTTGCACGATAGGGAATTTGTGGCAACTTGTGTGGTGAACGATGGTCTTTTGCTAGTCTTACGTTTTATATTCGGAATTCTAGATAACGTTTATATCGTAAGATATAATATACTGATTGTTGATATGTCTGCCTAGAGACATATAGTATCCATGTAGAACAAAAATACAGATGGGGGGTGAGGAAATTGGAAATGCTCATGTTACAAGGTGTAGTGGGATCGTTTGCTCTGTCGACATGGTTGATCCTCATTGCTTATTTCGCATGGTTCTCCATGTCAGCTAAAGATTATGCGCCGATGGCGCCTCGCGACGCAGAAACCTTGTGGAAGATACATAAGCGGGGTGCTGAATGCAGGTCCAACAGATGGCATGAGATCAGGCACAAAGAAAACATCGTTGGTTTCGAATGTGAGTGCGGATATAGGCATCTGCAAGAGCGACCAATAACGGCGCAAACTCCGCGGTCTACACGTGAACGGCACAGAAAGTTAACTGGAGGCTTCTATCATACGTATTAGACGTCTTTCGCTTCTTTTGTACATTGGATAGTCCATACCTTTACAAAGAGTTGGATATCCAGAGCCGTATTCCTGTTTTCTCCTTCTTAACCTCTTAAAAAAAAAGCGCACGCTGCTTCTAATTCTGTTTCCGAATAAGCAAGATAAGTAACTCATATTTCTACTTCATAAGAGACTTATCTCGCCCATATCAAATGTGAAGTTGCAGCGGATGTGAAAGCGGAGGTGTGGTGATTGAATCAAAACATCCTGGTTGTTGACGACGACGCTGAGGTGAGAAAGACCCTTTCTTCAATCCTACTCAAAGAGAGATACTTGGTTGAGACTGCGGAAAATGGCAAGCAGGCGCTTAGAGCCTCTGAAAAATCGCGTTTTGAAGTAGCCCTGATTGACATTAAGCTTCGTGACATGGAGGGAACTGAGCTCCTCCACAGGTTGGAGGAAAAGCAGCCTCATATGGTTAAGATAATCATTACGGGCTTTCCGACCTTAGAGAATGCTGTGAAGACGGTTAACGAGGGTGCCGACGGATATATTCTGAAACCTTTCGACATAGAGAAGTTACTGGAGATGATCAAAAAGCATCTGACCAAGAAGACTGCTGAACATATTAGCAATTGGATGGAATTTGATCATGATAACACACGGAAATCTCGCTTTGATCGAAATAATGTTAAACGGAAATCCCTCTTTGAACAATAACAAACCGAAAAAGCCAAACATGGGATTTCCATATCATCCGCTCTTCTTAAGGGGACTGGTGTGTTGGTTGTAACCCGTCATTAGCCTTAGTAATTTCTTCTTGCTCTGTCATTCTATCCATCTTCCTAGAGTTCTTTGTTTGGTTTCTGATCTAAGAATTATTCTCAGATCATCATCTACTCTTTGAAATCCTATTTGAATTATCTTTTTTGGTTTCATAGTCTCACTTCATACATGCAATTTCATCTTAGATTTTGATTTGAGCAAGGTTTCATTTTGGGGGGTGCGGGGGTGAGACAATATATTTTTCTTTTTCCTGTGGAAAAATCCGCAGACCTGAGCTAGTGGAGAGCGAAGGGAAAAATTTATGTTGAAACCCCCGATCTCCTACAAAATCCTTCTTAGTCAAAAAAATGCTCGGAGATCGCCCGTTGATCTTCTGATGGGCATTTTTTTGGTGAAGCCCGAGCGGGTCGAGGGCTGAACTGCGCATAAGCATAACGATTTGCGTGTTGAGCCGTTGTGTGGGTATGTAGCGCGCGCTTCCTTAAATTGCGCCTGCACAGTGTAATCAGATTCTTCTTATTGCCAATTCCTTGCGTATCTTCCACCTGAAACGTGGAATCACCTGTATCAGCATATTCCTAATATCATCGGTTTCTTCGTCAGTTAGCTTATTCTCCACAGGTCTGCTGCCTTTCGCTTTCATCTCTTCAAGTCTTCTATTCATTTCCACTATTGCTTTCGTAGCTTCTTTTCCGAGTTTTCTTTCCATTTCCTCCTTGTATTTCCCATCATATTTCTTTTCTAGTTTCTTATGGCGTGCAACGTCATAAGCAATGTTCATCAGCGCACCCAAGGAATACCCTAACGCCAAATTCTCTAAGTCATCTCGTGTACTCACTCGGTCATCATCTGTCTTCAGAATCCAGTTTACAGTCCCCAGAAAGTCTTGCTTCTCGTAGACAGCATTAATTGTTTCAGATATCAGATCTCTCGTTTCTATATCCAAATTCAACAACCCAACTTCTCAAAGAAAGAATACCCTTTCAACTTCATTAGGCTTTTGTCATGTTTGATAGCGCGCGCTAGAAGATGGATTAATTTATGGATATCATGATGACCATTTGACTAGGCTTCAAGCGATACTTCTATTACAGAGGTTGAATAAGTTCGGTCTAGTTGAAGGATTCAAGAGAACTCGAAGTCATTTTGGAAAATCAACCATTAAGTTTGTAGAATAAGAAGGTGAGAAGAGATGAGTGAGAGAAGATACAACAGAAGTAAAAACTACAGATGTCCATCATGTAGTCTAGAATTCAAGAGTGAGGGAGTACCTAGACACTGTCCACGATGTCACTATGTAATTGAGATTAAAGAAAATAATAGGAGATGATAGCGCGCGCGGTTTTGAGAGTGGCGGTTTTTGTTGGCTAAGCTACGTTTGTTTGTTCGGTGTCGTAGACAAGGTTCTCGTATTGAGTCTGTTCTTTGAAGCGTTTGGTTGAGTTGTCTGGTTATCGTAAGACACATTGGTCTTATGAGGATGGCTGGCTAATTCTTGAAGCGTTCTGATTTTTGTTTGCGTAGTTTTCAGTTAGTGCGCGCGAAAAAATAATATAGAAAATGGGAGAAAGCTAATCTCAGAATAGAGCTTTTGGCTTTATCTAAAATCGATTTCTTCTAGGAGGTGCTCTCTTCGCGTAACACTCTCGACAGTAAACAGGTCTGCTACCATCAGGCTGGAATGGCACTTCACATTCTTTTCCACATTCAGCACAAACGGCCTTATGCATTTCCTTTCTCTCATATGTCAAATCTCTCAACTCCTTTTGTGGTTGCTATGCAAAAATTACTTCTTACACGCTGCACCTACCCTTCACACCGATGCTTATAAACAAAATGCCTCATAAATCATAAAATCTATGCTCACAGAGTCTGGATAGTCACTGACAAAACTGTACGGCGTTTTTGATGGATAATTGTGTGGTAGCGCGCGCTAGGTCGCCAGATTGCCTTCCTGCTGAAAAGCAATTTTGACACGAGCGAGCGGGTCGAGCGAAGTGTCCTGCCCCCCGTTGTTTGGTTATGGTTTAGCGCGCTGCCCTGTCCCGAAATTGGTCTTAAATGGTCTTAATTCCTATTTTTGGGTTTGGGGACAGTTTTGAGGTGTACATCTATTTTTAGCCCTGTTGCATGCCGTGACGCTCCAAAAAGGGCTAGATACAGCCTCAACGGTTTATGGAAAAACCCTACTTTCTTTCAGATTCGTTGGAATCCATTAGTTGCCATCTTTCAACACGGTCAAGAGTTGCTCACCAAACAAGCCCAAATCAAACGCCAATAGACAAAAGAAGAATTAAAACCATTTTAAACCATTTTAGGGACAAGCCAGCGCGCTTGAACCATTCTTCCTAGCCTCGTCGACTATTTTTTGAATCTTGTCTGATTGATCTGGCCATGGCCATATAGAGCAGGTCTTCCGCGCTTATTCTGTCCAGCTCGATGCCTTCAGATAACAAAATCCTGCTTTCTTCAAGAAGCGTTCTCAGGTAACTTGTCGGGTCAATTTCTTGAAGGGAAAGCTTGATTTTAGAGAGGTCTATCTGAATGCCAAGCGGTTCTCTTATTGTCTCGTTTGATAGGGCATTGACCTGCTCTTTGAATATGGTTGCCAGAGTGTCTTTGGATGCTTGAAGTCCACTTGCTACTAAGTCGGGTTTCTTGATGCTAAGAGCAATTAGACCTTTCTTAGCAAGTTTCCATTTTCCTTCCGCCTCGATTATATACCCCTTGCTTTTCAGATCAGCTAGACGACCGCTCTTTCTTTGGATAACGCTGTAGATTTTCTGCGCTCGGTAGAATCTGACTTCCTTTTTTTCGCTCGGATTGATTATCTTCTCAAGAGTACCTGCAATCTGCCAAGCTGTTGCTTGTTTCTGCAACAATGTTTCAAGTATCGCCAAGTTGTAGTTCGCGCTTTTGCCGGAGAATATCCCAATATGAATATTACTTTTCTCTGTCTTTTTGCGTGACATCACAATATCACTTTCTAAAACAATATTACACTGTATTGTATATTAACATTGCTCAGGAATCGATCTAAGAATGAGCAACAATGTGAACCTGAACGCACCAACTTGCTCAGAGGGTGCGTATTGCGCTCATGCGGTTTTGACCGTGAAAATCGGTGTCTATCGCTGTCCGCTTGATGAATGTTTCAAGAAGCTTGAGAATCAGAAGCATCTGGGGTCGGCAGTTCATGATTGAGTGTGGGTCTAAGTCGTTTCTTGATCGTTTGCGGTTGAATAGGGCAATTCTGAAGAATGATTATTGGAAGTTACCTGTCGATAGCAGGGGGCATGAGAATTATCAGCCAGTGGGTCGTGGGGCGAGAACGTCAAATCTGTGCGGTAAATGGTTGAGTTTTCAGGTTTGCGATCATAAAGAGTTGCATGAAGGGATCGTGGTTGATGGCATAGATTGCACGGGCAAGATTGTTGTCTCTCATCAACATTTGTGGTGTCACAAGAGTTCGTGTCCTGTTTGCTTTATTCGTGGGTGGTCAGTTAGGGAAGCTCGGAATATAGAAGGTCGTTTGACAGTTGCGTCTGAGCGTGGCTTCGGCGATGTCGAACATCTCACGGTTTCTGTCCCTGCTGAGGATTATGGTTTGTCGGAAGAGGCTTTGAGGAGAAAATCTAGGATGGCTCTGCTGGTTCGTGGTGTTCTCGGTGGGGTGATGATTTTTCACGGTTACCGTAAGGATAGGTCTCGCGGGGTTCTATCTTGGTCTCCTCACTATCATGTTTTGGGCTTTGTCAGGGGTGGCTTTGATGTATGTCGTGGCTGTGTGCATGATCGCGGTGATTGCCGTTCCTGTAACTTCTTCAAGGGCAGAGAAGTTCGTGAGTATGCGAAAGATGGGTATTTGGTTAAGGTTTTTGAGAAACGTAAGACTGTTATTGGTACGGCTTTCTACCAGTTAAATCACGCTACCATTAGACTCGGTATCAAGCGATTTCATGTCGCTACGTGGTTTGGCGTATGTGGTTACAGCAAACTGAAGGGTAAGAAGTTGAAGGCTGTCGCTACCTGTCCAGCATGTCATTCTGAGATGGTGAAGAAGGTTCACTGGGGCAAGCGTGTTATTGCAAGGGACATAGGCGACACTGAATACTTGGAGTGGTTCGTGGATGACGAGTTTGACAGTTCAGGTGTGCCTAATTATGTTGACGCTGGCGGGGGTAGAGTTGAATAGCGGCAGCTCTGAACGTCACCACCGTCAGCCTAAACGTTGGCTAAATTTCGAGGATGTGGTTCATTGCCGTGATATTGAGTCGTTCAATGCGTTTGTTGAGCAATTTCTTTCTGAACGGGGTTTAGTTGATGAGAGTCGAACGCGCACGTATTGGGCTCTATTCTATGCTTGGAAGAACGGGATTTTTTCTGGGTGTTGACGGGCGCGCGCTTTAGTGGCTTTAACGTTTCTTGCCCTTGGCAGGAAGTTGCTGTCTCAACTGTTTCTTTTTCGCTTCTTTATCCCGTTCTATCTTTTTCTGTTGTGCGATTTGAGTATTCTTTTGTTTACGTTTCA
>Ga0315279_10003135_pt1 | contig 23547 bp, 24 predicted proteins | sample YL17G06_20_MG_FD_203694 | JGI IMG/M metagenome (GOLD analysis project Ga0315279, IMG submission 203694) | Sediment microbial communities from Yellowstone Lake, YNP, Wyoming, USA - YL17G06_20 | ecosystem: Environmental > Aquatic > Freshwater > Lake > Sediment | place: USA: Wyoming | collected...
GCGATAAAGATTTCAAAGAACAAGCAATCCCTAAAAAAGGGTTTTGCTATTGACTTACTGGTCTCTTATAACCGACTCCGCTCAGGGTGCGAAATGGCCACTTTTCGGACAGACACTATTTAAGAAATTTAGCATCCCCATTTTCCAGTTTCTTAATCTGATTGTCTTCGGTTAATAATATCATCTGCTGAATGGCAATTTTATTCAGTTTTGCAAGCCGTTCGCTTTGCGGCAATCCTTCATTGATAAACAACGCATTCAGGTTTTCCAGATTCGAAAGGCAAACAAGCTGCGCGACATCAGCATAGTCCCTGATATTGCCTTTTTTTTCGGGATTTGCAATGCGCCACTGCTGCGCGGTCATTCCGAAAAGCGCGATATTCAGCACATCGGCTTCAGAAGCATAAACAATGTTAATCTGAGCTTTCGTCAGTTGTGCCGGAATCAGATTTTCTTTAATAGCGTCAGTCTGGATGCGGTAATTGATTTTGGTCAGATTGCGCCGGATATCCCAACCAAGCTGTTTTTTTTCTATGTCTTTAAATCGCTGAAATTCTTTGATGAGATAAAGCTTAAATTCCGATGAAATCCAAGCTGCAAATTCAAAAGCGATATCCTTATGGGCAAAAGTACCGCCATATCTTCCAGATTTAGAAATGATTCCGGTTGCATGTGTGGATTCTATCCACCGTTGAGGAGATAATACGAAGTAATTGCTTCCGGCCTCATTTTTAAACCTCTCGAATTCGATAGGTTTAAAATCAGGATTGCTAAGTTTTTCCCATAATCCAAGAAATTCAATTGTGCTTCGGCTCCGCATCCAATTGTTTATGATGGAAAATGGCTCATCCTTATTTCTGTATTTTGCGATATCAGTCAGCGAGATATATTCTTCCTTTTCTCGCACGAAAATTGATATTTCGGTTCCTTGAACATTAATTTTCCCCGACATTTCAATTTCCTTTTTTATTCCCTCGAAATCGGGGGATTTGGAATTCTAATCGCTATTGTAGCCCGTCGAATTCGACGGGTATAAACCAGGGGTTATTCAGGCGTCCCCCAACTGACTTCTGACCTCTCGCCTTCACGTTTTCTTCTCCTTCTTCTCCGCTGCCGGAAACAGGACGTTGTTGAGAATCAGGCGGTATCCCGGTGAATTGCGGTGCAGCTGCAATACGGTCGGCTGGTCGCCCACGGCATGCTGATAATCCTCGGGATCATGGCCGCCCAGATAGGTGAACATTCCTTTGCCGACTACGCCGTGGATGTAATTCACCATCGCGGTATTGGGGACGAAGCCCAGCACTATGACATTCTTCTTCAGCACGTTTTTATTGAAGGATGTCAAGAGACCGTGGAACCCGCGCACCATGCGCTCGTGGTCCTGCGTGAGCATCGTGGGCACCGGATCCAGCTTCGCGGAAAAATCGAACAGTTGGAAGTCCGCGGCCGGGATGGCTGCCGGGGAATTGACCCGGTTGACGTCGATGTTATCGAACCAGCCTTCGAAAGGGTCGGTCTCAAGGCTGAAATTCTCGAATGCCATGCAGTTCGAGTAGTCGAGTTTCCGGGCGTAGTCCGGATCAACGCCGTCACCGTCGTATTCCTTTGCCACGATGTCCGTACCCAGCGCCGCAAGCGCGATTTCGAGCGTGTTGGTGGCGCTGCACATGGCAAAAAGAAACCCGCCGTTTTCGACATATTTCCGTATGGTAAGGGCAACGGCCTTTTTGCATGCGGTGACTTTTTTAAATCCCAGTTCCGCCGAAAGCTTCTCCAGCTCCTTTTTCTGGCGCTGATACCAGGTCGCGGTGTGAAATGCGCGATAAAATTTGCTGTATTGCCCGGTAAAGTCCTCATGGTGAAGATGCAGCCAGTCGATAGTGGCGAGTTTTCCCGTGAGAACTTCCTTATCATAGACTTTTTCATAAGGGATATCGGCATAAGTCAGCGCCAGGGTGACCGCGTCGTCCCACGGAAGTTTGCCCGGCGGCGTGTACACGGCGATGCGGGGCGCCTTCTCGAGCGTGACCTTTTCCATATTGTTATTTTCGATCACCTCGATCACCCGGTTCCACTCGTCCGGCGGCATGGTTTTGATCTCAATGCCGTCCATGCGTGCTTTGAGGACGGTGGTGTGGTCCTCTTCGGTCACAAACGATCCGCCGCGATAATTAAGGCACCAGTAGACCTTTTGCCCTTCGGAAAGAAGATGATACACCAGGCCGTAGGCCTTGAGATGATCGGTCTGGGCGGCGTCCATGGGGATGAAGATCATGGCGCGAAGCGGAAGAATCGGCAGCAACAGAAGGGCGAAAACAATGCGGCGCATGGCTGGCAGGCTATCGGGTTATGCGGGAGAAAAAGTCTAAAAAATCCCTGGGCTTCAATATAGGGATACCGGCATATTCGCCCATGGAGGAGAGCGCGGCATCTCCTGATACAATCACCTCTGCCTGCAAGGCTACGGCGGCTTCGATAAACATATCATCATCAGGATCGGATACTACCCGCAGGTGCGGGGTTGTGGCAGCAAACACACAACAGTATCCTTTGCGAAACAGGAAGAGGATCTCATTGACCCCTCCTTCGTCACCGATTCCTGCCCGATGAAGGGCATCGATATATTCCCGGATAATCGGATTGGTAAGGCAGAGAGTCAGCTGTCCGTTCTTCCATAAATCGATGACCGCTTTCGGGTTTCCGCCAAAAAAGGAGGAAACGAAGACATTGGTGTCGATGACTACCTTCACGTGCGGCCTGCCCGGCTTTTGCGGATGAGCGCAGGTACGTCGTCGGCAATCAAGCCTTTTGATCGCAGCTTTCTGCCGATGGTATGCCATACCGCATCAATATGACCGGCAATGTCGTTGTCATGAAGATAGCCTTCGATCAGCTCGCGTATCGTCTGGCTTGCGGTTTTTCCGTGCGCTTTGGACAGCGATGCCAGTTTTCCTTTGATGCGGGGATCGATACGGATAATAAGCTGCGCCGCCGGCATAAGGGCTCCTTGATGATATATTGTATATACAATATATCAAATTGAGATCCCGGAATCAAGGGAGTGAATCTGTCTTGAGCTGGTCTGTTGTGGATCTATCCTGCCGATGGCGGGCAGAACAGGCGCTCATCGCCGGCGTTCAATGCAGTATCTCCGCATTTTCTTCACCGCATGCACGCATAGCTGGCGGGCGCGTTCGCCGCTGACATGGCAGGTCTGACCGATTTCGCGCAGGGGCGCGGGGGCGCCGCAATTGATGCCGTAGTAAAGCTGCACGACCGTTTTTTCGCGATTGTCCAGTTCATCCAGGGCGTGCTTGAGCTGCGCGAGCAAGGACCGCATGACCGCGGCCGCCTCGATGTCCTGCTTTTCGTCGGGCAGCACATCATGCAGCGTGATGTTCTCCTGTTCGTCCAGCGTGGTGTCCATTGACGACTGCCCGGTAAAGGCGGCAATGGTATCGTCAACGTCTTTTCGATCCACGCCCAGTTCCTGCGCGACCTCATCGGCGTCGGGCAGGCGGCCCAGGCGCTGCTCCAGCCTTTTTTCCGCCGCCGCTATTTTATACAGAAGCGCGGCGCGGCTGAGGGGGATGGCCACGGTGCGCGATTGCTCGGCCAGCGCCTTGAGGATCGACTGCCTGATCCACCAGACCGCGTAGGATACGAATTTGAAGTTGCGCGATTCGTCGAATCTGCGGGCGGCTTCCATAAGGCCCATGTTGCCCGCGCTGATGAGGTCCGAGAGTTCCATGCCCAGGTGCTGGTAATGCATGGCGACTTTGACCACGAATCGCAGGTTCGCGCTGACCATCTTTTCAAATGCTTTATGATCGTTGTTCCGGATCCGCGCCGTGAGCGACGCTTCCTCGGCGACCGATAATCCCTTGCAATCCGCGATTTCTTTGAAATAAATAGTGAGAGGACCTGTCTGCGTGGTTTCATGGCTGCTGTGCATGGTGTCTCCTGGCGGCCGACGAGAGGGAAGCGCTTCACAGGTATAGTCGGAGAATGCGCGGCGCGGGTTCAATCTTTATTGGCGCTCCGCCGGTTTGAATTTCCGGCAACAAATAAAGCCCCGAACGGAAAAGGCCGAGTCGTCCGACCCGGCCTTTTCCGGAAACATTTGGGATCACAAAAAATGCAAATGGGGTCTTATAATGCCGCCAGCGCCGCCAACCGCGCATTGCAGGCGGTGCGCCACGTGCCCTTGGGAAAAAGCCGGATATACTCCTGATATGCCTTGCGCGCGGGCTCTTCATTCCCAAGCCGGGTATAGCATTCGGCAAGGCCGAACAGCGCATTTTCCCGGTAGCGGCCGCCGGGTGCGCGCACAAGGCGCGCAAAATAATTGACGGCGTCGGCGCAGTTGTTCAATTCATGGCTGGTTATTTCGGCCAGATAATAAAGGGACTGGTCGGTTTCCTTACTTTTAGGGAATCGACGGACATGTTCCCGAAGGACCCGGACCGCCTCGGGCATGCGGCCGTCGAGGTACAGCGCTTCCGCCCGCTTGTCGAATGCCTCATGGATCCATGGACCGTCAGGATAGTCCTTGATGTATTCCTCCAGATCATTCGCGGCCCCGCGGAAATCGCCCTGGCAGTTCGCTTTGATCGTGGCGATTTCCCATAGGAGGCTTCCCCGTGCGCCGGGACTTTTTGCGGCGTTATACTCTTTTTGCCGGGCGGCAAGGGTCGCGGCGAAGTCGCCAAGGCTGCGGTAGCATTCGACCGCTTTTCTGGCCAGCACGGAGTGTTCGTGCATACCCAGGTCCGGCAGGGCGTTGAGCGAGTCGAAAATATCCAGCGCCTTGCGATATTCTCCGATGGTCAATTGAATGAGCGCTTCGATGTAATCGGGAAAATTGATCAGGGCGCCATGCACCGCATCTTCGGCATGCCATGCGCCGGCGCGGCCGCGCGCATCCTGCGGGCGCATGGGCACGAGTTGGGCATAGCAATCGGTTGCCTGCTTTGCGCGCACCGTTACCAGACTTTTTTCCGTTGCATAACCTTCACAGGAGATGGTCACTTCGCAACGGCCGGCTGGCCGTTTGAGGATGAGCGGCGTTCTACCGGTCCTCTGGCCGTCGATGCTCACCATGGCCCCTGAGGGGAGGGATTCGCAGTCGACAAGTCCGTAGCCGCACGAGGTATCGCCGGCGATCTCAAGCGAGAGCTTGAGCAGGGTGATGGCCCGGATGGCGTCCGCCGATTCGCCGACCGGAAGGGCCGCGTCCGGGTTCGCGCCGGTCATGCTCAGGGACTGGCCCGCTCCCACCGATGCGGAGACGCCGGCGGCATTGATGGCCCGCATCTGCACCACGCCTTCGTACACGCAAAGGCGGGTCATGGGCGCTCCCGATGGGTCTTCCGGCCGCACGGCCACGCCGAAAATGGTGCCGACCACTTTGCATTGCGCGTTCGGCGTGGCGATGGTGAACACCTGATCGCGGGCGCGTTTGCTCACCGTGGCGAAGATTCCGCCTTTGTGAAGGAAAAAAACAAGGCGGCGCGCGTCGGCTTCCATCACCGTCAGCCGCGTATTTTCCTGGAGGCACAATGCGCTCCCCGCATCCAGACGCACCATTACGGACGATCCGGCGCCGGTTTCGTATACCTGGCTTTTACCGAGCCTGATGCGCGGGACCTGCAGAGGAGACAAGGCTTTCTGCTGCCGGACATCACCCATGGTGACCTGACCGGAAATGTTGAGGACCCTCGATTCCGCCAGCATGGACAGGCGCGCGGAATAATGGACGAAATATACGGTTCCGCATATCCCGATCAGCAACGCCGCGGCAACAGCCGCCATTGCCGGGACCGGCCGCGCAAGCAAAGCCAGGGATTCAATGATATGCTGGAAAATGCTGTTCGGCTGTGGTTTCGCCCGTTGTTCGCTATCGAGTCGGGAAAAAAGCGTGTTTTCCAGCGAAACCAGCTCGTGTTCCTGCTTTTTGCGGACCGGGACCGAGCCCAGAAAATTCCGGAGCTTTTGGATCCGCGGATCCTGCTCTTGATGATCCAGCATATTCATAGTGCGTCCAGATATTTCGATAAATGTTTCTGGAGTTCTTTGCGCGCATGAAACAACCGCGATTTTACCGTGCCTACCGGCTTTCGGATGACATCGGCGATCTGTTCAAGGGGCGCATGCTCCATTTCGTGCATAACGATCACGGTCCTCTTTTCCTCGCTTAACAGCGCAAGCGCTCTACTGATGCGTATCGCGAGCTCCTTGCGTTCCATTGATCCATACGGATTGTCGTATTCCGGGATCTGTGCATCGCACGCCTGTTCATCAGAATCAACCACGATATCCAGCCGCCGTTTGCGGTACTTGTTCCTCAGCTGGTCTGTGCAGACATTCGATGCTATGCGATAAACCCACGTGTCCAGAGATGCTGTTCCTTTAAAGCTTCCAAGGCTTTTAAAGAGCCGGATAAAGACCTGCTGGACCACATCATCGAAATCAAAACCTGGCCCCAGAAAATGACATGCAAAGCCGAAAATCCTGTCATGGTACGCGCGGAAAAAGTCATGCTGGCATCGACGATCGCCGGCAATACATCCTGCTACCAGCTGCTCTACCGGCTTATGGTCTGAATGCTCGTCATGCATGCGCTGTATGTTTTATTAGATAGTCGTCGAAAAGGCTTTGATGGTTTAAAATATTATGCACCCGGCGGAAAAGGCGGTTTTTTCGTTCGGCGATGTCGTATGGATCTGCTTTTCGCATGCGCGCCAGATATCCGATAGAATTCCTTGCCGTGCAGGAATTATTTTTATCTATTATATTGGTTGATCGCAGCTACTCACGTCCCTATGATATTGCTTTTTCGTAGCCCTGAAAGGGCGACCTATCTGTAGCCCGGGGTGAAGCCCCGGGTAAAAATAGGGATACCCCACCCCACCCTCCCCGCATCTGAATTCATAGCGGGGAGGGCAGGGAGGGGACTCCTTGTATCGTTACCCGGGGCTTCACCCCGGGCTACAGATATGCCGGCCCTACGGGCCTCAAAGAAGATCAGTATGTATATTTCTATAGGAAAAAAATGGTCTTTCATAGAGATGCGAGTAGTTACGATTGATCTTCAGCGGAGGATCCAGCCTTGAATGCCTTTCGATACATCTCAATTCTGCTTATCTGCTTGATTTTTCAATCGATTGCGCAGGAAGGAGCCCCCCCGTCTTCCAGTGAGAAGGATTATTATGAAAAGCTGGGGCTTTCTTTGACAGAATGGCAGAAGATCAAGGAAAATAAAATTCCCATGGAAAAAGTTTACAAGCTGATGGAAGCCGGCATTTCGATGACCGAATATTTTACCAAGCCGTGGATAAATCTGTCAGTAAGCGAGCAGGAATGGATCAACAAGCGCAGGGCAGGTCAAACCAATGATCAGATTTCGCGCAAAGATCTGAATAAAGCGAAGTCGGAACAATATGCCGTGGTTACCAATCTGTTTCTTCCCGGGTTTCATGAATGGAAGCGGCGGCAGTTTGTGCGGTCTTCGCTCATGACCGGCGGATCCATAGCATCTCTTGCTTTAAGCGGCGTGGCCATCTATCGGGGTGTGCGGAAAGAGAATTCATTCTCTGATCCCACGCCGTGTATCGTAGTGCTGCCCGTTTGCATGATCTGGAGCGCGATTGATATCCATTTCCAGATACAGAAGGAGATCAATCCGGCGGCGCAGCGTTTCAACCTGTATCAGAAGCCCGATGCCGCATCGACCGTTGCGCTCTCTCTGTCATTCCCGATTCCAGAAAAAACCAGGTGATCATTATGCTTCGTCGTTTCTTGCAGGCAAAAATCCGCGACATTGTCATCACAGGCGCTAATACGGCCTATGAAGGCAGCATAACGCTTGATGCGGCCTATCTTGAAAAATCGGGCATCCTTGAAAACGAAGCGGTTGATGTGCTTAATGTCTCCAACGGCGCGCGGTTTACGACCTATGCAATCCCCGGCAAGCGGGGCTCGCATGTTGTGGAATTGAACGGACCCGCGGCCCGACTGGGCGAGCCTGGCGACGAAGTGATGGTGCTTGCGTATGCAATGCTCGAGCCGCATGAAATTAAAAACCATAAGCCGGTCATCGTCTATGGTCCCGGCAAAAAACCGGGTGCGCGGCGCCGCTGATTTTCCGGCGCATACGGATCCATACTTCTCATGAAAAACGCCGTTCTTTTCGGGATTTTTGCCGCGACCATCATTCTCGCCATTATCATCGGCGCCAATTCTTCCGGACTAAAATCGGAGCATGCCGGAACCGCCGGCATGGCGCAGACCCAGGCGGACAGCGTTCCGTATATCGGCCAGATACAGATACTCAACGGCTGCGGAATGCCGGGAATTGCCTGGCAGGCGGCGGACATGGTGCGCGCCGCGGGGTTTGATGTGAAAAATGACGGCATCGGCAATGCGGCCACGTTCAATTACGCCTCCACGCTGGTGCTGTCGCGCACCAAAGACATGACCGTGGCCCGGCAGGTGGGCACGGCCCTTAAAGTGGCGCCCGACAAGGTCATCCTCATGCGCACCGGCGACGACCGGTTTGACGTAACGGTAATTCTGGGCGCCGATTTCAAAGGAACATCATTATGAACGCTGCGCGCGTACCGGCCGCCGGCAGGTTGCTGGCCGATGCGATCGTCCGCCTTGCCGGGGACTGCAAAGCGGAGAAGATCAACCTTCTGGACCTTCGCCAAAAAGGCGCCCCGTCCGACTGGTTTATTGTTTGTGAAGGCGATAATACCGTGCAAAACCATGCGATTGCCGATACCATTATCGACGGCCTGAGCAGGGAATTTGGCCTTCGGCCCTGGCATTGCGAAGGCCTTGAAGAGGGGCGCTGGGTCTGCATCGACTATGTCGATGCCATGGTCCACATTCTGCTGCCGGAATTGCGGGGATTTTATGCCATCGAGAAACTATGGCAAGAGGGCCATCCCTCCTTTGCCGAACCGGTCTACGAGACGCCCGATACCCATCGCCGGACATCGCTCTGGTTGTAAATGGATTGTGCGCCGCCGATCGATAAAGGCCTGCGTCGCGAAAAGGAATCCACCGAATGGACGTCCGCACCTACTTGACACAAGCGCTTCTGAACGCCGCCGAAAAGCAGTTCCCCCAGGCGGGCATTGCGGAATCCGATATCCAGATTGAAAAGCCCAAAAACCGGGCCTACGGCGATCTTTCCTCGCCGCTGGCCATGTCGCTTGCCAAAAAGCTCAAGCTGCCGCCGCCGGACGTGGCCCGGAAGCTGCTCGATGCGTTTGCCTGGGATACTGCATTTGTGGAATGCGAAACTCCGGAATCCATTGCCGGCGGATTTATTAATTTCCGATTCAGCAAAGCATGCTTGATATCGATCATCCGCGGCATCGTGTCCGCCCCCGCCACGTACGGCCGCAACCTGGTGGATGCGCCTAAAAAGCTGCTGTTTGAATTCGTCAGCGCCAATCCCACGGGCCCCATGGTGGTGGTCAACGCCCGGGCCGCCGCCATCGGCGATGTTGTCGCGCGTGTCAATGAGCACATCGGCAACACGGTCGAACGCGAATTCTATGTGAACGACTGGGGCAACCAGGTCGCGCTCCTGGGCCGGTCGGTTGCCTGCCGTTACTGGCAGAAGCTCGGACGGCGGTGCGAGCTGCCCGAAGAAGGCTACCAGGGCGACTATATCGTGGAGCTGGCCGACCAGGTGGCCGCGGAGCATCCCGAGGTCGCGTCCATGACCGATGAGCAGGCCGTGGCGCTGTTTCAGCGCGAAGCGCTGGAAAAGAACGTCGCATCCCAGAAAACCATCCTCGCATCCTTCGGCGTCGTGTACACCCGCTGGTTCCGCGAAAGCGGCCTGCACCAGTCGGGCAGGGTCATGGCAACCGCCGATTTTCTAAAGGAAAAAGGGTTGACATACGAAAAAGACGGCGCGGTCTGGTTCCAGGCCACGGCCCTGGGCGACGAGCGCGACCGGGTCATTTTGCGCTCCGATGGCACGCCCACCTATTTACTCGGTGATATCGCCTACCACGCCGACAAGGCGTCGCGCGGCTACGACGAGTCCTATACGTTCTGGGGGCCCGACCACCACGGCCATCTCCCGCAGCTCGAGAAATCGGTCAAGGCCCTGGGAGCGGACAAACCGGTGTTCCATAATCTGATCATCCAGCAGGTCAACCTGGTCCGCGACGGACAGCCGTATAAAATGTCCAAGCGGCGGGGCGATTTCATCACCATGACCGACCTGCTTGACGAAGTAGGCAAAGACGCCGCGCGGTATTTTTTCCTCATGCGCAAGCTCTCCAGCCATTTCGATTTCGACATGGACCTGGCGGTCAAAAAGAGCGACGACAACCCGGTGTTTTACGTGCAGTACGCCCACGCGCGCACCTGCAACGTCATCAAACACGGGCGCCAGCGCGGCTTTACCGATGAACAGATCAGCGCGGCGCCGCTTTCGCGGCTTGCGCAGCCCGAAGAGCTGGACTGCATCACGGCGCTGGTCGGTTTCCCCACCATTCTCCTGCAGGCGGCCCGGCATGTCGAACCGCTGCGCATCACCGGCTATCTGGAAGGCCTTGCCGGACAGTACCATCAATTCTATCAGAAACACCGCATCGTCACCGATGACCTCGAAACCTCCGCCGACCGTCTGTACCTCACCACGGCGGTGCGCAATGTGCTGAAGCTGGGGCTGGACATATTGGGAGTATCGGCGCCGGAAAGCATGTGATGGCGGCCGAAAACGCGAAAGCCGGAAGGTCTTCCCTTCCGGCTTTCGCATTCTGCATTCCGGCGCGCCGCTACCGGTTCTTAAAGTGATTGGCCAGGTCGCTCAGCTGCGTTTTGGTTGGCTTGACTTTTGGGGCAAGATGGCCCATGCCCTTCATGGAGAGCGAAATGCGGCGTTTCTTCGGGTCGACTTTGATGATGCGCACATTCACCTTGTCGCCCACCTGCACAACCTGTTCGGGCGACTGCACATAGCCGTCGGCGAGTTGTGAAATGTGGATCAGACCGTCGCACACGGCATTGATGTCGACGAACACGCCGAACGGCGTAATATTGGTGACACGTCCCGAGGCGACGGCGCCTTCGACTATATCGGCGAGTTTCTGCTTGCGCCGCGGGAGCATGGCGGACTGCGAAAGGTATTTCTGCCCCACACGGACCTGGTCGATGAGTTTCTTCTCGATGTACAGCTTCTTCAGGTAATCCTCACAGGCGAAGGACCGGAGCATTTCGGGGTCCGCGATCAACTGTTCGACGGTGACGCCCAGCTGGTCGCACATTCCGGCCACCCATTCGGCGTGGTCCGGGTGCACCAGCGTGCGGTCCAGCAGGTCTTGACTATTTGGAACCACGACGAATCCGGCGATGTTCGCGAACGCCGCTTCGGTCATATGCGGCACGTTGAGCAGGCTCTGCTTGGAGTTCAGCGGCGTCTGCGGGTCCCGCTTGCGCAACGCCTCGGTGATCTCCGGGGTGATCATTCCTTCGGACACGAGGACCGATTCGGTGATCCGTCCGATGCCGATGCCTTTGCGCAGCTCCAACTCGGCCGTTTTGCGGCGGATGATGGTGAGCATGCGTTCCGGAGTGATCAGGTCCTGCAGCGGATGCACCGCGATCAAGCTGAGGCCGATGTCGGGAATGAGATTGACGGGCTGCAACCAGCTGATTCCCGCTGCAAAGGTCTTCTGCATGCCCGCGTCGAGATCGGCGAATTTGGTCTTGATCCATTCCGACGCGGCAAGCGATTCGATCTTTTCATCGACCGTCACCTCGATAATTTCGATGCCGGATTGCGCGTCATTGAGAAGTTCGGCGAGAACGGGTTTGGACGCCGGCGTTGCCGCATCGTGGAGCGTCAATGCTTTGGAAGGCCGGTAGCGGGCCGCGAACTGCCTGAAGCGCGCCAGGCATCCCTGACGGTCTTTGATGAAATTTTTGAGCAAGGTCGCGCCCACCAGATGGCCTTCGGCGTCAAAGGCCACGGCCGCGATCGTGTCGGCTTCAAAAATACCCAGCGAAAAAATGGTGCCGGTTATTTTTTCGCCGGAGAATTTTTTGTCCAGGTCGAACAGCATGCCGCGGAGCAGCAGGTCTTCCGATTCCGTGCGCAGACGCTGCTTTACATCCCGCTCAACCATGGGCAGCAGCACCTTGAGCCAGCATTCGTCGATTGCCACGGAGAGAAAATCGAAAAAGACCGAATCGGGATTGGAGATGAAATGGTGCTTGAGCAGCTCGGTGACGCGGAAAAGCTGGATATTCAGCTTGAGGCGCACCTGCTTGCGGTCTTCGGCGACAAACAACTCCAGAAGTTTTTCGCCCTTGATTTCGTGGGCGTTTACAAAATCGCCCAGGGAGCGGTTTTTCTTTTTTCCGATGATCTCGAACGAGGCCTCCTCGTAGCCGTGGTCCCGCGCCATGGTGCGGGCGGTTTCGTTGGACGAGAACCGCTCGATGAGGATGTCCCGCACGGCCGTGACCACGTCATCGACGGATGTATAGGCCGGGGCCTTGCCCACATAGGCCTTTGCCAACTCTTCCAACGGCTCGACGGCGGTTTCGTCCTGTTTCTCCACCAGATCGGCAAGCGGGCCGATACCGGCCTGAATGGCCAGCTGCGCCCGGCTGCGCGGATTAAGGCGGTAGGGAACGAGCATGTCGTCGAGTTCATAGGGATTGATAAGCGCGTTGATATGGTTTTCGACGTCCGGCGTGAGCTTGTTTACTTTTGATAATGCATTGATGAGACGCTTCTTCTTGGGGGCAAGCTCGGCCTGTTCGCGGAGAAAATCGAATATTTCGAGCAGGATGCCGGCATCGAGCTCGGCGGCCGCCGGGGGATGGTAATCGGCGAGAAAATATGGCGAAAAGCCCTTTTCAAAGGAAATACAGATTTCCCTGGCCAGTGAGTCCTGAATGTTCCATTTTTCAACGATGTGGCGGGCGAATTGTACCATAGATAAATGCAGCAACCCTCGAAAAGAGAAGGGAATAAATTACAAGATGCCCGCGGAAGGATCAAGAATGGGCCCGGGGTGAAGCCCCGGGCAACGAGGAGTCCCCTCCCTGCCCTCCCCGCTATGAGTTCAGATGCGGGGAGGGTTGGGTGGGGTATCCCTATTTTTTCCCAGGGCTTCACCCTGGGCTACAGATAGGTCGCCCTTACAGGGCTACAAAAAGGCACTGTCATAGGGGCGTGAGTAGCTGCAATTTTTTTAGTTTTGCTTTTGCGGATGGGCTGCAACGATTGCTTAAGGTCTGTTTCCCGCCTGACTCTTCAAAGCAAAATCGATTCAGCCCCGCGCTTTTTATAAAAAGAATTAATGGTGTTGATCGCTTCCTGGGGATCGTCGGTGACTTTCATGAGCTTGAGGTCGTCCGCCTGGATGTAACCGGACGCCAGCATCTTGTCCTGCAGCCAATCGATGAGCCCTTTCCAATACTCTTTTCCCATGACAATCAGCGGCAGAAAGGAAATCTTCTGGGTCTGCACAAGGGTCAGGGTCTCGAACATTTCATCGAGCGTTCCGAACCCGCCGGGCAGCACGATGACCGCCGACGTATATTTAAGGAACATTACTTTGCGGATAAAGAAATAACGGAAATTAATGAGCGTCTTGATATATGGGTTCGGCACCTGCTCAAAGGGGAGCTGGATATTCAGGCCGATGGATTTGCCGCCGCCTTCAACGGCGCCTTTGTTGGCCGCCTCCATGATGCCCGGGCCGCCGCCCGTGATGAGCCCATAGCCGTTTTTCGCCGCCAGGCGCGCGGTGGCGACCGTCAGCTCATAATAGGCGTCGCCCGGCTTGACCCGCGCGGACCCGAATAGCGTGACGCACGGCCCTGCGCTCGACAGGGTCTCAAATCCTTCCACGAATTCCGCCATGATGCGGAACACGCGCCATGTCTCTTCGGGGGAATCAAAACGGGAGTTGTTGGAATTCATCGATGTCCTCTTGTTTTGGTGGACGGCCGGAATATGATTATATTATTCAAAACGCAAAGTTTCCAGTACCGGACCGGAGCAGAGCATGCAGCCGTTCACACTCTCAGCCGCACTGACCGATAGAACAATCAAAATACTTCGGCGCATTCCCGATGCGTATCTGCATGTCAACGTTGCCGGGCAACGCATGCAACTCATTCGCCGCGGATCCGTCGAATGCGAATATCCGGTCTCCACCTCCAGCTTTGGCATGGGCGGCCGCGAAGGGTCCAGACAGACGCCGCCGGGCATACACCGCATATTCGCGAAGATGGGCGCGGGATCGCCCCTGCATGCCATCTTTCGCGACCGCATTGACACCGGCGAACTCTGGACCCCGGGCACAGCCGGCGAAAACCTCGTGCTCACGCGCATCCTGCGTTTGGAAGGACTGGAAGAGGGCGTCAACCGCGGTCCGGGCATCGACTCCTTCGACCGCTGCATCTACATCCACGGCACCAACAAGGAAGACCGCGTGGGCACGCCGCTCTCCCATGGCTGCGTGGTGATGAAGAACAGGGATATCACGGAGCTGTTTGACAGGGTGGAGGAGGGGATGTTGGTGATTATCGACAACGGGGCGGGAAAAGAAAAACCTTGCGGGAGGGATGGCCACCTGTCCGGGGGATGAGGCAAGCCGTTCTCAAGGTTCCACGGAAAAACGCATGGTCCTGAAGTGTTTATCGAATGCAAAGACTCGTTTCAGGGCGTGGCTTTTCATCAGGACAAAAGAAACGCAATCGGTGATAGAAAAATCGTGTTCGGCGTACTTGCGGAAAATATCGTATGCTTCCCGTTCGATTGCCGCATCGTTCTGCATCACCTCGACATTTTCGGCTTTGCAGATAAGATCAAGAAACCGAAGCGCGGCATCTTTTGAAAGCCTGCGCGTCAGGAGCATGACTGTTTCGTGGATGATCATATTGGATGTCACGAGACGGTCGCCGTTATCGAGGATCGTGCGCAAATGATCTTTTGCGGGCTGGTGGTACATATCGCTTTTATCAGCAATGGCAAACCATGCGCCTGTGTCGACGAATACGGTTTTCTTACTCATAAAGGTATTTGTCGTGGTTGAGAGCGATATCGCCCTTGCCGCTTTTGCCGATACCTATAAGCCCAAGCGCAGAGCAGCTTCTGTCGTTCTTCTTGATCATTGGCTTGGTGCGGGCTTTAAGGAATCTGGCGAAATCGTAGACTTCCGCTTGCTTCTCAACGGGTAATGATGTCATTGTATCGACGGTCATCTTAAGAATGCTGGTTGCCATGTGTCCGCCTTTCTCTTTATAAAATAATATAAATGTGCTTGGCATAGCATGGGTTAGTCGGCAGGACTTACGAACTTGCTTCAAGCCGGCGTTCTGCAGCCTAGAACCAAATACATGAAGGCAGACTGTCGAAGCTGGGACGGCCAGCTGCGCTTATGGAATGATGAAACACACTCTTGTGTGCCACAGTCAAAGGTAATCGCGGTACACGGGGTGGAAAAAGATGGATCACAGGGGAGGGATGGGCTGCCAATCCGCTACCAGGCCGTATTCTCCCAGAAAACAGCAAGTGAAAATACCCTTTGCAAAATGACGATGTTTAATGTACATTGCAGATAGAGCTATTCTTGCAAGCCTTTTTCATCCTGGACGCGAAAGAGCGCATGACATGAAAAATTCAGCGGTATGCCATGGATTCGCGGCGCTTCTGTGCGGCGCGATAGCCTTGCCGGCGGGCCCGGCGCGCGGCGCGAAGGCGATTGAAATAAGCAAGGATACGGTCTGGGAAAACGGCTTTTTTTCAGCGGGATTTGCCGACAGCGCATATATCGAAAATACTACGAGCGATACGGTGATTATTGATTCGATATATGCCGACCCAGTGACGAATGCGATAGTATTCGAGGCCCGGTTTAATATGATGCAATTTTTCAATCAAGACATGCAAAACAATGCATATAATCGAGGAATATATTATCCAAAAATTAAAATCGCACCTGATAATAGGTCCCTTTTAGCAGATTTTTTGATCGATATCTGTATCGCTTGCCCGTTAACAAAACAGAAGGCCACGAACAAACTGGAAGACACCATGACGGTTCGATTCGAATTTGTAAATAAAAAGAATGAAGAAAGAGACACTCTCGTGCTTATTGGGAAACGACAGGTTGTGCATACATATGAATACGTTCCAAAAACGACGTTTGCTTCGCATACGGCCATTTGCGATAAGAAAGCAAACCCCAAAGGCCAGATAATTCCGCCGAAGAATGGCATGAAGCACGTGGGAGAGATCGTCTTTCCGTTCATCAGGCCATGAGTAGCCAGGAATGAAAACGGGAGGCAGGTATGAAATATTTAGTACCGACGCTCTTTAGCATAGCGCTTGCGCTGGCAATAATCGCATTCGCTTACACGCCTTCGCAGGCGGCCGGGGCGTTTGAGTTGAGCAGGGATACTGTTTGGGAAGAAAACTTCTTTTATTGGGGAAATTCAGATTCTGTTTTTTTAATAAACAAACTAAATACGAATATCATTATTGATTCAATATATGTCCATAAAATAAAGGTCGGGTCTGTTTATGGACTTCAGATGAATTTCATGATATTTTCTTCTTGGCAAGATCCAGATAATCGATATAATTCCGGTGAATACCAAAAAATTGTGATTGCCGGAAAAGATAGCTTTAAGCTTAGCTATTTTCAACTTGATGAATGCGTAGGATGCCCTTTATCTAAAAAATATAATTCAAAAAAAATCAATGATACTTTAATCGTTTCGATCGAATTTGTCAATAGTGCCTACAATTCAAGAGACACCCTCATTGTTATTGGTATTCAGCAGTCTACAGCTTCGCAGTTTCATTATATATCAAATATTTTGAAAGCGCCGCATCCAATTTCAAACAACTTCAATGCTGCAGGCCGGATTTCTGGATTGCATCCCCCTTGTTCAATAATTTTATTTCATGATAATTCAAAAAGAATAAAATTGGAGGACAAATAGCCACAACTCCTCACCCCGCTGCTGCATCTACGCTCCCAGCGGTCCTACTCAACGGCAAATCCTGCTCTTCCCTCCACTTCGTCGGCATTTACGGCTCGGGCATGAGCGCCATAGCCCAGTATCTGCGATGGCGCGGGTTTTCCATTTCCGGCAGCGACCGGCTTTCGGACGCGGCGGACGTGCAGCGCACGCGTGAATGCCTTGCCGACATCGGCTGCCGGCTCTGTGCCCAGGACGGATCGGGCATCGGCCCTTCGACCGACGGCGTGGTCATCTCGACCGCCATTGAAAACAGTAATCCCGATATTGCCCGCGCCGCAGAATGCGGCGTGCCCGTATTCCACCGGTCCGAGGTATTGGCGGCCATCGTGGACACCAGGCGCACCATCGCCGTTGCCGGCACCAGCGGAAAATCCACGGTCACGGCCATGATTTTCGATTTTCTGGCGCAGTGCGGCAAGGACCCGTCGGTCATCACCGGCGCCGGCCTCACGAGTTTGATTGACAAGGGGTATGTCGGCAATGCCTGGGCCGGCGCATCGGACCTCCTGGTCATCGAGGCCGACGAGAGCGACGGCAGCCTGGTGCGATACCATCCGTTTGTGACGGTGTTCCTGAACATTTCCAAAGACCACAAGCCGGTGGACGAGGTGATCGGGATGTTCGGGACATTGGCGGCGCAGGCCCAGCACGTGATGCGCAATGCCGATGATCCGGGGCTATCTTCGCTGCGGGCCGAACGTACCTTCGGGCTTGAGAATGGCGCGGACTGCGGGATTGACAATGCGGATTATCAACCGCTCTTGTCGCGCATGTCCTGGCGCGGCCATGCGGTCACGCTCAACCTGCCGGGAAGATACAATGTCGCGAACATGCTGGCGGCATTCTGTGTGTGCGATTTCCTGGGGTGCGATCCCGGCACGCTGGCGCGGGCTGCAGGGCAGTATCGCGGCATCAGCAGGCGTTTTTCAATGCGGACTTCGCCAAACGGCGTGGTGGTGGTGGATGATTATGCGCACAATCCGGAAAAGATCCGCGCCGCGGTTTCGGCCGCGCAGGCGATCGCGGGCCGCGTGTTTGCGATTTTCCAGCCCCATGGATTCGGGCCCACGAAATTCATGAAGGACGAATTGATCGAGTGCTTCCGGCAGGTCATGCGCGCGGGCGACGCACTGTTCCTTCTCCCGATTTACTATGCAGGAGGCACCGCGGCGCAGGACATTTCATCCGCCGACCTGGCAAAACCGTTGACAGGGGAGATCACGGTGCATGCGCCCGCCACGCGTCCGGCGATGATCGGGATGCTGCGCTCGCATGCGAAGGCGGGCGATTGTGTGCTGCTGATGGGCGCGCGCGATCCGTCGCTTGCGGGGCTGGCGGAGGAGATCCTGCGGGCGGTTTGAAGCGCGCGCTATTGCCGGAGCGCCGCTTTGATTGCATCCGTCAACCGGTCCTTCTTCACCAGCTCCTCCGCGCCGGTCCCCATGTTCTTGACTTTCACGCATCCCTGCTTTTCCTCCTCCCCTCCGGCGATCACCACGAGCCGCGCGCCGATGCCGTCGGCCTGTTTGAACTGCTTGCCCAGCCCGGTTGCTTTCAGGGAAAATTCGCAGGAGACGCCGGCCGCGCGCAGCGTTTGCGCAAGGCGGATCGTGCCGTCGGGAAACATATCATCGAGCGCGGCAATGAAGACCGAAGACCGCGGCGACGCCGGCGGCATGATCCCTTTGGCGCGCATGAGTTCGGCCAGCACCACATCGCCGGCGGCAAAGCCGATGGCCGGGGTGTCCGGCCCGCCATAGCTCTTCACCAGGTGGTCGTAGCGTCCGCCTCCGGCAATGGCGCGCAGCGAGCGCGCCTTGTCGAAGATTTCGAAGACAATGCCGGTATAATAGGCCAGGCCGCGCACGATGCCCACGTCGAATTCGGCGTATTCGGAAAAACCGTAGGAGGCAAGGTGCGACAGCAGCGCGGTCAACTGGCCGATGGCAGGGAGATCGCCGGCGATTGCGCGGACGTCTTCCAGCGACTGGGCCGACAGCACTGCGTCGACCCTGGCGCGCTGGGAGGCGTCGGGCAGGACCTCCGTCAGCTCGCGGACGAATTCCTCGGGCGGCACTTTGTGCTTTTTGTCCAGTATCGCATAGATGGCCGGCATGGCGCCGCCTGCTACGCCCAGGCTTGCGAACACCTGCTCCAGCAGGCCGCGGCTGGAAATGCGCGCGGTGAAATCCGCGGAGGCAAAGCCCAGGTCACGCATCATATCAATGGATGCGGCGATGAGCTCGGCGTCGGCAAGGATGTCGTCCGCGCCCAGGATGTCCATGTTGAGCTGGAAGAATTCGCGCAAACGGCCTTTCTGCATTTTTTCGTAGCGGAACAGGCGCGGGAAGGAATACCATCGGATGGGGCGCTTGAGCGCCGTCCCGCGCGCGGCCACCATGCGCGCCAGCGTGGGGGTCATTTCGGGCCGCAGGGCCATCATGCGGCCGGCTTTGTCCGGAAACGCATAGAGCTGCTGCTCGATTTCGGCGCCGCTTTTCTGCGTGTACACTGATAGCGATTCGAACATGGGGCCGTCGAACAGCTCGAAGCCATAACGGCGGCAGGTGCGATGCCAGGAGGAAAAAATGAATTCCTGAAACGCCATGTCTTCGGGATAAAAATCCCGCGTGCCTTTGGGGGGTGTGGGGACCTGCATCGTATTCTCCTTTATCGCAATCGTGCATGCAATCCGGATCCGCCTAATGCGGAAAATATCGAACCGCAGAATATCGAATCTCGAATATCGAACGCTATTATCCGCGTATTAATCGATGCCTTGGGATCAGAAAAACAGGAACCGTCTTTTGCGCCGTCTCCGTCCGGCGGGTGTTTTCAGATAACTCCGCTCCCACGCGCGCCATTCCTTAAAATATTTAAACGCCCGTTCCGCGGCCTTGAAATCCGCGCCGTGGACGACGCGGCGGCCGTTATTGACTATCGGCGGATATACCAGGTGCAGCATCTCATGGTAGAGCACGCCGATGACCGCGTAATCCGGAACATTGCCTCGGTTGTAGACGCCGGCAATGGTGATCAGGCTGTGCCGGTTGCCCTCTTTATCGTGGCGATAGGTCTGGTACGACATGGTCGAACCGGTTTTTCCCCATCGCACGAACGAACGGAGCCCGCCTTCGAAATACCGTTCGTTAAGGTAGTCGAAGAGCTCGCGCAGGTCATAGCGGCAGCCTTTCACCTGCGCTTCGAGCTTGTTGGGGTCGATGGTGTGCGACGACCGGCGCTTTTCGGGTGAAAGGGCGTCGATGTAGGCAAGCGCCTGGCGTTCGAGTCCTTTGCGTTCGCGCGCGATGGCCGGGTCAATGGCTGCTTTACGTTTGCGCGTCATCATGGCCCAGCGGATGACCGCACGCTTGATCTCTTCCGGTGCGCCGGCCAGATAGGAAGGGACCACCAGCTGCCGATGCGCTTCATTGCGGCGCAAACGCACGTACCATCCGCGTTTGAGGCGGTTGCTGACCTGGACTGATATATGGCCGAAATTTTCCTGCTCGATGATTTCCGCGAAGGACCTGGCGGGGAAAAGGTCCAGCGAAAGCTGTTCGAATCGGATCATGGGCGCCGGGTCTTCTATTGTCGGATGAGAATGGACGCCAGCGCCGGCGCGTATTTCTTGCGTATCCAGGCCCGATCGCCGCGCGTCCGGCCTTTGGCGAGGAGCAGAAGGTCGGTTTCCAGCATGTACAGGAAGGGATACCACTCCCGCTGCAGCGGCGCTTTCCATTCCCACACCAGGCGCCTGAGCGCGCGCGCATAGCGACCGCGCGCGGCCGGCTCCAATTCCCGCGCCGACGGCATTTCTCCGGGGAGCCCGAAGAACCGGCGCACGGCATGGAATTCGGCGGGGACCGCATGCGCCGCAATCGCCGTTCGCCATGTCGCGGCGCTTGATTTCCCTTTGACAAACCCGGCCAGCAGCGAAAGCAGAAAGGCGTCGGTGGCCGGCAATCCCGTGGGATTCAGCAATATCCCCTGCGTTGCGTTCCGAAGGTCGGCGGACCGTCCGGCATAGGGCCCGACGAAGAGCCTGGTGGGGCAGTAGTCGTTGGCATACAGGTTGTCCCAGAGTATTATCCTGCGTCCGAACAGCCGCGTAACGGTGCGGATGGCGCGCGCGGAGATCGCCGGCGAAATGACGCGCGGGCCGGTCCACAGCAGGGGAATGTCCCGCGGCATGCTCTCTGCCAGATCGTCAAGATAGCCGCGCGCGTCCGGATCGGCCTGCGCGATCTGGTCCGCGTAGATCGTGGGGCAGAACCAGAGGTTGGTGCCCGGGGCGCGGCGGGAAAGCTCTTCCCGCAGGCACGCGAGCAGCGCGCCATGCGCCTGGCCGAGTGACCGGAACGATGTACGGCAGTTGGGGGGCAATGCGGAGGGGATGTCGTCCATGAGAAGCGCGATGGTGCGCGCGCCGCAGCGCGCAAGCGTCATGCATTTGTCAATCAGAAGCCTGAAATCGCCAGCGCTGCGATAGTCAAACGACAAGCCGGGCGCCACGGCCGGGATCAAGAGAACGCCCGCGCGCCGGCCCGCGGCCGCGAACCGCGCAAACGCCCGCAGCCATGCGGCCGGATACGGCGTTTTCCACTGGTGGCGATGGTACGGGTCTTCCTTGGGGGCGCAGAGATAGGCGTTCAGGCGCAAGGCGCGCAGCGTGTCAAGGATTCCGGCGCGTTCGTCCCACGACAGCATCCTGCCGTAATACCCCTCGATATAGCCGTTGTAGCGGACCATGCATGCGGCTCAGAACGCGAAGGAAAGGCCGAAGGTGAGAAAGCCAAGCGCACCCAGGGATTCGAGAATGATCGAGGCGGCCGTATATCCTTTGAATTTTTTCTCGGCTTTATTGTATTTGGGTGAATACTCCCTGAAGATCACTTGAATCGCGGAGTCGGCATTGGAAAAGGTATCCGCATCCGCGATCCCCGCGATCCTTTTTTTCCATGCATCGCTCACATTGACCCAGTCATAATATGAAGTAATGGCCGGTATGACAAGCGCCGTTCCCACGCCGATACCCGCGATGCCCGCGCCCAGGCCGGCGAACCGGACCGCTTTGCGCCCTTTCCCGTTGTGTATTCCTGTTTTGTCCGCCGGCTTTTTCGGAACCGCTTTTTTGCCGCTGGATGCCGCGGTCACGCTCGACTTCGCGTTGGTTGACGGTTTAAGGATATCGCCGTATGAATAGGGAATATTGTCCTGTACGTATTCGATTTTATCATTGACCGTAAAGTGGAACTGCCCGTTCTGCCGGAAAACGCCGTTCTGGATGGCGATGTCCTGCGTCTGGGCCTTGATGCCGTATACCGAATAGCGCAAAGCGAAATTGGTAAGCGTCGCGCCGCTTGATTCGCGCGAAATGAGGATGCCGTTCCAGTCGAATGGATTGGCCAGCTGGCGGGCCGTGGGATTGACATCATTATCATTGACGGACGTGAACACCACCGGCGCGGCGGTCGTGCCGGCAACGGTCAGCCGGCCTTGAACGCTCAGCCCGGTGAACGGGTTGAAGAGAAATACGCAGCCTTCCGTGATCGCAACCTTCGCGCCCGGAGGGACCGTGATGTCTTTTTCAACGATGAAGGGGTTGCCGGAACGATCGAATGCTGTCTTGCTGATGTCGCCCGAAATGCGAGTCTGGGCATAGAGGCAGGTTGTGATGCAAAGAACGAGTATGGCCGGGAATGCGCGATGCATAAACTTTCCTGAAATGTCGGAAATGTGCTTTATAAAATAGAATGGGGCAGGCTGGGGGTTCAAATCGGGGGACCGCGGCGGGAAATTATCGTATCCCCGCCAGCTCCTCCACCGCTTTCTTGAATCTGCCGTCATTGGGGTTGTTCTGCAGGGACTGCTTGACGGAAAACCAGGCCTGCATGGCAAGCGCCCGGTTGTCCGGGCTTGCATCATTCCGATATTGGGCGCTGCGGATCAGGGCGATATTATAAAGCGCTTCTTCGATAACCTCTTTGCGGCCTTTGATCATTGTGGGCTTCTGCATCGCCGCATTGAATCGATCAATGGCGGTTTGCGGATTATTCAGCTTGAAATAGGTTTTGCCTGCCAGAAGCTCGAATTCGGCGCTGCCGCCCGGCGTGCTGTTGATGATATACAGCGCGTCCTTGGTGCGGCCGAGTCCGAGATACGATTCCAGAAGCATCAGGTTGATCTTGTTCTGCTCCGGATGGTTCTCCGGCAGTTTTTCAAGCGCCACGATTGCATCGCCGTATTTGCCGGTTTGCACCGCGGCAATGCCGATGGCCAGCAGATCGCCCGTCTTGTATTTCTGCTTCAGGCCTTCGATGCCGGACGGTTCTTCGGTCCGCGGCGCTTTCGGCTTTTCCATCGCGGCGGCTTGCTTGACAGGCGCAGGCTTTGGCGCCGGCGGTTGCGCGGGAGGCTGAGCGGCCGGTGCGGTCCCCAGCGGCTTGAGCTCCTCCTGCGCATACTGCTGTTGCGGCGCTGTCGTGGCGGGGGCTGGTT
>Ga0315279_10003136_pt1 | contig 23541 bp, 20 predicted proteins | sample YL17G06_20_MG_FD_203694 | JGI IMG/M metagenome (GOLD analysis project Ga0315279, IMG submission 203694) | Sediment microbial communities from Yellowstone Lake, YNP, Wyoming, USA - YL17G06_20 | ecosystem: Environmental > Aquatic > Freshwater > Lake > Sediment | place: USA: Wyoming | collected...
GGGGTTCAGGAGGAGACATGCATACTCGGTGTTCCCTGTGTGACCTTGAGGGACAATACTGAGCGGCCTGAGACCGTCGATGTGGGTTCAAATATTGTCTCAGGGGTTGAGGAGGCCTCGATCCTCAACGCGGTCGAAGAGATGTTGCGGAGAGACCGTGGGTGGAGTAACCCCTTTGGCGATGGCCGTGCTGGGGAAAAAATTATGAATATTCTCTGCGAGGTTGAGTAGCGTGGATAGTCAGCGGATCCTTGTGACCGGTGGAGCGGGGTTCATCGGGACCAACCTTGTCAATGAGCTTAGGAGGCGTGGCCACGAGGTTCTCGCAGTCGACCTGTTTAACACAGATAGGAACGACTACATGAGAGCTGATGTGAGGAGCTACAGGCAGCTTGAAAGGGTCTTCGAGAACAGGCGGTTCGAATATATTTATCACTTGGCGGCGGAGTACGGGCGCTGGAACGGCGAGGACTACTACGAGAACCTGTGGGATACGAACGTGATCGGTACGAAGCACCTGATCCGGCTCCAAGAGAAGCTGAAGTTCAGGATGGTCTTCTTCTCGAGCGCCGAGGTGTACGGAGACTACTCCGGCGTCATGTCCGAGGACGTCATGGTCGACGAACCAATCAAAGAGACCTACCAGATGAACGACTACGCCATCTCGAAGTGGGCTGGGGAGCTGATGTGTATGAACTCGGCGAAGATGTTCGGCACCGAGACGGTTAGGGTAAGGCCTGTTAACTGCTATGGCCCCTATGAACACTACACCCCGTACAGGGGCTTTATCCCCAAATTCATCTACCACGCTCTCTTCAACAAGCCCTACACCGTGTACAAGGATCACAGGAGGATAATTGACTACGTTGAGGACTCGTGCCGCACCTGGGCGAATATTGTTGATAACTTTGTGCCCGGTGAGGTCTACAACGTCGGTGGGAGACCCGAGTGGGAGAGAACGATAAAAGAGTACTCTGACCTGATTCTGAAAGAAGTCGGACGAGATGACTCACTTGTGACCTACAAGGAGGCGGAGCCCTTCACGACCAGGGTGAAGACGATGGATTTCACAAAGGCCGTGAGAGACCTTCATCACGACCCTAAGGTTCCCCCTGAGGAGGGGATTAAGCGGACCGTTGAGTGGATGAGGGGCTTCTACAGGGTGGGGTAGCTTGGTGGAGGTAGCCGAGTCATTCGAGGGGAAGACGGTGCTCGTGACCGGTGGCGCGGGAGCGATTGGGGGTAACCTGGTCCGGGCACTCGACGCCTTGGAGACGAAGAAGATAATCATCCTCGATGATCTCTCCTCCGCCTATGAGTGGAATATTCCGAAGAGTCCCAAGATCCAGTTCGTCGAGGGCGATATCCTGGACGACTCGAAGCTGAAGCGGATATTCAAGGCGAAGCCTGAGATAGTCTACCACCTCGCGGCTCACTTCGCCAACCAGAACTCGGTGGATAATCCCGAGGTCGACCTGCTGGTCAACGGGTTGGGTATCCTGAAGGTGCTGGAGTTTGCCCGCCTGAAAGGTGTTGAGCGGTTCATCTACTCCTCCTCCGGCTGCGGGATCTACGGGCTAGACTCCAAGATGCCCTTCGAGGAGCATGATATCTCGATCAGCCTCTACACTCCCTACCAGGTGACGAAGATGCTGGGGGAGCTCTACACGAACTACTTCCACAACTTGTATGATCTGCCTATTGTGAACGCTAGGTTCTTCAACTCCTACGGCCCGGGGGAGGTGCCGGGCAAGTACAGGAATGTTATCCCCAACTTCTTGTACTGGGCGATGAGGGGAATTCCGCTCCCGATAACTGGCACCGGGGAGGAGACGCGCGACTTCACGTATGTGGAGGATCTCATCAACGGACTGCTCTCAATGGCTCACTGTGATGAAGCCATCGGGGAGGCCTTCAACCTTGGCACCGGGAAGGAGGTCAGGATCATTGATCTCGTGAACTGGGTCAACGAGCTGACGGGGAACGCCGGAGGCATCGTGTTCAAGGAGAGGAGGAGCTGGGATAAGAAAACGCGCCTCCTGTCGAGCATTGGGAAGGCGGAGCGGGTTCTCCGTTACCGACCTGCGATGGAGTTCCGAGAGGGCCTTCGGCGAACACACAGATGGTTTATCGATAATTGGGATAACATAGTCAAGAGTGCTGATTTTTAGCCCCTTCCACAATATGCCTCTCCTAACCGACACGATGACTATGATGCAGCCGTCTGTATTTGATCGGGAGCTTAAAAGATGCACACGGTGCGTCCTGCCTGAGACCTTTCCAGGGATCTCCTTCGACGCCGATGGCGTATGCAACTACTGCCGAGATTACAGGAAGGTCGAGGTCAGGGGTGAAGCCGCGTTGGTTGATTTGCTCTCAAAATATAGGGGTAAGGGCAGGGAGTACGACTGTATAGTGCCCATAAGTGGTGGCAGGGATAGTGCATACACCCTCCATCAGATGTTCAAGAAGTATGGTATGAGGACCCTTGCGCTGACCGTTGACAGTGGCGCGATTATGCCGGAGGGTTACAGGAACATCGACAGGATCGTCAAGGCTTTGGGGGTCGACCATGTCTGGTTGAAGGATGATGAACACATCAAATCGGCTCAGAGGAATACCCAGATAAAGTTTCATGCCTGGATGAGGAAGCCCTCAATCAACACTATCGTGCCTGTGCTCAATGCGGGGGACAAGACGATGAACCTGAGAATGTATCGTTATGCGCACGAACATGGTATCCCCCTGGTCGTCGGCGGGAACAATATCGGGAATAGCAGCTTCGAGCAGGAGCACTTCAAGACCGGGTTCATGGGCATCTTCCCGGACGACTATGGTAGGTACTCTTCCTTCGATAGGGTCCGGCTTTCCTTTCTCTTTGCTTGGGAGTTCTTAAACAACACACAGAACTGGCACTGGCCGGTATTCAGCGAGTACCTCTCAGGCGCCTTCGTTTACTTCTTCGAGTCTCTCCAGAAGCCGGGCGATGTGATTCCTGTGGGTTTCTATGATTACATCTACTGGAATGAGGAGGAGATCGTTGGAACGATTACCAGGGAGCTTGGGTGGGAAGGATCCTCCGATACCTCGGCGACCTGGAGGATCGACGACGCAGCGTATCCTCTGATAGACTACCTGTACTATGCTTTAGTAGGCTTCAACGAGTTCGACGAACATTACAGTAAGCTCATCAGAGAGGGGCAGCTTACGAGGGAGAAGGCTCTCACTAGATTGGAAACCGACAGGCTAAGGATCCCTCCTATGAAGGCCTCCCTGAAGGATCTTGGTGTCGAGGAGGGGGAGCTTGCTAGAGTCGTCGCCGAGTACAGGGATCAACTTCTGATAAAGGTCCTAAAAGACTAGTGGATGTTAAAGGAAGAAAGGCTCGCGGTGGCGATTTTCGCTCAGTACTATCCTCCTGATCTAGGTGGATCTGCGACGAGGGCGTACAACGTGGCGAAGGGCCTCGCATTGAACGGCTGCGATGTTACGGTGATAGCAGCTTTTCCTCACTACCCTAATGGGGATGTGCCAGAGAAATATCGGTGGAAGCCGGTCGTTGTGGAAAACGATGACGGGGTTCGGGTAATACGAACCTTCATTCTGCCCTTGAAGTCTGAGGGGTTCCTGAAGAGGCTTCTCTTGATGGGGTCTTTCGGGGTTTCAGCGCTTCTCGCCTCGGTTTTTGTTCGGAACGTGAAGGTCGTTTGGGCGTCGAGCTGGGCGCCGGCCGCTGTCTTCGGGAAAGCGAGCGGGAAGCCGGTGGTTTTGAACGTCGATGATATCACCCTAACTGATATAACTGATCTGAACCTGATAGATGAGAATTCGATAATTCTCCAAATTGCGAAGATCGTCTATGGGTTCTTCTACAAGTTGGGGGACGCGATCACTCCAATCAGCCCCGGCTACATTGATGTAATTTCCAGAAGGTATGGCATCTCTAGGAATAGGTTCCACGTCGTTCTCGCCGGCGTGGATCTCTCCACATTCAATGTGAAGCCACGGAAGAATAATGGGAGTGGGAAGTTCATCGTTCTATATTCAGGCGCACTTTCCATCGCTTATGATTTCGATCAGGTCATCTCAGCGGCCAAGACTCTGTTGAAGGAGGCTCCAGATGTGGAGTTCGTACTCCAGGGGGACGGAGAGTATGCAGAGAGCATAAAGAGAGGATTAGAGAAAGAGGGGCTCAAGAATATAATTTTCATCAATAAGATAGTTAGTCGAGCAGAGGTAGCAGAACTGCTCAACGGAGCCGATGCCCTACTTTTACCTATGAGGAGCTTCGATAGGCCCTACCTTGGGCTCTCAACGAAGTTATACGAGTATCAGGCTGTCGGGAAACCTATAATATGTTGCTCAAATGGAATACCAGAAACCTATGTTCGGGATACAAAGTCGGGAATTGTTGTTGAACCGGGTAATTACAAATCTTTAGCTGATTCTATAATTTACTTGAGAGGGAATAGAGATGTTGCTAATGAACTGGGAGAAAATGGAAGACAATATGTTGAAAAGAACGTTTCATTAGAGAAGATAGGCCTTGAAATGAAGACTCTCCTTGAAGCATCTTTGAACACAACTTAAGCGTGAGATGGTTTGAGAATCCTACAAGTTATACCCTATTTTCCTCCTGCATATGCCTTCGGAGGTCCAGGTACTGTGGCTTACCAAGTTTCAAAGATGTTAGTTAAAAGAGGTCACGAAGTTGTTGTATGTACAACCGATGCTAAAGATTTTGGTTCAAGAATAGAAGAAAGTCTTGGTGATATTGACGATGGTTTAGAGGTTCATCGCTTCAAAAACGTTTCATTGATGCTAGTTAAGAAATTTAAACTATTCGTAACGCTGCAATTAGCTTCGTTTCTCAAGAGGGACCTTAAAAGATTTGACGTAATCCATCTCCATGAATATATTAGTTTCCAAAATATTGTAACTTACAATTATGCTCGAAAATATGGAGCTCCTTATGTTTTACAGGCTCATGGTTCTCTTCCTAGAATTGGGAATTGGCGGAAGCTGAAATGGATTTATGATCTTTTCTTTGGACATAGATTATTAAGGGATGCTTCGAAGGTTATCGCTCTCAGTGAAGTTGAATCCCAGCAGTATAGGAATATGGGAGTACCCGATGAGAAGATCGCTGTCATCCCTAATGGGATAGACTTATCCGAATATGCGGTTCTCCCGCCCAGGGGATCGTTCAAGAGGAAGTTTGACATACCTGAAGATAAGAAAGTTGTTCTTTACTTGGGTAGAATTCATAAGACGAAAGGCGTAGATCTTCTGGTTAAGGCTTATGCCTACTTAATTAAGGAAATGAAGGGTACCGATGCCCTATTGGTGATAGCGGGGCCGGACGACGGTTATTTAAGTGAGGTTAGATCTTTGGTCGCTTCCTTAGGCACATCTAATTCAGTACTATTTACTGGCTTCATAAGTAGCGAAGATAAACTCAGTGCCTTGGTGGATGCCGATGTATTTGTCACCCCCTCTTTCTACGGTTTTCCAGTGACCTTCCTTGAGGCATGTGCCACGGGGACTCCCATAATCACGACTAACCTAGGAGATACATTAGAGTGGATTAACGGCAATGTTGGCTATGTGACCCCACCATCACATTACGAACTAGCTAAGGCAATCTACGGGATTATTTATGACGATGAGTTGCGCAGAAAATTTTCAGGAAACTGCATAAATATCGTAAGATCTAAATTCTCATTAGAGAAAATGGTTACTATATTAGAGCAAGTTTATGAAGAAGTAATTAGAAAATAGAAGATTTAAATTCTTAAATTATGACTTGGAATTAATAGTTATGAAAAATAGTAAGAAAAAAGTTTATGATGCAGTATATGGTTCTAAGGAAATTTCCTATGAGTCTCCTAAAGGTGTAATTGGTTTTCTTTATCGGAAATTTATTAGGTTTGAGGTAAACCGTTACAAGCTTCCTATGAATTGTTGCCATCAGGCGGAGAAAAACTGCTCGACGTAGGTTGTGGGGATGGTGATTTCATGTTTATGGTTAGAGATAAGTTCAGAGAATGTTACGGAGTTGATGTCTCAGCGCAAAGAATAGAGAAAGCAAAAGAGCTCCCGAACAAAGAGAAATTTCACTTTTTCGAATGTGATGTGGATGAGGGGTTGCACTTCCCAGACAATTTTTTTGACGCAGTAACTTGCATTGCCGTTCTTGAACATGTCTTTAACCCACCTAATTTGGTAAAGGAAATTCATAGAGTATTAAAACCTGGAGGCATCTTCTTAGTGCAAGTTCCTAACATTGCATGGATGCCGTATAGAATTCAATTAATGTTCGGACAATTACCGACAACCGGTGGGGTTTACTTAGGCGCAGATTGGGAACACTTACATAACTTCACTCAGCAAAGTATATCCCTATTACTTAGAGAGGTGGGATTTCAAATCAAGGGTATTTCTTGTAGTGGTGTATTTGCTAAATATCGCAAGTATTGGCTATCAGTTCTTGGCGGAGATTTCATTGTTAAAAGTGAGGCAACTTGAAAAATCGATATTAGCGCTGTTATGTGAAACTTCATGAAAATTGCGATTGTAGTTGAAGACTTCGATCCTAATAAAGGGTATTTGGAGTATTATCTGGCTAGGGAACTAACAAAACTAGGTCATAAAGTGTACATATTCACGTTTGGTTGGAGTAAGAGTCCGTCGAAGACAATGCTCAAGGAAGGTTTTGAGGTTGTCAATGTACCACATATTGCGGAAATAGGTGGTTATCATGTGCCGAATTTCAGCGGTGTTGCCCATATTTTTACATTCATCAAGGTAGAAAAACCAGATATAATTCACTGTGATCTTCTAGGTTCACCGCTATCACTAATTTTCATTGCATGGAAAAATCTCTTTAAATACAAAATAGTTGGAAGTATACTGACTCAGTTGAATCTGGTTTTTTCACCTTGGAATATAAAGAAAAAAATACTGTTCTCCTTCTCAAAGATCGTTGTTACCAACTATGTGGAGAAAAGATCTGAGATAATATTTGCAAAAACCACAGGACTCATGGAATTGATTACACGAAGCTACGATTTGCCTTCAAATAAATTTCGCATAATCCCCTTAGGCGCTGATCCCGAACTATTTAGGTTTGACTCACGGAAAAGAGTTAATTTAAGGAAAAAGTTAGGGCTATCTGAAAGCGATGTTGTAATAGTATACAGCGGTAAGATAGATTCCTCAAAAGGTCTTGATGTACTTATTAGAGCTTTGTCGCACATTATCGCCAGCAATAATAAAGTGAAACTTCTGGTTATAGGTGAAGGAAAATCATTCTATATCGAGTACCTTGAAAAACTCATTTCAAATCTTAGAATTTCAGACAACGTCATTTTTTACCCTTGGGTCAAAAGAACTATATTACCTTCTTTTTACAGCGCAAGTGACATAGGGGTATGGCCGGGACTTAGCTCTATCTCGATCGTTGAGGCGGCATCCACGGGCCTACCGATAATCATCGCATCTTATCCAGTTGAAACATTCGCTTTAGAAAACGAGAATGGATTTGCATTTAAACTCGGTAATGTTAAAGAACTCCGTAAATGTTTGGAGATCTTGATTTATAATGATAAGCTGCGAAAAGAGATGGGGCGTAGATCGAGGCTATTAGTAGAACAAAAATTAAATTGGAAAGCAATCACCACTCAGTACCTGAATGCATATAACTTAGCATTGAACAAGTCATAAGCGAAATGAATATGCAAAATAAAATCTTTATTTCTAAGACTAATGAATTCGACAGTTATTTTGCTTTTAGAAAAGCATTCGATTCCCTCGGAATTAAATTTAATTTCGATAGAGCCGTCATAAAACTCAATTTATGTTCTTTAAAGCTACGCGAGACGGGTGCAACCTGCGACCCAATTGTAGTTGAACAACTCGTGAAAATTCTCAACGAAAATAATGTGCAAGTTCGACTAGTCGAATCAGACTCAGCTAGCAAGAATGCCGACTTAGCCTTCGAATACTTAGGGTTCAAAACCTTGGAGAAGAAGTATGACGTCAAATGTGTCAACCTCTCTAAAGACGAGTTTTCGATTAAGAAAATTGATGGATACTACCTCAAGTCAGTAAAAATACCGAAAACTTTCGAAACCGCGGATTTTTTTATTACCCAACCAAAACTTAAAACACACAGCAGTATGGGATTATACATTACTGGAGCGCTGAAGAATCAGTTTGGTTGCTTAATGAAAAAAAACAAGTCAATCTATCACCCCATGATTCATGAGGTCATCGCCGATGTTAACAAAGCCTTTACACCAGACCTAACGATAATGGACGGTATAATTGCGATGGCTGGATACGGACCCACAAATGGCATACCCAAAAAACTGAACCTACTTTTTATGAGCAAGGATCCAGTGGCTGTTGACGCTCTTGCAGCAAGAATTTTTAAATTTAATCCATCATCTATCAAATACATCAAACTAGCTTCAAGAATGGGATTAGGGAACATAGACAGCATTTTACGTGGAGATAGCATTACAATTCCAGACTTTGATACACACATTAACAAATTTATAATCCGCTCATTCGAGGTTCTTTCATCAGTAGGAATCAAAGGAATGGTTGAAGTTTGAAAGTTGGAATCATCGGATGTGGCGAAGTAGCCTTACAAGGACATATACCCGCATTCAGGCAATTGGGCTTGAACCTAGTTGGTGTGGCTGACCCAAATAAAATTGCTTTAAAAAAGGTTAGAGTGAAAAAAAAATACACGGACTATAGTGAACTCTTGAAACAAGACTTAGATATCGTTAGCATTTGTGCTCCTCCATTTCTGCATTATAAAATGTGTATCGATACTGCTGAACAGGGAATAAACATACTCGTAGAAAAACCTCTAGCCTTAAGCGTTGAAGAAGGTATAGAGATAAAACGCAAAGTAAAGGAAAATGGAGTAAAATTATGTGTAGTGCATAATTACAAGTTTTTAGATCCTATCATGAAAGCTAAGAAAATGCATGAAGATGGTCAACTTGGTAGACTATTATCCATTCACACAATTATTCATGGTTCTTCTCCATCGGCGTGGGAAACTTGGAGAATGAACGAAAGCCAAGCGGGGTCAATGATTCTTCAATGGAATCATCCCTTATACCTGCAGACTTGGTTCGCGGGGAGTCCAAAAAGTGTTTTTGCCATCGGAAGGAAGATAATCCCAAATTACCCATCAATGAGGGATGTTAAGGCTCTAATCAATTTCGGTGATTGCACCGGCTTTCTTGAGATGAGTGAATTCTGCAATTCTCCTCAGTTTTTATTGAACATATTTGGTACTGGTGCCTCATTAACAGTCAAATTGCCTCAAAAGTTTAGAGTCTTGGCTCCGAGCACGCCCATAGATGCTCTAGAAGAGGCAATGACCGCCTTTTCAGATATAGGAAGACTCCTTCATATGCAATTAACTATGCAAAGAAGACCGTATATTAGATTCACATGGGGGTCTCACTTTAAGTTAATCGAAAAGTTCATTGAATCTATAAAAAATGATACTGAGGTACCAGCTACAGTTGATGAAGGCATACTTAGCATTAAGCTTGCTAAAGCTATAGAAGAATCTATGCGCTCTGAGAAGGAAATTACACTCTGACATCTTGGCTATGGTGATAACGTGGACCCGTTAACTGGGTTTTTCGCTCTTGCAGTTACGATGTTTTCAAGTTTTCCATTGATTAGTAAGTTATTAAAAGACGAGGATGTTTTCACAAAGCTTGTAATTTCTTTCGTTTTTGGGTTATCCACCATCCTGCTACCGTTATACATTGTTGGTATTCTTCTGGGTCACGGTTTTGTCGCCACTTCATGGATCATTTTTCTGAGTAGCATTATATTCTTTCTACCGAATGCAATTAAGTTTGTTCCGAAGGTACCAGAGTACATCAGGAAACTCAAAAATGTTCTAAAAGACGCAAGTAGATCGCCTTTAGACTGGGTCTTTGTTGCTGCAATAGTTTTTTTCATATTCAAGTATTTCTATATTCTGTCAATCAAAGGCATCTTTGATTGGGATGCAATAGGCCTGTATCTACCTTTTGGGAGGCGCATTTACGAAGCTGATTCCATTCCTCTTTATGGATATGACTATGAACCCGTTATTAGACCAGTAGGGATTAGCGTTTTATACGCTTGGATGTACTCGCTGAGCGGTTCTGCCTATGATGAAAACTTCAGACTTTTCCCAATACTGTTCGTTGTTGTGTCTATGTTGATCCTCTATACTTTGGGAGTAGATTTTGGATCAAAAAAGATCGCGAAGATTGCCATAATTGTATATACCCTGCTTCCCCTTCATGATGCAGTCTTGTTCTACGCTTCTTATTATCCTGACCTCTTGTATAGCACATTAATTTTGGCCGCTTTCTTTTTCATGTATAAATATGTGATGAAAAATAAGACTAAGTACTGTTTGCTAGGCGGAATATCGCTTGGTTTATCCCTATTAATGAAGTTACAAGCCGCGTATTTTCTTCCAGCAATTTTGTTCGTCTTTGCTGGTCTTCTTGAGAATAGACGTTTGCGTATAACTGCAACTTATTTATCTTCGTTGTTTATCGGATTTCTTTTCATCTTCTTTGCATGGCCAGATTCAAGTTTCTTCTGGAGTCTGCCTATAACCTCACAAATTCTAGCTATTTTTGTCATTTTTAGTGCAACGACCCTTGTGGTCATCGCGAAAGAAGACTGCGTTAAAACTTTACAGATGAAGTGCTATACGCTACTCCGGGTTTTAAAAGATGCTTTGATCTTCTGCGGAATAACAGCGTCGATTGCGGTTATTTGGTACTTGAGAAACTTCTCCCTCGCAGGAAGTTGGGTTTGGGGTTTCCAAATCAATAGCCCTAACCGTCTCTGGGCTCTCGATTTCTTGTCTTTGGGGCAGAACCCTATTTCTCACGGCAACATAGGCACTTTTCTTGGTTCAATTGTTTTGATTCCTTTCACTGTTTACGTTTTAGGAACGATGTGGATCATCCCAAAACTTGCTGGCATAGTGCTACTAGTTGGGACGCAAAAAAAGAGTTTGTTAATGATGATCTGGGTAGTCGGATATTGGATTGGTTATTTCTGGTCGGTTTTTTATCATTTTGAGTTATATTCTCTAAATCCACGAGATCTATTCCCTTTTGCACCATTCTTTTCACTTTTCGCGGCTTTCGGTATATTTTATGTTGTCAAATATTTCACGAAAAATCATGTTGAGACGTTTATAATTTATTTATTGGGCTCTCTAGGTTTTGCATCTCTGACCCAGTCACTGTTAATATATGATTATGGCCCTGCCTTTCTAAGGAGTACTCTCCTCACATGGCAGTTTCCAAAATATTCTGATACCTTGCTTTCATTTATGCCAAGTTTGCTATTCTTTACCTTTATTGTCAATGCATTGATATTTAGTGTACCACTTTTGGGGAAGCTAATCAAAGGCTTGATGAAGCGCCGTGTTGTAATTAACTTAAAAGTGAGCACTCATCTAAAGGATTGCTCAGGGAAAATAATATCGATCATCCTAGCGTTCCTTCTTCTTGTAGCACCATATATATGGTTAACCTACGAGTTCAGCGGTGGGAATATACAAGTGTTTGGAGAAAATCAGTTAAAACCTATTTATGAAGGCTTATTTACGGAAGTTGCGCCTTATCTAGAAGGCCACATTAAAGATGGCGACGTAATTCTGATGCCTGATTCTTACCCCTTACAATATTACTTACGTAGAAATGTAATAGTTATTGCCCTCGATGTGCCTGGGAATCTAGCGGCCCTTAGAAGTGTTGTTGAAAGTGAGAACTCATCTTTAGTTTTGAGTTCATTACGTGAACTGGGCGTGCGCTACTTCTTACTAAGAAAAGGGACAAGTCCCTTTATGAAGAAGCTTTCAAATGAGTCTATGCTACTTAACGTGTTACGCGATCCTAGATATTTTATGCTAGCCAGAAGTTTCTATGTATGGGATTTATACGAGTTCATTGAAGGAAGATATCTCGTTGTGAAGGGATGGGAAGACAGCTCATTTATGGAGAACTGGACATATGTTGAGGGAGATTCTACAAAGGGAGCCAATTACAGTTTCACAAGTAACGGTGATATCGTAAGTGTTAGTGTTGTAGCTAATTTTAAAGTAACCTTTCAATATCTTGGATTACTCCCACTCAATACACAGGAATATTCATACATAGCTTGCCGCGTAAAAGGAAGACCTAATGCAAGATGGTTATTCCGGTTGATTTCCCAAGATGGAAAAATCGGGTATGACTTTCCATATTGGCGGGCTCCCTCCAAGAATTGGGAAACATACCTTTTTAGTATAGCTGAAACTCCCCTAAAGGATCAACTGCTTAGTCAGCGAGTTTTCTTAGAGATACAAAGCGTAGATAGTAGCCCTGCAACATTATACGTATACTTCTATATGATATTCAAATATGAAGCCGCATGATAACCATTGGTATAAGGTTGTCTATCAAATCGAAGCTTTTTGAAAATCTTAAAGCTGTAGTAGTTCATAATATAGCATTTGAGTCATATTATGGCCCGGAATGTGCACTGTTAGATTTTCTAAAAAGAGAAAAAGTAGTCTCATTACTTTACATTCAGCATCCTCTCCCACCTTTCTATATAGACGTATCCTCCAGAGCAAAGCTATACGATAGGGGTAGACTTATAAGCACTATCAAGGCTCCTTCGCTTCGCTTCAAAAACCTCAGACTACTTAGCATCTATAACGCTGTAGCAACACTATTCCTTGTTTTATCGATGAAAACCAGGTTCCATGTGTTTATTGGGTCTGATGGGAGAAACGCGTTAATTGGATTAATCCTCCGAAAATTAGGATATGTCAAAACTGTGGTATACCTTTCCCACAGTTATGGCGAATTTTCCAATCCGATAGTGAATGCGTTCACATATTGCCTAGATAGATACTGCGCGCGGTCAGTTGATTCCGTATGGAATCTATCACATACTCTAACTAAGATCAGGGAAAAACAAGGGGTCTTAAAGAAAAGGAATGTGTGGGTTCCAGTTGGGATACATCACGAAGAAATTCGGTCACCTGCAAAGTCTCCTAAACTAAATGAAACGAAAAAGCTGGTTTATGTTGGTGTATTAACTCCAAGAAAGGGTATTGAGCTGATTATTGAGGCGATGCCTGCGATTTTAGACAAGGTTTCAAAGGTAGAATTATTGGTCGTTGGTGGGGGTCCCTTTGAAGGATGGTTGAAGGAAGCTTGCATAAGATTAAGTCTACATAATAATGTTAGATTTTTAGGCTATATGGATTATGTGAAACTCATGGAGTTTTTACCGCAATGCCACGTGGGGCTCGCTCCATATGAGCCAAAATTGGATAACACTGCATATACTACCGATCCTTTAAAACCTAAGCTCTATATGGCGTGTGGTCTTCCCGTTATAATAACAGATTTCCCTGAAACAGCTTCAGAAGTAAGACAAAGTGGAGCAGGCTTGGTAATTCAATATGACAAGCATGAGCTTGTGGATGCTGTGGTTAGGTTGCTGACAGATGCTGAACTATTTGAAAGATGTAGTGTAAACGCTGTTAAAGTTGCTCATAAGTATGAATGGAGTAAAATCTTTGATAGAGCTTTTTATGAAATTTTTCAGGCGTTGACAGAATGAACATACTGTACTTAGGCAGTTTGACGAGCTACGTTACTCAAAATGATGTAGATATTTTTAGAGGCATGGGGCATGAAATCACGATATTGAGTCCCTATCCTATCCCAAGAAATCCTGAAAGTGGGCTTATCAGATTTGAGAACATCATAAACCTATATGACCAAAAACGTTTGAGCATCCTTTATTCCGCAATAGGAGGAACATTTACTCATATCCTTCTGAGTACTCTAAGACATAGAAAAGGTTTCTTAAAAGAAGTAATTAAAGGCCGTCAAATAGACTTAATTTATGCTACATGGGGAGCCAACATGATACCCATGGTGCAGGTTTTTCAGAAAGAAAAAATAAAAGTGCCAATAATATACAATTTTCTATCTTATCCTCAGAACGTTTATAGGTGGAAGGTTTTCCTCGAAAATTGGTACAGTCGAAAACCAATTGAGAATTTAGATGCCAGAATTCATGCCACTAAAAGCATGTACTGCTATATGGATCACCATTTTGATTTGGGGAAACACGGGCTTGACATAGTCATGATACCTTTTTTCAGCAGAAGCTACTCATATAAAACACGATTGCCTGTGTTGTCTGAGAATGATGCAGCGCCGCATGTTGTGTTTATAGGTCCTGTAAACCTGTCTTGGGATGATATTCGCCAAGAAATCTACAGAATAACAAGGGAAAAAACACACTTTCACATGACACAGACAAACGTACCCATAAAGAATAATCCCTATCTACACTTCTTTCCATACTTTCCACTCCAGCGACTGATAGATGGCTCATTGGCAACTTTCATGACTCAATTTGATGCCTGCATAGTTCTTTTCAACTTCGAAGTTTGCTCCTGCATGGACAGGTTTTACACCAGCTTCCCGAGTAGGTTTCTATTCGCCTTAAACGCTGGAATTCCAATTGTTATGCCAAGAGGCTATTTGCCAGCCTGCGAGGGGTTCGTGAACGAACATCAGATAGGCTTCGCTTATAGTAACCTTACGCAACTGAAGGAAATGTTGAGCGATGCTAATCTTATGCGAAGATACAGAAGAAACGCCATAAACAAGACAGCCGATTTCACCTACGAAAAAAACTTCCGTAAACTCAACGAACTGATAAAGTCGGTTACATCATGATTCCCAGCTTAAACAGGCAGTATGCTCGTGCACATAAGTATATAGTCAAAACGATCTTGAGCACATTTACAAAGGGAATTACAGTTTTAGACGTTGGATGTGGAGGGGGAACGATTTTACTTAATTTGGCACACTCATTAAAACTCAATTCAAAATCAATGCTTATCGGGTTAGATATTGATGTAGAGAAGTTACATGAACTAAAGAAAGCCTCGGAAAAAATCAGTCTTAAAAACATTGCCGTTATTTTAGCTTCTGCTGAGAGACTGCCGATCCGTGATCGCTCGGTAGACATCTTGGTTTGCACTCATGTACTGGAACACATCAAAGACGACGAAACTGGATGGAGGGAGACCATCAGAGTATTAACTGAAAAAGGCTTTTACTGGTTCGCCGCTCCAAGGCCACTACTGCGTGTTTCACCAATTCACATACCTTTAATGTGGTTTATGGGTCGTGGAGTGGGTCATGTACGAAGTGGATACATGACTAGTGACGTTATATGTAAATTCAAGAAAAATGGATTCAAAATACTTGCGATCTTTGACAATCCCGATCTAATCTATTTCCTTCTCTACCAGTACCCATATGCGTTAATGTCACTGATTAACTGTATGTTGGGTAAACATAACTACGAAGGACAAGGGTTGAGTCAAATCAAGAACCTTGCTTTAAAACTTGAAGATTGCCTCCCTTCTCTTCCACAGTTTGGATCTGGATATACTGTTGTCGCGACCAAGTTAAGTTGAACGTCAGAGTAGCTCTTAATGAGGCTCAAATGAAGTGTCACATGGCCTTTTGCCTAGCCGTTTATGCACGTGCGTCTCGCGCACGCGAAAAAAGACTATGAGGCATGTTTTTCAAAAGCTTGATCTTTTTAATTTTCACTAGATGCTATCTGTATAGCTAATTATGGAGAAATGCAATCTATGCTTACGATTTTGATGTACGCCCTCCACGCTGAGCCGAATGGGTATATCGGAGGAGGCTGGATAAGGGTGATTGAACTGTTGAAGAGAGCCAAATCTCATAACGTAAAGTTTGTACTTATAGAAACTCAGCCCACCTTCAAAAGTGTTTACAAACTGAATTATGAGACTCTTGAGATCCCAGGCTTCTTGAACAAATTCTTCATAGGAAGAGTGATCCGTTGTCTTACAGCTACAATATACGGTGTGTTAAGGGCTAAAAATGGCGATATAGATCTCATACTAAGTCCTGTTGAGCTTCCTGAGTGCGTCTTGCCTGCCTACCTCACATCTAGAATTGCCAAGCTTCCTTGGACATCTGAAATTCACCTTATACCTCTTTATGCAGCTTTTTGGAGAAATGAGGAATGCATAGGGAAAACATCCTCTTTCCGTGATCTGCTTCGTGAACATCAGAGACGTAAGGCGAGCATGTTGTTCTCCATATTTGCCAGCTTAACTCAATGGCTGGTTTTCAGAGCATTTAGAAGAGGGATCATGCTAGCTCCCAGTAAAAGTGTAGTTGAAGATATGCAATATGTTGATAAAGACATTACAGTTAAGCACTTTTATCCGGGAAACGGCGTTGCTATAGAAAGAATAAACAACACGGAGAGTAAACCCAAACGCTATGAAGCCATATACGTCGGTGTGCTTAGCGAGAAAAAAGGGGCATTGGATGCAATACATGCATGGCATAATGTTGTTAAAGAGAGACCTAATTCGATTTTGGCGATAGTTGGACGCGGAAGTGAAAACGAGATAACTAGGATCCAGAAGATGGTTAAACAATTTAACATGGAAAGCAACGTACAATTTCCCTTCGATCTCCGTACCGGGGCTCCCACTTTAGAAGATGTGTGGCGTTGTATAAAACAGTCCAAGATGTTAATTCACCCAAGTGTCAGTGATACTTGGCCGCAAGTCATAGGAGAAGCGTTGGCTTGTGGTGTTCCAGTCGTCACCTATGATCTCCGTCCTCAAAGATATGCTTTTGGCGATTGCCCAGCTGTATTCCGTGTTCCAGCGAAGAATTTAGACGCGTTTTCTTCTAAAGTATTGGAAATACTTAAAGGATTTTCAGGGATGGACTCAAATTTAGCTGTGGAATTTGCGAAAAGATATAGTTGGGATGCCGTGTTAGATGCTGAAAAACGTGCTTTTATAGAAGTGAAAAAAGCTATCAAGATATGAAAACTTTGAGGATTTTGATTAACCACTAAAATAACGATATTACTCTGAGGATTCCGATTTACTTTGTTTATTGTCAGACTACCCTAGGCAGGCCAGTGACCAGCAATATAGCCCTCCGACACGTCCGTGGCAGCCTCCCAACGCCATCCGACGGCCCACTCCCACATCCAAGCCCCATGGCATATGCTCCCGGGGCCCCACAGAGTCCCCCCAAGCTCCTCTTCCCGGAGATCGATGGCTCACGCTAGGGGGAGACCCCGTAGCCGAAGCAGGTTAAAACACAGACACGAAAACACCATCTTAACCCGAACACAAGCCAAAGTCGTCACCAGCACACGGTCCGAGCCGAAGGAGCTCACGGGGGTTCTAATGGCATTGATCTTTAAACTTAACCGAAGTGGAGAAACCAGATGTAAATCAAAATCATTTTGGCCTATAAATCTAAAGGCAGGCTCTGTAAAGTTTTAAGATAGGTTTCAGGACTTCCTATGTCCACCCGTCGCTCTTCATCCTTTAATTTTAGTGCATAAACCTTGCACTGAAAATTCAAAAGAAGATCAATTCCATCTGTCAACTGAACTTCGCCAGTCTCATCAGGTATAACTTTGTCAATCGCTCGATAAATTATCGGGTTAAAAATGTACAAGGCAATCACAGCTAAATTAGAAGGAGGCACTTTCGGTTTTTCAACAACTTTTTTCACCTCGAATACATCCTGCTTTATTTTGTCCCCAACAATAACACCATATCCTCGGGGGTCTTCAACTTCTTCAACTAAAAACACTGCATCAGCATCGTAGTCCTCAAAAACCGTAACCATCCTTCTTATGTGATCGTTATTACGTGAAAGGATTAGATCATCCCCAGCCTGTAACAGAAACGGCTCTTTTCTGGTAAACGATTTAGCCCTATAAACAGCATCCCCAAACCCCTTTGGTACTGGCTGATTTATAAAAACCATAGTCGAATTACTTACCTTCTCGTAAAAATCACTTAATCTATTAGCCAACTCAACTCTATTATTCTTTTTAAGATATCCCACGAAGTTTTCATCAACTGTGAAATGATCCTTTACAGCTTTTTTTCCCCTACCAACAACAAATCCAAACTCCCTAAAACCTACATCATACAACTGTTCAAAAGTCACCTGCAACATCGGCTTACAAATTATATTACCCTTCAAGTTTCTAACAAATATCGGCAACATCTCTTTTGGAAGTTCCTTAGTTACAGGAAGTAGACGAGTTCCTAAACCTGCGGCGGGAATAACCACCTTTCTTATCATAACTTTACCCTATATCTCATCTCTTCATTAAATATTTTAGGTCATGTTATCCTTTTTAAAGGATGAGAAGAGATTAAAATTCAGATGATTACGGCTTACAAACGTATATCCTTCTTCGGTCTCGGATATGTAGGACTTTCCACAGCTATCTGCTTCGCAAATAAAACATTCACAAGCATCGGCGTTGACATCGAGGAAAAGAAGGTGAGAAGGATTATGGATGGTAAGATACCCTTTTATGAACTGGGCTTAGAAACTCTGTTGAAAGATTGCCTTAACAAGGGTACATTCCGCTGTACTACAAACCCAAGAGAAGCGGTGATGGAGTCGGACATATCCTTCGTTACAGTCGGAACTCCAAGCCAACCCAATGGAAACATAAACCTAAGATACATAAAACTCGTTTCTAGAGACTTAGGAGAAGCCTTAAAAGAAAAATCAAATTGTTATCTGGTAGTCGTTAAAAGTACTGTTTTACCAGGCACAACCCTGAATAATATTAAGCCAATCCTTGAAAAATATTCAGGGAAGAAATGTGGACATGACTTCGGGCTCTGCTTCAACCCAGAGTTCCTAAGAGAAGGTAACGCTATCCAAGATGTCTTAAACCCCGACAGAATCATCATTGGAGAGTATGACGAAAAATCAGGAGACATCCTAGCAGAATTTTACCGAAACTTTTATGGAGAGAAAACACCACTCATCATCAGAACTAACATTCCAACAGCAGAACTTATAAAATATGCAAGCAACGCCTTCCTTGCCACAAAAATAAGCTTCATAAACACGATAGCAAACATATGCGAAAAAACGCCGGGCGTAGACGTAACAACAGTGGCCAAAGCAATAGGACTAGATAAAAGAATTGGCCCCCACTTCTTAAACGCCGGCCTAGGCTACGGAGGCTCATGCTTCCCAAAAGACCTCAAAGCCCTAATCCCATATTCCAAAAAGTCAGGTTATTTTCCTGAGCTCCTAGAAACCGTAGAAAGTGTGAACGAAAACCAACCCAACAAAGCCGTACAGTTATGCAAAAAACTCCTCGGCGCACTCAAAGACAAAAAAATAGCCATTTTAGGCTTAGCCTTCAAACCGAACACTGACGACATGAGAGAAGCTGTCTCCGTCAAGATCATAAACATCCTTTTAGCGGATGGAGCGGAAATTGTTGTATACGATCCCGCAGCAGTAGAAAACGCTAAAAAAATCTTCAAAGAAAGAGTCAAATACGCCTCGTCGATGTATGAATGCCTAGAAGGGGCAGACTGTTGCATTATTGTGACAGAGTGGGAAGAGTTCAAGGCGTTAAAGCCAGAAGACTTAATAAAACATATGCGAACCCCGGTAATAATTGATGGAAGGAGAATAACAGACCCAGAATTATTCAAAGATAGAGTAAAGTATGCCGCTATAGGATTCGGCCCTAAAATAGTATCTTAAATTGTCGGATCTTCGAGAACTTTTAACGTTCTCATCTACGTCTCAAGGAACAATCTTAGTTCGCACTAGCTACTAACAGTTAGTAGTCGTCTACTACTTTCTTGCTACCTACATGCGCGAATCTAAGACAGATTTATAATAACTCAAAATTCTCATATATCAGAGGGCTAGACGAAATGATATCCGGTATCATAATAAAAGAGATCATAAAAAATGTTGATGAGAGAGGCTTCCTCTCGGAGCTTATCAGGGAAGATTGGAAGGATTTTTTAGGAGAAGGCACAATTACCCAGTTTAACCTATCCTACAGCTACCCCAACATAGTCAGAGCCTGGCACCGGCATCTCCGAGGACAGGTAGACTACTTCATCTGCATAGAAGGCTCAGTCAAGGTCTGTGCCTACGACGACAGAGAAGGCTCAGAGACACAAGGGGAACTCGACGAGATAATCCTCAGCAGCGAGAGACTCAGAGCAGCGAGAATACCCGGCATCCTCTGGCACGGCTACAAGGCCATAGGCACGCAACCAATAAAGCTTCTCTACGGCGTCAACAAACTCTACGACCCCAAGAACCCAGACGAAGAAAGAAGACCATGGAACGATACAACCATCATACCCACCACAATAAATGGCAGAAAGGATGATCCAAGAGTAGGCAAACCATGGGACTGGAACTACCCCCCACACAAGTGAAACAAACATGAAACTATTAGTGACTGGAGGACTAGGGTTCATAGGGAGCAACTTCATCATACAAAGCCTCTCAAATCACCCAGACTACGAGATCATCAACGTAGATAAAATAGGAATAGGCGCAAACCCTGAAAACCTCAAACAACTCGAAAACAAAAACAGATACCACTTCATAAAAGGAGACATCTCAGATCCCAAACTCGTACAAGAGGCAATAACAGATGTAGATATTGTAGTCAACTTCGCAGCCGAAACACACGTCGACAGAAGCATATCAAACCCCAACCCCTTCATCGAGAGCAACTACATTGGAACCTTTAACCTCCTAGAAGCAGAACGAAAAACCAGTAGAAAAATAAGGCATATACAAATCTCAACAGACGAAGTATACGGAGACATAACAAAAGGGTCTTTCACCGAAACAGATAATCTGCACCCTTCAAGTCCATACGCAGCCACAAAGGCAGCAGCGGACCTCCTGTGCAATGCCTACGCAAGAACCTATGGAATGAACATAATCGCAACACGCTGCACCAACAATTTCGGCCCATATCAATTCCCAGAAAAATTAATCCCAAAAACCATCCTGAGAGCCATCAACAACCTAAAAATACCCGTATATGGCACAGGCGAAGCCATAAGAGACTGGCTATATGTCCTCGACCACTGCAGCGCTATAGAGTTGATAATGAACAAAGGAAAGCAGAGAGAAATATACAATATTTCAGGCGGTTGCGAAATCTCAGTGATTAAAATAGTAAGACAGATTTTAGATCTCTTAGATAAAACCGAAGATCTGATTACATTCGTAAAAGATCGGCCAGGCCACGATATGCGTTACAGCTTAGATTCCACGAAACTTAGAACCAGCTTGGGGTGGAAACCGGAACATGAATTTGACAAGGCTCTAGCGGAGACCGTGGACTGGTACAGTAAGAACGAGTGGTGGTGGAAGCCAATAATTAACGAGAAAGTACTTCACCCCACTCCGTGGGAGTCGTAACATGAGACTCATAATAACCGGAGGTAGCGGTCTCCTCGGATCGGCTGTCGCCACAATCTCACAGGCAAATGGATATGAAACCTATGCCGGATACAATCAACATCAAGCAAATGAAGGAACCCCGATCCAACTTGACGTCACCAATATCCATATGATAGAAAAAGCCTTCCAAAAAGCCCAACCCGAAATTGTAATTCACTCCGCCGCCATGACCAACGTAGATCGGTGCGAAGAAAACCAAACACAAGCAACTATGATCAACGTCAAAGGAACACGAAACATAGTCAAAGAAGCCAAAAAGTATGGGGCCTTCATTCTTTACGTATCCACTGATTATGTTTTCTCAGGTGAAAAGGGAGGATATATCGAATCTGATGAACCTGGCCCAATAAACCACTACGGGGTCACAAAACTAGAGAGTGAAAGAATCTTAACCTCTTCAAATACCGAATACTGCATAGTGAGACCCAGCGTCATATACGGCTCAATACCTGCGGCAGGCAAGGAAAACTATGCGCTATGGGTAATAAACAACCTTAGAAATGGAGAATCAATCAAAATCATTAACGACAATTGGGTTTCCCCAACACTCAACACCAACCTAGCAGAGATGATCTTAGAGATAATAGAACGGCGACTTACGGGAGTATACCACCTCTCAGGGGCAACCCCCATCAACCGCTACGACTTCACAAAAAAAATAGCCAAGACTTTTGGACTGGACGAATCCCTAATAATTCCTGTAAAATCGGAAGCCATGAACTGGAAAGCAAAGAGACCAAGAAACTCCACTCTAAACGTTGAAAAAGCATCAGCAACTCTAAGCAACAAACCCATGGAAATCCAAGCAGCGCTAAAGAGATTAAAAGATGAAATGATAGATCAGTTAAACAAGACGTGAGATCATGAAGGGACTGCTACTCGCAGGAGGGCACGGCACAAGGCTGAGGCCGCTCACCTCCACCGGAAACAAGCACATGCTACCAATAGCCAACAAACCAATGCTCGTCTACGGATTAGAGCATCTAAAAAACGCAGGCATAAAAGACATTTGCATCATCCTCGGCCCAATCAAAGAGGGCGTCGTAGAGACCCTTGGCGACGGGTCAAAGTACGGAGTAAAGATCACCTACATCGACCAGCCCGAGCCTAAAGGGCTAGCACACGCCGTAATGGTCGCCGAGGACCACCTCAAAGGCGAACCATTCGTCATGTACCTCGGCGACAACCTCATCAAGCAAGGAGTAGCCCCCCTCGTCAAAGAGTTCACCGACAGCCACAGCGACTGCGTCATAGGAGCAACCCAGGTCAAGAACCCCAGCCAGTACGGCGTCGTGGTCTTCGACAAGAACGGAGGCATCACCAGGTTCGTCGAGAAGCCCAAGAACCCCATAAGCAACTGGGCCCTCATAGGAATCTATGTCTTCAACGACAAAGTCTTCGACGCCGTCCGCAAGATCAAGCCCTCATGGAGAGGCGAGCTTGAGATAACCGACACGATCCAAACGCTCCTCACCGATGGACACAAGGTCAGCGTCCAGAAGGTCCAGGGCTGGTGGAAGGACACAGGCAAGCCAGAGGATCTCCTCGAGGCGAACCAGCTCATCCTCCAGGAGCTCCAACCATACAATCACGGGAAAGTCGAGGAGACCGCCACCCTAACCAACAACGTCGGAGTCGGCGAAGGCACATTAATTCATAGCAGAACCACAATCCGCGGACCGGTCGTAATCGGCGAGCACTGCGAGATAGGCCCAAACACATACATCGGACCCTACACGAGCATTGGAGACCACGCCACCATCCGAAACACGGAGATAGAGAACACTATCATTATGAGCGGCGCACTCATCGACTGCGGGAAACGCATCACAGACAGCCTCATCGGGAAGAACGTAGAAATAACTGACTCTAACCAATTCGTCTCTAAGGGCCACAAACTGATCCTCGGAGACGCATCCAAGGTAACCCTGTGAACCGAGTCCCACGAAGATGAACCACATTAATTTCACATCCACAACCCAGACAACAGGCTGGGCTACCTCATCGAGGAAATCGATGACTGCCTTAGAAACCTATTCGCTTCTGCGTCGGTAGCCTACACACCCAAAACCAATCCAGCGACAGTAAGCCAACTAAGAGAAAG